>Ga0136621_1000004_pt1 | contig 72990 bp, 70 predicted proteins | sample AntDryUQ445A2306_FD_104673 | JGI IMG/M metagenome (GOLD analysis project Ga0136621, IMG submission 104673) | Polar desert sand microbial communities from Dry Valleys, Antarctica - metaG UQ445A (23.06) | ecosystem: Environmental > Terrestrial > Soil > Desert | place: Antarctica: Dry Valley...
CAGGTCCGTACTACCGAAGCTGTAACGCGAAACGTAGTCCCAGTAGGCGTCGTTGCCTGCGGTCCAGATCACCCAGGTGTTGCGGCCCTTGGTCTCCTCCTCGTTCAGCTCCACGCCCCCGTCCATGTCCGCGAAGTAGTCAGCCGCGGCTTGCGGAAACCCGTTTGTTTCCTGCGCCTGGTCAGGTTCCTCACCGCAGCCGCTTAGCAGCGCAACGGCACTGGCGACAAGCAGAAAACCCGCGCGGGTTCTATTCCTCATTATCATCACAGAGCCCTCTTCTTATTTGTGCGTACTGGATTGGTGACGAAGCCTGTATTAACGTCTGTCGTATAGCACAGCATGGCGCCAAAGCAATATGTAGAACTACGTACCTGGCGCGCACCCGCGGGTGTGGATACAGTCAAGTGTCCGGAGGTTGACGCGAAACTTGCGGCGTTATGCATATTGTTACGGTGCTTGCCCTAATGGCTCTTGGCTCACGCGCAATCCCAGGCGGACAATACCGCTGATCTAAACTATAGTTATTGAGAGACGCCAATGTCGTGTGCGTCGAACACCCATCACGATGACAACGATGACGACTCCGGAGGGCGTGTGGACTGCACACCGCTGGAACGCCTGAACCGGCGGGAACTGATCGAGCAACTTCGATACCTGCAATCCGTGGTCGGAGTACGGCAGTTCGTGGATGCGGATGCCGGCGAGGCGAGGCCACCGTTTGCTAACGCGCTCGGCCACTATGCCCAGATGTACGCGCTTGCGCCGGTGGGGTTGCTCTCGCTGGATGCAGGCGGATTTATTGAGGCGATCAATGCAACGGGCGCCGCGCTGCTCGGCTGGAAGCGCGACTGGCTGCTGGGACAGCCGTTTGCCCGCTGGGTGGTAAAAGACGACCTGGACACGCTGTCGCAACACCTGGCTAACGCGCGGGGAGCTAACGACAAGACAATCGGCGAAGTCAGGCTTAAAAGCCGCAATGGCCGCCCGGTCGATGTGCGCCTGGAAAGCGTCGTCATCGACGGGACTAACGGGGAGTCCGTGATGCATACGGGTCTGATCGATATTACCGAGTTGCGGGAGGCCGAGCGCAAGGCGCGGCTGCTGCAGGCGGAGCTGGCGCACGTCACCCGGCTCAACACCATGGGCGAGATCGCGGCGAGTCTTGCGCACGAGCTGAATCAGCCGCTGGGCACGGTGAAACTTTATTGCGATACCTGTCTGCGCATGCTGCGTCAGGGGTCGATAGACGAGGCCAGGCTGCTCGATATCCTGGCGCAAATGTCCGACGCGGCGCAGCGCGGTGGTGAAATCATCAGCCATTTGCGCGCGTTCCTGCGCAAGGACGGCGAACCCTGGGTCAACATCGAGCTGAACACGCTGGTTGAGAAAACGATCGCATTGATGGAAGCCGATGCCCGTGACAAAGGCAGTACGATTCGTCTGGCGCTGGCGCCCGACTTGCCGTGCATACACGTTGACCGCATCCATATCGAGCAGGTCCTGCTGAACCTGATCCGCAACAGCGTGGAGGCCTTGATCGGCGCGGGCACGGCGATACGCAAGGTGACGATAAGCACGCGGCAGTCGAACGATACGCAACTTGAGGTCAGCGTGGCGGATACCGGGCCGGGCTTAACCGCGAGGGGCTACGTCCGCGCGTTCGAGCCGTTTTACTCCACCAAATCCAGCGGCATGGGCATGGGGCTCGCGATTAGTCGCTCGATGGTCGAGGCGCACACCGGCCGGCTTTGGGGAGAACCCGGCGTCAAGGGCGGCGCGGTATTCAGTTTCACGTTGCCAGTGGCGCGCGCCGGTCATTCAGCGTGAATGCGGCGCAGGCAACGCCGACCGTCTTCGTCGTGGACGATGACCGCACGTTTCTGGGCGCGCTGCTGCTGGCGCTGGAATCGGCGGATCTGGCCGTTGAGACGTTCGTCTCGGCGCCGCGCTTTTTGCATGCCTATCGCCCGGAGCGCCCGGGTTGCCTGGTGCTGGACGTGCGCATGCCGGAGATGACGGGGCTGGAGTTGCAACAGACGCTGGATGCGCGCGGCGCGCGGATTCCCATCGTCTTTATCACCGGTCACGGCGATGTCGCGACCTCGGTCGCGGCGTTTCGGCGCGGCGCCGTCGATTTTCTGGAAAAACCCTTCGGTGATCGCGCATTGCTGAACAGCGTCGAGCTGGCCCTGAGCCTCGATGCGCGCGACCGGCAGATCGAGAATGACAAGGCGACGGTGATGGCGCGATTCGGACGTTTGACCTGTCGCGAGCAGGAAATCATGGCGCTGGTGGCGTCGGATATGTCGGCCCGGGAGATCGCCGCCGGTCTGCACATCAGCCCGCGCACCGTCGAGCATCATCGTGAACACGTGATGACCAAAATGAGCGCGGGGTCCCTGCACGACCTCATCATCATGGCCGTGATCTGTGGCCTGCACGAGTTACGTCTATAACAGCCGGGCTATGTACACATCCGCTTGTCGTTCGTGATCGTCTTCGCCAAGCCCGCCGACCATTCCTTTTGTAAGGCCACTTCCGCTTCCGCCCGTGACGCAAACCGTGGGGCCATTCGCCGCCCCCGATTGTCCGCTAAACATCGTGAATAATCCCGGCTACCCGGTTCTACCAAGTCATTGAGAAAGCCTACCCCGTACTACGATGAGCGCGCATCGCGCCTACAAAATCTTCTGAAGGATTTTGAACAGCTTTTGCTGGCCCGCCAGGGCGCGCACGCCATGGATGGTGTGCATAATCCACCGCGGTCGGTGGATACGCCCTTGTCATCGCTGATGATGACGCGGTTAGTCGAGGCTGTCCCGGCCCCAGACCATCCTCGCGATGGCGGCTGAATCCAGTTCGCCCTGGCCGGCCTCGACAAGGGTGTCTAGGTAGGTCAGCGTCCGGTCGGCGCCGGGGATTTGAACGCCCGCTTCGCGCGCGGCTTCCAGCGCAATGCGCATGTCCTTCAGATGCAGTTTGCTTTTGAAGCCCGGCGTGTAGTTGTCGTCCAGCATGCGCTGGCCGTGGTTTTCCAGGATCTTGCTGTACGCCAAACCGCCCAGCAACGCCTCGCGTACGCGCACAGGATCGGCGCCCGCGGCGCGTGCAAGCAGCAATGCTTCGCCCGTCGCCGCGATCGTCTGGGCCACCAGGATCTGATTGCAGGCCTTGGCGACCTGGCCCGCCCCGCTCGGGCCGACGTATACGATATTCTTGCCCAGACATTCGAAAACCGGCAGCATGCGCTCGAACACGTCGGTTTTGCCGCCCACCATGATAGACAGCTTGCCGTCGATGGCGCCCTGTTCGCCCCCGGAGACGGGCGCATCCAGCATATCGATCTGGCGCGATGCGAGCGCTTCGGCAAACCGACGTGTGGCGGCGGGCGAAATGGTGCTCATGTCTATCACGACACATCCGTGTTTCGCGCCGCTCGCGATGCCTTGATCTCCTAGGATAACTGCTTCGACGTCGGGCGTGTCCGATACCATCGTGATGATGACATCGGCGTGCGCCGCGACCCCGGCTGGTGTCGGGTACACGTTCGCGCCGTGGTCCGCCAGCGGCCGCGACGCTTCCGGTCGGCGCGCGTAGACGGCGAGCGGGTAACCGGCGTTGACAAGGTTTAAGGCCATCGGACGCCCCATGATGCCGAGTCCGATGAAACCGATGACACGGTTGCTTGCAGGCATCAGGACTCGCTCATGTCAAAACATGAATGGTCGCGCAAAGCAGGCGGGCAAGGCAACCGGTGCCCTCTTTGGATGGAGATTGGCGGACGGGAGATTACGGTTGCGCCAAGAAGTGTATCCTTGTGCCGGGTGGGTTGGCGCCGCGCGGCGGGCATCCCGAAGGCTTGCGCGCGAGAATACCCTGGCGATAACCCAAACGATAATGGACTCAAGCGATGAGACTGCGATTCAACCAGCTTAAGGCCAGCCTCGATGAGACTCTCGCGCCGGTTTATCTGATCACGGGCGACGAACCGTTACAGGTGATGCTGGCGGCCGATGCGGTGCGCGCCGCCGCGCGCGCGCGCGATTATCAGGAGCGCCTGATACTGGACGTCGAAGCTGGTTTCGACTGGGCCGCGCTGCGTGAGGCCGCGACCAGTCTATCGCTGTTCGCGCAGCGGCGCCTGCTGGATCTGCGCATGCCGGGCAAACCAGGCGCGGCCGGCGCGCCCGCGTTAACCGATTATGCCCGCCAGCCGCCGCCGGACACCGTACTGCTGGTGCAGTGCGCAAGGCTCGATAAAGCCGCGGCGAATACCACATGGGTGAAGGCGCTGGAGCGCGCTGGCGTGATGGTGCAGGTGTGGCCGCTGGCGGCACGTGAGACGCGCCAGTGGATACAGGCGCGGCTAATCGAGAAAGGCCTGAAAGTCAGTCCAGATGCCTTGTCGCTGCTGGCGGAACGCGGACAGGGGAATCTGCTCGCGGCCAACCAGGAGATCGAAAAACTGAGCCTGCTGTATGGCGATACCCGCGCGCGGGAACCCTTAAGCGTAGCTGAGATCCTGGTGGACGTGGCCGATAGCGCGCGCTTCAATGTGTTCGAGCTGGCCGAGACCGCGCTCGCCGGTCACGGCGCGCAGGCGGCGAGAATTCTGCAAAGACTTATCGCCGAAGACGTGAAGCCAGCGCTGGTGCTCTGGTCGCTGAGCGATCGGGTGCGCGCGCTGGCGGCGATCTCCGGCCTGATAAGTCAGGGCGCATCGGTGGATCGGGCCACTGCCGGCATCAATCCGTCGCGCAGGATACCGATGCTTAAGATGGCGTACAAGCGCAAGACCGCCGCGGCCTGGACTGCGTGGTTGCGGCGCTGCGCGCGGATCGATCGTATGATCAAAGGGCAGGAGCCCGGCAACCCGTGGGACGAACTGCTAGTATTAACCATGAGTCTATGTGGGCAGCCGCTGTTTGATATTGCTAACGAGAGAATACGTTGAGAATGTTTGAATGAGTGCGACGCCAGAAACGACCGGTCTGGATGTGGTGGATTACATGCTGGATGCGGGCGTCAAAGCGCGCACCGCAAGCCGCCAGCTCTCGCGCCTTGAAAGCGGGGTCAAAGATACCGCGCTAATCGCAATCGCGCGGGTGATCGATACCTCCGTGGCGCAGCTCGCCACGGAAAACCGGAAAGACCTCGAATCCGGCCGCCGACGCGGTCTGGATCAGGCACTGCTGGATCGACTGACGCTTAACGACGCGCGCATCGCGGCCATGGCCGAAGGGCTTCGCCAGATCGCAGCACTCACCGATCCCGTCGGTACGATTACCGATCTCGCGTTCCGGCCCTCCGGCATTCAGGTGGGCCGCATGCGCGTGCCGCTGGGGGTGATCGGCATCGTCTACGAGTCGCGCCCCAATGTGACGGCCGATGCGGCCGGGTTGTGCCTAAAGTCCGGCAACGCCGCCATTCTGCGCGGCGGTTCCGAGGCCTATCATTCGAACCAGGCCATCGCGCGCTGCATCCGCGCCGGTCTTGACGAGGCCGGGGCGCCGCGCGATGCAGTGCAGGTAGTTGAGACCACGGATCGCGCGGCGGTCGGCGCGTTGCTCGCGATGCGCGAGTATGTGGATGTCATTATTCCGCGCGGCGGCAAGGGGCTGATCGAGCGGGTCAGCCACGAGTCGAAGATCCCGGTCATCAAGCACTTGGACGGTATCTGTCATGTCTATATCGACGATCGCGCCGATCTGAACAAAGCCGAAGAGATCGCCTATAACGCCAAGACCCATCGCTATGGCGTGTGCAACGCCATGGAAACGTTGCTGGTGGCCGAAGGCGTGGCGGACAAGATTCTGCCGCGGCTTAAAATCCGCTTCGACACAAAAGGCGTCGAACTTCGGGGCTGCGCGCGCACCTGCGCCGTGCTTCCCGATATCGCGGCGGCTACCGAGGCCGACTGGGGCACGGAATACCTGGCGCCGATCCTGTCGATCCGCATGGTAGCCGACCTGGACGAAGCGATGGCGCATATTGCGACTTATGGTTCGGATCATACCGACACCATCGTCACCGAGGACTACTCGCGCGCGCGGCGTTTTCTGCGCGAGGTCGATTCGAGTTCGGTGCTGGTCAACGCCTCCACGCGTTTTGCCGACGGTTTCGAATACGGGCTGGGTGCGGAGATCGGCATCAGCACCGATAAGCTGCACGCGCGCGGACCGGTGGGGCTCGAAGGCCTCACGTCGCAAAAGTTCGTCGTCTTCGGTGACGGCCAGATTCGGGAATGATCCCGCTGATACCGGCTGCATGATCGGCGTCCTGGGTGGCACCTTCGATCCCATCCACTTCGGACACATCAATCCCGCGCTGGAACTGTTGCGGACCCTGCCGCTGCGGGAAATTCGCTTCGTGCTCGCGCGCAACCCCCCGCATCGCGAGCCCCCGCTCGCTGACGCCGCGCACCGGTGGCGGATGTTAGAGCTGGCGTTGCAGGCGCACCCAAGGCTGCTGCCCGATGATAACGAACTGCGTCGCGACGGGCCGTCTTACACCATCGACACGGTGCGCGCTCTGCGCGAGGAAGTGGGCGACGTGCAAAGCCTGTGCCTGATTCTCGGCGCCGACGCCTTCGCCGACTTCACCGCATGGCGTAGCTGGCGCGAAGTTCTGGAACAAGTTCATATTGTCATTACTGCAAGGCCCGGCAGTTCGCTGCCGACCGACGGCGTGGTCGGCCGTTTGTTGCAGGCGCGACGTGTACCTGCGCCCGACGATCTCTCGCGACGTCCCGGCGGCAGCATTCTGGCGTGTTCCCTGCATTTGATGGACATCTCGTCCACGGCCATTCGCAAGGCGCTCGCGGGCGGAGACGACGCAGGCGCCATGCTGCCCGCTACGGTGCTGCGCTATATCCGCGAGTATGGTCTTTATCAAGTAACGCCCCGGGATCTTTAATGACCTCCGACAACCCCAACGTCCAAAGGTAGGTGATGGAAATAGAAAACTTGCAGCAACTCGTGGTCGCCGCGCTAGACGACCTCAAGGCCCATGATATTCAGGTAATCGACGTGCGCAACAAGACGCCCATTACGGATCTGATGGTGATCGCATCCGGCACTTCCGACCGACACGTCAAGTCGCTGGCCGAGAGCGTGGTCGCAAGTGCCAGACACGCCGGCATAAGACCGCTCGGTATCGAAGGCACGCGCGACGCAGAGTGGGTACTGGTCGATCTCAACGACATTATCGTGCATGTCATGCTGCCACGCGTGCGAGATTTCTATAATCTGGAACGGCTGTGGATGGTGGACGAGCCCACGGCGGACGTGCCCGTGGAGAACCGGGCGCGGTCCTGATGCGGCACCCTCGTAAACATTGTAAGTAAGCATCGGCACAGTAGATCCGCGTGCGCGTTCGCCTGCTGGCCGTCGGCACGCGCATGCCGGACTGGATCAATGCCGGCGTTCACGATTACGCGCGGCGGCTGCCCCGACAATGGGCGTTCGCGGTCACGGAAGTGCCGGTTTCCAGACGACGGCCACCGGAGCCGGATCGATGCAGAACCGACGAGGGCGAACGGCTCATGGCGGCGCTCTACGGCGATACTCACGTCGTCGCGCTGGATGAACGAGGCAGCCATTGGCGCACGGCTGAGCTGGCTTCGAGAATCGAGGCATGGATGCAGTCCGGCCAGGATTTGACCTTCATGATCGGTGGCCCGGATGGTCTGGCGCCGGCGTGTATCGAACGCGCCAATGAACGGTGGTCGCTTTCGGCGCTGACCTTTCCGCACGCGCTGGCGCGGGTTATCGTCGCCGAGCAGCTCTATCGGGCCTCGACGATTTTACGCAATCACCCCTACCACCGCTCCTAGCCGCTCGATGCATATCGCCGGTGTCGTTATCCGCCAGGGCGCATGCGCAGGCCGCGGTTGATCCTCGCTTCCGCGTCGCCCCGGCGCGCGGCCCTGCTGCGACAGTTGGGTATCGATTTCGACGTTATGCCGGCGAACGTTGACGAGACCCCTCGCGCGGGCGAAGCTGTACGACACTACGTCGCGCGTCTGGCTTTTGATAAATCACAGGCCGTTTTGCGCGCCGCGCCGCCGGGTCTGCCGGTGCTGGGTGCGGATACCGCGGTCGATCTGGACGGCGCCGTGCTGGGCAAGCCCGCAAACAGGGACGAGGCACTAATGATGCTGGCGGGATTGTCGGGCCGCGCGCACCGGGTGTTCAGCGCGGTGACGATAAGCACTATTGAGCGACATTCACAGCGGCTCGCCATTACGCGCGTGCGCTTTCGCGAAATCAGCGCGGCCGAGCGCGAGACGTATTGGGCGACGGGCGAGCCGCAGGGCAAGGCGGGCGCTTACGCAATTCAGGGCATGGCCGCGGTTTTCATAACCACGCTGCACGGCAGTTATTCCGGCGTAATGGGATTGCCGCTGTTCGAGACCGGCCAGTTGATGCGCGACTTCGGTATTGAAGTCTTGGGACCCTGGCTGGCATGGCGTTGTCGCGCGGCTGCGCAAACGGAGCGTGAGATATGAGCGAAGAGATCCTTATCAACGTCACGCCGCAGGAAACGCGCATCGCCATCGTCGAAAACGGTGTGCTACAGGAAATCTGGATCGAGCGCAGCCGCAAGCGTGGTCTGGTCGGCAATATCTACAAGGGCAGGGTCTGCCGCGTGATGCCGGGCATGGATGCCGCGTTCGTGGACATCGGGCTGGAAAAGGCGGCGTTTCTGCACGCCTCCGATGTGGGTGTGGTGGTCGAGGAGATGACCGAAGGCGTGCTGGCGACGCAGCGCGAATCCATCGGCCAGTTGCTGCACGAAGACCAGCAGTTGCTCGTGCAGGTGGTCAAGGATCAGCTAGGCACCAAAGGCGCGCGGCTGACCACCTACCTGACCATCCCTTCGCGTTATCTGGTGTCCGCGCCGGGCGCAATCGCCACCGGAATTTCGTCCAAGATCGAAGACGACGACGAGCGCCTGCGGCTTAAAACTATCCTGGAGCGGCTGGTGGCGCAAGGCGGTCGTCCCTGCGGATACATCGTGCGCACCGCCGCGGACGGCGCGACCGAAGAAGCGCTGGGCCGGGATATGCAATTTCTCGATAAGTTGTGGGCGAGTATCACCGAAACCGCCGAGCGCGCGGCCCCCGGTACGGCGGTGTATGCCGATCTGCCACTGGCGCTGCGAACCTTGCGGGACATGGCGGGTTACGAGGTGGAGAAAGTGCGCATCGATTCGCGCGAAACGTTCCATAAAGTCAACGAATTCATCGATTCACTGATGCCCGAGATGGCAGGCATGGTCGAGCACTATCCCGGCGAGCGCCCGATCTTCGATTTGTACGGTGTCGAAGACGAGATACAAAAAGCGCTGGAACGCAAGGTGCAACTCAAATCCGGCGGCTATCTGATCATCGATCAGACCGAGGCCATGACCACCATCGACGTGAACACGGGCGGATTCGTCGGTCACCGGAATCTGGAAGAGACGATCTTCAAGACCAACCTCGAAGCCACGCAAGCGATCGCGCGTCAGTTGCGGCTGCGCAATCTGGGCGGCATTATCATCATCGATTTCATTGACATGACGCAGGAGGATCACAAGCGCCAGGTGATGCGTGCGCTGGAGAAAAGTCTGGAACGGGATCACGCTAAAAGCCACGTCAGCGAAGTGTCGCCGCTGGGGCTGGTGGCCATGACCCGCAAGCGCACCCGCGAAAGCCTGGAACGCGTCCTGTGCGGCACCTGCGGCACCTGCGGCGGGCGCGGCACCTTAAAGACCGCGGAAACGGTGTGCTTCGAGCTGTTTCGCGAGATTCTGCGCGACGCCCGCCAGTTCGAAGCCAATGAATTGCTGGTGCTGGCGGCCCAGGAAGTCGTGGACATGTTGCTGGACGAGGAATCGACCAGTCTGGCGGAACTCGAGGAATTTATCGGCAAGCCGATCAAATTTCAGGTCGAACAGCTATATACTCAGGAGCAGTTCGATGTCGTTCCGATGTAGCACGCGGCCCGAGTGCGTCCGCGCGGCTGCATGTGGCGCTTACCGGACAGGAGGCACTTTGCACGCGTTTTGCCAATGGTTAGCGCGCAACATTCAGGCATTGTCTGACTATAACTCAGTAAATTTTTTCGTCCGCAACTGAGCTCACAAGACCCGCACGGATTGCGCCGATGTCTCTTCATTCCCCGTGGCTGTCATGAAGGCGCTGCCTGCACGCTGTCTTGCGGCTGTGCTATGGCTGGCGCTACTGCTCACGCTCGTGTTTGCCGGTATCCGACTGGCTACGCCCTGGCTTGCCGGGCAGCGCGCAACCATCGAAAAACTGGCTAGTGGGGCGCTTGACCGGTCGGTGTCCATCGGCGCCATCGACGCGGCGTGGGGCGGGCTTGAATTAAACGTGCGCCTGCGCGATGTAAAGGTCAAAAACGCCAGCGGCCGGGTGTTGCTGAGTTTCGACGAGGCCCGCGCGACCCCCGATCTGATGCACAGCCTTGTGCGCCGGCGTCTGGCGCTGGTCGGCCTGCACGTCACCGGCGCCAGACTGCACGTGATCCGTGCGCATGGCGAGTTGACCGTGCGTGGCATCAGACGGCGGGACCGCCCGGCATTTGACCCTCACACTGAAAGAAACGTGTCGTTGCATGACAGTCAGATCCTCTGGGAAGACCGGCAGCTCGATGCCGCTTACCGCCTGAAACACGTAGACGCCACACTCGATGCCGGTGCCGGGGAGACTCGACTGCGCATCCGACTGTCCCTGGCTAATAATCGCGCGGCGCGCGTCGTGCTGGGGGCGGATTGGCAGCGATTGCCGGCGCGGCGCGCGGAAATGCGCGGAACATTTTATTTGCAGGGCGAGCAATTGCCGGCATCGAAGCTGCCCGCCTCGCTGCGCGCGAGAGTTGCGCGCGGCACCGCTTCGTTGCAGGTTCGGGGTAGCATGGAGAACGGCGCGATCGCGCGCGCTGTGGGCACAGCCAGTGTCGAAGACGCGAGGCTGGCTGACGGCCCGCAGCTCGAAAGAGTCGGACTGAAGTTCGGATGGCGGCGCCAGGCGCGCGGCTGGCGAATGCGGGTCAAAGATCTCGAAGTGGACAGTGCCGAACGCAGTTGGCGCGCCAGGGCAGCCGGTCTGGTTTCGCTCGCCGTGCGCAACGGGCAGATTGCTTACCGCGGCTGGCTGAGTGACGCAAAGGTCGAGGACCTGATGGCGTTGCTGCCTGACAGCGATAGCATCGATGCTTTGCGCCCGCTCATTGCGCGAGCGCCCGCGGGTCAGCTTGCGGACATGCAGCTGTCGGCGAGGGTTGAAAACGGCCAGCTTCTGCGCTACCGGGCACGCGGACAGTTTCGTGACCTGAGCCTGGCGGCGGACGCCGATTCGGCGGGTTTCGCGGGCGCTGACGGCCGCTTCGCGTTCGGTCGCGGCGCGGGGACTTTGACGTTGCGCACCCGTGGCCTCGAAATCCAGCATCCGGGACTGTTCGACGGGCCAATGCAATTCGACTCGCTACGGGGCGATGTGCGCTGGCGGCGTGAAGACGAAACGGTGGTCATGCGGTCGCCCAAACTTTCGCTGAGCAACGAGGACTTCGCCGCAAGCGGGCCTTTTGAACTGCGCGTGGGCGCAGGCCGGCCATACCTCGATACGCGGATCGCGCTCGCTCGCGGCGAGGTGGCCAGAACCGTCGATTACCTGCCCGTGAAGATTCTCTCGCCCAGAGCGACCCAATGGCTGGAGCAGGCGCTGGTCGCGGGCAAGCTTGTATCCGGCAATGTGCATGTCCGGGGCGATATCGCCGATTTTCCCTTTCGCCATAGCGACGGCGATGGTGTCGGTGAATTCGAGGCGCGACTCGATATCGAACAAGGCATCCTGGATTATCGTCCCGGCTGGCCGCGAGTAGAGTCAGCGCGAGCTGAAATCTGCTTTCGTGGCCCATCGGTGTCCGTCACAAGCGCGCGTGCGCGGGTGCTGAACAGCCAGATCGATGCCGCGACTCTCCTGATTCCGGATCTGCGGGAAGGCGAGCTGGAACTGTCGCTAAGCGGTCACGGACCGGTAGATGACATCGCGCGGTATCTGCAGCGGTCGGTGCTTGCTGAGTCGAACATATTCGAGCGGCTCACTGTCAGCGGCGACAGCCGGCTCGCGCTCAACCTGAGGTTGCCGCTTTCCAAAGACATTGGCGAGGAGCCACGGGTGTCAGGCACGGTAACGTTCGACCGCGCGAGTTTGCGCATCGCGCCGCCCGGCCTCGAATTTACCCGTATCGAAGGCGAGCTCGCGTTCAGCCCGGAAGGCTTCAGGGCCGAGCACATAGATGGGCGGTTCCAGGGGCAAAAGGTAACGGTAGATGTTGCACCTGGCGAAGACAAACGCACGGTCGCTATCGTGCGCGGTCGTCTGCCGGCGCGCTCGCTGCTTGCGGATTTCGAGCATCCATTTGTGCGGCAACTACGGGGCAAGTCGCTATGGCAGGCGCGTCTGGGGCTGCCCGGGATCGGCAAACCTCCGGCGGACGCCGAGCCGCGGCCGCTCGGGTTCAGCCTCGTGTCCGGCCTAGAAGACATCACGGTCGATCTTCCACAGCCGTTGCATAAGCGCGCGGCCGAGCGCCGGCTGTTTCGCGTCGTCACCGCGATTGGCGGCGATGAACGACAGCACCCCGTTCGCGTGCAGTACGGGCCCGATCTTTCCGCCGTGCTGTTGCTGACCGGGGAGCCGGGCGACATGCGCGTCGAACGCGGCGCGCTTAACTATGCCCGCGGGCTGGCGAGACTGCCGCGCGTGGGCGTTACCGTGAAGGCCGCGCTGGATGAATTCTCCGTGGAGGACTGGGCGCGCCGGCTGCGAACGCAACCGTCTGGAACCGTGCGGGACGGTGGCGCTTCCATTGCCTTGCGACAACTGGACGTGGCCGCCCGGCGTTTGCGGTGGTCGGGACGGACATTTGATAATCTGCGGCTCGAGGCCCTGCAACGCGACGGACGGTGGATGGCGCAGGTTCGCTCCGCGCAGGTTGCGGGCCGTGTCACGTTGCCAGTCGATCGCGGTTCACCCGAGCCGCTGGTGGCGAAGCTCGAGCACCTTGATCTGCAGGTGGGTCATGACAAGGGTGCTACGATGGATGCGCGCGAGCTGCCGCCGCTGAGTGTGACGGTCAAGGCGCTGCGCTTCGGCAACTTCGAATTCAGCGATGTGCGTCTGGAAACGTCGCGGATGAAAAACGGTCTGCGGTTGCGCGAGCTGGAACTCTCGGCGCCTTATTTCGAAGGTCGGGCGCAGGGCGCCTGGTACGTTGGGGATGCCGCTCAAAAATCCCGTTTCGACCTGGTGCTGGACAGCAACAATCTCGGTGAACTGTTGCGGCGCTGGGATCTACAGCACAGCATGCGCGATGGCATCGCGCACGTCGAGGCGCGGCTCGACTGGCCTGACGCGCCCGCCCGTTTCGATCTCGCGCGCTTAAGCGGGCAGGCCAGCTTGCGGATCACGGGCGGCAGATTGCGCGGCCTCGATCCGGGGCCAGGGCGCCTGCTGGGCCTGTTCAATCTGGGTGCTATCCAGCGGCGGCTGTCGCTGGACTTCAGCGATCTGTTCAGAACCGGCTTCAGCTTCGATACCATGGGCGGCGACCTGGCGTTTCGCGACGCCAACATGTACACAGACAACACGTTAATCGATGGCCCGGCCGCGCTGATCAAGATTACCGGCCGTACCGGGCTGGTGACTCACGATTACGATCAGCGGGTGGTGGTCGTGCCCAAGATCATGTCGGGCCTGCCGCTTGCCGGCGTATTACTGGGTGGTCCGGCGGTTGGTGCGGCGCTATTCATGGCGGAAAAGGTGCTCGGTGAACTCAACGGGGGCGTCGATGAAGCGGATGGCATTGTCTATACGGTAACTGGCCCTTGGGAAACGCCACGGATCAAGATGGTCGATAAGCCCAGGCCGGCGTCCGAACCGAGGCGGAAATTTCCAGCTACCATACGCAGGTAAATTCCGGGCAAGTGAATTTTGGCGTGGCAGCCATTGTCTGCTTAAATGAGGTGCGGCGTGGATGAGGCGATGTGTCCACAACTTGCTGATTTCTGTGCACCGGCCGCGGCGCGCCGTGCGATTTAACGATCCGGGATTGAGTCATGCATAAGATGGCGGCTGTCCAGATGGCGTCCGGGCCCAACGTCGAGGCGAATTTGCTGGAGGCGGAGCGGCTCATCGCCAGGGCGGCGGAGGCGGGCGCGGAGCTGGTGGTGCTGCCCGAGAACTTCGCCATCATGGGCATGTCCGAAATTGATAAGGTTACAATTCGCGAACGCGCGGGTCAGGGCCGTATCCAGAAATATCTCTCTTTCCAGGCGCGTCGGCACGGTGTCTGGATCGTCGGCGGAACCATTCCGCTGGAATGCGAGGACCCTGGCAAGATTGCCGCAGCCTGCCTGTTGTTCGATGCAAGTGGCCGGCAGGTCGCCCGTTACGACAAGATACACCTGTTCGACGTGCACATCGTGGAAAGTGGCGAGCGCTACGTCGAATCCGAGACGATCACCAGCGGCGACGATGTGGTTGTGGTCGATACGCCGTTCGGCCGGCTGGGACTGGCGGTCTGTTACGATTTGAGGTTCCCGGAGATGTTTCGCGCCCTGCTGGACCGCAACGCGGAAATTGTGGCGCTGCCCGCGGCGTTCACCGCCATGACCGGCAAGGCGCACTGGGAGTGCCTGGTGCGGGCGCGCGCCATCGAGAACCTGATTTACATGGTGGCGGCCGCACAGGGCGGCTACCACGTAAACGGCCGCGAAACTTTCGGCGACAGCATGGTGGTAGATCCCTGGGGTCACGTACTGGACCGCCTGCGGCACGGGTCCGGCGTGGTCGTGGCTTGTGTGGATCGAGGCCGGCTGGAATCGACGCGGCGCAATTTTCCGGCGATTGCTCATCGCAAACTGAGTGGGGATAAATTGAATCAGGGCACGTTGAATCAGACTTACTCAACCAAGGTTAAAACGCTATGACGGCAGCTATCGACATCGCACGCCAGCACATCCTGGAGCCTTCGGGGCTCGACGACAACAAACTCGGCAACGTGCTGTCCACTTTGCTGGGTTCGGCCATCGACAGCGGCGATCTTTATTTTCAGATCAGCCGGCACGAAGGCTGGTCGCTGGAAGACGGCACCGTCAAGGGCGCCAGTTACAGCATCGAGCGTGGCGTGGGTGTGCGCGCGATGAGCGGCGAGAAGACCGGCTTCGCCTACTCGGACGACATCGTGCTGCCGGCGCTGATGGACGCCTCCACCGCGGCGCGGGCCATCGCGCGGGGGTCCGCCAGCGGCCAGCTCGCCGCCTGGTCCGGCAATCAGGGCCACGCGTTGTATCTGCCCGACAGCCCGCTGGAGTCCATGAGCGAGCAGGGTAAGGTGGATCTTCTGCAGCAGGTCGATAATGAGGCGCGACGCCAGGATCCGCGCGTAACACAGGTGATGGTGAGTCTTTCCGGTGTGCACGAAGTAATTCTGGTAGCGGCCAGCGATGGCACCCTGGCGGCGGACGTCCGCCCACTGGTGAGGCTGAACGTGGGCGTGATCGCCGAACAGAATGGACGCCGGGAGCAGGGCAGCGCCGGCGGCGGCGGTCGCTCGGGCTATGCTTTTTTTATCGATAAGGATCGAGCGCTGGGCTACGCGCGCGAGGCCGTGCGGCAGGCGCTGCTGAACCTGGATGCCGTGGACGCGCCGGCCGGCAACATGACGGTTGTGCTGGGACCGGGCTGGCCCGGCGTGCTGCTACACGAGGCCATCGGCCACGGTCTGGAAGGCGACTTCAACCGCAAGGGCACCTCGGCCTTCAGCGGTCGTATGGGCGAAAGAGTGGCGAGCCCCGGGGTGACCGTGGTCGATGACGGCACCCTGGCCGGTCGTCGCGGCTCGCTCAATATGGACGACGAAGGCACGCCCACGCAGTGCACAACCCTGATCGAGGACGGCATTCTGACCGGCTTCATCCAGGACAAGCTCAACGCGCGGCTGATGGGCGTGCGCTCTACTGGCAACGGTCGGCGCGAGTCGTACGCGCACCTGCCCATGCCACGCATGACCAACACCTACATGCTCGCGGGCCAACATGATCCGCAGGAGATCATCGCCTCGGTGGATAAAGGATTCTATGCCGTCAACTTCGGCGGCGGTCAGGTCGATATCACTTCGGGCAAGTTCGTGTTTTCGACCTCCGAGGCGTATCTGATCGAAAACGGCAAGCTCACCCATCCGGTCAAGGGCGCGACCCTGATCGGTAACGGGCCGGACGTGCTGACGCGGGTGTCCATGGTCGGCAACGACTTGCAACTGGACGAAGGCGTCGGTACCTGCGGCAAGGAAGGTCAGAGCGTGCCGGTTGGCGTGGGGCAGCCAACCTTGCGCATTGACGGGCTCACCGTCGGTGGCACCGGCTAGCGCCACTCTTTCGTGGTGCTCCAGCGTAAAATTTCGCGCAAAAGCGCCAAGACGCAAAGGTTTTATCTTTGAAAATCAATTCTGAACGACTGATCATCCGCTTGAGCGTTGCGCCGCACCTCAGCGCTTTTGCGAGCGCCTCATGAGCCAGCTTCAAACCACGCAACGCAGCCTTGACGACCTCAAAAGCCTGGCCGCGCAGGTGCTCGAAGAAGCTAAACGCCAGGGCGCCAGCAGCGTCGAGGTGGACGTGAGCGTGGATTCCGGCTTGTCCGTAACCGCGCGCATGGGCGACGTCGAAACCCTGGAACATCACAAGGATCAAGGCTTGGGTGTCACCATTTATCTCGGTACCCGCAAGGGTTCCAGCAGTACTTCGGATTTGCGGCCGGAAGCCATGCGGGAGACGGTGGAGGCCGCCTGCCGCATAGCGCGTTACACCGCCGAGGACGAGTGCGCGGGCCTTGCCGACCCCGATCTCATCAGCCGCGATTACCCCGATCTGGACCTGGACCATCCCTGGGAATTAGCCCCGGAGCAGGCGGTGGAGCTGGCGATCGAGTGCGAAGCGGCGGCCCGCGCGGTGGATAACCGCATCTCCAACTCGGAGGGCGCAAGTGTCAGCCGACTGCGCGGCATGTCCGTGTACGGCAACAGTCACGGCTTTATCGGCGGCTACCGCGCCACCCGGCATTCATTGAGTTGCGCGGTCATCGGTCAGCACGACGGCCACATGCAGCGCGATTACTGGTACACGGTGGCGCGCGAAAGCGAGCTGCTGGATTCGGCGCAAACCGTGGGCCGTATCGCGGCCGAACGCACCCTGCGGCGGCTGGATTCCCGGCAGCTAAACACCCGCCAAGTGCCGGTGATCTTCGAAGCCAGTGCCGCGCGTAGTCTGCTCGGGCACTTCGTCGGCGCGATCAGTGGCGGTGCGCTTTACCGCAAGGCGTCGTTTCTGCTCGATCAGGTCGGCAAGCCCGTGTTCCCGGAGTTCGTCCACATTCATGAGCAGCCGCATCTGAAAGACGCGATGGGCAGCGCCCCGTTCGACAACGAAGGCGTGGCGACAAAGGCGCGCGACCTGATCAGTGGCGGCGTGTTACAAGGCTACGTACTGGCGAGCTACTCGGCGCGGCGCCTGGGTCTGCAGAGCACGGGCAACGCCGGCGGCGTGCACAATCTGATTATCGAGCCGGGCGCGCACGATCTGCCGGGGCTTATGGCGGAACTGGGTGAAGGCCTGCTGGTGACCGAGCTGATCGGCCACGGTGTCAATCCGGTGACCGGCGATTATTCGCGCGGCGCAGCCGGCTTCTGGATAGAGCAAGGCGAGATTCAGTACCCGGTGGAAGAGATCACCATTGCCGGCAATCTCAAAGAGATGTTCAAGAGCATTCAGGCCGTCGGCAACGACGTGGACAAGCGCGGCAATATCCGCAGCGGCTCCATTCTGATCGGGCCCATGACCATCGCCGGCGCCTGAGCGCTGTCGTCAGCGTTTTTCCAGCCGATCGATCACCACCCGCGCCAGCGCCGCGGTTTTAAGATCGATCAGCGGATCGAGAAAGTAATGGTCCAGCCCTGGCTCGACCAGGGTCGCCCCGCCCAGCACGAGCTCATCGACCAGCAGGGTCAGGCCGTCGTTGGGGCCCAGCTGGCGCATCGAGGAAAAGTTATCGCTCGTGCGGCCGGGTAAGACCTGTCCCGACAGCGGCGCGCCGACGTAGTTAAGCACGAACAGATGCGCCGGCATGTGGATCCGTCGCAGACGCGCATCGCTTCGTCGCCCGGTAAGGCTCGCAACACCCGCCATATCCCAGCCCTTGTACAGAAAGTAAGCTCGCGCCAGCCAGCTTGTCGGCCACTCGAAGGCGCGATTCGCCAGCGGCGTGCCGCGCAGCAGGCCGCCGACATTAATCCAGGCCCCGACCCGGCGCGTCTCGTGTGGTTCGAGCAGATGGCCCAGCGCGAACGCGGCCTCCGGGCCACCTTTGCTCACGCTGACCAGGATGATGTCGCGCGCCTCTGGGCTGAACCGCCTGATCGTGTCGGCGATGATGACGGCGTTGTCCTCTACAGTGCCGTTTTCCTGCGTCTCGATCAGCCGCGCGTCGTAGCCCATGCGAGTCAAGGTTTCGCGCTGACGGGCGAAGTCGGCACCGGAATCGGTGGTCGCGTAAAACCAGCCGGGCGCGAACAGCAGCGTGTAGCCGGGATCGCTGACTTCGGGCAGCGGCTTGTCCGCCGCGAGTGCGCTAAGCAGCCGCTCGTTTTCGCGTTGCACGGCGCGATGCAGGCGCCGGTTGCTATCCTGCCTGAGCAGTTGTCGGGTGAACAGCAACGTGGCGAAGTCGGGCGAGAAGCGTGCTGACAATTCACGCAGGTTCTCGCGGGTGAAGTCCGCGCGCCTCGTGCGCTTTTCGACCACCGCGATGCGCGTGTCCAGTTCGGAATCGGTATCTTCGCCGGCAATATAATGCTCAAGGTAATAGCGTGCGATCCGCGAATCGACGGTGGTTTCGATCGCCTGGCCCGCCAGCTCCCCTGTAACCGGCAATGTGGACGGGGGCGCCGCGCAGCCCGCCAGTAACACGATCGCGCCAAGCCATCTCACAGCCGTGGTGGTCCTTCTACGTGCTATACACGGTGCCGCGGATTCGAATGCATTATCGATTGGCTGCACGCATAACCGCCTTAGCCGTGCGCTTTAGCGCCATTCCACTTCGTCGAGCAGCAGGCTCAGCACCACGTCGCCGTCCTCGCGATTTTCGACCTGCACCGGCAGGTATTTGAGTTCGGCCGCGTACCAGGTGGTATACGTGGTGTTTTCCTCGTCCTCCTTACGGCGCTCCAGTTTGACTGTGTCGAACTCGCCCAGAGGTGTCTCGATGGTTTCCTGTCCTATGCTGGTGAAGGTGTAGGTCTTCAGTTCGCCCTTCGAGATCACGGGGTAGGTTAGGGTCTTGCGGCCGTTTTGGGCGTCCTGAATCAGCGCCAGTTGCAGCGTGAAGTTATCCAGCGTCCCATCGGGAATCCTGAATGTGCGTGGTGTGCCGCGGTAGTTGGTCCGCGCGACGTGACCCGTCCAGTTGTAGCGGTAATACTCGTTGCGGTTTTCGTCGCTGCGCTGATGCGTGTACCGGTAGGTCAGCGGGATGACCTGCCCGTCCACCTGTTCCAGCAAAGCCTGCTCGTAAATTCTGTGGTCGCCGACAAACCAGGAGGCCATACCGATTGGTTCGGCCTCGGAACGGTACACAATGTTTTCCGGCCCGCGCGTCAAACTGATGGTCGTGGCGATGACGTTCAGTCCGGCTTTCTTGATGACATAGCGCGCGGTGAAGTCCGGTATCTGAGCATCCGCGGCATATAAAGTGAGCGGGGCGATCGCGCATATCATGCCCAGAAGCGCCGTGGTCAGAACTCGCATTGATACTCCGTGAGCATCACGGGTCTGACGAGCGGCGAACCGTCGAGCCACGCCGCGCCGTTTGCGAACGTCAGGCGCCCTTCGCAGAACCAGCGCACCGTACGCGGATAAATGATATGTTCGCGCCGCAACACGCGCGCGGCCAGCATTTCCTCATCGTCGTCCGGCGCGACCCGCATCCGCGCCTGCGCCACCACCGGCCCGGCGTCCAGTTCATTGGTGACGAAATGCACGCTGCAGCCATGTTGCGCGACACGAGCCGCCAGCGCGCGCCGATGCGTGTTGAGGCCGCGGAATGCCGGCAGCAGGGAAGGGTGGATGTTCAGCATGCGACCCGCAAAGCAGGCGATGAATTCGGGGCTCAGGATACGCATGAAACCGGCCATCGCAATCAGTCCGGGGCGATAGACTTCGATGCGCGTTAGGAGTTCTCGATCATAGCTGGCGCGGTCAGGGAAGCGCCTGGGCTCAAGCGCCTCGGCAGTGATGCCGGCTTCGCGGGCGCGTGTAAGCGCATAAGCGTCGGCACGGTTGCTTACAACCGCCCGAATCGCGCCCGCAAGCTCGCCGCGCGCCTGGGCATTGATGAGGGCCTGCAGATTGCTGCCGCGACCGGAGACGAGCACGACAACGGGCAACGCGTTCGTGTTGCTCACAATTACTGATAAACAACCCGTGGCTCGCCGTCGTCCGCGATTACCGCGCCGATCGTCCAGGCCGCTAGGTCGGCGCGCGCGCAATGGTCGATGATAGCGGCGCTTTGGGCGGCGGGCACGATTGCGATCATGCCGATGCCGCAGTTGAAGGTGCGCAGCATCTCCTGTTCCGCGACGCAGCCCTGCGTCCGCAGCCAGTTGAATATTTCCGGGCGCGGCCAGGCACGGGTATCGATGCGCGCATGGCAGCCCGCCGGCAGCGCGCGCGGCAGGTTTTCCGTGATGCCGCCGCCGGTAATGTGGGCGAGCGCGTGAATGCGCTGGTCGTTCAGATTGTCGATCAGGAGGGGCAACAGGGTTTTCACATAAATACGCGTGGGCGCGATGAGTGCGTCGCCGATAGTGGTATCGCCGCAGCGCTGATCGAAGGCGAAGGCCGCACCGCTACGCCAAAGAATTTTGCGGATCAGCGAATAGCCGTTTGAGTGCGGCCCACTCGAGGCCATACCGACGATCGCATCGCCCGGCCGCACCCGCGAACCGTCGAGAATCCGGTCTTTTTCCACCACACCCACGCAAAATCCGGCGAGATCGTAATCACCCCGCGCATACATGCCCGGCATCTCGGCGGTTTCGCCGCCCACCAGCGCGGCGCCGGCCCGCAAGCAACCGGCGGCAATCCCCTCGATGACCTGCGCGGCGGCATCGACTTCGAGTTTGCCGGTCGCGTAGTAATCGAGAAAGAACAGCGGTTCGGCGCCGTGCACCAGCACGTCGTTGACGCACATGGCCACCAGATCGATACCGATGGTATCGTGTCGGCCGAGTTCGCCGGCGAGCTTGAGCTTGGTGCCGACGCCGTCGGTGCCGGCCACGAGCACCGGCTGGCGGTAGCGCGCCACGGGCAGTTCGAACAGCGCGCCAAAGCCGCCCAGGCCACCCAGCACCTCGGGTCGCAACGTGCTTATGACCGCGGGTTTGATGCGTTCCACTAGCGCCTCGCCCGCATCGATGTCCACACCCGCGTCGCGATAGCGCAGGGAAGGCGTTGATTCCGGGTGCTCGGGCATGGGGGAATGAACGGTGGGGATACGGATTTTGATGGTAACGATGTCGCCCGGAACTGTAAACTGGACGGGAGACGATGGTGCTGAATCATCTATGTTATCGTACTTTCTTCAAGCCACTCCCCCGAATGATTCTAAGGACAAGGCGTCATTACGTGCTTCGTTTCTCGGCTAATTTTGCCGTTTTTCTGTCATGCGTAGCACTCCTGCTGATGGGTTCGATCGGCCTGGTGGACTGCGCGCGCGCCGCCTCCGTAAGTGATCTGTACCGGGCTGAGGTGGCGGTGGGCAGCCAGGAGCCCGCCGCGCGCGAGCAGGCGTTTAAGGACGCGCTGGAAGTGGTTCTGGTCAAGGTAACCGGCAGCCGCGCAATCGCGGAGCAGCCGGCGGCCGCCACGTTGCTGTCCTCGGCGGCGGCTTATGTTCAGCAGTTCGGCTACCGTACAAGGGGCCAGGCGACCACGCTCAACGTATTATTCGACGGCGCGGCCGTGGACGCGGCGTTGACCGATGGCAATCTGCCGGTGTGGGTCGATGAGCGGCCCGCCGTGCTCATCTGGTTGGCGGTGCAGCGCGGCGACCGGCGATACCTGATCGCTGACGACCATGGCGGACAGTCTGATCGCGTGGTCAGAACGGTCGCCGCGCGGCGCGGCATCCCGGTGCTGTTTCCGTTGCTGGATATGGAGGATCGCGCACAGGTCGAAGTCGCGGATCTGCTCGGCGGCTTCGATGAAAACGTTCTCCAGGCATCGGTGCGGTACGATGCCGACGCCGTCGTGGTCGCGACAGTTACGGCCTTGCGCGATGACGACTGGCGCACCGACTGGCGGCTCTATTACGGCGGTGAGCCTTTGGCCGCCAGTCTTGAGGGCGCCAGTCTGGAGGCCGTGCTGAGCGATGGCCTGCATTTTGTCGCCGACGCGCTCGCCGACCGACTGGCGGCAGTCGAGACCGCCGGCGCGGCGGGCGGATTGCTGATATCGGTGCAGGGCGTGGACTCGCTGGAGGACTTCGCCAGACTCGCAACCTATCTGGACAATCTCGCGCTGGCAAAAAGCAATCGCATCTACCGGATCGAGCCCGGCTACGCCAGTTTTTTGCTGGAGGTGAGCGGCAACGCGGCCAACGTCGGGCGGCTCATCCGGCTGAGCGACGTGCTGGAAGCAGCGCCGCCGCCGATGCTTGCCCCGGCCACACGCAAGGGTAAACCTGTGGACGGGGGCAAACTCGTGGACGTCCGCGAACGCGTGCCGGCGCTGCATTTCCGGATGCTCCCGTGAACGCGGGCCAGCGCCACGCACGCGGACTCAAACCATCGTGAAGGTGCGGTTACAATATCTCCCGAATCTGATCACGGTGTTGCGGTTTGCGCTCGTGGCGCCGCTGATGGGCCTGCTTGCCGGCGGACATTACGCAGCGGCTTTGAGCCTGTTCGCGGTGATGGGCGCGTCCGATGCGGTGGACGGGTTCCTCGCCAAGCGTTTCCACTGGGAGAGCCGGCTCGGACAGTTTCTGGACCCGCTGTCCGACAAGACCATGCTGGTCTGCACGTATCTCACGCTGGGCTGGCTGGGGTTACTGCCGGGTTGGTTGGTAGCGGCGGTTATACTGCGGGATCTGGTTATCGTGGTTGGCGCGCTGGCCTATCACTTTGTGACGCACCGGCTGGAGATGTGTCCTACCTGGATCAGCAAGATCAATACAGTAGCGCAGATTGTGCTGGCGGTGGCGGTGATCGCCGACCAGTTTCTCGTCATGACCGATCTGATAGCGGACGCCCTGATGTTTATCGTATTAGCGACCACCGTAGCCAGCGGTCTGCATTACGTGCTGGAGTGGAGCCGGCTCGCGCGCGAGGCGCGGCCATGATTATGTCGGAATCGCGTACCTGGCTGGTGCTCGCCTTCTTTCTGCTGTGCGTCTGGCTCTTGTATATTCTGTCGCCCATCCTCACGCCGTTTCTGATCTCGGCGCTGCTGGCTTATCTGGGCGACCCGCTCGTGGACCGGCTGCAGCGTCTGGGTCTGCCGCGCACCGTGGCGGTGGTGGTGGTGTTCGCGGGTTTTCTGGTGCTGCTGGCGGTGATAATTATCGTGCTGGTGCCGGTGATTGGCAAGCAGATCACAGCACTCGCCGACGCCATGCCCGGCTATCTGGACTGGATCAATACCACGCTTATTCCGTGGCTGGAGCGACGGCTGGACGTCAGTATTTCCACCGTCGATCTGGCGGCGCTGAAAAGCACGCTGTCCGAGAATTTCCGCGCGGCGGGCAGTACCGCGGCCAATGTGCTGGGCTATATCACGCAGTCCGGCATGGTGCTGGTCGGCTGGGCGCTCAATCTGCTGCTGATCCCGGTAGTGGTTTTTTACCTGTTGCGGGACTGGGATCGCATCATCGGCGCCATCAACGCGCTGCTGCCGCGCAATGTCGAACCGACGGTCAGCCGCCTCACGCGCGAGTCGAACGACATGCTGGGCGCGTTTTTGCGCGGCCAGTTGCTGGTGATGTTGGCGCTGGGCACCATTTATTCGAGCGGGCTGTGGCTGATCGGACTGAATTTCGCCTTGTTGATCGGCCTGGTCGCGGGGCTAGTGAGCTTCGTGCCTTATCTGGGTGTGATCGTCGGCTTCGTGCTTGCGGCGGTCGCGATACTGTTCCAGACCGGAGACGTGCTGCAAGTGCTGTGGGTCGCGGTGGTTTTCAGCGCCGGCCAGACGCTGGAAGGGATGGTGCTCACGCCCTGGCTGGTGGGCGATCGTATCGGCATTCATCCGGTGATGGTCATCTTCGCGGTGCTCGCCGGCGGGCAGTTGTTCGGCTTCTTCGGCGTGCTGCTGGCGCTGCCGGTGGCCTCCGTGCTGGCAGTGCTCGCGCGCTACGCCCGTGAGCGATATATCGAAAGCGACTTGTACGAGGCCGACGACGCGCGGTGAGTCATCAGCTTGCGCTGAACATCCGGCTGCGCGAAGGCGCGACTTTCGCCTCCTACCACGCCGACATCAATCAGGACGCCGTACACGCCATCAACGCGCTGGCCGAAGCGCACGGCCCGCCGCGGCAGGCCTACCTATGGGGTGGGCCCGCGACCGGCAAGAGCCATTTGCTGCAGGCGGTGTGTCACCGGGCGAGCTTTCAGCGTCGCTCCAGCGTGTACCTGCCGCTCGCACAGTTCGACGCAACGCAGGCGAGCGTGCTGGACGACCTGTTCGATATCGAGGCCATTTGTATCGACGATATCGATGTGACTGTCGGGCATGCCGCGTGGGAACTCGCGCTGTTCAACGCCATCAATACGGCGCGCGACGCCAGCCATTGTCTGGTGCTGGCGTCGCGCGATAATCCGGCGCATCTGACGCCGGACCTGCCGGATCTGCGTTCGCGGCTGCTATGGGGGCCGGTGTTTCACTTAAAGCCGCTGGACGATGCGGCCAAGCTCGATGCGCTCAAAGCGCGGGCGAAGGAATGCGGGCTTGAATTGAAAGACGACGCGGGGCGCTTTCTGCTGAACAACTGCCGGCGCGACCTGCCCTCGCTGTTTGCAGCGCTGGCGCGGCTGGACCGGGCATCGCTTGCCGCCCAGCGGCGCGTAACCATTCCATTCATCAAGTCGGTGCTGGATTTGTAACCGCTTTAGCATCGTAGGCTGAGTTTGAGCTGCGCGTAACCCAGCGTGCCTGTCCTGAGCAATGCCGAAGGAAGCATGCCGGGTTTGTCATCCCAGCCTACAATTGCGCATGCCGCAAGCACTTAGCCACGCGCGCGATACGTGCGCCCAGCGCCGCGCACAGATCCTTTTCCTCGGCGCTTAGGGGTGCGCCATTATCGGCGCCCGCAGTATGGCTGGGGCCGTAAGGCGTGCCGCCGCCCCGTGTGCTGAACAGCGCGGATTCGGTATAGGGCAGGCCCACGATCAGCATGCCGTGGTGCATCAACGGCAGCATCATCGACAGCAGAGTGCTCTCCTGACCGCCGTGCGGGCTGGCCGTCGATGTGAACACGCCAGCCGGTTTGTCCACCAGGGCGCCCGAAAGCCAGTGCGCGCTGGTCTGATCCAGAAAATACTTCAGCGGCGCGGCCATGTTGCCGAAGCGCGTGGGGGAACCCAGTGCCAGGCCGGCGCACTGGTTCAAGTCGTCCAGTGTGGCGTAAGGGGGTCCGGCCGCAGGGATGGCATCGTCTACCGCTTCTGACACCGCGGATACCTCGGGTACGGTGCGCAGCCGCGCGCGCATGCCCGCGATCGATTCCACGCCGCGCGCGACGCGCCGCGCCATGTCGGCGGTGGCCCCATGACGGCTGTAATAAAGCACTAGCACGTCGTTCATCGCGCCGCGCCGCACACAAGGGTTGGTCGTATCAAAATAATCATAGATAATATGGCGATAAATGTTGTCAATAATGTCGCGCCGGTCGCGGGGGTGGGATAACGCATTCCCTCGTCGGTCATTGCGCAGGTTCGAGTCCGCGAGATGCTTGAGATGAGCAGGTCTGTGCCAGAATATACCGCATCGATGGCGCACGTACATGCGTGAGCGTGCCGGCCGCAAGCGCCGCTACCTGCTGTTGCTCATACCGTTGCTGGCTGTGGGCTGCGCGTCCACGCCGCCCGTGCAGGAGATGAGCAACGCACGCCAAGCCATGCAGGCGGCCCGCGCCGCGCATGCCGACCAGTGGGCGCGCAGCGCCTACGTCAAGGCGCAGGCGCATATTCTTCACGCGGAGTCGGCGCTGGAAAACGGCAATTACCGGGATGCGCGCGAACACGCAAACTGGGCCAAAACGCACGCCCTGGAGGCGCGCCAGCGGGCGCTGATGCGGCCGGCGGGCGATGAGTCGAGCGAGTGATCCCATTGTATTTTGCGGTTTTAGCGGCATCAAGGCTGACTACACGGTTAGTGAAATGACTTCCGGCGCCGACAAGAGTGTACGGTTTCTCGTGAGCGGCCAGGTGCAGGGCGTGTTTTTTCGCGCCGCCACGCAGGAACAGGCCAGTCGGCTGGGGCTCGCGGGCTATGTCAAAAACTTGCATGATGGCCGGGTCGAAGTGCATGCCTGCGGCGCGAGCGATTCCGTGGAGGCGCTGGAGCGCTGGCTGTGGCAGGGCACGCCCAACGCACAGGTAGACGCGGTGGAGGTCGTGCGCGTCTACCCCGGGCAGCCGGCCCCGGTCAGCTTCGACATCCGTTAGCCGCCCGATTCGCCGAGCAATATTTTCAAGGTTTTTGTAAAAGTTACCGGTTTGATGTTTGACTCACCATGGGATTGCCAACTGCTGCGGTGTTTTAAACTGATTTCTTGCGCCAACCCGCCGCTGAAGAGGCCGGCGACCGCGCGGAGGATGCGACCGACTAGTCATCACTCATCATCACAACGTGCATTGTAGAGATTTTTACGCCTCCGATGACGGTCGTCCCCCTCCCCCTTAGACCGTCATGTTGGGCCGGTTGCCAAAACAACCGGCTCATTTTTTTTGGCCCCCATAAAAATTTCCTGGATAGGCACCCGGCGATACGATGATGATCTTGCCGCGTGCTGCGTATTCTTTAAAGATCGACCCTAAAGATCGAAGAACACGCCCAGGCCCCAGAAGCTTAATGGCGTGTCGAAAAACTGGCCGTTCGGTGAGAAGCCGTTGAAACGTTCCAGCATCAGCCGCAGTTCGCGCCCGCCGTCCCGGCGCCACGCCAATCCCAGCAGATAGGACTGATTGACTTCCCACTCCTGCTGTTCGAAGCTCTGCAAATCGGCCGCGCCGACCAGATCCAGTTCGCCGAGCGCGCCCGGCCAGCGGGTTTCCAGTCCAGCGTGCCAATGTGCGGGGTCGAGGCCCGGGTTGGCCGCAAAGATATAGCCGCCGCCGCCATACACGCGTATGCCGGGCAGGTCGTAGGCGAGCAGCAGCTCCGCGTCCTCGTAGCTTAGATTAATGCGCTCGACCCCCGGATTGCCGAGCAGGAATTCGTCGCCCAGATGTGAGCTCTGATGATAGACCCGGCCGCGCGCGGAGAACGCGCCGCGCCTGTAGCTCACCGGAAAGCCGATTACGAAGTCGGTGTTGATCAGGTTCAGCGATGCGGTGTCCAGGTTGAACAGCGAGAAGATGCCGGCCTGTATGCCGAGCTCAAAACGGCCCGCGCGCGTAGCGGCTCGCGCCAGCGCAAAAGAGTCGCCGATTGCAGCGAGGCCCGCGTTAAAACCCGCGCCGGGGATGTCATGCGCCTGATAGTGAGCGGCGAAACGCGGCTGGCGCGGATCGGCCAGCAGCGGCGGGAACAGTTCACCCGCCGGCAGCGCGCCTTCGTCTTTGCCTAGCGGCGCTGGTGTCTGGCTGCCCGCTAGTGCCTGCGTGGTAGTGCAGGGCGATGCGCGCCATCGTACGCGCGTGATGTCCGCCGAGCCCGTCAGCGCTTGTTCAAGCGCCTGGCGTTGTTTTTAGGATACGCAGCCCCGGTCGCGCAATATCGCGTTGCCGTCCATGACGGACAGCACCTTTATGCGAATATTTTTGAAGCGCGCGTCGAGCAGCCCCTGCGCGTAGCCCCGCTGATAACTGTTCGCGTTGGCGCCGGTTGCAAACAGCAGGATGACTGTGAGGGCAATACGTCGGAGCATATCGACAAGGCGTCAGACCACGTAATCCGCGGACAACTTGGTTTAACGAAACAGTTGCAAACACCGACAGCGGACTGCGCTTGATCAAAACAGTCCGTCTGGCCCGCGTTTTACGAACCTGCAAAGCACCTTGGGAAGTGGTGGATACCCTTGCCACGGGATCCCTTGCCAGGGGATCAGCCCATCTTATGGACTTTATACGATACCGACTAAAGACAGCACCACGATGATGACCACAATGATACCGATAATGTAAAAGATGTTGTAACCCATGCCTTGTTCTCCTGTTTTTTTCCGGTGCGCTGGTATGGAGGCCGCAGCAATTAATGTGCCGCGGGTTCTGGCCTGCCGCCCTGAGTACAGGTTATTGCGGTGTTAGACTTGAGGCCGGGAAGCTTTTGTGAAGGATAATCCGTAATCCCGGCGCGAACGCGCGCTGGCGCCATAATCAGGAGGGGGCCCTCACCACGAGAACCCACTACCGGGAGAAAGATTTGCCTGACCACGAACACGCTGAAACACGTGATAAGCCCGAAACCCACGATGACAAAAGGCAGCCGGAGGCGGACGCCGTAACACCCGCCGGCACGGGTTTCCCGATCGTGGGTTTGGGCGCCTCGGCGGGCGGTCTCGAAGCCTTTAACAGTTTCTTCGACAACATGCCGCCGGACAGCGGCATGGCTTTCGTGCTGGTGATGCATCTGGCGCCGGATCGCGAAAGCCGGGTGGCGGAACTGCTCGAGCGCCAGACGGAAATGGCCATACATCCAGCGCGCGAAGGCATGCGGGTCGAGCCTAACAATGTTTACGTCATCCAGCCGGATAACGTCCTCACCATCGGCGAGGGCGTGTTGCATGTCACCGCGCCCGCGCCTCCACGCGAGCATCGCAACCTCATCGACGACTTTTTCTGCTCGCTGGCCGCAGCGCAGGGTCGCAACGCGATCTGCATCGTGCTCTCCGGCACCGGCACGGATGGCACGCGGGGGCTGTGCGCGATCAAGGAGCTCGGTGGCATCACCATGACCCAGTCTGAGGCACGCTATGGGGACATGCCGCACAGCGCCCATGCCACCGGACTCGGCGACTACAGCCTCCCCGTGGAACAGATGCCGGCTTCCCTGTGCGATTACGCGGCGCATATCGGCCACGTCGATAACGAGAAGGTTATCGAGCGGTTGCGGGGCAACGGCCGCGAGCAGCTTGGCCGGATTCTGGCCATGCTGCGATCGCACACCGGGCACGACTTTAGCCATTACAAGGAAACCACCATCATCCGCCGGATCGAGCGGCGCATCCAGGTTACCCAAAAGATCTCGCCGGACGAATACCTGGAGCACCTGCGCGAAACGCCCGGTGAGATCGGGCGGCTGTTCGGCGACATGCTGATCGGCGTGACCCAGTTCATGCGCGACGAGGAGGTCTTCGAGGCGCTTGAAAGCAAGGTTGTGCCGGCGCTTTGCGCGCAACGCAGCGCGGGCGACACGGTGCGCGTCTGGGTGCCGGGTTGCGCCAGCGGCGAGGAAGCCTATTCGCTGGCCATCCTGTTTCTGCGCGAGACAGACCGCGGCGGTCCCGGTCTCACCCCGCAGGTGTTCGCCACCGATATCGATAGCAAGGCGCTGGACACCGCCCGCGCCGGCATTTATCCGCAAGTAATTACCGCGCACCTGACCGAGGAGCAGCTCGAGCGTTATTTCCGCAAACACGGCCAAGGCTATGGAGTCGTCAAGCGCCTGCGCGAGACGTGCATCTTCTTAAAACACGACCTCATCAGGGATCCGCCATTTTCGCGGCTGGACATGATTTCCTGCCGCAATGTACTCATCTACATGAATCCCATCCTGCAGCAGCGCCTGATCCCTATTTTCCACTATGCGCTGCGCGCAGGCGGCGTGTTGCTGCTGGGCCCTTCCGAAACCATCACGGGATTCGAGCAACTGTTCGAGCCCATAGACCACAAGCAACGTCTGTTCCGCCGCCGGGACGTACAGGTCGTATCCCGGTTCGATTTTTCGATGGGAAATTATGGCGACTCGACAGTGTCACGCGAAACCGGTAACCAGGAGCGCCAGCGTAACCGCGAAATGAGTGTCAGCCGCCACACGGAGCGGTATCTGCTGGAGCAGTACGCGCCATCCTGTGTGGTGGTCGACAGCCGCTATGAAGCGGTCTACTTTTCGGGCGACACGGGGCAATACCTGCAACCGCCGCCCGGCGCGCCGGATAACGCGGTCCTAAACATGGTCCGCCATGGGCTCAAAAACCATCTACGCCAAGCACTCGATGACGCGGTGCGTACGCAGCAGCCGGTGGTGCGCGAAGACGTCCATGTGCGAACCAATGGCGCATACAAGACCATCCGCCTGCGGGTGCGTCCGATCCCGCGCCTAGAACAGCAGGCCGATTATTACGCGGTGATTTTCGAGTCCTGCGATCAGCAGGGCGGGGAGGCGTCGCGGCCGAAGGCGTCCGAGCCGCTGTCGGCGGAGCAGGAACACTCGCTGGTCCAGCAGCTTGAGGCAGAGCTTGCGAGCACGCGGCGCCATCTGCGCGCCACCACGGAAGACATGGAATCTTCCACCGAGGCGCTGAAACCGGCGAACGAAGAGCTGATGTCCAGCAACGAGGAACTGCAGACAAGCGCCGAGGAACTGGACACCTCGAAAGAAGAGTTGCAATCGGTGAACGAGGAACTGAGCTTCGCCAACGAGGAACTGCGGCGCAACAACGACCAGCTCTCGCGCGCCAACAGCGACATCAAGAATCTGTTCGACAACACCCGGATCGCGATGATGTCTCTGGACAAGCGCCTCAACATCCGCAGTCTCACGCCGCGCATGAGCGACCTGTATAACCTGCTGGCTTCGGATACCGGACGCTCGATCATGGATATCCGCGCCAGGCATGACTACACGGAGTTCGAGGCCGACGTTAAGCGCGTGCTCGACACCCTGGCGCCGGTGGAGCGCAGGGTGAGCACCGCCGAGGGCGAATACATGCTGCGCATCCTGCCCTACCAGACGCTGGATGGCCGCATCGACGGCGCGGTGGTGACGTTCTTCGACATTACTACCCTGACCCGGGCGCGCGCGGATATCGAACAATTGACCGAGGCGCGGGCGCGGCGCGCCGGCGAGCTGGAGGCGATGCTCTCCGTGTTACCCGTGGGCGTGCTCATCTGCGCCGACGCAAAATCAGGACAGGTGCGCACGAACAGGATGGGCGCTGACATTCTGGGGGTGGCCGAAAACGCCGAAATCTCCGGCCAGAGTGGCCCACCGCCGTTCAAACTGTTGCGCGACGACAAGACCGTGGCGAGCGCGGAGTTTCCGTTGCAAAGGGTGCTCGCGACCGGCGATCACGTACGGCAGGAGGCATTGAGCGTGGAGCGCGCCGATGGGGTCGTGCTCGACATCGAAGTTTCGGCCTGGCCGGTAAAAGACGACGAGGGCGCGCTGCGCGGCGCGGTCGGTGTGTTCACCGATGTGACCGAGCGCAAGCGCCAGCTCGATGTCTGGAAGGCCCAGCAGTCCGCGTTATCCGCGCTCGCACTGTTCGCCTTCGGCGAAAGCGACGTCGCCGCGGTGCTGCGACAGGTCGTCACCTGTCTGTGCGAAGTGCTGGACAGCGCGCGCTGCGAGGTGTGGCGGCTGCACGCGGAGCGCAATGAACTGGTGTTGGAAGCTACGTCGGTCGAGGCGTCCGGCGATACGAAAACACAGGCCGTGCCTGCCGATGCCGGCAACCTGTTCGGTTACACGCTTGCTTCGGAACTTCCCGTCGTCATCGAAGACGCAGCCGCCGAGAATCGCTTTGCCTATCCATCCCACCTGCGCGGCGAGCGCATGGTGCGCGGTCTGAGTGTGGCCGTGAGAATGGATGGCGGGCTGTGGGGTGTGCTCGGCGTACACGATCACCGGCAGCGCAAATTCATGCCGTACGACACGAATTTTATGCAATCGGTCGCGGATCTGCTGGGCGGTGTATTGCGACGTAAAGCATTGGAGATCGGTCACGGGGAAGCTCAACGGCGGCAGGCGTTTGCCGAAGCCGAGGATCGGGTGCGTCAGGCCGCACGTCTGGCGTCGCTCGGGACCCTGGCGGCCGGCATCGCGCACGAGGTCAACAACCCGCTGAACTCCATTCTCATGAACGCCGAACTGGGGATCGTGTCGCTGCAAAACGGGAGCGCCCACGAAAAGCTGCCCAGGCTGCTGGATAGGATCATCAAGGAGGCGCGGCGCGGCGGCGCTATCACCCGTAACGTTTTGCAGTTTTCCAAGGCCGATCGCTTCACTCCCAAGGGTCTCGCGGATCTGAACAATCTCATTCTCCGCGCACGGGACTATGTGGCACCGGTATTGCAAGATTCCGCCGTGGAACTCGAATTTGCGCTAGATCCCGCATTGCCGCGGATCGAGCTCAATCAGATCGCTTTGGAGCAGGCCATGGTCAATCTCATTAACAACGCCGCGCAGTCCGGAGCCTCGAAGGTGAAGATCAAGACTGAACGTGAGCAGCACTACGCGCGCGTGACGATCAACGACGATGGGCGTGGCATTCCGGAGACGGAGCTTCAGTATATTTTTGACCCGTTCTACACAACCCGCCGTTCGCAGGGTGGTTCCGGGCTGGGCCTGAGCCTGGTGCACCGCATCATTGCCGACCACGACGGCACCGTTGAAGCGCGGAGCACGGAAGGCAAGGGCACGCAATTTATATTGCGGTTGCCGCTTGGCGATACGGATGCGTGATCTGCCGCGGATAAACTGGACGGACATTGTGGCCGAAATGAAGAAAATGCTGATCGCCGAGGACGAGGTCCATGCGCGCGAAGCGCTGGTGGCGTTTTTCGAAAGTCAGGGTTTCGAGGTGCGCTGCGCCGCCGACGGCCAACAGGCGCTCAGAATCGGTAACGAGTTCGTGCCCGATGTGCTCATCACCGACTGGTTGCTGGAGGGCGAATGCAGCGGCGTGGGCGTCGCGCGCGCGCTGGCGCGGGCCTTGCCGCACACGGCGATTATTCTAGTTTCCGGCTATCCAATGGCGGAACTGCGAGCGATCACCGCCGATCTGGAGGTAGAGGCCTATATGGAAAAGCCAATCAGCCTGTTCGAGCTCAACGCCGTCGTTGAGCGCGCGGCTCAGAAAGAGGCCGCGAAAACGACCACATGAACATCACGCGGCTTGCCTGAGCGCGGTGACGACACGCATAAACGCCAGCCGGTTCCGGGCTGCAATCGATTGCCCGTGATTAGGCGCCCCTGACTATCCGCTATGTCCAAACACGCCTGTAAACGCGGCGGAACGTGCACGCTACCCGACGATAAGTCTGAATCGTGCATGATGAATACTCGTGCCTGGCGCGGCGCTATTGCCGTGCTTTGCATACTGTTGCTGGCCGGTTGCCAGACCGCTTATTACAACGCGCTGGAGGAATTCGGTTTTCATAAGCGCGACCTGCTAGTGGGCCGCGTACAGGACGCGCAGGATTCGCAAGCCGCGGCCAAGGAGCAGTTCGAGTCCGCGCTGGCGGCTTTCCAGAGCGTGGTGGACGTGGACGGCGGCGAACTGGAGACGCAATATGAGCAGCTTAACGCCGAATACGAGGGCAGCGAGTTGCGCGCGGAGGCGGTGAGCGATCGTATCGACGCCGTGGAAGGTGTCGCCGACGCGCTGTTCGATGAATGGTACGCAGAGCTGGATCAATACAGCGATCCGGATTTGCGCGCCGACAGCGAACGCAGCCTGGAAGCCACGCAGGAACGGTACGAACTTCTGATGGACGCCATGTACCGGGCCGAAGGCAGCATGGAGCCCGTGCTCGCAACGTTGCGCGATCAGGTGCTGGTGCTCAAGCATAACCTCAATGCGCAGGCAATCGCGTCGCTACGCGGCGAACGCACCACCGTGGAGGCGGACGTGGCGGCGCTGGTGGCGGACATGGAAGCCGCAATCAGGGAAGCCGAGACATTTCTGGCCGAGGTCGATCGCCAAAACGGATAAATATTCCAGAACCTGTAAATACACGCGTTATCCACAATCTTCCGTGTCATTTATCGCCTGGATTAAGCCGAACCCCGAAGCGGTTTCGGCTCGCATAAATGATCAGTCGCTACTATCACAACAACTTCCACGTTTGCTCAAGGACGTGTAGATCATCAAGCGTAAGAGGAAAGTAATTATTGACGCCGGCGCCGCGTCCGCCCGTCTGCACGGTTGTGGCGTCAGACTCGATTTCACGTCGAGTGTTTTCCGACAGAAATGGGGAAAGCCGCGAGTAAAGTACGCCTTCGCGGAACTTGTGCTTATCCAGATCCGCGTCTAATTCCAGTCTTGCACTTGCAATGAAGTCGCGTCGTGCCGCCAGCCTTAGCTTACGTTTCTCGATTCCCCAGTTAACCCACGGAGCGATCAATGAACCAATCGCTCCGGCCACCAAGCCAATTACTCAGGAATCGCTAATTTGTGGCACAAGTGCTCTCAAGAAACACAATAAATACAATGTGTTCAGAGATTCACTTGTCATCTAAATTGCTGTCTACTGAGTAAGGCAGGGATTGCGATTTTCACAAACTCTTCCATGGGCTATCGCGTCTTTGCCGCCGCAAGCTGCTGGCGGGCATTTGCAATGTCCTCGCGCACCTGTTGCAGGTAATCCTTGGTGTCCTCCGGCAAGTCCTGTTGCAGTGCTGTCGCCAGCATCGTGTCGATTTCGCCCTCGACATGTTCGCGCGCGGTCAAAAGCTCGATGCGTTTATCGGCCGAAAAGGTGGCCTTCAGCCGCGCGAGCAGGCGCGCGACGGTTTCGCGGTCGCCATCCGCGTTGCGCGGCAAACCGCCCAGATTTCGAATGTGGGATTCGAGGTTTTCGGCGATTGCGCGGCGTCGGCGCGCGAGTTCGCGGAACAGCTCCGCGGTCGCGTCCGGTTCCAGCATGCCGGCAGCGTCCTCGTAATGATCGGCGGCGTCCTTGATGTTGACGAGCACATCGTTGAGCGCGATCTGGGCATCATTGAGCAGCATCGGGGGGCCTCGCGCCAGGGCGCTCTTTAAGTCGAAGCGGCGATTGCATGAGCCACGTCAACCGCTGCTTACATGAGTATAAAGCTTTGCGCGCCGTCCGCACGCGCGGAGTTCGTGAACAAAAATCCGTGAGTCTTTATACTGCGCGCCCATGGACACGCCCCCGAGTCACCCGCTATTGATCCTGCTGGTCGCTGTCCTGACTATCCTGATGGTATGGCAATTGTCATGGTGGTTGCTGCGCCTGGGCGGGCGCGCGAGCGTCGCACTCGTGTCGCAGTTTCCCGCCACGCAGATCATGGCGCGCACCCACCCGCTACGCGCCGCGCTGTCTCGCCGTGCGCCCCGCACCTACGCGTTTACCGTCAGGCGGCTGACACCGCGGCACTTCGAAGGTCTGCCGCTGACCCTGATGGTGGTGGCGGCGTTATACCTGATCTTTCTGCTGGGCGGGCTGATCGAAGACGTCGTGGAGGCGCAGGAGATCGTGGCGTTCAATGAGGCGATCAACGGTTCCTTCGTGCCCTACCGCACGCCTTATCTGGTCGAGATCTTCGCATGGATTACGGACCTTGGCGGCATGCCCGCGCTGACCCTGGTCTCGTTCGTCACCACCGGGTTTTTGTGGACGCAGCACCGCGGATTCCTGATCCTGCCGCTGTGGGTGACGATCCTAGGCGCGAACGCCACGACCTGGGCGGGCAAGTTCGGTTTCGACATGGAGCGCCCGGAGTTTGCGACATCCGTAACGGCGCTGTCCCCGTCTTTCCCGAGCGCACACGCCACCGGCTCCATGGCCGTGCTGGGTTTCATCGCTTACTTGCTGGCGCGCGATCTTAAGCATTTGCGCGAGCGCTTCGAAGTGGCGTTCTGGAGCCTGACCCTGATCATTCTGATCAGCTTCAGCCGCATATTCTTGAGCGTGCACTTTGCCAGCGACATCGCCGCCGGCCTGCTGATCGGCGGCTTCTGGCTGGTGGTGGGTTTCGCCATCGCCGAGCGCGCGCGTTTCGCCCACGCTCGAAACTTAGGCGATCCGCGGCCATAACGCTGCCGGTTTAGTCGCCGTGACGTGAACGAGTCGATGCGTGAATAGCGATTGTCAGGGCTTTGGCGGCGCGTCTTGCTTGTCTGGAGCCGCGGGCTGAGTGTCTGGCGTCTTTTTTTCCGCCTGCGCCGGCCATCGATTCTCGTCGAAGCCCCGCATCTGCTCCAGCGCGGCCTGACTAAGATCGAGTACGAAGATTTCGCGGTCCGCGGGCGCGCGCAGATCATTCCAGGGTACTGCCACCAGCTTCTCGCTTAGGCCGATCAGGCCGCCGGTGCTGATCGCCACATAGGCGATCTTTCCACTGTCGGGATTCAGGGCGATGTTTTCGATCGTGCCCAGCGCCTGGTCCTTGAGGTTAACCACCTCGGCGCCGACGACGTCCTCGGCTTTCAAAATTCCCTGTATCTTGCTGACGGGGCTCGCGCTATGCAGATAGGCTAGCCGCTGCGACAGTTCGCGCCGTGTCTCGATCTTTTGCGCCACGTCGTCCAGCAGTTCGTCCATGCCGTCGGCGATGGCAGCGCATTCGGATTCGCGACCGCGCTGATAAAACACGAGCGCCGCGTCGCGCAGCTGCCGCAACTCGCTCTTGAGCGCATTGGGGTAGGGGTCTTGTTCGACGCGCTCCACGAGCGCGTCTACCTGGCTATCACAGCCGCCACCCACGGTGCAGCCCCACGGAAGCAGCGCGGTCAGCGCAACGCCGGTGATTATACGGATGATCATCAAATTTCCTTCGATTCAGTCATCGGGAGCAGCCCATTCTCGCGGAACCGGGACAGACCAGCGCTGGTGCCGTATTCGAAGCGGCTGGTTCAGTCAGTACGAACGGCGGTTGCCACCCCAAAGTGTAATGCAATTTTCGCGGCGTTACGGCACGGCGCTTCTAAACATCGGGAACACATCTTATGGCAATGGTATGAGCGGCGGTGCAATTTTTGATTCAATGCGGAAATTTTTGATTTAGCGACGACATTTTTAATTCAATGCCCATGGGGGGTGAAGTATACTTTAGTTGCAGAGCCTGACCGATGCGCGGGTATTGCGAATTCCGCTGGCGCCGGATACCTGCATCAGTATCAAAAGCAGAAACTTTAAGAAATCCTAAAGGAGACTTAAACAGTTGCGACGAGTAACAGGTGTCGCGGTCAGCGCTGCGAACAGGGGGAAATATCACTCATGACAGATGTCCTGATAGTCGACGACGACTCGGCGTTCGGTCCCGAGCTTGCGAACTACGTGCGTCAGGAAGGTTATTCGGCGCGCACCGCGGCTACCTTGCACGATGCGCGTACGGTGCTGGCCGAAGGACTGCCCGAATTGCTGCTGATCGACCTGCAGCTCCCCGACGGCAGCGGGCTTGACCTCATCAGAGAACTTCCCAACGGTGGTGGTACGCAGGTGGTGGTGCTTACCGGCTACCCCAGCGTGGACACGGCGATTGAGGGGTTGCGCGCCAACATTGCCGATTATCTGACCAAACCTATTGATATGCAGCTGTTCCACGACTGCCTGACGCGGGTATGCGGCGTTCCGCGCATACCTCCCCCCGCGCAGGAAGACCGCCGCCGGTTTCGCGCTTTCGTGGGCAATTCCGCGGCCATGCGCCGAGTATACCGAATGATAGGTAAGGTCGCGCAGACCGACGCGACAGTGCTGGTGCAGGGCGAAAGCGGCACCGGCAAGGAATTGGTCGCGCAGGCCATACATACCTTGAGCGCGCGCAGCCACTTGCCGTTTCTGGCGCTCAACTGCGGCGCCGTGCCGCAGGAACTCATCGGCAACGAGCTGTTCGGCCACGACCGCGGCGGTTACACGGGCGCCAGCCGCCAGCACAAGGGCTACTTCGAGCGCGCGCAGGGCGGCACCCTGCTGCTGGACGAGATCACTGAGATGCCGCTGGAGCTACAGGTGAATCTGCTGCGCGTGCTGGAGACAGGCAAGCTCACGCGTATCGGCGGCGACAAAGAGATCGACATCGACGTGCGCCTGGTGGCGGCGACCAATCGCGACGCGCGCCGCGCGATCGCCGAGGGGCGCCTGCGTGAAGATCTGTTCTATCGACTGCAGGTGTTTCCCATCCACATGCCGCCGCTGCGCGACCGCGCGGATGACATCCCGCTGCTGGTCGAACATTTTCTGGACCGGCTCAATGCCAGGGCGCAATTGAACAAGCGAATGACGGACGGGGCGCTGGCGTGCATGGCCCGCCACGCCTGGCCGGGCAACGTGCGCGAACTCAAGAATATGTTGCATCGCATTTTTATTCTGGCGGAGGACGATATACAGGCCGCGCTGTTATTGCAGATGCCGGAGTTCGCCCAGCCGTCGCACGAAATTGTTGACGACGAAATTTCCGCCCTGAATGGCAACGCCGTCATGAACGGCACGCCGCTGGAAGACGCCGAGCGGCGCCTGATTCTGGACACCATGGCGGAATGCAACGGCGACAAGAAACTCGCCGCGCAGTCCTTAGGGATAAGCCTGAAGACGCTTTACAACAAGCTGAAACGTTATGAAGCGCACTGATAACCGGTGCGTCCAGCCGCCGTTGAGACCAGTCGACCAGCAACCGGGCGACGTAGTCGCGCCGGCCACTTTGCCGGGCGCGGTCTGATGAACACGGTACGCGGCGCAACGGCGTTGTTGCTAGTGTCGCTGGCCATCGGTGCACACGCTTACGCCGGCGGCGCTGGTTACGACGCGCCAGCCTCGGTTGAGCAGGTCGCGCCCGCCACTGGCGTTACCCGCATCATTCGGGCCGACAACTATCTCGGCAGGACGGTGCGAAATATACGCAAAGAGACACTCGGTGAAATCATCGATCTTGCGATCAACGGGCAGCGCGCAACGGTGGCGTACGCGGTTATGGCCTCCGGCGGCTTTTTGGGTTTGGGGCAAACGTTGCACGCGATACCGTTGCATGAGCTGCGAGACCCGGGCGAAGACAAGGATCTGGTGCTCGATCTGTCGCTGGCCGCGCTCAAGCGCCAGAGCGGTTTCGATGACGATCACTGGCCACAGCAAGCCGGCCTGGGGCCGCGGAGCCGAAACGGTGGCGAACTTTCAAATGCGCCCGCTGGCGCAAGCAAACGCGGGGGCGTCGCGGCACCGAACGGGGCGCGGCCGCAATAATGTTTACCGAGCCGGCCGGTAGGACACACTCAGACCCGTACGGCCTCAGAACCTCTAACCGTTTGCGCTGCGTGGGCCGAAGATCAGCCATGCGATAAATCCCAGCAGTGGCAGCAGCAGTATCGCCACCACCCAGACAACTTTGATGCCAGTGGAGTCGCTGCTCTGCACGACGTTGACGATCGCCCATACATCGGCAATCAGGATAAGCAGACCAAAAAATCCGCCGATTTCAATTTCCATTACCGGGCTCCCCTCGTTTGTGTGTCAGGAATTTTATCGTGCGTGGCGCCGGGTTTAGCGGCTAGCAGCCGCACGATGTCGCGATAACGATGGGCCACATCGTCGCGATCGCTGGCTTCCGGCAAACCATCATGGCTGCCGCGTTCGAGCATGTCGGCTTGGTGTTTCAGTGCCCGCAGGTGATCCCGATTTTCGGTTCTCGCGACGATTTTGGCGATGCACTCCAGCAGGCGGATGGTTGCCGCGGCAATCGGGCGGGCATCCTGGCGGAATTCGTCGAAGGCGGTTTTGACGATTCCCTCGAAAGTCAGGGTGTCGTTGATCATGCGCAGCCTGCCGTCGCCATCGTAGCGGCGCGTCGAGGGAAAATCCCGCGACGCCAGGCGGACGATGCCGGCGCACAGCCAGTCCGCGCAGACCATGGCGGTATACGGGTCATTCAGGCTCGGCGACAAGGCGCGCGCGGCGACCTGATTGATCTGGTCGATCACATATTCGATGTCCTGCACCGGCGAGCGTTGTCTGGCGAAGATAAAGGCTTCCTGGGCAACCTTGCTGATGTCCTCTGGCGCCGCCGCGGGCGTGTAGTCGATCAGCCCGGAGCCCTCGATGCAGAAGTGTCCGGCTCGCAGCTGGATTCTCAGACAAATATTATGCCGTTCGGCGAGTGCAAGCAGGCCGGCGTAATCCACGGACTGGATATAGCCGCTTGTGGGTGACGGTATGAGCGCGCTCCCCCGGGACCCCGCGATTTGCGCCCAGCTTCGCGCATCGGTGTGTTCATTGTGTTTCGTTGTGTCGTCGTTATCGGCGATCCATGCGTCGATCGCATCGATGAGTTCGCGACCGATCATCGCAACAACGTTATCCGCCTGGATCGATGAGGAAATATGGTGGAAGAAATAGATCAACAGCCCGAGGCTGGCGAGCGCGAGCACGGTGCTGAAGTTGACCGCGAGATAGGGCACGAAGGGATCCGCGTCGCCGCTTCGCACGTACCTCAGCACCATCAGGCAATAAACGAAGTCCGCGATAAAAGTGCCCAGCACGATCTGATTGCCCCGATCGCGCATGTAATTGCGCAGCAGCTTGGGGCCAAATTGCGCGGAGGCCATGGAAAGCGCGACGATTGTGATCGAAAATACCACCCCCGCGACCGTCAGCATCGAGCCGCCAATGAGGGTTAGAAGCTGGCGCGCGCCTTCGGCATCCACGGCGCAAAGCCAGGCTAACAGTTCGGAGTCGCACGAGCTGACGGTGCTGTCTACCCACACGAGGATCATGGCGAGCGCGATCGCCGCGCACGCGAACATGGCCGGCACAAACCAGAAGCTGGTGCGTAGCACGTCCAGCCAATGTTCGACGTATGCTTTCATGAACGCGCGGGTCCTATGCAATATGACGGGCCAACGGCGGGGCATATTAGCAGCCGCGGCAGGGCCATAGTCACTGGCCTTGCGGCCAGTAACCTCCAGTAGCTTATAATAAATCGATCCTGGTCGGATGGGAGCGTCCCGAACCGACCGTGATCGCGACCCAAACACGTTCAGGAGCGCCGTTGTGAAAAAATTCCGTCTGACCTCGCCGATCGGTGGCCTGGCCCTGGTGCTGGCCGGTTTATGCGGTTGCGCGAGCACACCGCCGCCGCTCGCGGAGGTCGCGCGTGCGGACACGGCCATTGCTCTGGCCGAGCAGTCCGACGCACGCACGTACGCACCGGTGGAGCTGGACAGCGCAATCATGAAGCTTAGGCAAGCCCGCGCATCGATGGTCACCGAAGACTTTCCAACCACACGGCGGCTCGCAGAGCAGGCGCAGGTCGAGGCTGAACTCGCGCAGGCCAAGGCGCAGAGCGGCAGAGCGCAGCAGTCCGTACAGCAGGTGCGCGAGAGCATTTGGGTGTTGCGTGAAGAAGTCAGCGGCACGCCTTACTAAGACCGGGATGTCCGCGTGTATAGGGCGATCGTCGACGCGAGAATCGACCGGGATGCAGTGTCCCGGTGCGCGCGCCATCGTAGGTCTCAAACGCGCGGCAGCGCCGCATATTCAAGGAGCAACGATGAATACTCGTCCAATCGGCAATCTGGGTATCGTGGTACTGGCTGGCGCGCTGGCCGCGGGCTGCGTGACGATGCCGGCCGACAACCCGACGGTGAGCCAGGCGCAAAGGGCTTATAACAGTGCCGCCAATGATGCACAGATTGTCGAGGCCGCGCCCTTCGCGCTACGCGAAGCCGAGGATGCGCTGCGCACCGCCGAACGGCTGGCCGCCGCCGGCGCCGAACAGGACGATATTGACCATCATGGTTACATTGCCGAGCAACACGTCGCCATCGCGCGCGAACTGGCGGAGCTGGATGCCTCGGAGGCGGAGATCATGCGAGCCGAGGGCGAACGCCAGCAGATTTTGCTGGAGGCGCGCACGCAGGACATGCAGCGCGCCACCGAGCTGGCCGAGGAGCAGCGTGAGCGCGCCGAAGAGCAGGCGCGCGCGGCGGACATGGCGCGGCTGGAGGCCGAGCAGGCGCGCGACGAGGCCCGCGAACTCGCGCGCCAGGCGCAAGCGCTTTCGCAACAGGTGCGCGAGCTGGAAGCGCGCGAAACCGAGCGCGGTCTGGTGCTGACATTGGGGGATCTGCTGTTCGACACGGGTCAGGCCACCTTGAGCGGCGGCGGTGCGATTGCGGTCGACAAGCTGGCCGAGTTCCTGGATAACAATCCGGAGCGCAACGTTCTGATCGAGGGCTTTACCGACAGCACGGGCGATGAAGCCTACAATCAGGATCTGTCCGAACGGCGCGCGCTGGCCGTGCAGGGCACGCTCCTGACCGACGGAATCGATGCGGACCGCATGCGCACTACCGGCTACGGCGAACAGTTTCCGATAGCGAGCAACGACAGCGACAGCGGGCGCGCGCAGAATCGCCGGGTGGAAGTAATCATCTCGGATCCCGAAGGGAGCATTCCCGAACGTACCGAGTGAGCCGGCGGGAGATACCGCCGGCGGACGCCGCGGTATTTGAGCTGGCCGGTGTCACCAGGCATTACGGCGAGTCCGTGGCGCTGGCGCGCATCGATTTATCGATAGAAAAGGCGTGCACCACGGTACTCATCGGCCCCAGCGGCTCGGGCAAATCCACCTTGTTGCGGCTCCTGGTGCGGCTTATCGCGCCGGATACGGGTACGGTGCTGTTCGAAAACCAACTGCTGACCAACGACAACGCCGGGTACTTGCGCCAGCGGATCGGCTTTGTCGTGCAGGAAGGCGGGTTGTTCCCTCATTTGAACGCACACGACAACGTCGTCCTGATGGCGCGCTATCTGCGCTGGAACACGTCACGCATCGCGGCGCGAGTCGGCGAGCTGGCCGAACTCACGCACTTTCCCGCCGACGGCTTGCGTCGCTTTCCGGTGGAACTCTCCGGCGGTCAACGCCAGCGGGTGAGTCTGATGCGCGCGCTGATGCTCGATCCGGACGTGCTGCTGCTGGACGAACCGCTGGGCGCGCTGGACCCGATGATCCGCTTCGATCTGCAAAACGAACTGAGGGACATTTTCCAGGGTTTAAAAAAAACCGTGGTGATGGTGACGCACGACCTCAGCGAAGCCGGCTTCTTCGCCGATACCATCGTGTTGCTGCGCGAGGGCCGCATCGTGCAGCGCGGTTCGCTGACCGAACTCCTGCGCGCGCCGGCCGATGCGTTCGTGGAGCAGTTCATCCGCGCGCAGCGGTCGTCGATTGTATGAGCGCCGCGCCGACGCGGGTTCACGCTGCCGTGACCTTATTAATTGCCTGCACCGTGTTCGCGGCGGCGCCCGTGCGCGCTGAAATCCGCGCCGGTTCCAAGCAGTTCACCGAATCGGTAATTTTGGGTGAAATGGCCACGCAGTTGATTGGCCACACGGCGATACCCGTCACGCATCGAGCGGAACTGGGCGGAACGCGTACCTTGTGGGGCGCGCTGCTCGCTGGCGACATCGATATTTACCCCGAATACACCGGCACCATCGTTCAGGAAATTCTGGCCGACCACTCGCTGACCGACGCCAATGCAATACGAGCGGCGTTGGCAGCGCATGACGTGCGCATGAGCGCGCCGTTGGGTTTCAACAATAGCTACGCCGTCGGCATGCGCCGGGTGCGCGCGGATCAACTGAATATCCGCAAACTCTCCGACCTCGTCTCGCACCCGAAACTGCACTTCGGTTTCAGCAGCGAATTCATGGATCGCGCCGACGGCTGGCCGGGCCTGGCAAGGCAATACGGGCTGCCGCAAACCGACGTTCGCGGTCTGGATCATGATTTAGCGTATCGCGGTCTGGAGGCAGGCGAAATCGACGCCACCGATCTTTACGCTACCGATGCGGAGATCCATTATTACGATCTGGTCGTGCTCGAAGATGACCGCGATTATTTTCCCGCTTACGACGCGGTCTGGTTGTACCGCGCCGGATTGACCGAGCAGGCGCCGCGCTCGTTAAGCGCGCTGCGGCGGCTGGAAGGGCGCGTATCCCAAAGCGAGATGACAGCCATGAACGCGCGCGTCAAGCTGGATGGCGTGCCGGCCGCCAGGGTCGCGGCGGATTTTCTCAAGCGCGAGTTCGGGTTCGAAGCCCGGCTTGAACTGCCCAGTGCTACCGACGATTTTTTTCGCTATACGAGAGAGCATCTGCTGCTGGTGCTGAGTTCGTTGTCGGCCGCGGTGCTCGTCGCCATTCCGCTCGGTATTGTGGCCGCGCGCAAACCCCGTTTCGGCCAGGCCATTTTAAGCATCACCGGCATCATCCAGACCATCCCCGCGCTCGCGCTGCTGGTGTTCATGATCCCCTTGCTCGGCATCGGCGCCGCGCCCGCGATCGTGGCGCTGTTTCTCTACAGCCTGCTGCCGATCGTGCGCAATACGTACACCGGCTTGCGCGGCATCCCGCCGCAGCTCACGGAGTCGGCCGTGGCGCTGGGGCTACCCGCCACGAGCCGCTTGCGGCTGGTGGAATTGCCGCTGGCGATGCCGACCATTCTGGCCGGCATTAAGACCTCTGCCGTGATCAATATCGGCACCGCCACCTTGGGCGCGTTGATCGGCGCGGGAGGTTACGGTCAGCCGATACTGACCGGCATACGGCTGGACGACATCGGCCTCATTCTGCAGGGCGCCATACCGGCAGCAATGCTCGCGCTGCTGGTGCAGGGTGCGTTCGAACTGGGCGAGCGCTGGCTGGCGCCGAAAGGGCTGCGATTGTCCGCTTCGCGGCGCTGATCTTGCGTCGCTGCAGGTGCCGCAGTTGCGGTTCAGTGATTACGCCATTGAAGTTTTTGACAATCGATTGTAATGATGACAACACTTCAGGCGGCGTGTACATAAAATCGGAGGAAGGGCAAGGAAATAAAGGGTGCGGGTTCCGGCAACCTGGTCATCAAGCACCCATGGCCCGGTCAGATGCGCACCGTGTATCGTGATCAGGAGCGTTTCATCGATACCTGTTTCAAGATGTTCCGGGCTGTTACACCAGCGGCGACGGCGCACGCCGAGACGAGGATGGTTACTATTGGATTACCGGCCGCGTGGACGATGTCATCAACGTCTCCGGTCACCGGCTCGGCACCGCGGAGGTCGAGAGCGCACTGGTGCAGCACGCCTCCGTCTCCGAAGCGGCGGTGGTCGGCTTTCCACACGACCAAAAGGGCCAGGGCATCTACGCTTACGTGACTCTGAAGGAGGGCGAAAAAGGTTCGGACGAACTCAAAAAAGAGCTGGTGCAACTCGTGCGCGACGACATCGGCGCCATCGCCAAGCCGGACGTGATCCAGTGGGCGCCGGGTTTACCCAAGACGCGCTCCGGCAAGATCATGCGTCGGATTCTGCGCAAGGTCGCGGCCAACGAAGTCGATGCGCTGGGTGATACGTCAACGCTGGCCGAACCGGCGGTGGTGGATGATTTGATTGAGAATCGGGCGAATAAGTAGCGGGCAATATTTCTGAGTCTGAGGCTCAGCCGCAGAAGTTAATTCAACGTCAGTTAATGCAGGCTGGAATAATGAAACGCATTATTTTCGCGCTTACTTTGTTCGCTGGAAATTGTTTCGTTACTCCAGCGGTTGCTGCACAGGGGGTAGTTGTTTACTACGAGTCTGGGTGCGATTACTACATAGTCGAGACGAATCAGGGATATGCGCTTCTTGAGTGGTATGGTGGAAACGATCCTAGCGAGGGTGACATTCTGGTCGGGGACTACGAGAGTTACGGCATGGAAGACATCTGGAACCTGACGGCCGATGCGGAAACACAAGTCTGGGTCGAAGATTATTGGATGTCTGAAGATAACGTCATCGAAGACTACCATGAACAATGCGACTGACGTTCTCTAACATTCCGCTGTCATCGGACTTTAAGGAAAACTCTCTCTGCATTAGCTGTAGTTGCTGCTTGAAGCTGATTTACTGGGTTAAGCGTCGGGTGTATGTGGGGTTCCGCCCCCGCCGGCGGGGTACTTTCTCTTGCGCGGTCAAGAGAAAGTAACCAAAGAGAAGGCCGCCCGACTGGCGCTTGATCGCTGCGCTGCGCGCCTTTGACTCGGCGGTCGCCCGACGGCACATCCATGTACCGCAGGCGACGCGCGTGATTCATCACGCGTCCTTCGGCGCTCGGCCAAGGTTTACGGTGCTCGCTAGCGCCAAACGGGAAAGTGGAATGAAAGTGCAGAACATATACTGGGCGTGACATTCGATCGAGCATTAAGAGGGAGGATACTAAATGAAGCACATATTGCTTACCGCGTTACCGGTATTGATTGCGGGCTGCGCTTCAACGAACATCACGGGCTATTCAGATCCTGCCTACTCAGGCACGGAGTACGACAGTACGGTTGTATTTGCCAGCAATCTAGACTTGGAAAAGGCTGCAGATCTGGAGTCATCGATCTGTAACGAATTTAGTGACCGTGGCGTTAGTTGCACTACCTTTCTGTCACTTTTCCCGCCAACGCGTGAACATACAATAAGACTCGGTGTTCGGAACTCTGTCCCAGCGCGGTATCGATTCCTTCATCATGCTCACTAGCGGTGGAGACAATTCGTCAAGTGAGGTATTCGCCTATCAAGCGTACGGAAATGCTTCCAGTTATGGCGGTTACACCTCAGCTCAAGCGACGGCCGTACCCTTACGATCTTTCTCCCGCGAAGGCCATATGCGCGTCATCCTGATAGATTCTGCGACTGGTGAGACCGCGTGGTTAGGCGACGCCAAAACCGAGGGACAAGGGATGGTGAACGTAACTGACAGCGCATTTCAGTCCAGTTTGGCTGCAGAGGTCGTTGAGGTACTCGCGGATTCTTCCCATTTCCCGTAAGAGGAATTAGCCGCAGACGGATAGAGTGCCGAAACGCATCGCACGGCTCAGGTTACCCGTTTGGCGCTAGCGAGCAGCGCAAGCCTTTGGCCGAACGCCGGAGGGCGCGTGATGGATCACGCGCGTCGCCTGCGGTACAGGGAAGTACCGTCGGGCGACCGCCGAGTCAAAGGCGCGCAGCGCAGCGATTAAGCGCCAGTCGGGCGGCCTTTCTTTTGGTTTCTTTTCTTTGGCCGAGCAAAGAAAAGTAACCCGCCGGCGGGGGCGGAACCCCGCTCACATATGTCAATTGAGGCACACACGTTACCGGACTATCTGCGCGAAAACCTGCGCATCGTATCCATCGGTGAACCCGTCGATCATTTCCGCGCGCGCCGGATTTTATTTCGCCAATCCCCGCAACCGCTTCTGGCGGGCATTGAATGCTTCGGGGCTGGTGCCGGAGCCTTTACTTCCGGGTGTCGCCGCGCAAAAAGTGATGTTCAAGCGATACGACATCGGCTTCACGGATGTGGTCAAGCGCGCGACGCGTGGGGGTGCTGAATTGCGGGCGGACGATTATCGACAAGGCGCGCTGCTGCTGACCGAAAAACTAATTCGCTATCGGGCGCGCGTGGCGTGGTTTCACGGCAAGGTCGCGTACGCCCAGTTTCTCAAATACACCATCGGCTCGAAGTCGCCGCCCATCGACTGGGGCATGCAGCCGGCATGTGTGAGTCAATCGCGCGTGTTCGTGACGCCCAATCCCAGCCCCGCGAATGCGGCCTTCTCGCTGTCTGTGCTGACCGGGTGGTATAGAGCGCTCGCGCAAGTGGTGCCGTGTTCCGCCAATTGAGTTGCGCAGGCACAACTACAGCGATGAGCTACCTTTGCAGACTATCCAGAAACGTGCTGTTAATGGGTTCAGCCGCGCCGTTGAGCAACTGGACATTCTCCATGGCGACTTCCTGGAAGGTATGCACGTCGATTATCTGGCCGGGCATCAGCCTGTATTTGTTGAAGATGGCGCCGGCCAGCGCTACCCTGTTTTCCGGCGTTATCGCGTCCGCATCGCCGGGACTCCCGCAACAGAACACATAGGGCTGCCAGCCAGAATCCATGGCATGGTGTAAACGTGTAAGGGCATATCTCTCTTCAAGCGTAAACTCCATGTCTTCACGAAATCTGTAACCCGGTTTCTCCGTGGGTTGCGGCATTTTGCTGATCACTTCATTGTTATCTTCGACGGTGACGTGCGCGGGTTGCGGGTAATCTTCGAGTATGGCCCGCCGGTAGGGTTGCGCGCTGATGGCTGACGCGTAAAAACAGACCGCGATGAACGCGATTCCAGTGAGTTTCATGGTTGTCCTCCTGCCTGGTCTTGGCGGGTCATAATACGCGGGATAACAGCTCGTAATTGATCTTCAATAGGAACTGACTTCAATCCGGAGGTTCATACGAATCTTCAAGCTCCACCACAAAGTAATTCATGGCCGTATCCTTAGCCGCGCTGCCCCGCACACTGCCCGCGACGCAATTCGTCGATCTCGTCCAGCCATTTGCGATGCGGCGTGGTGGCGCGCTGTCGCGCGTGCGCGTCGCCTATGAGACCTGGGGTCGATTAAATGCCGCGCGTGATAATGCCGTGTTGCTGTTCACAGGGCTCTCGCCCAGCGCGCATGCGGCGTCCAGCCGCGCTGATCCCGCGCCCGGCTGGTGGGAATACATGGTGGGACCTGGTAAGCCGATCGACACCGATCGCTTGTTTGTGGTGTGCGTCAACTCGCTTGGCAGTTGCTTCGGTTCGACCGGTCCGGCGTCTATCGATACTGCGACCGGCAAGCCATACGGCGTGGATTTTCCGGAGTTGACTATCGAGGACATCGCGGCGGCGGGCCATGAGGTGATGCGCGCGCTGGCTATCGAGCGGCCGCACGCCATCGTCGGCGCCTCGCTTGGCGGCATGACGGCGCTGGCCTACGCGGTTTCGCATGCCCGCAAGGTGGAAAAGCTGGTGATTATCTCGGCGGCCGCGCGCGCCAGTGCTTTCGCCATCTCCATCCGTTCGCTCCAACGGGAAATCATATGCTCGGACCCGGCCTGGGCTGGTGGCCACTACGCGCCAGATCAGCAGCCATTGATGGGTATGCGGCTGGCGCGCAAGCTCGGGATGATTTCGTATCGTTCCGCGCAGGAATGGCAGCAACGGTTTGGCCACCACGAAGTCACCACGCGCGGCGAACAGCCCTTCGGTATTCTGTACGAGATCGAATCCTATCTGGACTACAACGCGCGCAAGTTCGTCGGCGGCTTCGACGCCAACTGCTATCTGTACCTGTCGCGCAGCATGGATTTGTTCGATGTGGCCGCGCACGGCGGCTCGCTCGCGGCGGCGTTAAGTAAAATTCAGGCGCGACGCGCGACCATTATCGGCGTGACAAGCGATGTGCTGTTTCCGTTCGATCAGCAGCAGGAGCTGGCTAATTCCATGCGGGACGCCGGGCTGGACGCGCGCCTGCTCCGGCTGGACGCCATCAACGGCCACGATTCGTTTCTGATCGATCACGACCGGTTTGCGCCGGTGGTGCGGGATATTTTTTCAGGGTGAGTCGGGCCATTCGATAGACTCAGGGGCGGAGCGAATAAAGCTCCGCGCCGGCGAACGACCCGCAGGGATGCTGGGTTGGATCACTGCGCCACGGATGGCTCGCCATGACAAGCGATCGATATGTCGCTGCAATCTACCTCTACCCGGCCTGCAGGACTACCTCTTTTTCCGTTCGCCGATCGGCGTGTAGTCGCGCTGCTGGTGACCCGTGTAGAGCTGCCGCGGACGGCCGATGCGCGCCTGCGGATCGCCCATCATCTCCATCCAGTGCGACAGCCAGCCGACCGTGCGCGCGAGCGCGAAGATGACCGTGAACATGTTCAGCGGAATGCCCATCGCGCGCAGGATGATGCCCGAGTAGAAGTCCACGTTCGGGTACAGTTTGCGTCCCACGAAATAGTCATCCTCCAGCGCGATACGCTCCAGTGCCATGGCGACATCGAACAGTTGCTGGTTGGGGTTGTTGTCGCCCAGTTCGGCCAGTATTGCGTGGCAGCTCTCGCGGATGATCGTGGCGCGCGGATCGTAATTCTTGTACACACGGTGACCGAAGCCCATCAGCCGGAAGCGGTCATCCTTGTCTTTGGCGCGATTGATGTAGTGCTGCACGTCGTGGTCGGATTGGACGATACGTTCCAGCATCTTGATCACGGCTTCGTTGGCGCCGCCGTGCGCCGGCCCCCACAACGAACCGATACCCGCCGACAGCGCGGCGAACGGACTCGCTTCCGAACTGCCGGTCAGCCTCACCGTAGAAGTCGAGGCGTTCTGTTCGTGATCCGCGTGCAGGATCAGGATAAGGTCAAGTGCGCGCACCATGACGGGGTTGGGTTCATAAGGCCGCGCGGGCACGGGTAAACCGTACATCATGCATAAAAAGTTGCGCGTGTAATCGAGCTGGTAGTTCGGGTACATGAACGGCTGACCGATCGAATACTTGTAACACCAGGCGGCAATGGTCGGCATCTTGGCGATCAATCGGTGCGCGGACTGCTCCCGCACTTCGGGGTCGTGGACGTCCATGGTGCTGTGGTAAAAGGCCGCGAGCGCGCCGACGGTGCCGACCATGATTGCCATGGGGTGCGCTTCGTGCCGGAAGCCTTTGAAGAAGCCCCGCATCGCCTCGTCGAGCATCGTGTGGCTGCCGATGCTTGTCTGGTATTGTTCCAACTGTTCTGGCGTCGGCAGCTCGCCATAAAGCAATAGATAACACACTTCGGGGTAGCTGCTGTGTTTGGCCAGTTGTTCGATCGGATAGCCGCGATAGCGCAGAATGCCTTCGTCGCCGTCGATAAAGGTGATCTGACTTTCGCAGCTGGCGGTGGACATGAAGCCCGGGTCGAAGGTGAAATAACCCAGCTCGCTGTAAAGCTTGCGGATATCGATCCCGGCAGGGCCATCGGCGCCTTTCACTACGGGCAGCTCCACCTGCTTGCCGGTCGCGTTGTCGGTTACGGTTACAGTGTCTTCGGCCATAGTCGCCCCCTTTGGCACAGGAAAATATGTCAGGAATTAAAGATTAAAACGCTTGCGCCCCCGGATGTCGCGCTGCGGTCATTGGCAGGCGTTGGCTGGTGCGTATCGGGGTGTGGCGGGCGGTGCGCGCACCAGTGCGGACGGCGTAGTCTAACATCACCCGGCGCATAAACACCTCTGCGGCACTGCAATATACAACCGTTGCTGACACAAATAAACCAATGTCAAGTCTCACGTCGCCAGCCGCGCCTCAAGTGCCGCGCATTCCTCCGGCGTATTGACGTTCAGGAACGCATCCGGACAATCGGTAAAGTCCGCGGTCGCCATGCGGTGCAGGCGATACCAGCGATCGATCTTGCGCTCGCCTTTTTGCAGATAATCGTTAAGGCTTGCCAACAGTTCACGTTTTAGCATCGAGAACACCGGCTGTATGCGATCCGCATCGCGGGCCACGGCAATCTCGGCGTCGTCGCGCGAAAGCGCAGCCCACAGGCGCGCGCCCAGGTCGTGCGGCAACAGCGGGCTGTCGCAGGGTACGGTGACGGCATAGCGAGTGTCGATTTGGGACAATGCGCTGGCAATGCCCGCCAGCGGCCCCTGAAAATCCTCGGAACTATCCGCTACCACCGGCCAGCCGTAGCGTGCGTATTGCTCCAGATTGCGATTGGCGTTGATGACGACGGCGCCACACTGAGGTACTAAGCGCGCGAGCACATGTTCGATCATCGGGAGCCCACTGATCTCGATCAGCCCCTTGTCCTCGCCGCCCATGCGGGTGGCGCGCCCGCCCGCCAAAACGACGCCGGTGATGTCGCTGCAGGGGTAACTAGGCATCTTCCGGGAATGGGTTTGGCCGTGGAATCCGGCGACTGCCATAAATCGTAGTTGCGCCGCGCGGTGGGTGCAATTGCGCATCAATCGGTCGCTGATGGTGCGGGCTTTACCCGCGGCGCACCGCGTCGCGGCAGTCTCAGCTTCGCTCAATGCAGCTTCAGTTGCGGCTTGCCAGAGCGGATCAGCCAGTGCCCGATGGTCGATACCACCACCCAGCCCGTGCCATGCAGCGCCCACAGGTGCATCTTGTAAAGCATCAGATATGCCATGCGCGCCAGCCAGCCTTCGATCATCACGTTGCCGGCCTGTTTGCCCCTGAGGTTTCCCATCAGGGTGCCCACGGTTTCGAAACGGCTGAGATTGACTAGTGAGCCGTAATCCTTGTATACGTACTCCGCTAACGGTTTGCCGTCCAGTCGGTGCTGAATCGATTTGACCAGCAAAGCGGCCTGCTGATGCGATGCCTGCGCGCGGGGCGGCACCGTATCGTCCCTTCCCGGACGCGGACAGCTCGCGCAATCGCCGAACGCGAAAATCGAATCGTCGCGGGTAGTTTGCAGCGTTGTCCTGACCATGAGCTGATTGATCTTGTTGGTTTCGAGATCGTCCAGGCTGGCAAGAAAATCGGGCGCGCGGATGCCGGCGGCCCACACTTTTGTTTTGGCCTTAACGTATCTGCCGCTATCCATGTGAAATCCGCCCTCGTCGGCGCTAACGATACGGTCGCCGAGCACCAACTCGATGCCGATCGAGCGCAACACCTCCGCGACGTTTGCCGAGATCTTGGGCGGCAGGGCGGGCAACACACGGTCGGCGCCCTCGATCAGGGTAAACTTGATCTCGTCATCGGCGGGCGGGCGCTCCAGCGCGTGGGTGCCCATGATGCTTAGCGCGCGGCGCAGCTCGGCGGCCAGTTCCACGCCGGTGGCCCCGGCCCCGGCGATGCCGATGTTGATATGGTCCTCGACCGACGCCTCGCGCCTGCTCGCGACGCGAAAATAGCGGTTGAGCAGGTGACGATGAAACTCGTCGGCCTGGGGGCGCCGGTCGAGGAAGAAGCAGTGCTCGCGCACACCCGGCGTGCCGAAATCGTTGGTCGTACTGCCCACCGCGAACACCAGCGTATCGTACGTCAGTACGCGTTCGAGCACCGTCTCGCTGCCGTCTTCGTCCAGGATGGGCGCCATGCGAAGTTCCCGCCGCGCCCGGTTCAGGCCATGGACCGTGCCCAGGCGAAAGCGGAAATGATGGTTGCGGGCGTGTGACAGATAGTTGAGTTCATCCTCGCTGGAATTCAGCGTGCCCGCGGCGACCTCGTGCAGCAGGGGTTTCCACAGATGCGTGGTCGCGATATCGATCAGGGTAATCTCCGCACGGCCGCGCTTGCCGAGCTTGTTACCCAGCATGGTGGCGAGTTCCAGCCCGCCTGCGCCGCCACCTACGATAACGATACGGTGCGGGTGGGATGTCATGGTTTCGTTAGCGCTCATGGTAAAGCTCGCGGATTATACGTGGCATGCCGCGGTACACAACAACTATAATGCTAAGGTTTGGGCCCGAAGCGAAAACCCCGAAGCATAATCCCCAAAAGACCCTATGGAGGCTACCATGAAAACCGGTCCGGACATCGACGCTGGCGACCGCACTGAGATCGAGGCGGCGGTTTACCGCCGGCTGATCGAGCACCTGCGTGCGCATCCGGAAGTGCAGAACATCGACCTGATGAATCTCGCGGATTTCTGCCGTAATTGTCTCTCCAAGTGGTATCGCGCGGCCGCGGAGGAGAAAGGCATTGAGATCGATTACGACCACGCGCGCGAACTCGTGTACGGCATGCCGTATGCCGAATACAAGCAGAAATATCAGCGCGAAGCCTCGCCGGCGCAGCAGGCCGCGTTCGACGCGCGGCAGCGCGATGAGGCGTAGCACGGCGCGCAATACACGCCAACAACCAAGAGGAATCATAGTAATGCTGAATTTGGGCAATCGATACAACCGGCTCCGTTATAATCTGTCCGCGCGCGGGCGCCGCGAACGCAGGCTTGCCGCAGAGGTCATGGCGCGGCAGTTGCCACCAGACCAGGTCCGCGCGGTGCAGGAAAGACATAGCGGCGTCATCTCCAAGGGCGAGCACCACAGAAAATGGCTGGATGTCGAGTCTCACATGCAAAGGGCTGCGCGCGAAGCCATGGCGCTCGGCCTCGACGAGTCCGAGCCACTAAACATTCTGGATATCGGTTGCGGCGCCGGCTATTTTCTCGCTGTGGCCAGGCATCTGGGCCATAACACAATCGGGCTCGATATGTCTGATAACGAGGTATTTAATGACTTCATTGCGTTGATGGCCATACCGCGAGTGATCCACTGTATTACCCCCTTCACGCCGTTGCCCGATTTCGACCGCCGGTTTAACCTAATAACGGGGTTTGAAGTTCGGTTTAACTGGAAAATCAAGCGAAAAAGCAGGCTAGATAGATGGGCTTATGATGAATGGTCCTACTTCCTCGATGATTGCAGGTCCAAGCTGGCGCCGGGAGGCCGGATGAGGTTGGAGCTCAATGCGGGGAAGGATGCAAGCTACAGGTTCTTGCCGGAGGATATCGCCACGCGGCTGCGGGGCGTGGCGGGGGCCACGATTCCAGCGGACAAGAGCACCATTACTGTGGCGGCTTAAGCTGGGATAGATCTGCCTGTATATGGCGGCGCGAACCTCTGCGTGAACAGAGGGTCTTCAACCGATGGCGGGCATAACGGTTCGCCGCCCATTGCTAGCGCGTGTCTGATCCGACACGCTACGGCCCTGGCAGCGGCGTCACTGCCCGGATGCAAGCACGCTAACACAGCCGAGATCAGCCCAAAGACTCGAATAAATACCGGAGTGCCTACATCTGCCAGACGGCCGTCATGATCGACATCCATAAATTGACGATTAGCTACCAGCGGCTGGTGTGGGGTACCGACACGGACGATTTGCCGTGGTGGCGAGCGCTTGCCGTGAAGGCCGTGCGGCTGGTACACGTGCTGGTGCGCGATATGGTCGACGGCCAGCTGACCCTGCGCGCGATGAGTCTGGTGTTCACGACCTTGCTGTCCATCGTGCCGCTGCTGGCGGTCAGCTTTTCGGTGCTCAAGGCCTTCGGCATGCATAACGAGCTGGAGCCGGTGCTGCAGAATTTTCTCGCGCCGCTGGGTTCGCAGGGTGCGGACATCAGCAGACAGATTATCGATTTTGTAGACAACATAAAGGTGGGCGTGCTGGGCGCGGTGGGCATCGCGTTCCTGTTTTACACGACCATCACGCTAATCCAGAAGGTCGAGGAAGCGTTCAATTACATCTGGCACATCGAGCGCTCGCGCACCCTGGCGCAGCAGTTCAGCAGTTACTTGAGCGTCATCATGGTAGTGCCGGTGTTGGTCATCGCGGCACTGGGCGTGACCGCCTCGCTGACCAGCAGCACCATCGTGCAGGCAATCGTGGCCGTCGAGCCGTTGGGCAGCCTGTATGAGTTCGCCAGCTGGCTGGTGCCTTATCTGTTGATCATCGCGGCGTTCGTATTCATCTATATTTTCATCCCCAACACGCGGGTGCGGCCGGTCGCGGCCATCACCGGCGGCGTGGTGGCGGGCGTGTTGTGGCAGACCACAGGCTGGGTGTTCGCGCAGTTCATCGCCAACTCCGCGAGTTACGCCGCGATCTATTCCGGTTTCGCGATCCTCGTGGTGCTGATGATCTGGATTTACTGGAACTGGCTGATCCTGCTGGTCGGCGCCAGCATCGTGTTTTATCAGCAACACGCGGAATATCTGGTGGCGGGGCGCAAGCAAAGTCGGCCCAGCAACCGCGTGCAGGAGGAACTGGCGCTGATGGTAATGGCGCTCATCGGCCAGCGCTGGTATCAGCAGCGGCCCGGCTGGAACGCGGACGAACTCGTGGAGCACCTGCATATTCCGTTTCCCGCGATACAGGAGACGCTGAACGTGCTGGAGGAGGGCGGCTTGTTGTCCCAGACCACGGATACGCCAGCGCTGTGGCTGCCTGCGTTACCACTGGAAACAACACCGATCAAGCAGGTGCTGGATGTGGTGCGAGACGCCAGCGACGGTGGTGACCTGGCGCCCCGGCGCGCGCCCGATCTGCGCGCCACGCGTGACATCGTGGCGGAAGTCGAACACGCGGTCACCGAAACATTGCATGGGCGCACGCTCAAGGATCTAGTCGCGGCCAGCGAAAAATCGGCCACGCGCCTGAACGCGGTCGCGCCCGAATCCGCGGAATCCGCAAACTGATGGCATTCAGCACCATCGGCTTAGCCGTGGCGTCTGCATCCAGACGATGGCATTTGCGCGCGGTGGTTTCGGTTGCTAACGCGCGAGTCGCGCCCCTTCTTCCGTACTGATTAACTGTGGGTTGCTTCGCGCACCATCATCCGCATGCCGGTGTTTCGCCGCTCGCCTGCGCCTGGTTATAGAGCTTCAGCGCATCCGGCATGCGACCGGTGAGATTTTCGATGCGCGTCTCGTGTGAGGGGTGCGTGGACATGAATTCCGGCGGTTGCTCGCCGCCACTGGCGGCCATGTTCTGCCACAGCGGTACGCTCTGACGCGGATCGAAGCCCGCGCTCGCCATAAGATCCAGCCCCAGCAGATCGGCTTCGCTCTCCTGCGAGCGGCCATAGGGGAGCAGAATGCCGACCTGCGCGCCCAGGCCCAGCAGCCCGAGTAACTGCTGCTGTTCTCCGCCCGAGCTGGCCGCGTAGATCTGCGCGGCCGTTAAGCCCGCCTGCGTGACCACAGCCGCCGACATGCGCGCATTGCCGTGCTCCGCCAGCACATGCGCAACTTCGTGGCCGATTACGGTGGCGAGCTGATCCTGGTTTTCCGCGACATCCAGCAGGCCGGTGTAGACGCCGATCTTGCCGCCGGGCAGCGCGAAGGCATTGACTGCCTTGTCCTCAAATACCTGTACTTCCCAGACCTGATCCGAGTCCAGCGCGCTCGTGACCGCATCGGCGACGCACTCTACGTATTGATTGACTTCCGGATCGCTTTCCGACGGTGTTTCCTGCTTCATCTGCTGGAAGGCGCTGGCGCCCATCTCGCTCATCTGATCGTCCGGAAACAGTTGCAGCTGTCTATGGCCCAGGGGGGACGTGGCGCAGGCCGTGAGCCAGGCCGCTATAAACGTAATCAGGCAACCGCGTAGCATCGTATCATTCTCCATTTGGCGACACCTTTTCTGGCATGAACTTCAGCACTCGCGCAGCCGCGGCATCAACTCGACCAGGTTGCAGGGCCGGGTCCGGTAATCGAGCTGGTGCACGATCAATCGATCCCAGGCATCCGCGCACGCGCCCGACGATCCGGGCAGACAGAAGATATAGGTGCCGTTCGCTACTCCCGCTACGGCACGCGACTGCAGCGTGGACGTGCCGATGGTTTCGAACGACAGCACCCGGAACATCTCGCCGAAGCCGTCGATTTCCTTGTCTAGCAAGGGTCGTACCGCTTCAGGTGTGCCGTCGCGCCCGGTGATACCGGTGCCGCCGGTAGTGAGGATCACCTGCAGGTCTTCTTCTGCGATCCAGCGGGACAACGCCTCGCGGATGCGGTACCTGTCATCCGGCACAATCGCCTTTTCATATAGACGGTGGCCGATATCCTTGAGACGCGCGGCCAGCAGCTTGCCGGACTTGTCCGTATCCTCAACGCGACTGTCCGAGACGGTCAGCACCGCGATATTCAGGGCAACGAAAGTCCGCGCATCCGCCATCGCGATCAGACCTGCGCCGAAAACCGGTTTGCGTGCGCCATGACGATGAGCATAGCATTAACGTTTGCGTTCAAATAGCCGCGGCGCGGCGCCATCGATCCCCATGCAGTTAAAGGTATGCCCGTAGAAATATGCCCCGTAAAAATATGCGTATAGAAATTCGTCAAGACCCGCTCGATCCGTGGGCTGCTGTAGCGCTTCATCAGGCCTCGATGGAACTGGCGGGGCAGTTCGGCGCCACCGCCGTGTTCGTCGGCAGCATGCGGGATTTCAACGAGGGCGCGCGCGTGATCGCGATGACTCTGGAGCATTACACGGCCATGGCCGAAAAGCACCTGGCGCTCATCGCCGAACAGGCGATGGCGCGCTGGGACATTCTCGATGTGCTCATTATTCATCGGGTCGGCGACGTGTACCCGAACGACCCCATCGTGCTGGTCGCCACCTGGTCCGCGCATCGCGCAGCGGCTTATGACGCCAACCGCTTCATCATGGAAGATCTCAAATCGAAGGCGCCGTTCTGGAAGAAAGAGACGTTGCGCGACGGCAGCCGCTGGGTGGAGAAGAATACGCCGGGTTAGCCAGTTACGATTTCTGGAGGGCGCCCGGACTTACACGAAACTCGAAAACGGCAGCACCTCGACCTCACTGCCCGGTTCGACGTTGCCATTCTCCATCGGCAAAAAGATAAAGCAGTTGGCTGATGCCATCGACGTCAAAACCCCGGAGCCCTGTGCGCCGGTTTTGCGCACGGTTAGCTGCCCGTGTTGGTCGCGTTCCACCATGCCGCGCTGATATTCGACCCGCCCCCGACGCTTTTTGAGTTTCGAACCGCAGCGCATTTTGAGCGTCAGCGGCGGTAACGGCGGTGCGCCCATGAGTGCCTGTAGGGCAGGCTGCACGAATATGTAAAACGTCACCATTACCGACACCGGGTTGCCGGGCAGCCCGAAAAACCAGGCGCCGGCATCATTATCGCCAATGCGCCCGAAGGCGAGCGGTCGTCCCGGTTTCATGGCGATCTTCCAGAAACCGATCTGGCCCAGCTTGTCCAGCGTGCATTTGACGAAATCAGCTTCGCCCATGGATACGCCGCCGGAAGTAATGACGACATCGGCGAGCCGCGCGGCCTGGGCGAAGGCTTCTTCCAGTGCTAGCGGTTCGTCGCGAACGACACCCAAATCGATGATGTCCGCGCCTAAACGCGTAAGCATGCCGTGCAAGGTGTAGCGGTTGCTGTCGTAAACGTCGCCCATCGTCAGCGGCTCGCCGATCGATTTGAGTTCGTCGCCGGTGGAGAAAAACGCGACCCGCAGGCGCCGCCGGACCTTGACTTCGCCGACGCCCAGCGACGCGAGCAGGCCCAGATGCGCCGGCAACAGTCGCTGGCCCACGGCGAGGACACGCTCGTCGCGCGCAATATCCTCGCCCGCCGCGCGTACGTTCTGGCCGCGTTGGTTGTCGGCGCCGATGCGGATCGATTCGCCCTGAACTTCCGCGCGCTCGACGATCACGACGCTGTCTGCGCCGGCCGGTATGGGCGCGCCGGTCATGATGCGTACGCAGTTGCCTTTACCACATTCGCCGTGGAACGGTCGGCCGGCCCAGGCCGTGCCGATGATCGTCAGGGTGCGCGCGCCGTCTGCCGGAATGTCCGCGCCGCGAATGGCGAAACCGTCCATGGCCGAGTTGGTGTGACCGGGCACGTCGAGTTTCGAGTACACGTCTTCGGCCAGCACGCGGCCCAGCGCGTCGCGCAAGGCGACCTGCTCGAAACCGTCCACCGGACGTAGCTGCGCGCGCACGCGCCTGGCGGCCTCATCGACGGGCAGGGAATCGGGATCGTAATCGTCCTGACAGCTTACGGTTGTCTCGATGCGGTTCTGGCTCATGCGATTTACTCGGGATAGCGAAGCTCGCCGTTCAATGTCAATTGTAGGCCGTTGTGGCAATCGTGCGTTCCAGGCGAGACAAATTCCTATGCCCGCCACGCTGAAGTTAGCCAGCCCGGCGTCGTTGGCGATACACTACGGACATGGCGGAGTTGGATCGCGTAAAAGAAAGAATCGGCTGGCTCAAAGTGGTTTTCGCGATCCTGATGGCGACCGACATTACACTCCTCGGCTGGTTGGCGCAGAACTATAATATGGCGAGCGATTTCCAATCATTAATGGCGTTTGTGGCGGTAATCGTCGTCACGGCCGGCGTGGTCTGGATTAACCGATCGCTTTCATCCTCATTGACAAACTGGGAGAACTTTAATGGAGTGGGTGCCCGTAGCAGCGCTGTTGGTTTTCCTTATCGGGATCGGTCTGATTCTCCGCGAAATCGCCGCGCATAACGACAAGAAATGGCCTAACGCCGCGCGGAACAGGCGCGTCATTAAAATAAACAATGCCTTTAACCCGATGAGTCGGCGAGGAGTGGCATATGGGGTGGGTAATCTGGATCGGTTTGATTGCGGGCGCGCTATACGCGCTGGCGCGTACCCGTGCGTCCTTGCGACTCTGGACTGCCGCACTGGCGGCCGCATTGATCGTGCTCGGCGGGAGCGGTTATCTTGCTTTCCCGCCTGGCGTCGTCCTTTGGGGTATGTGGCTGATCGTGGCCCTGATGAACTTGTCAGGCCCACGACGCAGCGCGTTAAGCGCGCCGCTGCGCGATTACGTACGGCGAGTGTTGCCGCCCATGTCGCAGACTGAGAAGACCGCCATTCAGGCAGGTGGCGTGTGGTGGGATGCCGAGCTGTTTCAGGGCGATCCGCAGTGGGACAGATTGCTGAACACGCCGGCGCCGCGGTATAGCGAAGAAGAACAGGCGTTTATAGGCGGTCCGGTCGAAACGCTGTGTCGAATGCTAGACGACTGGCAGATCACGCACGAATTGAACGATCTGCCGCCCGGCGTGTGGGCGTTTCTTAAAGCGAACCGCTTTTTCGGCATGATCATCCCGAAAGAATACGACGGGCACGGTTTCTCCGCTTTTGCGCATTCCACCGTGGTGATGAAAATCACCAGCCGCAGCTGCGCGGCCGCGGTCACGGTAATGGTGCCTAACTCGTTGGGCCCGGCGGAATTGCTGCTGCACTACGGCACCGACAATCAGAAAAATCATTATCTGCCGCGTCTGGCGCGGGGCGAGGAGATCCCGTGTTTCGCTTTAACGGGGCCCACCGCGGGCTCTGACGCAGGCGCGATACCGGATTTCGGCTTGGTCTGCCGGGGAGACTACCAGGGCCAAAACGTGCTGGGTCTGCGCGTCACCTGGGACAAGCGGTACATCACCCTGGCGCCGGTCGCCACCGTGCTGGGGCTCGCCTTCAAGGCCGTGGATCCCGATCACCTGCTGGGCGACACGGAGGAACTGGGCATTACCTGCGCGCTGATTCCTACCGATACGCCGGGTGTGAATATCGGCCGTCGTCACAACCCGCTGGAGACGGCATTTCAGAATGGCCCCACCAGTGGTGCAAATGTGTTTATACCGATGGACTGGATCATCGGCGGTCAGCCGCAGATCGGGCGCGGCTGGTCGATGCTGATGGAATGTCTGTCGGTAGGTCGCGGCATCTCGTTGCCGGCGCTGGGTACGGGTCTCGGCAAGCACGCCAGTCGATCTGCGGGCGCCTACGCGGCCGTGCGCAAACAGTTCGGACTTCCGATCGGCCGCTTCGAAGGCGTGGAAGAAGTGCTGGCGCGCATCGGCGGGTTGACCTACATGATGGACGCCGCGCGGCTGCTCACCGCCGCGGCTATCGATGCCGGCGAAAAGCCGTCGGTCGTGTCGGCGATCGTCAAATATCACAATACCGAGGCCATGCGACAGGTAATCAACGACGCCATGGATATTCACGGCGGGCGCGGCATTTGTCTGGGTACGCGCAATTATCTTGCCTCCGGCTACAAGTCCACACCGGTCAGCATCACGGTCGAGGGCGCGAATATTCTGACCCGCGGTCTGATTATCTTCGGGCAGGGCGCGCTGCGCTGCCATCCATACCTGGTCCGCGAGATGGACGCGGCCGGCGACCCGGATCGCGAGGCGGGCCTGGCCGCGTTCGATCAGGCGTTGTTCGCGCATCTGGGCTACGGCGTACGCAACGCGGCGCGCGCGCTGCTTTACGGGCTGACAGAGGGCCGGCTCGCACCGGCGCCGGTCGATGCGCCGACCACGCGTTATTATCAGCATGCGGCGCGCTTGAGCGCGGCCTTTGCCGTGATCGCGGATGTGGCGATGCTGCTGATGGGGGGCGCCCTCAAGCGCAAGGAAAAACTGTCAGGACGTTTCGCCGATGCGCTCGGCTGCCTGTTTCTCTGCACCGCCGCGCTCAAGCGTTTCGAGGACACCGGCAGGCCGCGGGCCGACCTGCCGCTGGTGGAATGGGTCGCGCAATATTGTCTTTATCGCGTGCAGGACGCGCAGGATGGCATTCTGCGCAACTTCCCCTCGCGCGTACTGGGCGTGTTGCTGCGCGTGCTGGTGTTTCCGCTGGGGCGGCGCTTTCGCTATCCGGGTGATCCGCTGGGTGCCGAAATTGCCAATCTGCTGCTGACGCCATCGGAGGCTCGCGATCGCCTGACCGCAGGCATTCATATCTCTTCGGATTCGAACGATGCGGCGGGGCGCATGGAATATGCGTTGCAACAAACGATAGCCATCGCGTCCGTGGAACACAAACTGCGTGCCGCGCGCATCAAACCACCGTCGTATGGCTATGGCGACGAATGGCTCCATGCGGCCGTTGCAAGCGGCATCATCACCACCGCCGAGGCGGCGCAATATCGCACCGCGCAGCAGGCGGTCATGGAGGCGATCAAGGTGGACGATTTTCCGCAGACCCTGAACGAAGATTCGCAGGCGCCGCCGCAAGGGTCAGTCCGGGCATATTCCGGGCAGACATGGTCATGAAAGATTACACACGCAAAATCCGTCGCGCGGCGGTGCTGGGCGCCGGCGTCATGGGCGCGCAGATCGCCGCGCATCTGGCCAACGCCGGCGTGCCAGTGTATTTGTTCGACCTGCCGGCGGATGGCGACGACAAGAACGCCATCGCCAAAAAAGGCATGGCGGCGCTGCTCAAGCTCAAGCCCGCGCCGCTAGCCAACATCGCCGCGGCTGCCGCCATCGAGCCCGCCAATTACGAGCACCATCTCGCTCGGCTTGCGGACTGCGATCTCGTAATCGAGGCTATCGCGGAAAAGCTGGACTGGAAGCACGATCTGTATCGAAAGATCGCGCCTTGCGTAAACGAAAACGCCTTACTCGCTACTAACACCTCGGGCATCGCCATAGCAATGCTCGCGGAAGGGTTGCCGGAAACCTCGCGCGCCCGGTTTTGCGGCGTGCACTTTTTCAATCCGCCGCGCTATATGCCTCTGGTGGAATTGATCGCGCACAAGGGCACGGACGACGCAATGCTCGACGTGCTCGAAGGCTTTCTCACGACGACACTGGGCAAGGGCGTGGTGCGCGCCAACGACACCCCCGGCTTCATCGCCAACCGGGTAGGCGTATTCGCAATGTTGGCGGTGATTCATCACGCCGAACGGTTAAGTCTGCCGTTCGATTTGGTCGATAAATTAACCGGCGCGGGTATCGGGCGTCCCAAGAGCGCGACGTTTCGCACCGCGGATGTGGTCGGACTGGACACCTTCGCGCACGTAGTTCGCGGCCTGGCGTCCGTATTGCCAGACGATCCGTGGGCGGCATGTTATCGCGTACCGGCGTGGGTGGATAAACTGATCGAGAAAGGCGCGCTGGGACAGAAGGCCGGCGCCGGTGTTTACACCCGGGCTGGCCGCGATATCCAGGTGCTCGATCTTGAAAATAAGACGTATCGCAGAGTGCGGTCGGCGCTGGACGATCGTGTACGCAAGATACTCGCGGAGCGAGACCCCGCGCGGAAATTTCAGGCGTTACTCGCACTCGATCACCCCCAGGCGGAATTTCTACTCGCCATCCATCGGGATCTGTTCCACTTCTGCGCCGTGCACGTGGCGGAGATCGCGCCTACCGCGCGGGATGTCGATGTCGCCATGCGCTGGGGTTATGGCTGGCAGTTCGGGCCGTTCGAGATGTGGCAGGCGGCCGGCTGGCGAGAGGTGACGCGGTTCATTCAGGACGGTATCGAAGCGGGCAATACCCTGAGTGCAGCGCCGCTGCCGGACTGGGTTACTGACCCGAAGCGGGCAGCGGTCCACGACGCGCACGGCTCATGGTCCGCGTCCGAAGGCGACGCGACGCCGCCGGTAAGTCACCCGGTTTATCGCCGCCAGATATTCCGTCAGCGCGTCTTGGGGGAACCGGAACCGCGCTGGGAGACGGCGTACGAGACCGACGCGGTGCGCCTGTGGCACACGGGCGACGACGTGGCCGTGCTGAGCTTCAAAACCCGGCTGCATGTCATCGGCGCGACGGTGCTGGAGGGCGTACAGGCGTCGCTAGACATTGCCGAGCACGATTTCAAGGCGCTGGTGCTGTGGCACGCGGAGCCGCCGTTCTGCGCCGGCGCCAACCTGCGTGAACTAGGCGAAGCAGCCCTCGCGGGTCGTTTCGATGACATTAAGGCGCTGGTGGAGAAATATCAGCAGACCAGTATGGCGTTGCGACACTCGATGGTGCCGACCGTGGCGGCTTGCCAGGGCCTGGTATTGGGCGGAGGCTGCGAATTTCTGCTGCACTGCGACCGCACGGTCGCGGCGCTGGAAAGCTACATCGGGCTGGTCGAGGTCGGCGTGGGCCTGATCCCAGGCGGCGGTGGCTGCAAGGAAATGGCGACGCGCGCGGCGGATGCGGCGCAGGGCGGCGATCTGTTGCCCTTCGTGGCCCGTTATTTCGAACGCGCGGCAAAGGCCATGGTCGCCGCCAGCGCCGCGGAGGCGCGCGATTGGAATTACCTGCGCGCGGGTGACAGAGTGATATTGAATCCGTACGAATTGCTGCACGTCGCGAAGTCCGAAGCGCTGGCGCTTTATGAGTCTGCCTACCGGCCGCTGCTGCCACGCACCGATATCGCGGTCGCCGGCGCACCCGGCATCGCCACCTTGCAGGCGCAACTGGTGAACATGCTGGAAGGCGGTTTCATCTCGCCGCACGACTACGAGATCGTGCGGCGGCTGGCGTACGTGATGTGCGGCGGTGAAGTGACCGCGGGCACCAAGGTCAGCGAGCAATGGCTGCTCAAGCTCGAACGCACGGCGTTCATGGAACTGCTGCGGATGGAAAAGACGCAGCAGCGGATTCGTCATACGCTGGAAACCGGTAAGCCACTGCGCAATTAGCCTCCAGGCACCACCGTGCGCCGAATAGCTTATCTGATTGTTCTTGCATCTGCTTGTACGATGGGAAACGATTTCGCCGCGCGGCGTGAGTCGTATGTTGAGACATGGGATGAGCCATACGCTTTAGTGTCTCTTTGCTCGTTAATTACTGACCCCGATTCATTCGACAAGGAAAATGTTCGCCTAATCGGGGTAATTGACTTGGAGGCCGAGGGCGACAAGGTGTGCTTGCATAAGGAAGACCTGAAATATGGGCTACTTCAAAACTGTCTCTCGGTCGAGATTGATTCTAAACAACGTGAGGCGACGTACGAGAGCCTCTTCAAAATGAACAAGGACTTGTCGTGATGGATGGTGTTTTTGATAAAGATGGTTTCGGCGGCGTCTTTGCGGGTTCAATAAGAGGCGTTCGGCAGATTCGTGGGTGGGGGGTCTGCTGAAAGTTGGCGCCTGAGATTGCATTATAAGTAGCGGCTCGATTTACGTATTCTGCCGGAGCTAGACTTTGGGAAGGCCATTGATGAATAAACAAACTCAAGACGCCTACATCGTCTCCGCCCTGCGCACGCCCGTTGGCAAGGCGCCGCGCGGGATGTTCGCGACGACGCGGCCGGATGATCTGCTCGCGCACGTGATTCGCGGGCTGTTGGCGCGATATCCGCAGATGGACAAGCGACTGATCGGCGACGTCATCGTCGGTTGCGCGATGCCGGAAGCCGAACAGGGGATGAACGTCGCGCGCATCGCGTTGTTGCTGGCGGGGCTGCCGGATTCGGTGCCGGGGGTTACGGTCAACCGGTTCTGCGCATCCGGCCTGCAGGCAGTCGCGATGGCGGCGGATCGCATCCGGCTGGGTGAGGGGGACATCATGCTGGCGGCGGGTACCGAGAGCATGAGCCTGATTCCAATGATGGGCAACAAGGTTGCCTTCAATCCGCGCCTGTTCGCGGGCAACAGCGACGTCGGCATTGCCTACGGCATGGGCATTACGGCCGAGAAGGTCGCCGCGCGCTGGAAGGTCGGCCGCGAGGCACAGGATCAATTTGCGCTGGAGAGTCACCAGCGGGCGCTGGCGGCGACCGCGAAGGGCGAATTCGCCGACGAGATTCTTCCATGCGAGATCACACGCGCGCAGCCTGATGCGGCGCAAGGTGTGGTTAGAATCCAGAGGCGTCAGGTGGACATCGACGAGGGTCCGCGCGCGGATTCCACGCTCGAAGGTCTGGCTGCATTACGGCCGGTGTTCGCGGCGCGCGGCAGCGTGACCGCCGGCAACAGCTCGCAGATGAGCGACGGCGCGGCGGCGGTGCTGCTGGCGAGCGAACGCGGCCTGAAGATGCTAGAAACCTCGCCTGCTGCCCGATTCTTAGGTTACGCGGTTGCCGGCGTCGCGCCGGAGGTGATGGGCGTCGGCCCGATCGAGGCGATCCCGAAGGCGCTTAAAGTGACTGGCATCAAACAGCACGCGCTCGACTGGATAGAACTCAACGAAGCGTTCGCGGCGCAGAGCCTGGCCGTCATCGGCGCGCTCGATCTGGATCGTGCAAAGGTCAATCCGCTGGGCGGTGCGATAGCTTTGGGTCATCCGCTGGGCGCGACGGGCGCGATCCGCACCGCGACCCTGATCCACGGACTTAAGCGCCGTAGACAAAAATATGGGATGGTGACGATGTGTGTCGGTACTGGCATGGGCGCGGCCAGCGTGTTCGAGGCGATCATGTAACATCAGGCTGGTCAACTATTGATACGGCGGAAGTACTAAAGTTATGGAAAAGGTATGGCTCAAGTCGTATCCTGCAGGCGTGGCCGCCGAGGTCGACGTCGGTGAATTTGGATCGCTCGCCGAGCTGATCGACAGGAGTTGCCAGCGGTACGGGAAGCGCCCCGCCTTCAGCAATATGGGCGCTAGCTTGACTTACGCCGATATGGATCGGCTATCGTCGCGCTTCGCTGCATATCTCCAGCAGGATTTGAAGCTGGCAAAAGGCGCGCGCGTAGCGGTGATGCTGCCGAATCTGTTGCAGCATCCGGTGGCGACGTTCGGCATTCTGCGTGCCGGGCTGGTGGTAGTGAACGTCAATCCGCTGTGCACCGCGCGAGAGCTACAGTACATGCTCGGGGACTCCGGCGCGGCGGCCATTGTTATACTCGAAAACTTCGCGCATGTGCTGGCGAAGGTCTTGTCCGGCACCGCGATCAAGCACGTGATTATCACAGGTATGGGCGATCTTCTGCTCTTGCCAAAATCGGTTCTGATCAATTTCGCGGTCAGGAGGATCAAGCGGCTGGTGCCGCCGTACCAGCTTGCCGGCGCGGTCAATTTTGCACGCGCACTTAAAGCGGGCAGGCGGTTGTCGCTTAACAAACCGTCGCTGCAACCTCAGGACACCGCTTTTCTGCAATACACCGGCGGCACCACCGGTCTGTGTAAGGGCGCGGTGCTGAGTCACGGCAACATGATCGCCAACACGCAGCAGGCGGCGATGTGGTTCGGAACGGTGCTGGAAGAGGGCGGCGAATCCGTGGTTACCGCGTTGCCGCTTTATCACATCTTCGCGTTGACGGCGAACTGCCTGTTGTTTATGAAAATCGGCGGGCACAACCATCTGGTGACCAATCCGCGTGACATGCCCGGCTTCGTTAAACTGCTGCGCGGACTGAAGTTTACATTCATCACCGGCGTAAATACGCTTTACAACGGCCTGCTCAATACGCCGAGCTTCGAGCGCATCGATTTCTCGCATCTCAAACTGGCGATCGGCGGCGGCATGGCGGTACAGGCTGCGGTGGCGGAACGCTGGCAGAAGGCAACTGGCGTGGTGCTGCTGGAAGGCTATGGCCTCACCGAAACCGCGCCGGTCGTATGCATCAATCCCGTGGATCTAAAGGAGTTCAGCGGATTCATCGGTCTGCCGGTGCCGTCGACCGAGGTGTCGGTTTGCGACGAGGCCGGTATCGAACTCGCGTCAGGCGAAGTCGGCGAATTATGCGTGCGCGGACCGCAGGTGATGCAGTGCTACTGGAACCGGCCCGAGGAGACGGCGAATGCGATCAGCGCGGACGGCTGGTTCCGGACGGGCGACATCGCGACCATCGACGCACGCGGGTTCGTGCGAATCGTCGATCGCAAGAAGGACATGATTTTGGTGTCGGGCTTCAATGTCTATCCTAACGAGGTCGAGGCTGTTGTGGCCGCGCACCCCGGTGTGTTGGAAGTCGGTGTGATCGGCGTTGCGGACGACGCCTACGGCGAGGCCGTCAAGGCGGTGGTGGTGAGAAAAGATCAAGGTTTGACGGCCGAGGCTTTGCGCATCTACTGCAAGGAGCAGCTGAGCGCCTACAAGGTGCCGAAATTTATCGAATTCCGTGCCGAGCTGCCCAAAACCACAGTGGGCAAGATACTGCGACGCAGCCTGCGGGACGAACCGGCGGACACCCAGTCGCAAGGTGCGGAACACGCGTGAGCGCCCGCCATCGCGCGGCGCCTCGATTAGTGGATTATTGGGGCTAGCTCTCTTCAGCTTGAACTGGGCATGCCGCGCGACGCAAACTCACTTGATACCGCCGGCACACGCGTACTTTCGGAACGTAGCGCCAGAACGTCAGTCCGATGCTGATATCACTGCCGGAGGTTCGCGCCATGCGGATTTCTCACCGACTTGCCATCAATCTCATGATTCTCCTTGCCGTTATTGCGCTGACATTTCCGTTCGCGGCCAGCGCGCTCGAAGTTTACAAGTGGACCGACGACAACGGCGTGGTGCACTACAGCGAATCACTACCACGTATCGAGGCCGACGACAGGGGGTCGCTCGAAACTTTTCACATCGCTAACGACCGCGGGCCCGCAGATGCTGAGGCGAATCGTTACCGAACCATGCTGGAGGTGGCTGAGCGGCTGGAGCAAAGCCGCCTGGCGCGGGAACGGGCGCGTGCGCACGAGTTTCGCGTCTCGCCTCTGGGCCAACCCCCTGCGGTGACGGCGCCTTACGCGGATGACAGTGTGAACTACCGGGTTATCGATCCTTACGTGTCACGCTACTACCATCCGCATTACCCTCAGTCGTACCGGCCGCAACCTTATGACGATCATTCGACCTGGCCGCTAAACCGCGGAACCACTGTCCCGGATGTTCGACAGCGCGCCGATTCGTATAATCCCGCCGCCCGCGCCCGTGCGGAAGGCGGCGAGCCGATTCGAACACCGTAAATCCTAGCAGCGACTTCGCACCGTCGCCCCCAGCCGATATACGCGGCGACCGATCTCGATATAACCCAAGGCCACGTATCGTACTTGCGCGTGGTGGCGTCGCCACTTACCTTATGCGCTAGTTACCCCGCATCAGGACAGACACTCGTGGCCGAGCCCCGTCTCCCCGCTTCCGCGAACGCGAACGGAAATAACGCCGATGAAGGGCGCGCTCCGGATAAGCGCTGGGCGCTGCTGACCCTGGGCGCGCTGGGCATCGTCTTCGGCGACATCGGCACCAGCCCGCTGTACGCACTGCGCGAGGCCTTCCACGGTCAGCATGCAATTGCGGCCACGCCGCCCAACATTCTGGGCGTGCTTTCGCTGATCTTCTGGGCGCTGATCCTCGTGATCTCGATCAAGTATCTGCTATTCGTGATGCGCGCAAACAACGAGGGCGAGGGCGGCATTATCGCGCTGGTTGCGCTGATAAATCCCCAGGCCGAATCGAAGCGCGGCTATTACCTGCTGGTTCTGGCGGGATTATTCGGCGCGGCGTTGTTGTACGGAGACGGCACCATCACGCCGGCAATCTCGGTGCTCAGCGCGATGGAAGGGCTGGAAGTCGCCACCCCCGCGTTCAAACCTTATGTGGTGCCGGTCACGGTGGCGATCCTCATTGGTTTGTTTATGGTGCAGAAGCGGGGCACCGCGGACGTCGGTCGGGTGTTCGGACCCGTAATACTGATTTGGTTTGTCGTGCTAGGCGCACTGGGTCTCAACATGATCGTGGCTGATCCCGGTGTACTGGCGGCAATAAACCCGTCTTACGCAATCAGTTTTCTGGCCACCAACGGGATTATGGGCTACCTCGTGCTGGGCACAGTGTTTCTGGTAGTCACCGGCGGCGAGGCGCTGTACGCGGATATGGGCCATTTTGGCCTGCGGCCAATCCAGCTTGGCTGGTTTTTCGTCGTGCTGCCCGGGTTGTTGCTCAATTACTTCGGGCAAGGCGCGCAATTGCTGCGACATCCCGCAAGCCACAACCCGTTTTATGAGATGGCGCCGTCGTGGTCGCTTTATCCGCTGGTGATACTGGCGACTTTTGCCACCGTAATCGCGTCGCAGGCAGTGATTACCGGCGTGTTCTCGCTCACGCGTCAGGCGATTCAGCTCGGCCAGTTGCCGCGCATGCGCATCACCCAGACCTCGCGCGAGGAATTCGGGCAGATTTATATTCCGGTTATGAACTGGCTGCTGATGTTCGCAACCATCGCCCTGGTAATTGGCTTTCAGTCCTCCGGCAATATGGCGGCGGCTTACGGAGTCGCGGTTTCAACGGACATGGTGATTACGACGATACTCGCTTTTTTTGTGGCGCGACGATGGGGCTGGCATCCGGTGCTGCTCGGCGTTTTCTCGGCCGTGCTACTGGTGGTGGATCTGGCCTTTTTTGGCGCGAACATGTTGAAAGTTCCGGACGGCGGCTGGTATGCGCTTGCCGTCGGCGGGCTGGTATTTTTCGTGATGATCACCTGGCGGCAAGGGCATGATCTGGTTCGTTCGCGCCTGCGCGCGGAGACGGAGTTGCTGATGCTGTTTCTGTCGCGGATAGCGCACGATCCCCCGCCGCGCGTGCCGGGCTCTGCAGTGTTCATGACCAACAGCGGCGAATGCACACCGCCGATTCTGCTGCATCATCTTGAGCATAATCAGGTATTGCACGAGCAGGTGTTGCTGCTGACGGTACAGACCGAACGGATACCCTGGGTCAAAGCCGCCGAGCGGCTTGAAGTCAAGGATTTCGGGCAGGGGTTTTACCGGGTGATCGTGCGCGTAGGCTTCAAGCAGAACTGCAATCTGCCGGTGGCGCTACGCATGGTCGAGCGCCTGGGCATGCACATCGACCTCGACAAGACCACGTTCTACATCGGCAGCGAGACTCTGGTGCCGACCGACGAGGTGCCGGGCATGTTTTTGTGGCGCGAGCGTTTGTTTGCGTTCCTTTCGCGCAATGCCGCGCGGCGCACGGATTTTTACGACATTCCGTCCGACCGGGTGGTCGTGATGGGCATACAGGTGGATTTATAGTGCCTGCCGTCTCTAAGGAGGCGAGGTTTTACTGTAAACATGTAACTACACGCGATGACGGTACTGTACCGTAACGGCTACTCTTGCCTCGCAAGGACTAAACTTGTCCGCCTCTACGAATAGCGCTGTGCTCGGCAGCCGCGATCCGGTCGAATTTAGAATGGCTGCACGATGACCAGGATTACAATGGCCGCAAGTAAGAGTACCGGCGCTTCATTAAACCAGCGATACCAGACATGACTTCGTTTATTGCCGCCCCGCTGAAAGGCTCGCAACAGCGTCCAACACCAGATGTGATAGCCGCCGAGCAGAATTACCAGGCTGAGTTTGACGTGCATCCAGACGGCTGATTGATAAATTGGCCATCCGCTGACCAACAACCACAAGCCGAATGCGATAGTGAGTACGGCGCTGGGCGTCATGATGCCCCAGAACAGCTTGTGCTCCATGACGGCGAAGCGATCCAGGCTTAATTGGTCGTCGCTCATGGCGTGGTAGACGAACAACCGTGGCAAATAAAAAAGCCCCGCGAACCACGTCACCATAAATATGATGTGAAAAGCTTTTACCCAGAGCATGGTGAACACGGGTGCGGCTGCATCCGGCCACGCCGTTGCGCAGGACTAAGCTTGAAGCAATGCAATGTCGAAGTAGCTTGATATCAGCCAATCGGCACTTACATCATTGACTGCAAGTAATTTTCAATGCCCACCCGACCGATGAGGTCCAGTTGGGTTTCCAGCCAGTCAATGTGATCCTCTTCATCGTCAAGTATGAAATGAAACAGGGCTCGAGACACGAAGTCGCTGATTGACTCGCAGTAGGCAATGGCCTCCCGCAACACCGGGCACGCCTCACGTTCAAGCAGCAGATCGCACTCAATCATCTCGCGCGGGTGCTCGCCGATTTTGAGTTTCCCAAGATCCTGCAGGTTAGGTAAGCCCTCAAGAAAAAGGATTCGCTGGATCAGCTTGTCGGCATGCTTCATTTCGTCTACCGACTCGCTGTACTCCTTTTCATTGAGTTTTTCTAACCCCCAGTCTTTATACATGCGCGCATGCAGAAAGTATTGATTGATTGCCGTCAGTTCGTTTGCAAGTGTCTGATTTAAATACTGAATTACCTTCTTATCGCCTTTCATTGATCTTTCTCCAAGCCAATGTCATTCGAAACCGACAGCAGCGAATGCGTGCTGTTTTACTACCGTGACAATCTAGCATCGGAGCTTTCAATATTCAAGCTAAGCTATTGATTTGACTTAGTAATTAAAAAAACGAATAATAGCGATTTATATTGACGCATTTGCTTGCGAGGCAGGCGGGGATCAATTTATGCTTCATGCGCGAGCATTTATGATTGAGCCGACAGCAGAGCGTCCGCTTCGATCGTCGCGCTCTGCCGTTTTCCGTCCATGGCGTTGGTCAGAATGTCACGTGCGCACTGACCGCAGCGGCCACAGTGACTTGCGACGCCAAGCCGATTGCGCAGTTCCCGCAAGGTACACGCACCCTGGCGAATTTCCGCGCGGATTTGGTGGTCGGTTACCGCGCTACAGAGACACACATACATGGCGCTGACTCACTCATAGAGTTAGATTTAAATATTAATGAGAATGATTGTCAATAGTTATGCCGGTAATCGCCTGCTTGAGATGTTTGATCGGCTGCGCAAATCGATGAACTTTTACTTTTTTTATTTGTTTTCGTTATGTCATCATTTGCGCAGTGGGTTAATCGAGTTTTTGG
>Ga0136621_1000005_pt1 | contig 71611 bp, 59 predicted proteins | sample AntDryUQ445A2306_FD_104673 | JGI IMG/M metagenome (GOLD analysis project Ga0136621, IMG submission 104673) | Polar desert sand microbial communities from Dry Valleys, Antarctica - metaG UQ445A (23.06) | ecosystem: Environmental > Terrestrial > Soil > Desert | place: Antarctica: Dry Valley...
CAACCCCATGACAAACGCAGACTCAACTCCTCACGCTCCAACAGCGTCAATCTCGTGTACCTTGCCATGCAACACCTCCGGTCTCACCATCATAGGCGTTGCACTAGAACCTTGAGACCACCTAGCTAAATAGCAATCTGTAAGGTAATTTTAACGAAAATGTAACGTTGATTCGTTCATATAGCAAAACGAGATATTCAACGTGTAGGTTCCGCTTGTAAAGTGCTTCGAGCAGTGATATTCAATTTCCAGGCCAACATGTTCGGGAGGACAGACCATGGGTTTTCTTGAGGAACTGAAGGAGCAACGCTGGGATGATCATCGCTATTACCATCACAGCCGCATCAATCAGTCACTGCATCTGTTCAGCGCGTGCTGCTTTTTGAGCGCGTATGTGCTGGTGTTCATCAATCCGGTGGCCGCCGGATTGATCGGATGGTTACTGGCAATGACATCCCGACAGGCCGGCCACTTTTTCTTTGAGCCCAAAGGCTACGACCACGTCAATCACGCGACACACCAGCACAAGGAAGCGATCAAGGTCGGCTACAACCTGCGGCGCAAGGTGGTGTTGCACGTGATATGGGCGCTGACGCCGATCATGCTGCTACTGGAACCGTCCCTGTTCGGGTTGCTCGAACCACACGCCGATGCGTACGGGTTCGTCTACAACCTTGCGACGTTATGGATTGCGCTGGGTCTGGGCGCGATCGCATTTCGTACGGTCCATCTGTTCTTTAAATCCGGCATCCAGACCGGCTGCGCCTGGGCCACCAAAATTTTCACCGATCCGCTGCATGACATCTGGCTCTATCACCGGGCGCCCTTGCAGGTTCTGCGCGGCCGGCTGCACGATCCGGTGAGTTCTTCGGATGCAGGGTAGCATGAGGTAGGGTAGGGTGCCGTTGCGCGCGCGGGCAAGATCCCTCGCCTGGGCTCGGGACCCAGCGCGGCGCCGTACGGGTCGCATGGTGCGCGCGGCGCATCCTACCGCAGGCTGCTGGCCGGTCGCACGATCCAATCAGCGCCCTCGGATGCAGATTATGAAGTTCGGGTACGCGCCGGGTCAGATTCCGTTTTCGCATTGCGTGTCGAGTGGTCACCGAAACGACTCTTCACCATTTCTTTCAATACCTGGCGGCTGATGGACCGATTGGTAATGCTGGGGTCGTGCCACCACCACCGGTCTTCCTGCATGCGTTGACCCGCGCGGACAAAACGTTCGATAACTAGCGCGAAATCCTGGTCGGTGTAGTCGAGGCTGAAGATCAGGCGGCCGGTGCCCACCCAGCTTAAAGTGAGACCTTCCGCGCGCAGATAAAACTGCAACATCCAGTTGTAGCGCGAGGGCTGGATGTAAAGCACCGTGAAGATTGTCGAGAAGTTCGCCACCCGCACGGGCAGTTCCGCCGTGGACAGACTTTCGTTCATGAGTTGCGCGCGGGTATTCCAGCGCGCGTCAAGATTCTCGTAAAGCTTCTGCTGCATGTCCGGTTGCCCGATCCGGCACAGGAACTCGTGCATGGCCGCCATCACGTAGGGATGCGAGTTGAACGTGCCGCGCGCGAAACAGATGTCCAGCGGCCGGTCTTCGCGAAACCGCTTCATGAACTGCCGCTTGCCGCACACCACGCCGACGGGAAGTCCACCGCCGAGTGTTTTGCCGTACGTCACCATGTCCGCGCTTACGCCGAAATATTCCTGCGCGCCGCGATACGCGATCCTGAAGCCCACGAAGACTTCATCAAGAATAAGCACGATGCCGCATTTGTCGCACACCTGCCGCAGCTTGCGCAGCCACTCGGTGTAGGCCGTGCGGTCAAACGACGTAGCACGCGTGCTATTGACCAGCATGCTGTCCGCCGGCGCGTTGCCGTTGGGGTGCAGCGCCTGCAGCGGGTTAACAAGCACGCAGGCAATGTCACGGCGGTTGCGCAGGACTTTCAGCGAGCGTTCGTCCATGTCTTTTAGCGTATAAACATCGCCGACGTTGCCGGAATTGCCGATCCCGGGCTGCACGCCGCCCCACCAGCCGTGATAGGCGCCACAAAAACGCACCACATGCGAACGCCGCGTGTGATAGCGCGCGAGCCGCACAGCCTGCATCACCGCCTCGGTGCCGGACATGTGAAACGACACCTCGTCCAGGCCGGATATCGCGCGCAATTTCCGCACGTTGTCCTCGACCAGCGGATGGTACGGTCCCAGCACCGGGCCGAGGTTTTTCACCTTTGCGATGCCAGCGTCGATGCAGTCCTTGTAAAACTCGTTGCCGAGCAGATTGACGCCGTAGGAGCCGGTGAGATCGTAGGATTCATTGCCGTCGATCTCGGTCAGCAGCATCCCGCGCGACTCTTTGATGAAAGCCCCCGGCTGGACCCTTTCCCGCACGTAACGGCTGTATTGAAACGGAACGCGGTAGCGGTTAGTGAACTGAAAATCGGGCACGGTTTCCGCGAGACGCTTGCCCATCTCGATCGAGTGCGGATTGCGTTCACGAAACAGTGACGCCAGTCGCTCAAAACCGGCCTCACGTTCGCTGGCGGTCGTATCAGGCGCGCCATCGGAATTAAAGAAATCCGCGCCGTGGAATTCGTAGTAAGGAATCAGCCGCGCGAGCCGTTTGGCAATGCGCGCATGCCCGCCCAGCGAAAGATGCTTTGCCCCGGACAACAGCAGCCGCGACCGGATGCGAGGCAAAGCGAATATCAGAACAGCGAGCGCGGCCGCGAGAACAATGACCAGGGGTTCCATCGATTCAAATGTACGTATTCAATCGCTGCTTGAAGTCAGTTCCATTGGGTGTAACTGCCGCATCAGCCCGTTGGTGCCCCGCGGATAAGGGCTTTACGGATGCGATATGTCCTCGCTGTGGCCGCGCATATGCTTAAGGTTAGGTGAGTACGGCCGGATGAATGTGTGGAAGCAGTTTAATCATTCCCCGATTTCATCACTCGTGAAAATCTCTATGCGTATCTTACCGGACATCCCTGTGAGACTGAAAGTTTAGAATCTTTGCGAAAAGCCATTTGGCTTTGTGTAAGACGGTCCGGGACACGCGGCGCAGTTTGCAATCGATAATCCTCAGGTTAGTCGCAATTGAGATTGGCGCTCTGGGTGGTTTTGCAGTCTCTGGGGTTCTCGTTAACGTAAGTCTCAGTGGCGCGGTGGCTGGAGCCATTGCCGGCGGTATCTGAGGATTCTACGGTGGCAGCGGCAGGTTCGCCTCCGGCTTTGTCAGTGCTGGATTTGTAAAATATGCTACTCAGTTCGATCCTGCTAATGTCGCGGCTGGTGCTATGGTCACCGCCGTCATCGGCGGTACGGTATCGAGAATCACGGGAGGCAAGTTCGACAAAGGCGCGGTGAACGCTGCGTTTGGGTACCTTTTCAATTCCGCTCTCAACGGGACTGCTCAAGGCGAAGGTCAGGAAATTCGGTGTGCAGCACGGTCGCCAGATTCAACCCTATCGTATTGTGGGCAAGCGTGCCGCCAACCATCATCCGGATAATGCCATCGATGAATTCATAGCGATCCGGATGGTGGGCCTCCCAGACGAGAAAGTCCTCGAGCACCCAGGAGCCGCGCAGCGGATGGGACATGATGAGTACCTCCTGCCGCGAATGATGAAGCGCTGCCTGGAAGCCAGTCAAGAACTGTGCACCCCGCAGCAGAACCGATCTCCGAACCGCGCTTGATAGCACGCCTAAGCGAACTGCCTGGCACGGGAGTCGCCGCATGCCACGCAATGCTGACCTGCATGGCGGCGGCAGAGTGGTAAGTTGCGGGCGCGGAGTCTGTTAACGCAGCGCCAGCTGACTCACCGGCCTATGCGCGAAGGTGCCGTTGAAATACAGATGCTCGATAAAGCGTTCGGTGGCCGCCTGCCACGAGCGCGCGAGCGCATGCGCCCGTGCGGCGGAGGGATCGAGTTCCAGCGCACACATAACAGCGGTCGCGAGATCGTTATTCAATACACCGCTCACGCCGTCGGCGACCACATCCACCGGTCCCGGCACCGGATACGCGGCCACCGGCACGCCGCACGCCATCGCTTCGAGCATCACCAGTCCGTACGTGTCGCTCCGGCTGGGAAACACAAACACGTCGGCGGCCGACAGGTACGCGGCAAGCGCCTCTCCGTACTGGCAGCCGGTGAAGCGCGCGTGCGGATACTCACGGCGTAAACGCTCGAGCGCGGGCCCGTCGCCGACGACGTACTTCGTGCCGGGCACATCCAGTTGCAGAAATGCTTCGATGTTCTTCTCCGCCGCCACGCGCCCTGCGTATAGCAGTATCGGCCGCGGCGCACCGATGGCGCCTTTGCCGCGGGGCTGAAAGAGCTCGGTATCCACGCCTCTGGGCCAGATCACCAGATTGCGAAAGCCGCGCGCCGCGAGTTCCCGGCGCTGTGATTCGGTCGAGACCAGTGTGCGTTCGGCGGCCGTATGGAAGCTCCGCAACAACGCGTAACTCACTGTTAGCGGGATCGGTACGCGCATGCGAATGTATTCCGGAAACCGCGTGTGATACGACGTCGTAAAGCGAAAGCCGGTGTGATGACAATTGCGGCGCGCGGCGATGCCAAGTGGTCCTTCGGTCGCGATATGAACGGCGTCGGGCGCAATAGCGCCCAGCATGCGCGCGATCCGCGCGTGCGGACGCACCGCCAGCCGGATACTGGGATACGTGGGCGCGGGAATGGTGCGAAATATATCGGGTGTGATCAGCGAGACCTGATTACCGCCGGCTTCCAGGCACCTGACCGTATTGGTCAGCGTGGTGACGACGCCGTTGACCTGCGGTCGCCACGCATCGGTAACGATGGCCAGTTTCACGCCACTTTGTTTTTGGCGAATGCCGTCGCGTCCGCGGTCTCCGGGATCAGCGAATATTTCTCGTCCGCCCAGTGCAGCAACTGCAGGGTTCCATCGTTGGTTTCGACCAGCGCGGTGCAACTTTCCACCCAGTCGCCATCGTTACAGTACAGGACATTGTTCAGTTGCCGAATCTGCGCGTGATGAATATGTCCGCACACCAGGCCATCGACCTTGCAGCGTTTGGCTTCCGCGGCGACAGTTTCCTCGAAGTCGCTGATCACGTTTACGGCGTTTTTGACACGCTGTTTCAGGTACGCCGAAATCGACCAGTAGGGCATGCCCACCTTCTGACGCCCGTAGTTCACCAGCCGGTTCAGCTTGAGCAGGAAAGAATAGGCGTGATCGCCGAGCAGCGCGAGCCATTTACTGCAGCGGATCACATGATCGAACTCGTCGCCGTGCAGCATCAGCAGGCGACGGTTGTCCGCGGTAGTGTGCACGGAGCGCATACGCAGTTTGACGTTGCCGAACGTCAGGCCCACGTAATCGCGGAAGCGGTCGTCGTGATTGCCCGGAATGTAGGTGACTTTGGTGCCGTGCTTGGCTTTGCCGAGCACCGTGCGGATGACGTCGTTATGCGTTTGCGGCCAGTAGAGACCGCGGCGCATGGCCCAGATGTCGATAATATCTCCCACCAGATAAAGATATTCCGACTCGGTGGATTTTAGGAAATCCAGCAGAAACTCCGCCTTGCAACCCTTGGAGCCGAGATGCACGTCAGAGATCCAGATGGCGCGAAATTTCAGCGGCCGCATTCGATAAATCGAACCCATCGCTTATGTCCCCGTGGTTGCCCCAGCACCGAGTTTCGCTACCTATTGTTACAGTGATTTCAAAGGTTTATGAATTCTTTGTGACAGCCGGGGAGCCGCATTCCGGCGATCGGCAAGACACTGCCACAAGACGCACGGCCGATCAAGACCCTGTGGCTACGTTCATCCGGAAATTTCACCCGCTCGCCGCGGCGATTGTGCATCTCCGCGATTTCTACATTCAAAAGCCGTGATCTCAAACCCCAACGTGGCGCTTGCCCGGTTACCGTTCAATCCTCTTCGGGCCTTCGCGGTTGGTGTCACGCGCGCGGATAAGTGCCCGTTCGGCGGGTGTTTATGGCATCCGCACGACACGGGTGCCGCAACTGCTCGGTGCATGCCGCCGAACTTGAGAATCGATCCATAGTCCGGCATAAATGCTCACATATCCGTAATATATATTCGAAGGTCCGCTATAAATTCCCGGAGTGCGTCAAACATGCTCCGGCGCAAGTCACATAATCACATCGGCAAGAGAGGCTACCCATGAATGGTTGGATAAGCACGCATGATTAATCTCAGAACCCTGGTCACGGCATATTGCGAGCTTGAGGCCACGCGCCGGCCTCTGATGCTGGCGACCGTGGTCGAGACCCTGGGTTCGACTTATCGTAAAGCCGGCGCACGCATGCTGATCACCGACGACGGGCAGTTTCACGGCATCATCGGCGGCGGCTGTTTCGAGGGCGACTTGCTGGAGCATGCCCGCGCGGTATTCGACGCCGGACACCCGCGTCTGCTGTTCTACGACATGCGCGCACAAGAGGACGAACTGTGGGGGTTGGGGCTGGGCTGCAACGGCGCCGTGCGACTGGTGCTGCAGCGGCTCGATACCGTGCCGGGACGCAATCCGCTGGTTGACCTTGAGCATTGCCTGCGCACCCGCGGCCGGGGCGTGCTGGCGACGGTATGTGCATCGCGGGAGAGCGATTATCCCGTCGGCCGGCATGCGTTCTTCGCGGACAATGCGGCGGCTGTGGACCCCGGTGGAGATGACAGGCCAGAGTGGTTAGCGCAGGGCGCGCGAAACGTACAACAGACCGGAGCGCCGCTGTTCATCGAGCATAAGGTCGGCCAGAGCGGGGTTACGGTCTTCTACGACTGGGTACAGCCGCCCCCGCATCTGCTCATCATCGGTGCCGGTCCCGATGCATTGCCGGTGGTCAAACTGGCGCGCGTGCTGGACTGGGAAGTCACCGTCGTCGATCATCGCGAAGCCTACGCCGATCCACGGCGGTTCACCGACGCCGATCGTGCATTGACGACGACCCCGGAGTCGCTGCCGGGGCAGGTCAAGATGGAAACGGTCGATGCCGTGGTGTTGATGACCCACAACATCGGCTACGACGAGCGGTTTCTCAAGGTGCTGGCGCCGACCGCGGTCGGTTATATCGGCATGCTGGGTCCGGCCGCGAGACGCGAACGGTTGTTGACCGGCTTGGGCGCGTCGGCGGAATCGCTGCGCAAGCGCGTGTTCGGGCCGGTCGGCCTGGACATCGGCGCGGAACTGCCGGAGGAGATCGGCATATCCATCATCGCCGAAGTGGTTGCCTGGTTCCGCGGCGAAGGCCGCTACGCGGCGCGCGCCCATAGAAAGCAGGCGAAAGGTAATTCGGCGCAGAGCGATCCCGTGCACGGCGTTCCGGTCGCGGACTGAAGATCGCCTGCACAATATTCATCGCGTGCGACTTAGCTCTGAATTTGCGTGGGAGTCCGTGTCGTGTCATCAGGGCGCATCAATATCGGACCGCTGAGCGAACTTGAGCCCGCGCCCGCGCGGCGGGGCTTCAGGCTGGCGCCGCGCGACGGAATGGGCATGGCCAGTAACGCTGATGTCGTATTCGATCTGCCGGCCGCGCGACTGTGGCAGGCGTGGCTCATGGTCGCCGCGCGCCAGCCGCGGACGACACTGATTGCGCTGGACGCGGATCGTCATCGCAGCGTACACGTCCAGCAAAGCCGCGTGTTCCGTTTTCAAGACCGCGTACGCGCGGAGATCGTTGAATTTGACCGGCGCCGATGCGGGCTTGCCATCGACAGCCGCTCGTTACTTGGTTACTACGATCTGGGCGTCAATCGCCGCAGAGTACTGATGTGGCTAGCCGAGTTGCGCGAGGCGTTGCGCGTCGCACCGTAGACGTAAGCTGCGAGCCACATCAGGTTAATCGCGTCTGAATCTTGGACAAATCATTCTGCATCCCGGACGAATTCCTGCGCGATGACCGACGGCGTTGGCCGCAGACATTGGAGATACAGTGCGCCCCGCTTGCGGATCGCTTTAGTAGCCGCGTTATCCGCGGTAAATAAAACGCTCGTCTTATCAACCGATTACCGTCAAAGCGCCAGACGTAATATCGCCCGGATATGCGTGTATGTTCAGCTTTAATGCGTCCGATGTATGCGCGAACGCAGCTTCATGCGCGCTGGCGCATGGCCCCTCGACACCGTTCGCGGAAGGATAGCAACGCAATAGACGGTGCGAGTTTCAAAGCCAGTATGCGCTTGCAAGCAATTTGCGCTAATCCGGGGTAATGCCCCACCCAGTCAAGGAGAAATACAATGCGTGCCAAAACAATAATTTTTAAAGGTTTCACCGGTCGCCGCGCCATGCAGGGTATTGCCCCTGCTTGCGCTGCCACCGCGCTTCTGTTGGCCGCCACGGGTGCTGCCAATGCGCAGGCCGTGCCGCCCGCGCCCCTGGTCAACGGCCAGACCGTACAAGGCTACCTGGGCGACGCCAACGATACGCTGTTGCCGGACGGCAGGCCCGTGGATCGCTTTGTGATCAACGCGGTGGCGCCGAATCAGGCGTATTCGATTGAGGCACAGTCGCCGGCGATTCCGGTGGCGTCGACCGTAAGCTTGCTCGAGCCGGTGCAAGGCCTGGTTGGCATCCAAAACGCGACGGTATTTTCAGCGGGTCAGAAAGTGTTGTATGCGGGCGCGCTGCCGCAGTCCGGCCGGTATTTGGTGAATATCTATTCCGCCGACCTGCAGCAGCCAGTCGGCGCCTACACTTTAAGCCTGTGCCGGGACAACGACGACGACGATGACGATGACGATCTGGACGATCTGGATGATTGCCTGGACGACGACGTGCTGGACGATGATGGCATTGCCGGCGGCGTTCCGGGCGGACCCGTAGTGGGCGGACCCGTATCCGGCGGCCTGATCGGTGACGATGACGATGACGATGGCTTCGACGACGACGACTTCGATGATTGACCTATGGGAGATAGCAGAACGTTGAGATAGCGTCTGCGTGGTAGCCGGACGACAAGTGGCGTCGTTCGCACCTCATCGAACTGAACCCCGCTGGCATGGCGGGGTTTTCTATGCGCTTCTGTACGCCTCGGGTCGCGCGTCAGGCGCCAGCCAGGTCTCGCAGCAACTCGCCCTGCGCATTGTGTGCCTTGCGGTTGCCGGGTTTGATGCGTTTGTAGCGGCCGTCGGATTGCAGTTCCCACGCCTGCGTGTTGTCGGCCAGGTAGTAAAGCAGCGATTCCTTCACCACGCGGTCACGCAGTCGCTCGTCCTCGATTGGAAAGCAGGTTTCGACCCGGCGGAAAAAATTGCGCGGCATCCAGTCGGCACTGGAGCAGTAGACTTCGGGTTTGCCGTCGTTGTGGAAGTAAAAAACGCGCGAATGCTCCAGAAAGCGCCCCATGACCGAACGCACGTGGATGTTTTCCGATACGCCCGCAATGCCGGGCCGCAGACTGCACATGCCACGTACAATGAGCTCAATCTTGACGCCAGCCTGAGACGCGCGATACAGGAGCTGGATAATCTGCGGTTCGATCAGCGAATTCATGCGCGCGCGGATGTGGCCCGTACGACCTTCCGACGCCACGGCAATCTCGCGCTCGATTTTCGCCGCGATTTCCTTGTGCAGGGTAAATGGCGACTGAAACAGTTTCTTGAGCCGCGACACCCGGCCTAAGCCCGTGAGCTGCTGAAAGACCTTGTGTACGTCTTCGCCGATCACCCGATCGCAGGTCAGCAGCCCGAAGTCCGTATAACCGCGCGCCGTGCCGGCGTGGTAATTGCCCGTCCCTAAGTGCACGTAGCGTTTCAGGCGGTGTTTCTCGCGGCGCACCACCAGCATCAGCTTGGCATGCGTCTTGTGATCCACTACGCCGTAGAGCACGTGGGCGCCGGCGTCCTGCAGGCGGGTGGCGAGCTTGATGTTGGTCTGCTCGTCGAAGCGCGCGCGTAGTTCGATCACCGCGGTGACCTCTTTGCCGGCCAGCGCCGCCGCCACCAGTAGTTCGACCAGTTCCGATTCCGCGTCCGTTCGATAAAGCGTTTGCTTGATCGCCAGCACATTCGGATCGGTCGCGGCCTGGCGGACGAATTCCAACACCGGCGCGAACGACTGAAACGGGTGGTGCAATAGAATGTCGCTCTTGGCGATGCGCTCGAACAGATTGCCGCGCGAAGTCAGGGTGCGGGGCAGGGCGGGGATGAAGGGCGGATACTTGACATCGGGACGGTCTACGAATCCGTGCATCGCCAGCAGTCGATTGAGATTCACCGGACCGTTGACGCGGTAAAGGTCTTCGGGCTGCAGCTTGAATTTCTGCAGCAGGAAGCGGGTGGCGCGCTCCGGGCAGTTGTCCGCGACTTCCAGCCGCACGGCGTCGCCGTAGTTGCGCGAGGGCAGTTCGCCCTGCAGGGCGATGAGCAGATCTTCGATCTCTTCTTCGGCCACGAACAGGTCCGAATTGCGCGTGGCGCGGAACTGCGCGCAGCCCAGCACCTGCATGCCGGGGAACAGTTCGCCGACGTGCTCGTGCAGGATCGATGACAGAAACACCAGATGATGACCTTTGCGCGAAATGCGCTCCGGCAGCCGGATAAGGCGCGGCAGCGAGCGCGGCGCCTGCACAAGGGCTGTCCCACTGTCGCGTCCGAATGCGTCCTTGCCTTCCAGCGTGACGACGAAGTTGAGACTCTTGTTGAGAATGCGCGGAAACGGGTGCGAAGGGTCCAGTCCCAGCGGGCTCAACACCGGAAACAGCTCGCGGATAAAATAGCTTCGCACCCACTTGGCCTGCGCCTCGTTCCATTCCGCACGGCGCACGAAGCGGATGTCCTCGTTGACCAGCGCCGGAATCAGAATATCGTTCAGAATGCGATACTGATCGTCCACCAGCGCGTGCGCGGCCGGATAAATCTGCGCGAGTTGCTCCTGCGCGGACAGACCGTCCGGGCCACTGCGGCTGATGCCAAGCGCCACCTGCTGCTTGAGGCCGGCGACGCGGATTTCGAAGAATTCATCGAGGTTGGTGCTGGAGATGCATAGAAACCGCAGGCGCTCTAAAAGGGGTACCGATTCGTCTTCCGCCAGTTGCAACACGCGCTGGTTGAATTCCAGCAGGCTGAGTTCGCGGTTGATAAGCAGCTCGCACGGGGGCACCGCGCCTTCCGCAGCTTTCGCGATCACCACGCTGGCGCCGTCCATGCCGGTTAGCGCGTCGCGGGCTGTCTGGCTGGCGGCAGCAGTGAGGTATGGGCGCTCGGACATCTCCCCTATTATAGATGCCAGGCGGCGCATGTCGATGCGCAGCGGCGGTCAGGTCGGCGTTTTAGGATGCACCCCTTGCGGATGCACCGATGCTTCCACGTCGATCATGTCCGTGTGCCGCACGTCCTTGCCCTTGACCAGATAAATCACGTCTTCGGCGATATTGCGGGCGTGATCGCCGATACGCTCCAGCGCGCGCGCCGCCCAGGCCGCTTCCAGCGAACGGGTGATGGTGCGCGGGTCTTCCATCATGTAGGTGATTATCTGGCGCATGATGATCTCGTATTCGCGATCTACGACCTCTTCTTTCTTGACGATCTCCAGCGCCAGATTCGTGTCCATGCGCGCGAGCGCGTCCAGCACCTGGTGCAGCATGTCGCTGGCGTACCAGCCTAGGCTGGCGATCTCGGTGTAGCGGCGGTCAGACCACTTGGATTCCGCCAGCTTGAGCGCCAGCTTGGCGATTTTCTTGGCTTCGTCGCCAACGCGCTCCAGGTCGGTGATGGTTTTGAGCATCGCGAACACCAGCCGCAGATCGCCGGCGGCCGGCTGGCGACGCGCCAGGATCGTCACGCATTCCTCGTCGATTTCGACTTCCATTGCGTTGAGCTGGTAATCGTGGTCGATGACGTGACGCGCCAGCGATTCGTCGCCGTTGGTCACTGCTTGGAGCGCGTCGTTGAGTTGCTGTTCCACCATGCCGCCCATGCGCAGCACGCGGTTGGTGAGATCTTCCAGCTCACGGTTAAAACGCTTGGAAATGTGGTGCGTCAGGTTTTGTCTGTCCGTGTCCATAGTGATAACCTTTCTAAAGCAGCGGTGCCGTGCAGGCCATGTCCTGAACACCTTCCCCGTTGAATGGGTAAGGCCGGGATCGGGATGATAGGCCCACAAGTAAACCATCCCTGGTGCAACGATCCGGCCACGCATCCCTGCGGGTCGTTCGGCCGACTTGAATGTTCACTGGACATTCAATGTGTATAGCGGCCGGCGTGTAGCCGTCCATGGCGCGATACTGGCGCATTATTCAGGCCCCTGCCTTGCCTCCGTGGCAAGGCGTTCGGCGGAAACTCGGATGAAACCGTCCGTGGTGCGGCGATCCGGCCCCGCCTTCTGGCGCGGTGCTATCCTGCACCGCTGGAAGGGCAAGTGCAGTCCGTCCTGGACCGCCCGTGCGCCGCACAGCGGCGCACCCCTGCGGGTCGTTCGGCCAAATTGAATGTTCACTGGACATTAAATTTGGCCTCACCCAAATCTCCCTGTGATGTAATCCTCGGTGCGTTTTTCGCGCGGGTTGGTAAATATCCTGTCGGTCTGGTCGTACTCGATCAATTTCCCCAAGTGAAAGAAGGCGGTGAACCCGGCGACGCGCGCCGCCTGCTGCAGATTGTGCGTGACGATCACGATGGTGTAGTTGTCGCGCAGTTCCGCGATCAAGTCCTCGATCGTGGCGGTGGCGATCGGGTCGAGCGCGGACGCGGGCTCGTCCATCAGGATAAGGTCGGGTCCGACCGCGATTGCGCGCGCAATGCACAGCCGCTGCTGCTGACCGCCGGAAAGTGCTGTGCCGGGTGTGCGCAGGCGGTCGGCGACTTCGTCCCACAGCCCGGCCCGGCGCAGCGACTGTTCCACCAGATCGTCCATGGCCGTGCGGCCCTCTACCAGGCCGTGAATGCGAGGAGCATAGGCAATGTTTTCGTAGATGCTCTTGGGAAACGGGTTGGGGGCCTGAAACACCATGCCGATGCGCGAGCGCAGCGACACCACGTCCAGCGCGGGGTCGTGGATGTCCTGATCGTCGATTTTTATCCTGCCTTCGATCCGTACGCTGCCGATCAGATCGTTCATGCGATTGAGGCAGCGCAGAAAGCTCGACTTGCCGCAGCCCGAGGGTCCGATGAAAGCGGTCACTTCGCGTTCGACGATATCCATGTTGATGTCGAACAGGGCCTGCTTTTCGCCATACCAGAGATTCAGGTTATCGATGCGCACCTTGACCGGATTGTTGGTCTTGGCGGCGGGCGCGTCGACTGGCGGTGCGCTGCCTGGCGCACTCTCATTCCGCCGCTCCTGGCCAGCCCACGTTTCTGACGATGCCTGACTGCCGTCTTTCAATTCGGACTCTTCCGCACTGTTCGCCCGCGTGGATTTCTGCGAGGGCGCGCTGTCCGTGTCGAACGAAGGCGGCGTTTGTTGCGACTTGTTCATTAACATTACCTCTTGTCACCAGCGCCGCGTGTAGCGATTGCGCAGGTAGATCGCGGTTGCATTCATCGTGATCATGACCGCGAGTAAAACCAGAATACCGGCGGCGGTGCGGCCCGTGTACGATTGTTCCGGCATCCCGGCCCAGGTGAATATCTGCGCCGGCAGTACGGTCGCGGCTTGCGTGAAACTGGTAGGCGCCTCGGGGATGTAGGCGATCATGCCGATAATCAGCAAGGGCGCGGTTTCGCCGATCGCCACGGCCATGCCGATGATCGTGCCGGTCAAAATACCCGGCAACGCCAGCGGCAGCACGTGATCCTTGACCATTTGCCAGCGCGAGGCGCCGACCGCCAGCGCGCCCTGCCGGATCGCGTCGGGTACGGCGCGCAGCGCGGCGCGCGCGGCGATGATTATGAGCGGTAAGGTCATGATACCGATCGTCAACCCCCCAACCAGCGCGGATGAGCGCGGCGCACCGAAGAAATTAATGAATACGGCCAGACCGAGCAATCCAAAGATGATCGAGGGCACCGCGGCCAGGTTATTGATGTTGACCTCGATCCAGTTGGTAAGCTGGTTTTCGGGCGCGTATTCCTCAAGATAAACCGCCGTCATCACGCCCAGCGGAAAAGCGAAAATGAATACCAGGAAGACGAGATATAGCGAGCCGACCAAGGCGGATCTGAGGCCCGCGTACTCGGGCAGTTTGGAGTCGCCGTTGGTAAACAGATGCGTGTTGAAATTAAGGCTTGCGCGGCCGTCTTCGGCCAGGCGATCCACCAGCGCGCGTTCTTCGTCACCAAGCTGGTTATACTCGCCCTTGAGGTATTGATCCACGTCGTCGGTCGCCAGTACCCATAGCGTTTCCGTGGTGCCCATCAGTTCGGGGTTTTCCTGGACTTCCGTCGGCAACAGGCGCGACCAACCGCGGCTCACCAACGAGTAGAATTCGTCGCTTAACGCTTCGTCTTTCACGCCGCCGGCGGGGTCAAACTGCATATCGTCGGTGTAGGTGTAGGTTAACTCGATCTCCGCCTGTTGAAGGCCCGGCAGGGCTTTGAGCACGATGTCGGTGAAGAACAGCGCCAGAAACGCGATCGCCACGCACAGCGCGCCGATGCTGTAGGCCTTGAAGCGGCGGTCGGCGCGATATCGACGCTTCAGCAGGTTTTGCGCGGCGTGGCTCATGGCTTGTCGACCTGTTGATCGTTGATTGGCGGTCATAAGCTATACGTAGCGCTGACGGAAGCGGCGCACCATCACGCTGGAAATGAGATTGAAGATCAACGTTACCGCAAACAGTACCAGTCCGAGCGCGAAGGCTGACTGGGTAGCCGGGCTGTCGAACGCGAGATCGCCCGTCAGCGAGTCGGAGATCTGCACTGTGACCGTGGTCAAATCTTCCAGCGGGTTGATGGTCATGTTGGGCCGCAGACCCGCCGCCATGACCACGATCATGGTCTCGCCAAGCGCGCGCGACACGCCGAGCAGGGAGGCCGCGAGAATTCCGGGGAAGGCCGCCGGCAGCACGATATGCTTGATGGTTTCCGCGCGCGTAGTGCCGAGCGCGTAAGCTCCTTCGCGCAACTTGTTCGGCACGGCGTTGAGCACGTCATCGGACAACGACGAGATGAACGGCGTAATCATGATGCCCATTACAAGGCCCGGCGCCAACGCGTTGGTGTACTCGACGTTAAGCCCAAAAAACTGAGCGACGACGACGACGATCGGGCTCACAGTGATGGCGGCGAAAAACCCATAAACGACGGTTGGGATGCCGGCCAGCACTTCGAGCACCGGTTTCGCCCACGCGCGCACATTCTGGGAGGCGTACTCGGCCATGTAGACGGCCGCGAACAAGCCGACCGGCAGTGCCACACACATGGCGATTAAGCTGATAAGGAATGTGCCAAGGAACAAGGGTACGGCGCCGAACTTGGGCTCGACCGCCGTACCGCCGCCAAAGGCGGCCGCGGGATTCCACTCGGTGCCGGTGATGAAGTGCCAGAAACTGATCTCTCCGAAAAAGCGGATCGACTCGAACAGCACCGAGAGCACGATACCGAGCGTGGTCAGAATAGACACCAGCGCCGCGACCTGCAGCACCCGCCGCACTACGTTGTCGATGATTACGCGCGCACGCAGGCTAGGGCGCACCGAGCGCAGCCCCAACCACAAGCCGCCGATGGCGATCGCAAGTGCTGCCACGACAATGACGAGTCCGGACGGCGCGGGGAAGCCTACGAGGTGGAGAAAAGCGCCTGCGATTGCCACGCCCAGCGCCGGCAGCGCCGCAGTAATCACCGCGTACCAACCATATTGGCTCGGCAGCGAATGCATCTTCGTCCCCGCCGAGGTGGTCGCCATCGCCTGCCGGCGGGCAAGAAAATAGGCGGCCGTCATCAAAACGACCAGCCCGACGGTGAAGGCAAGAATGCTTTGTCCGGTATCCATGCTGATGGATGATGCGTTAACGGTTTCGTCGCGTTGTCAGGTCATGCCGGTGATTAAGCGTCACCGCACAATACTACAGCGCGCCGGCCCTGGCCCCAAGGCCGACGCGCGGGCCTGGGCGCTCGTGCGCGGCGTATGATAACTCCGCTTACGGCCGCCTCGATTACGATGGATTACGAACTAGACTTCGAGGTCGCTTGCCTTGAGCTTCTTGCGATCGTCTACGCTCTCCTGTGCCTCCTCCAGTTGATCTTCCGGTAAGGGAATCAGGCCGAGATCCGCAAGCAGTCCACCCTCGCCGACCATCTGTTCGCTCATGAACAGAGAGACGTAATCTTCCATACTCGTGACGTTCGCATGCGCATTCTTGATATAAAAGAACATGCTGCGTGCGACCGGATATTCGCCGGAGGAAATTGCCTCCGGGTCGGGTGCTACGCCATTGATCATCGCGCCTTTGATAACATCGGCGTTTGCATCCAGGAAGCTGTACCCGAAGATGCCGACGGCGCCGGGATCTTGTTCTAATCGCTGAACGATAAGATTGTCATTCTCTCCAGACGGCACATAGACGCCGTCGCTACGAACGGCGGTATAGACGTCATCATAGCCATCCATCTCTTCTGAGGCGGCTTCCATAACCAGCTCCTCAAAAGAGTCGCGCGTGCCCGAGGTCGTCGGCGGACCATAAATCACGATCTCTTGGTCAGGCAGATCGGGATTGATTTCGCTCCAGTTCTTGTATGGGTTATCGATCAGCTCGCTACCCTGAGGAACTTCCTTCGCCACCGCCAGGAAGATGTCTTCGAGGGTGAGATCCAGATCGGCACCTTCCTTGCTGTTAGCCACGACGATGCCGTCGTAGCCGATCGGCGCCTCGGTGATGTCCGTCACGCCGTTTTCCTGACAGATCTCAAACTCCTCAGCTTCCATGCGCCGCGACGAATTGGTGATGTCCGGCGTATTGGCCGCCGCGCCAGCGCAAAACAGCTCGATGCCGCCGCCCGAGCCGGTGGATTCGACAACGGGCGTGGGGTGATCCATGACCGCGCCCAGCTCCTCGGCCACATAACTCGAAAACGGATAAACCGTGCTGGACCCGACGATGCGCAACTGATCGCGCGCCTCGGCCGTGCCCATGCCAAGCCCTGCTATTGTCGATACCGCGACTAAGATCTTAAACGAATGGGGTCGCATAGAAATGCCTCCTTATTTGAAATGTTTCAATCGGTGTTGCTGCAAGTGGAACGCGGAAACGCGACCAAGGCTAACGAGGCAATGTGACGCCTTCGTGTAAACGAAAAATCGTGGTCGGGATCTCGGTTATCCTGCGCCGCCGGCAACGCTCACAGTCGGCGAGCTGCGCTCCGGCTAATCGAAACGCCATGCTAAGGCACGCACATGACATTTTGATTACGCAGGAAACAAGATCACGGTGCCCGCTGGCGCTTGGTTTGAGCGCCATTTGTGGTGGCAAGGTTGCGGCGAGAAAGTGCGGAGAGCCCGCTGCGCAAAAACATTAAACTATATCCCTCGTTGACGGCCGCAAACGAGCAGCGGTTGACTTGTCGCCTAAAATTTCGATAATAGTCAAAATATGAAATCAACTATCGCCGTATCCCGCCTTGCCGCTCTGGCGCAGGGCTCTCGCCTCGCTGTGTTCCGTTTACTCGTGCAAAAAGGCCCGCCGGGCCTTGCCGCGGGCGACATCGCCAATCAACTCCGACTGGCGCCCGCTACACTGTCTTTTCACCTGAAAGAGCTCACTAACGCGGGGCTGCTCAAATCGCGTCAGGAAGGGCGGTACATCTACTACGCGCCCGACTTCAAGGCGATGAACGCTTTATTGGCTTACCTGACCGAGAACTGCTGCGCGGGAAGCTATCAAACCGCGGATTGCAAACCCTCATCGACTTGCGAGGTTGACTAACATGAAACGCTTTCATATCCATCTGTCCGTAAAGAATCTCTCCGAAAGCATCGGTTTCTATTCGAAACTGTTCGGCATCGCACCCAGCGTGGCGAAGGACGATTATGCCAAGTGGATGCTGGAAGACCCGCGCATCAACTTCGCGATTTCTCATCGCGGCCATGCGGTCGGTGTCAACCATCTGGGCTTCCAGGTTGACTGTGACGCTGAATTAGGAATGCTGCGCACGCAGGTGACGCAAGCGGAGATCAGCGCGCTCGACGAGCAAGGGGCAAAGTGCTGCTATGCCCATTCTGATAAGTATTGGGTCGAAGATCCCCAAGGAATCCCCTGGGAAACGTTTCATAGTCTTGGGGACATTCCGCTTTACGGCGAGGATGCCGTGCTCAAGCCCGATGCCGATGGTGCCTGCTGCGTTCCTATGAAGGAAAAACCTGCTGACGCGGTCGATGCATGCTGTGTTCCCCCGCCGAGAAAGGACCCGAGAAGACCGCCTGTTGCACGTAGTCTCTTTCGCCGTGCTTTACTCGGTGCCTGGTTCCCCCTGTGACTCTGCTGACTGATTATGACGCATATCCCTTATGAAGTCCTGTTCCTCTGCACCGGCAATTCCGCCCGTTCCATTCTGGCAGAGGCCATTACAAATAACCTTTCGATAACGCAAGGCAAGTTCCGCGGTTTTAGCGCCGGCAGTCATCCAAAAGATGAAATAAATCCTTTTGCCATAGACGTGTTGAAGCACAGTCGCATGTTGACCGATGGTCTGCGCAGCAAGAGCTGGGACGAGTTCACTCAAGAGGAGGCGCCGAAGCTGGATTTCGTCTTTACGGTTTGTGACCAGGTCGCGGGCGAGCAATGTCCTTATTGGCCGGGTCAGCCGATGACCGCGCACTGGGGCGTGCCCGACCCGGCAGCTGTCGAGGGCTCGGATGAAAAAAAGCGAAAAGCCTTCGTTGACACTTTCTTTGTGCTGCGTCGGAGAATTGAGTTGTTCGCGTGTTTACCGTTCAAGTCGCTCGATCGCCTAGCGCTCAAGGAACGCCTAACTGAGATCGGTCATAAATAGATTCTTAACCCAGGTTCGTTTCGTAATGTCTGCACAATACCAAGTAGCGCGCCAGCGAGTAGTTGGCGCCCCGTTAAGCTTTTTCGAACGCTACCTGACCGCGTGGGTTGCGCTGTGCATCGTCGTTGGCATTGCCCTGGGGCAGGGCCTGCCCAGGGTATTCCGAGTCATCAGCAACATGGAAGTCGCCAACGTCAATCTGCCAGTCGGCGTGTTGATCTGGATCATGATTATCCCGATGCTGCTCAAGATCGACTTCGGCGCTTTACATCAGGTCAAGGCGCACGCAAGAGGGATCTGCGTGACCCTGTTCGTCAACTGGCTGGTAAAGCCGTTTTCGATGGCGTTCCTCGCCTGGCTGTTTATCCGTGAGCTGTTCGCGCCCTGGTTGCCGGCGGCGCAGATTGACAGCTATATCGCCGGCTTGATTATTCTCGCTGCAGCACCCTGCACCGCGATGGTGTTCGTCTGGAGCCGGCTTACGGGTGGCGATCCCTACTTCACGCTATCTCAGGTGGCGCTGAACGATCTCATCATGGTATTCGCCTTTGCGCCTATCGTGGCGCTTCTGCTCGGCGTCTCCAGCATTGCCGTGCCCTGGGAAACCCTGTTTGTCTCCGTAGTGCTTTATATAGTCATTCCAGTGATTCTGGCCCAGGCAATCCGGAAGGCGTTGCTCAGCAAAGGGCAAACTACATTCGATGCGGCAATGGCCACGATTCAACCATGGTCGACCGCGGCATTGCTGCTGACGTTGGTTCTGCTCTTTGCTTTTCAGGGCACGGCCATTCTCGACCAGCCATTAGTGATCGTATTGCTGGCGGTACCTATCTTGATCCAGGTCTTCTTCAACTCAGGGCTGGCCTATTGGCTCAATAAGAAGGTCGGCGAAAAGCATTCGGTGGCCTGTCCTTCAGCACTGATCGGCGCCTCCAACTTTTTTGAATTAGCGGTGGCTGCTGCGATCAGCCTTTATGGTTTGAACTCGGGAGCAGCTCTTGCAACAGTGGTCGGGGTGCTGATCGAAGTACCAGTGATGTTGTTGGTGGTCAGAGTCGTCAATCGAACCCAAGGATGGTACGAAGCGTAGGCGTCCTTAGAGTTAGCATGATAGCGTGTGCCGATGACGTGGTGCTGTATGAGGTATCGGCCATGAAACGCACAATCGCCGCAGTCGCAAAGCTTTGGGTTTAAGCGCTAAGACTATTCGTTACTACGAGGATATCGGACTCATCCCGCCACCGACCTGTCAAGGATCGGGATGGTTCTCAGCCGGGCGACGTGTCCAAGATAAACATAAAATCGAGCGCCTTCAGTTTAGTTCATCGTAAGGAAACATTACGTACTTAAGCTCTGAAGCGGGTCGATCCATATTGACGATCGGGCCGAGCCGGAGGTCTTGTTTTCGCGGGCTTTCCGTTGTCCGTAAACTATCTAAATTGGAGCGGGAAATCATGAACTTTAGCGCAAGCATCAAGGCTGCCGCAGCATCGGTAGCAGTAGTTTTAGCGCCTGCCAGTCAGGCGGCGGAACCGGTCGTGCAAGGGCCGGAGTCTGTTCAGGAGTGGTTTCAAAGCGGACAGCAGTTTATAAACGCCGGCAAAAAACAGATCAAGCCAAACAACCAGCGCGCGAAAAACGTGATCCTCTTTGTGGGAGATGGTATGGGCGTGTCGACCTCGACCGCCGCGCGTATTCTGGAAGGCCAGATGCAGGGGCAGCCCGGCGAAGAGAACCAGTTGTTCTTCGAGACATTGCCATACCTGGCGCTTTCGAAGACCTATTCCTGGGATCAGCAGACTTCGGATTCCGCACCGACCATGACGGCGATGGTCACGGGCTACAAAGCGCGCGAGAGCATGCTTTCCGTGAACCACACCACTCGGCGCTTCGAATGCAATCCCAATACAATCGCCGCCAAATCGCTGGAAACCATCCTGGAACAAACCGCGCAGGCGGGTAAAGATACGGGTCTGGTCTCAACCGCGCGCATCACGCATGCGACCCCGGCCGCCAACTATGCGCACACGGCGGTGCGCGACTGGGAAAGCGACGCCGCAATCCGCGAGTACGAGGAAGAGGCGGGCCTGGCGCCCGGCGCGTGCGGCGTTCGAGACATTGCGCGGCAGTTGATCGAGACGGACGACGCGGTCAGACAGAGCCTCAAGGTCGTGCTCGGCGGCGGCCGGTCTAACTTCATCCCCGCCACATTAGCCGACCCCGAGTACCCGACGGAATCAGGCGCGCGACTGGATGGCCGCGATCTCACTTCCGAATGGCTATCCACCCGTGGCGAAGGCGCCTCCTATGTCTGGAACAGCAGCCAGTTCAACTCTGTAAACCCGTCCAGCACCCAATACCTGCTCGGGCTTTTCGAGCCTTCGCATGTGCAGTACGAAGCTGACCGCGCAACGGACACCGGTGGCGAACCCTCGTTGACTCAAATGACTGAAAAAGCGATCGGGCTGCTGGCCAGGAATCCTAAGGGCTATTACCTGCACGTCGAATCGGGCCGCATCGATCACGCGCACCACGCGGGAAACCCGTATCGGGCGTTGACCGACACGATCGAGTTCGCGAAGGCCATCAAAAAAGCCTATGAGATGACCGATCCCAGAAACACGCTGATCCTGGTGACGGCCGATCACAGCCACGTGTTCACGATCGCCGGCTATCCGCACCGCGGTAACCCCATTCTGGGCAAAGTGGCCGAAGTGCCGGATATGGATGGCGATCCGATCGAGCTCGCGACCGACCTGCTGGGACTGCCGTATACCACGCTGGGTTATGCCAATGGCCCCGGCTACACCGGCGCATCGGACGTGCAGGGTGCGGGCATCAAGACGTTCGAGCACTTTCCAAGCTCGTTCACAAACGTCTCGTCACGCCCTGATCTGACATCCGTCGACACCACCGCACCGGACTTCCTGCCGGAGGCGACGGTTCCCCTGAGCTCGGAAACGCACGCGGGCGAGGACGTCGCGATATACGCAAGCGGGCCAAAATCCCATCTGGTGCACGGGGTCATGGAACAGCACTGGATTTACCACGTGATGAAAGAAGCGTACGGCTTCTGAGCGGGAACGAAGCGCTGTCAGCGGCGCGCGGCGGGGCTGAATCACAAGTAAGCACCCGTTGGCGTTCCAGATTATATTGAGAGTAAGTAGCTGGCGGCGTCTCTCGGGGCGCCGCCGATCAGGGAACTATTATGCAGAGTTCGTTTTTAACGCTGGCGCTAAGCTTAAGTTTCATCGCGGCATCGCTCGCGCCAAACGCGCTGTGGGCCACTGGCAAACCGATCGCCGCTTTATACGAGACAAGTTACACGAATAGCGACGGGCTTGTCGTCGAGCGAGGTCGCTGGTATTTCGTTCGGCAAAGGGATCGGGTCGAGACCGCGACCGGCGCTCATGCCGAGGTGTGGGAGCGATACCCGGACGGGCAGATTGCGTTACGGCGCCTGTTCGGTGAAGATGAAATCGCCATCAAGTATTCTCCCGGCGAACTCGCGGCGCGCGGTGTCGCAACCGATTGGGAAGCGCTGCGCTCTGTGATCGCGCCTGATGCTATGGGACGGCTCAAACAAACCGAGAAAAGCGATCATGATCGATCTGTGGTTGCGCTTGAAGGACAATTGAACGGCGAAACCGTCGAAGTAAGCTGGCTGCCGCGCAAGCACATTCCGGCCATGATCAGGCGTACAAGCCCGAACGGGATTTTTACCATGCGCCTGATGCAAGCGCATGCGCCGCCGCCTCGTGACTGGTTGCCTTCTTCGCGTTGGCCGGTTGATAACTTCCGCAATGTCGACGCGGCGGACCTCGGCGACCTGGAACACGATCCCGCGATCCAGCGGTTGTTACGCGAGGAACCCGTCGGCGGCGCGCACGCGCACCCCCATTAACAGCGGCTTTGACGTCAGCCCGGCGATCGGGATCGATGCATAGCCGGCGCTGACGCCAGCCCCAGGCTGTGCCGGTCCAGCGAGACGGCTTTGACCAAGGCGAACACCGCCATTCCCGGCGCGAGTTGGAGTTCGTGCGCGGCGCGGCGCGTGATGCGCGCCAATAGTGGCGTGCCGCCCACGGCTAGCTTCAACTCGGCAAACGCGCCCGGCTCCCGGCTGATTTCGACCAGCGTCGCGGCGAGTACGTTTTGAATGCTCAAGCCGGTGGGCCTGACCAAAGCGATCGCCACGTCGCGCGCGCGAACGTGCACGCGCACCATAGCACCTGACGGCAGCGCCACCCGCGGCGTCGTCAGCTCGCCGTCGCCGAAGCCCAGGCGCGTAAGCTCGAAGGGTTCATCGTGCGACAAAACGCGCGCCTCGATCACCGCGCCCGCCGCGTAGCGGCCCGTCAGCGGTTGTAGATCGAGTCGGCTGGTGACGTCGGGCACCGCGCCCGCGGCCGCGACTTGGCCATTGGACATGACCACCAGACAATGCGCCAGCCGCGACACCTCTTCGATCGAGTGGCTCACGTACACGATCGGCACTCGCATGTTTTCATTCAGACGCTCAATGTAGCGCAGAATATCGCTCTTGCGCGCGGCGTCGAGCGAGGCCAGCGGCTCGTCCATCAGCAGCAGCCTCGGGCTCGCCAGCAACGCACGGCCGATCGCCACCCGTTGTTTTTCGCCCCCCGACAGCAGTCCCGGCCGGCGCTCCAGCAGCGGTGCGATGTCCAGCAAATCGATGACCTGTTCAGGCTCGATATAGCGGGCGGCGGGCTTCGTGAACCAGCGTCCGTACAGCAGATTCTGGCGTACGGTGAGATGCGGAAACAGGCGCGATTCCTGAAATATATAACCGACACCGCGTTTATGCGCCGGCACGTCCACACCGCTGCCGCTGTCGAACAGCACCTGCCCGTCGATAACGATGCGTCCGCGCGCCGGTCTCAAAAGTCCGCCGATCATGTTGACCAGCGAGGTCTTGCCGGCGCCCGAGCGCCCGAACAGCGCGGTGACCGGCGCGTCGCTGGTAAACTTCGCGGCCAGCTCGAAACGCCCGAGCCGGCGCTCGACGTCGATCTCAAGCATCGATGCCCCGCAGGCGGCCGTTGATGCGCCGCGCGAGCAACTCGGAGGCGATCAACGCGCCCATGGAGAGCGCGATGGACAGCGCCACCAGCCGCAGCGCCGCGTCTTCGCGGCCCGGCATCTGCGTGAGCGTGTAGATCGCGATCGGCAGGGTGCGGGTCTCGCCAGGGATGTTCGATACGAACGTAATGGTCGCGCCGAACTCGCCCAGGCTACGTGCGAAGCCCAGGATCGCGCCGGCCAGCACACCGGGCAAGGTCAGCGGCAAGGTGATGGTCAGGAATATCCAGCACCGGTTCGCGCCCAGGGTGCTGGCCGCGGCCTCCAGACGCCGATCCGTTGCCTCCAGGGAAAGACGAATGGCGCGCACCATCAGCGGAAAGCTCATGATAGCCGCGGCGATCGCAGCACCCGTCCAGCGAAACGCCACGACGATGCCGAAAGTCTGGTCAAGCCACGCGCCGATCGGGCCCTGCGTACCCAGCAACAGCAATAAAACGTAACCCACCACCACCGGCGGCAGCACCAGCGGCAGATGCACGACACTGTCGAGCAGGGTCTTGCCGTGGAAGTCGCGGCGCGCCAGCAGGGTGGCGACCGCCAGCGCGGGCGGCAGACTTAGCGCGGTGCTGACCAGCCCTACACGCAGGCTGAGCAGCAGCGCCTCGGTCTCGGCCGCGCTCAGCGCCGGCATAGTTCAGTAAGGTGTTATAAAACTGTAGCGCCGGAAGATATCACTTGCCTCGCGCGACAGCATGAACGCGTAAAATGGCCGCGCGCCGGGGTTGTCGCTGGCCGTGGTGATGGCTAACGGGTACTGGATCGGCGCATGGCTGGTCTTAGGAAACGTGCCGATGATCTTCACGTTATTTTCGGCGCGCGCGTCGGTGAGATAAACCACGCCCAGCGGCGCCTCGCCGGATGCGACCAACGCCAGCGCGGCGCGCACATCGGGCGCTCTCGCGACCTTGGCTTTGACGCGTGACCACACTTTTAGAAACGTGAGCGCCTGTTTGCCATAAATCCCGGCCGGGACATGCGCCGGGTCGCCCATCGCCAGAGGACCTTTGCCCAGCATTGCCGCGATCGGCAAGTGTGTCGCCATATCGACAGGTGCGAGTGCGCTGTCCGCCGGCGCGATCAGCACCAGCCGGTTCGACACGAGGTCGGCGCGGGTGTCGGCGCGAATCAACTCGCGCTTTTCGAGATAATCCATCCAGAGGGTATCGGCCGAGGCATAGATATCCGCCGGCGCGCCGCTTTCGATCTGCCGGGCCAGGGTCGAGCTCGATGTGAACGACAAGACAATGTCGTCATCGCTGCCCTTTTCGTATTGTCTTACGACCGCGCCCAGCGCGTCGGTCAGGCTGGACGCGGCGAAGACCAAGACCTTGTTGGCAGGCGAATCCTGCGCCCTGACGGCCGCTGTGAGGAATACAGCGGGCAAGACGACGAGCGTGGCGATGATGAGCGCGCGCAGCGAGCCAGACCAGCGCTCGCGGCTTTGGGACGTTGGATTGGTCATTGCTATTTTTGCCTCCGCGTTAGCGATAGATATTCGAAACTATAACGCACGGTTATCAGAACGTATCCGTAAATTGGTTCACGAGGTTTCGTCCTGGTCGCTTGGCGTTAAACACGGAGGTACTCGATGACGTGGCGAGCAGTGACCGATGAGCCGTGGGAACGCTTTAACCCGCAACTGCCACGGCGCACACGCTGCAAGCAGGATGGTCGTCCACCAGAAGAAATTTTTATTCTCCGCTGCGCGATCTGGACGAAAAAAAGCCCCGCGGCCGGGCGGGGCTCAATTTGGGATTGCGAAGATCTCTGATCAGGTCCCTTCGCCCCCCTTTTTTCCCGCGCTGTATGAACGCGCGCCGGTGCCGGCAAGTCTGCCACCTTCAACGATCAGATATTCATCGCGAATAGGACGCTTCTCAAACCAGCATTCAAGGATCTCACGCGTGCCCGCGGCGTACCGCGCCTGCGCGGAAAGCGAGCTTCCCGAGATGTGGGGGGTCATGCCATGATTCGGCATCGACCGCCATGGATGATCCTCCGGCGCCGGCTGCGGATACCAGACATCCCCTGCGTAGCCGGCGAGCTGTCCACTTTCAAGCGCGCGTACGATCGAATCGCGATCCACAAGCTTGCCGCGCGCCGTATTGATCAGGTAAGCGCCGCGCTTCATCTTGCCGAGCATTTGTTCGTTGATCATGTTCTCGGTTTCGGGATGCAAGGGGCAGTTCAAGGTCACCACATCGCAAACCTTCAGCATGCTCTCGGGGTCTTTGTGGTAGGTAAGGTTAAGTTCCTGTTCGGTTTTTTCCGGCAGCCGATGCCTATCCGTGTAATGCAGATTGACATCAAACGGCTTCAGTCTCCGTAAAACGGCAAGACCGATGCGCCCACTTGCCACCGTGCCAACTTCCATGCCCTCCAGGTCATAGGACCGCTCGACGCAATCCGCGATGTTCCAGCCGCCCTTCAATACCCACTGATAGGACGGGATGTAATTGCGCACCAGACCAAGGATCATCATGACCACATGTTCGGCCACGCTGATACTGTTGCAAAAAGTCACTTCGGCGACCGTGGCGCCATGTTCTATGGCGGCATCCAGATCCGTGTGGTCCGAACCGATTCCTGCAGTGACTACGAGCTTGAGTTTCTTAGCCTTCGCAAATCGCTCGGCCGTCATGTAAGCCGGCCAGAACGGTTGTGAGATGACCACTTCGGCGTCCGGCAATTCCTTATCAAAGGTGCTGTTCGCGCCCTCTTTGTCCGAAGTGACTACGAGTTTATGTCCCAGATCCTCCAGGAATTTTCTTAAGCCCAGTTCGCCGGAAACGCTGCCGAGTAGCTCGCCCGGCGTGAAATCGATGCGCTTGGGGGTGGGTAGCGTTTGGCCGTCAGGATACTTTTCGAACTCGGGAAGACCTTCGCGCGGATACGATTTCTGATAGCCCGAAACCGGATCGTCGTACAAAACACACAGAATTTTCGCCATTGGTGCCTCCGTTGGCTTTTTTGTGGATGAAACAAAGGAGAATAAAGACTTACGGGGACGCTCGGAAGCAAGCCTTAAGTTTATGCAAAAGCTTGCATATATCCAAACAATCGCAAGCCACATTGCATAGGGCACGCTAACATAAGAACATCACCCCGAAAATATGATAAAAACCGCATATTATGAAGATTACGATTCGGCCCGCCTGGACGTTCGTCAACGACATGGGGGAGAAGGTGGATCCGAAGATCTTTGTTCTCCTGCGAGCGATTCACGACACCGGGCGACTGACCCTGGCCGCCCGTCAAACGCACCTTTTTTATCGCCATGCGTGGGGCTTATTGAAGCAATGGTCGCGGTTCTTTGGCGGTCCACTGGTTGAATTACGGCGCGGTAAAGGCGCCAGCCTGAGCCTTCTAGGCGACAAGTTGCTGTGGGCAGAACAACGGTGCAACGCGGGTCTTTTCCCGCAACTGGAAAATATCGCCTCAGTATTGAATCGCGAAATAGGACAGGCGAGTCAACACCCGCGAATAACCATTCGCGTGCACGCGAGTCATGGATATGCCGTTGAGAAGCTCTCCGCATTGATGGAGCGGCATGGTCATGCCCAAATCGATCTACAGTACATGGGCAGCGTTGTGGCGCTTGAATCGCTGTGTCGATCCAGTTGCGACCTCGCGGGCTTTCACGTGCCGCTCGGGCCGCTCGGGAAACGTCTCTGGGCGCCTTATGCGGAGTGGATCAAGCCACGTCAGCACAGGATCATCAGGTTAGTGCTGCGAAGCCAGGGTCTGATTCTGCCAAGAGGCAACCCGCTCAATATCAAGTCGCTGGCGGACCTGACTCGGCCCGACATTCGTTTCGTGAATCGGCAACGCGGCTCCGGTACGCGCATTCAGTTAGACGGACTGTTGCAGGCACACTCGATTGATGGAAATAACATTCCGGGTTACGAGACCAGCGAATTCACCCACGCCGCGGTAGCTGCGTTTATCGCGAGCGGCATCGCGGACGTTGGGTTCGGAGTTGCACCCGCGGCACAGCAGTTTAAGCTTGAGTTTCTGCCGATCGCCAAAGAACGCTACATGTTCGCCTGCCACAAGGACGCGCTCAGTAACGCATCTTTTGCAGGGATTACCGAACTCCTGAAAGGAGACGCTTTTCGGAAAATCATCAACGATGTGTCAGGGTATGAACTCGATTGCCCAGGTGAAGTAATGACCGTTAAACAAGCGTTCCCCTGGCATATCCGTTAGCGTTTGTTTGAGACACTTAAGACTTGATCGCTGCCTTCTCTTGGCTTGCGGTTCACTGGTTGTCCAGTGCAAGCATCCAGCTTGGTATGGCCGTAAGGCGCTAATCCGTAGGGCAGTGGGTGTAGTTTGGTAGAGATGCTAACAGGCGGTTGGTCTCCGCAAGTCGTGTGCTCGATGTTCACTCGAGGTCAGCGGACCGGTGTGCGATCACGCCAGCAAGAACTCCAGCAGCGCTTTCTGCGCGTGCAGCCGGTTCTCGGCCTCGTCCCACACCACGCTTTGCGAACCCTCCAGCACGGCCTCCGCGACTTCCTCGCCACGGTGCGCGGGCAGACAATGCATGAACAGGGCATCCTTGCGCGCGCCGGCCATGACCTCGGCCGTAACCTGATAATCGGCGAAGGCGAGCGCGCGTTTGGACTGTTCCTCCTCCTGGCCCATGCTGGCCCACACGTCGGTGACTACCAGATCCGCGCCCTCGGCGGCGGCGCGCGCGTCGCGGATGATCTCGACCCGCGCGCCCGCGGCGGCCAGGGTGCCCGCGTCCGGATCGTATTCCCGCGGACACGCGATGCGCAGGGTGAAGTCGAACTGGCGCGCGGCGTTGATGTACGAGTTGCACATGTTGTTGCCGTCGCCGATCCAGGCCACCGTGCGGCCGCAGATGTCGCCGCGGTGCTCGAACCAGGTCTGCATATCGGCCAGCAATTGGCAGGGATGATATCGGTCGGTCAGCCCGTTGATCACCGGCACGCGCGAAAACGCCGCGAATTCCTCGACTTTCTCGTGTTGATAGGTGCGGATCAGAATGCCGTCCACCATGCGCGACAGCACGCGCGCGGAATCCTTGATCGGCTCGCCGCGGCCGAGCTGTGTATCGCGCGGCGACAGAAACAGCGCGTGTCCGCCGAACTGCGCCATGCCGACTTCGAACGAGACGCGCGTGCGGGTCGAGGATTTCTCGAACACCATCCCCAAAGTCTTGTTCTTCAGTGGCTCGAAGATTTCGCCGCGCCGCTGGATTTCCTTGAGCGCCGTCGCGCGCCTGACCATCGCACGCAACTCTTCGCCGGAGCAATCCAGCAACTTCAGGAAATGCCTTACCTTGCCTGCTTCGCTTTTGGGTTCGTTCATGTATGGGCGTTCATGTATGGCCGTTCATGTGTTTGTCGTTTGAAAATCTTGTATCAGGCCCGCCAGGGTGCTAGCGATGAAGTCGATCTCGCCGCGCTCGATGATCAGCGGCGGCAGCAGCCGGATCACGTTGCCGGCTGTGACGTTGATCACCAGCCCCTCGGCGAGCGCGCGCGATACAAGCTCACGACAGGACTGGTTCAATTCGATGCCGATCATCAGCCCCTTGCCGCGAATCTCGACTACGTTCTCCAGCCCGTGCGTTCGCTCCCTCAGGCTCGCGACCAGGTAATCGCCCATCGCCGCGGCCCGCTCAACTAGCCCCTCTCGTTCGATGGTCTCGATCACCGCCAAGGCGGCGCGGCAGGCCAGCGGGTTGCCTCCGAATGTTGTCCCATGAGTACCCGGTGTGAACGTCGCCGCCGCGGCACCGCGCGCCAGACAGGCGCCAATGGGCACGCCGTTCCCAAGTGCTTTCGCGACAGTCAGCACGTCCGGTCGCGCCTGTTCGTGCTCGTGGCAGAACCAGCGGCCGGTGCGGCCCATGCCGGTCTGAATCTCGTCCAGCATCAATAGCCAGCCGCGAGAGTCGCAGATGCGGCGCAGCGTGGAGAGATAACCTGCGTCCGGCACGCGGATACCACCTTCGCCCTGTATGGGTTCGACCAGCACCGCCACCATGTCGTCATGGCCCACGGCGATTGCTTCGAGCGCGGCCAGGTCGTTGTACGGCACGCGGATGAAGCCGGGCACCAGCGGCTCGAAGCCTTGTTGCAGGCTAGCATTGCCGGTGGCGGTGAGGGTCGCCAGGGTGCGGCCGTGAAAGCTGCCGTCCATAACAATTATGGCGGGCCGTTCGATGCCCCGGTTGTGCCCGTACAAACGCGCGAGCTTGATGGCCGCCTCGTTCGCCTCCGCGCCCGAGTTGCAGAAAAACGCGGTGTCCATACCGGCGACATCGCACAGCCGTTCGCCAAGCTGCACCTGCACGTCGATGGTGAACAGATTCGACGTATGTACGAGCGTGCCCGCCTGCTCGCAAATGGCCTGCGTGACCGCCGGGTGCGCATGCCCCAGCCCGCACACGGCGATGCCGGCGAGCGCGTCCAGATAGCGTTTGCCTTGTACGTCCCACAACCACACGCCTTTGCCGCGCACGAAGCAGACCGGCTGTCTGGCGTAGGTTGTCATGAGCGGTTCGTGCATGGAAGCCGTCGGTTATTGACGTTAGGTTCCGTTCGGAAAAGCAAGAACGGCAGCATGAAGCTGCCCCATGCGCGATTATATCGCCGCGCCTCATATTATCCAGCGCGCCGCTGATGGGTGTCAGGCGGCGCTTCAGCTCCAGGCATGCATTGACTCGCGCAGTACCTCGTAAGACGTGTGCAGAAACACAGTAGCCAGCAACGCGGCAACGATCAGATCGGGCCAGAAATTGCCAGTCAGCCATACCGCTGCGCCGGAGACGATGACGGCAAGGTTGCCGATCACGTCGTTGCGCGAGCACAGCCATACCGAGCGCATGTTAACGTCTTCGCCGCGATGACGTTGCAAGAGCATCAGACAGGTCAGGTTTGCGATCAACGCGACGGCGGCCACGGCCATGATCGCGAGCCCCACCGGTTCGGGATGTCCCAGCAGCTTTACGACGATGCCGATCATGATCCCAAGGCCGAACGCGAGTTGCAGGAGCCCTTTGACAAATGCTGCGCCCGCTCGCCAGCGCAGGCTCCGATACGCGACGAAAAGGCTGATGGCGTAAACCAATGCATCGCCCAGATTATCGGCGGAATCCGCCAGCAGCGCCGACGAATCGACCCACAAACCCGTCGCGACAAGGGCCAGAAACATCACTCCGTTAATCGCCAGAACCACTTTGAGTGTGGTCGCGCGTTCGCGACCTGACGGCTTCTGGTCTGATCCGATGTCGTGAGTACATGCGGACATAATGTTTTTCGCTCGTTCGATCGAGAGTCTATCCAGCGCGATCGTTCTCGGACTCTCGGAACTCTGGTCCGCAGGAGGATTCGCCGCATGTGTCTTGCGCCGTCGATTCGGGTTGCAAGGTCGTATGTGTCAGCTTGAACCGGCTTGCCAACAGACTCTTGAGCAGGGCCAGCGCTGGCGGCCAGCAGCGCATGTCCGTTATAAACACGTGCGCCGACAACCTATTGACCAGACGTGCAGATCATGTACGGATATAACGCCGTTTACGGACACCATCGCACGGGCGACTTCGTCCAGATCGACGTGCGGCGGTACCCCCTCCATCAGTATGTGCAGCACTTCTCTCAGCAGGCTTACGCTGGAGACGAGGATCAGCAGGCCGATGAACATCGACAGAAAGGGATCGATTGGCGTCCAGCCCGTAATCCAGATCACCGCGCCTGCCGTCAGCGCGGCGACCGAGCCAAGCAGGTCGCCCAGCACGTGCAGCAGCGCGCCGCGCACGTTGAGGTTTTCACCGCCGCCGCGCAGTACCCAGACTGCGAGCAGGTTAATCAGCAGCCCGATGAAGCCCACGATCATGACCGTGACGCCCGCCACCGGCTGCGGCTGCATGAGGCGATCGATAGCCGCTACGCAGATGGCGGCCACGATCGCGACCATAAACAGCACGTTGATGAGCGCGCCGATGATCTCGGCTCTCTTGAAGCCGTAAGTGTGCCGGGCGGAAGGCGGCTTCTGACTCAGCCACGCAGCCGCGGCGCCGATGCCAAGCGCCGCTGAATCTGTGAGCATATGTCCTGCGTCACCCAGTAACGCGAGCGAGCCCGCAAGCCAGCCGGCGATAGCCTCGACGATCGCGAATACGATCGTCAATACCAGCGTGGCGAGCAGGCGACGCTGACTGCCAGTCTGCTCGTTTGCATGTTCGTGCGCGTGGGTCATTGACGGTTTGCCTTTCAAGTCATCCGCGACGGCGCGCTAGCCCGGCCTGCGCTGGTGATGCAGGTCGATCACGTATTCGTGCCGATGGTGTAGCGCCGCATGCCGGTGCGGATGACGATGCGGCTCCGACCCTTCGGAACGTTCATGTACGTGTTGATGGTGCTCGTCATGCGTGTGCGGATGATCATGTTCTACGTCTTCGTGCAGATGCTCCACTTCGAAAGCATCCGGGGCTCGCCATAACCTCATTGCCGCAATAACCGCGAGTCCGACTAGGGCCGCCAGGAGCACGAATGCCATGCGCAGATCAAACACGGCGCCTAGCCAGCCCGCGAGCGGATAGGTCAACAGCCAGCAGGCGTGGGATAAAGCGAATTGAGCCGCAAAGTATGCTGCGCGATCACCTTCCCGGCTCGAGCGTCGCAGCAGCCGACCAGCCGGCGTTTGCAGCAAGGAGTAACCTATTCCAGCGGCGAACCAGATAGCGAGCAGACCGGCAAAGCCGGGCATCACCGTGCCACTCAGCGCCAGCACCACGCCAACCAACAGCCCGCCACCCAGCATCGCCGGACGGTCCGCGATTCGATCGAGCAGGCGGGGCAACATTAGCGCCGCCAGCATTGAACCCGCGCCGAACGCCGCCATAGCTTGTGCGACATCCGTTCCGTCTCCGCCAAGCTGACTACGGACATACACCACAGTATTGACAATCACCATGGCGCCGGCGGCGGCTGCCGCCAGATTGCAGGCCAGCAGTCCCCGGAGCCGTGGCGTGGCCAGGTAGGCGCTTATGCCGAAACTCAGGTTAAACCAGAAACCCGCCGGCCGATCGCTCGTCGCCGATCGTGGCAGTACCGTCAGCATCACGAGGACGCCTGATGCGATGAAACTCAACGCGTTCAACGCAAACAGCGCATCAAACGTTATAAAGGTGAGTAACAGCGCGGCGAGCAGGGGACTCAGCAGATTTTCAAGATCGTAGGCGAGACGGGAGAGCGACAGCGCGCGGGTGTAACGGGCTTCATCCGGCAATATGTCAGGAATCACCGCCTGAAAAGTCGGCGTGAACGCGGCGGAGCCCGCGTTCAGCAGAAAGATCAGTACGTAAACCTGCCACACGGCGTCGACGAAGGGAAACAGCAGAACCACACTCGCCCGCAGGGCATCCATTGAAATGAGCAGCGTCTTGCGCGGCAGGCGGTGCGCGATGCCGCCGATTACGGGCGCGATGCCGACATAAGCAACCATCTTGATCGCCAGTGCAGTCCCCAGTACCGCGCCCGCGCTGGCGCCGGCAAGCTCATAGGCCAGCAGGGCCAGCGCGACCGATGACAGCCCCGTGCCGGTCAGCGAAAGCACCTGCGCACTGAACAACCGCCGGTATGTGGAGTCGCTCAGAGGCGAGATATTTTTTGCAATAACAATGCTCCTGTGCTTATGCGTGGTGTTGTCCGTCCGGACGCTGATCGCGCGCGTGAAAGATGCGATACAGCGCCGGCAGTACCAATAGCGTCAATAGCGTGGATGACATAATCCCACCGATCACCACGGTAGCTAGAGGGCGTTGCACCTCCGAGCCGGTGCCAATGTTGAAGGCCATGGGCACGAAGCCCAGCGCGGCCACCAGCGCGGTCATGAGCACAGGCCGTAAACGCGTGAGCGCGCCGTCGACGATCGCTTCGTTCAGTGCAAGGCCATCCGCTTGACGTTCTCGAATGAAGGACAACATCACCAGCCCGTTCAGCACCGCCACGCCGGACAAGGCGATGAATCCCACGCCCGCCGAGATCGACAGGGGAATGCCGCGTAACCAGAGCGCCGCGATGCCGCCGGTCAGGGCCAGCGGTACGCCAGTGAATACGATCAAAGCATCGCGGAAGTTGCCGAACGCCGAGATCAGCAGCGCGAAGATGATCGCCAGCGCGACCGGCACCACGATCTGCAACCGCTGCGTCGCGGAAATCAGGCTCTCGAAGGTGCCGCCGTAATCCACCCAGTAACCCGCCGGGAATTCGACCTGCTGGCGAACGCGAGTTTGCAGATCGCCAACGAACGAGGCCAGATCGCGCCCGCGGACGTTGGCGGTGACGTATACCCGCCGCTTGCCATTTTCGCGGCTGATCTGGTTCGGTCCGGTGACGATGCTGATCTGGGCTACTTCAGAGAGCGGGATGTAGGCGGCCCTTTCCGCCATGCTCGTGTCCAGCACCGCAGGGCGAAGCTCACTGTCTCCCATCCCACCGTCTTCGGGCAGCGGCACCGGCAGGCGTTTGATTACATCAATGTCCGTACGCAGGCGTTCAGGCAATCTTACGACCAGCGGAAAGCGCCGGTCGCCGTCGAAAATCTGCCCGGCCTCGCGCCCGCCCAGCGCGATTTGGACGGTGTTCTGTAAATCGGCGATATCCAGGCCGTAGCGGTATAGCGCCGCACGATCAGGCTCGATATTCAGCAGTGGCAAGCCCGTCACCTGCTCCATGGCCACGTCGGCCGCGCCCGGCACGTCGCTCGCGATCGCCTCAACCGCTTGCGCCAGCTCGGTGAGCCGCGTGAAGTCGTCACCGTAGATTTTGACGGCGACCTCGGCGCGCACACCAGAGATCAGCTCGTTGAAACGCATCTGAATGGGCTGCAGGAACTCGTACTTGTTGCCCGGCACTTGCTCGACCGCTGCCTGCAATTCGGCCACCAGTAGTTCCTTGGACTTGTTCGGATTCATCCACTCGCCGCGCGGCTTCATAATGACGAAAGTGTCCGCCACGCTGGGCGGCATGGGGTCGGTTGCGACCTCCGGTGTGCCGATCTTGCTGAATACCCGCTCAACCTCGGGAAGTTGATCAATAGTTCGTTCGAGCTCGGTCTGCATCGCGACCGACTGAGTCAATGAGGTGCCGGGCGTGCGCAGCGCGTGCAGCGCGATGTCGCCCTCGTCCAGATTCGGGATGAACTGCGCGCCCATGCGGGTCGCGAGAATGCCGCTCCCAACCACCAGCAACACTGCGACAGGAACGACCGCCCAGCGTCCGGCGAGAGACCATCGTAGCAGCGGCCGATAGACCGCCTTGGCCGCACGCATGAGCCAGTTCTCGCCGTGGCCCACCTTGCCCGTGACGAAAATCGCGATCGCCGCCGGGATGAAAGTCAGGGACAACACCAGCGCCGCGAGCAGCGCCAGCACCACGGTGTAGGCCATGGGGTGGAACATCTTGCCCTCGATCCCGGTGAGACTGAAGATCGGCAGATACACCACGGTGATGATAAACACACCGAACAGGGCCGGTCGTATCACCTCGCGCGTGGCGTCGCGCACCACCTCGAAGCGTTCGCCGCGGCTCAAAGATCGCCCCTGTTCTTCGCCCAAGCGGCGAATACAGTTCTCCACGATGATCACCGCCCCGTCGACGATCAGCCCGAAGTCCAGTGCGCCGAGACTCATGAGATTGGCGCTGACCTCGTTTTGAACCATACCGGTAATGGTCAACAGCATGGATAATGGAATGACCATGGCGGTGATCAGCGCCGCGCGCAGGTTGCCGAGCAGGAAGAAAAGCACCGCGACGACCAGCAGCGCGCCTTCCAGCAGGTTCTTTCGTACCGTTTCGACGGTCTTGTCGACCAGGGTGGAGCGATCGTAGACCGCCCGCGCTGCTACACCTTCGGGCAGAGAACGATTGACCTCTTTTAGCCTTGCGGCGACGCGCTCCGCCACCGCTTGGCTGTTCTCGCCGATGAGCATCATGGCCGTGCCGAGTACGATCTCCTTGCCGTTCTGGGTGGCGGCGCCGGTACGGAGCTCGCTGCCTAAACCGACCTCGGCTACATCGGCCACGGTGATCACGAGGCCATTGCGGCGCGCTAGAATGATATTCTCGATGCCTTGCATGTCATCGACCATGCCCGGCACGCGGATCAGGTATTGCCCACCCTGACGCTCGATGTAGCCGGCGCCGACGTTGACGTTGTTCTGCTCCAGCGCCGCGACGACGTCATCCAGGGTGAGATCGAAAGCGAGGAGCCTGGCCGGATCAGGCGTGACGTGGTACTGTTTTTTATAGCCGCCGACGGTGTTGACCTCGGTCACGCCCGGCACCTGGCGCAGTTGCGGCAGCACGATCCAGTCCTGCATCGTGCGCAGGTCCATGGCGGTGTACGGTTTGCCGTCTTCAGTGCGCGCGCCGGGTTCGGCTTCGACCACGTACATGAAGATCTCACCGAGACCGGTGGCGAGCGGCCCCATCTCGGGTTGCAGGCCGGCCGGCAGTTCGCCGCTCAAGGTCTGCAAACGCTCACCGATTAGCTGTCGCGCGAAGTAGATGTCGGTACCTTCCTCGAACACGACCGTAACCTGCGACAAACCGTAGCGCGAGATCGAGCGCGTGTAGTCGAGCATCGGCAGCCCCGCCATCGCGAGCTCGACCAAAAAGGTGATGCGCTGCTCGGCCTCGAGCGGCGCGTAGCCCGGCGCCTCGGTATTGATCTGCACCTGCACATTGGTGATGTCCGGCACCGCGTCGATAGGCAGGCGCTGATAGTTGTACACGCCCAATCCGGCCGCGCCGATCACGACGAACATGACCAGCCAGCGCTGATTGATGGCGGAACGGATAATGGCGTCTAACATGGTGGCGTGCCTTTAATGATCGTGCGAGGCGCCGGATTTCTCGACGTCGGCCTTGATGAGATAACTGTTCTCGGTGACATAAACGTCGCCGGGCTCGATACCTTCCAGCACCTCTACGTGTTCGCCGCCCTGTCTTCCCAGCTCCAGCATGCGCACCTCATAGGTATCACCCACGCGCGCGAATACCACCTGGAAATCCCGGAACTGCTGCACGGCCGCGCGCTCGACAGCTAGCGGCACTGTGGTCTCAGCGACCGTGACCAAACCACGCACGAACTGGCCGGGCGGCCAGTCTCCATTCTTGTTATCCAGCACTACGCGCGCCCGCACGCTTTGGCTTATCACCGATGCGGTCGGCGACAGCATCTGGATGTGGCCTTCCGCGACCCGGTCACCATCCAGGCTCTCGATACGTACTGGCTGGCCAGGTTTAACGCGCGCCCTGTCACGCGCGAATACATCCAGCTCCGCCCACACTTGCGAGAGGTCGGCCACCACGAACAGCGGTTCATTTGCGGTTGCCTCGCCGGCAGTCGCTTCCATCTCCAGCACGACGCCATTTACCGGTGCCGTTATCGAGTAGGTCTGCAAGCTCTCGTTGCTCTGCACCGTGGCGAGCGTGTTGCCGGCCTTGACCATCTCGTTCAGCCGTGTTTCGACGGTATTGATCACACCCGGATAGCGCGCACGCACATGCGCCAGCCGTTCCGGCATCATGCCCACAGAGCCGGTCAGCGCGAGCGTCTGGCGGATCGTCGCGGGGCCCGCGTGTTCAACGCCAATCTCGGCCGCCGCCGCCGCCGTGGGCGCGATGGTGGTGCGGCCCTCGTAAGATTCGTATGCCCAAAAAAAATTCTGGCCGAAGTGCTCCGCGCGCACGCTCACATCGAACGAATGCGGCTCGCGCACCCGGCCGTTGCCGACCAGATAGTTTCCTTGCGGCGAAAACGCGAAGCGGTCCACGTCACCACCGAGGCGAGCAAGCTCAATCGTGAGCGAGACTTCTTCCGGCGGCAGTGAACGGCCTTTCAAGTAGGGATAAATGCGATACTCTGGCGGTACGCCCGTCTCGAAGATCGTAACTTCAAGTGCGAAGTCGCCATCGCGCAGCAGTTTTCCGCCGTGTGGCCCTTCAGTCTCCGCTTTCGCCTCGGCGGCATGGGCCGCTCCCTCGTCCATTTCGCCGGTGCTGGTTGGTGATTCGCAGCCGGCCATCAGAACCGCAATCGAGAAAAATAAACCGATGGTTATTTGCATAGTAGTTCTCCCCTTACTCCGTCACGGCGCCGCCGGTCAGGCGTTCGATTTCAATGATATAGTTGTGATAATCCTGCGCTGCCTGGATCGCTTCGCGCTCGATGTCAAGCAACTCGGCCTGCGCGACTGTCAGTTCCAGAAATGAATAGCGACCCACGCGGAAACCTTCTTCGGTTTGTCGCAGATTTTCCTCAGCCTGTGGCAGCACCTCTTCGCGGAACGTTTCAGCCTGCGTGCGGGCGTGCAGCAGTTCCTGGTAGATGCCGAAGAGCAGCGCCCGCAGTTCCAACCGCTTGGCCTGGGCATCAAATTCGACGCGCGCGTAATCGGCGGAGGCCGCGGCTATTTCGGGGGCGGCCTGCTGATTCATGCCGAGCGGAACGGATAAGGAGAATACAAATGCCTGGTCATCAAATTGCTCCAGTCGCCGCACGCCACCGCTGAACTGCACGTCCGGCGTACGTTGCGTTTCGGCCAGGCGCAGGCGCGCTTCATTAAGGCGCCCTATCGTGACGAAACTTGCTAAGTCCGGATTCTTTTCCAGATTGGCGATGAGTTTCGGAAACTTCGGCATCGATGAAAGGGTGTAAAGCGCTCCCGACGCTAGTGCGTAAGCGGGCCTGGTCGCACCCCACAGAATGGAAAGCGATAAGCGTGAGCTTTTGAGCTGGTGCTCGGCGTGTTCCTCGTTTATGCGCGCGCGGGCCAGCGCGATCTGAGCGCGATTCTGTTCCGTAACCGGCGCCCGGCCCACCGCCACGCGCTCGCCTGTAAGATCCAACGTGCGCTCCGCAAGCTCGGTGGCGCGCCGGGCAAGCGCTAATTGTTCCTGATCCGCTACCACGAGCACGAATCGGCGCGCGACCTCGGCCAGCACGTCCAACCTCAGCGCCTGCTGTTCCACCGCCGCCAGCGCGCGAGCTTCGTCCGCCGCCAGCACGCGCGCATCCAGTTTGCCGCCTAGTTCGATGACGCGGCTCAGGCGCAAGGTCGTTTCTGTACTCTGCACGCCGCTGAGTGCACCGGTGCCGGCGAAGTTCTCGACTTCGCCGCCTGCGACCAGTGGCGGCGCCAATCCCGCCTGATCGATGAATGCATCCGCGCTAAGCAAAGTATAACCGCCGGCCTGCAGTTCGGGATTTCTTGCCAAGGTGCGCACGATGGCTTCCGTCAATGTCAAGGCACCGCCAGCGCCATCTTGCGCATCGGCCGAGGCGCCGACCGCCGCGCTCAACGAGAAAGCGATAAAGAAGCCGCGCCATAACGCAGACGCACCGCGACCAGGCGTAAAGGAATAATGCATATTGCCCCCACAGGCATGGGCCCGCGCCGTGGCGCGAGAAACAGGTTCAGAGCAGAAAACTACAGTGGAGGCTTAGCGGGGTGGCGCGCGCAAGGGCGGCCGCAGAAATACAGGTCGATGAAAACGTGGGCGAGTTTCGAGTCTGGTGCGAAGTACAATGCGAGAACGTGTAACTAGAAGCAACGCGAAAGCTACCGTCAGCAACGCGAGAAAATTCGAACCCTGGTCGGCGCTTTTCCAGAAGCCGACCACGGGCAGGTCGATGGCCGCCGTGTCCTCATGAGAACTATGGTGCGTGTCGGAGTGCTCCGCATGTACGACCGCAGGAAGCAATGCGTCGTTCCACGGCGCCGCTGCGTGCACGTGAAAGTGCAGGCCCGCGATCTGCACGACAAGCAGCGCCAGCATCAGGCAAAGCGAGAGGATGATTCGATGCTTTGGCATCAGACGGTTCGGCAAAACCTTTGCGGGTTATGATCGAAGGAAGATGTTGGGAGCCAAATAATGTACGGCACACTCGATCAGACTGTCAAACGCCGAAATGTTAGGTAAGTATGATGTGGTGGCGGCCTACGACAGTAGGAACGCTCCGTGTACACCACACCCATGTATATCTGACACATCTAGGTCTAGTTACCTCTGACTATCCAAGGCGTCGCGGACGCCACGAGCAAGGGCCTCTGGATGTCCTTTGCCCCAGTAGTGCAGGAAGAAGTACGGCGGCGCTTCGCCGATCATGTGATTATGCAGCGCCACGATATGGATGCCCGCCTTGCGCAACGCATGCATGACCGGCTGCACTTCCTCGACCGTCATGGCGAAGTCGCCGTCGACCGCGGCGCATTCTGAATTGCCCATGAACGCGGCCCAGGTGTTGAGCCCCATCGACTCGCCAACCGGCGCGCCGTGCATCGCAGCCTCGCGCCCGAAACTGAACTTAACTACCCCGTTCTTTATATCAGGCTGGGCGTCCAGAATCTCTTTGAGGGCCGCGACGTATATTTCATCCGTTTGCTCCGGCACGCGCCCCGCGAAACGCTCGGTCGGCGTCGGGTTTTCCTCACGCACGGCTTTGACCGCATCCCATACGGCGCGCACGCCTTTGGCTAGTTGCGCTTCGCCCTCGCCATGCCCGCCGACGTGCATGAAATACACCGGTGGACGATCGAAGATGAAGTGGTTGTGTAGGCCCGTGACTTCCAAGCCATGTGCAAAGGCGGCGTCCATGGCCGGCGTGATCTCATCTTCAAAAACCACGGTATCGCCCATGACCATCACGCCGCCGGGCACGGCCTTAAACGCGGCCCAGCTTCCCAATCCGGCGGGCGGTGGTAGCGGCATGCCGTCCACCGTGACCGGCACGTCATCGCGGCTCCACTCGATGCGCACTACGCCATCGTCTTCGACACTCGTCTGCTTACCGGCCGCGCCGTTGATGGACTTGGCGTCTAGGTTGGTGGACTGCGCGTAGGCGATTGTGGTTGCTGCGCTCACGAGCGCGATGAGGACGGCAAGACAATAGGTGTGCGTCTTTCGAGACTGGCCCTGGTTCAGCATGAAAAGAACTCCGTTACTGACAATTGAAAAACTCAGAGTAAAGCAAACACAGCGACTATTTGCCTGCGCTCGCCCGCGTCGGTCGTTCCGACTCGTTAATGAATGCCAAGAACTCGGGGTCGAGGGATTCTGGCACTACACGCTGGGTACCAAAGAGGAGCACGGGTATCAGCTCGTCGTTCTCGCCGGCCCTGACCGGATTGACGAATTCCCACACGATTTCGCCTTTCTTCGTCACCTCGAGCAGACGGGCGCCATCGGACTCCGTAATCAAGGTATTGCCGTTGGGGAGCCGCTGCTCGGTCGAGCGGATACCGCTTTCCAGCAGCTGCTTCTCGTCGCCGGCATAGACCCAGACTTTTTCCAGCGTTACTGGATCGAATTCGATGAGCTGCGACATCCCGCCATCGTCGTAGTGACCGTAGTTGTCGAACAGCAGGATATGGCCGTTAGGCAACAGCTGCGCGTCGTGCTGCCGGTGCCAGGGCCCGCGCAGCGCCCAGACGACTTCCTCCTTTTCAAGATCGAGCACCGCGAGGGTGTCGATGTCTCTGAGCGACAGCAGCACCTGGCCTACCCTGGCGAACGGTAGCCTGGCGGCGGTCGTACGGTCGACGATGTCAATGGAGTTGGTGTGCAGGAAATCCTGCTTGATATCCCAGGACGGTCCGGCGCGCATCATGCGCCCGTAACGGGAGCGCAACAGGGCGTCGAGAATGGATACCTTTTTAAGCTGTTTGCCGTCGGGCGACAGCACCACCAAGTAATCGTCGATGCGCGGCGGGGTCAGATGCTCGTAGCCCTCGATTTGGTTGTTGCGAATGGCGTTGGTCAGCACATAAATCTTGCCGTCGGCGGCAATATCCAGATCGTGATGCACGTGATTCCAATACTTCCAGATCACCCTGGAGTCCTTGTCCATCTTGACCAGACCATAGCCCCAGGGCGTGTCGCCGGCGCCGGCGTACATCGCGAGCAGATCGCCGTTAGGGTACATGTACACGTAATCCCAGGCGACGAACGCATCGGGCCGCGGTTCCCGGTTGGGGTCCTCCCAGATGTCGCGGATCGGCAGGCTCCATTCATGCACCACCTTGCCGTCCATGTCGATCAGGAAAGCCTTTTGCGCATGGCTCGAGTTGTAGAGCGTAAGACCATCGTAGGCCTTGCCGGCCTTGTGAATCGTCACACCGCGCTGTCCGGTTCTCGCGGGTCTCCACAGGTTGGTCTGATACGGCGTCTGATAGTCCTCTTGCTGATGGTAAAGCGCATCCATCGCCTGATAGGCGTTATTGAAGTAGTCATACGGAAAAACCTTCGTCAACACGACGAAGGCGCCGCCGACGAACGCCAGAAAGGCGATCGCGACAATCAGTAAGGTGGAAAATATCCTGTCCATGTCCATCCTTACGGCTGCGACCAACAGCTCTACGAAGAGCTCTGCTGAATCCTAGGTTCATTAAAGAAAGGGACCTGCTCGCGGCAGGTCCCCAGTTGAAACACCCAGAAGGGCTTAGCTTTCTTCTTCCTCTTCTTGCTCGTGAGCATGCCTGGCCGCGACTTTGCCGTTGGGATAGACGTAGACCTCGTACTCTTTGCCGCCCTTGTAGTACTCGGCTTCGTAGAGCAACACGATTCCCTCGTAACTGATCTTCTCGACTTCTTCCGCCTGCTTGTCGCCCAGCGCGCTCTGCACGCTCTCGGCGACTGCTGACGGCAGATCCTGCATCGAGATTTCTTGCTCTTTTACGTCATCGGCCAGGGCGGGCGTACTTAGCGCGATGCCCAGACCGGCGGTGAAAGCCGCGCCTTTGAGCATGGATCGACTGGATTTCAGGTTCATGGTTAAACTCCTTGATTCAGACTCTGGTAGAAGTGAGCGATGACTCTATACGGCTTTGTTTAACACAGAATTAAATGCGTCAATCTGGGCCGTACGCTCTGTTACATTAGCGGCGGCGGATTGACGGGCGAGATAAACATGCGGCTTTTGTTGGTGGAAGACGAATGGCGACTCGCGGAGACGGTGAGCGAGGGCCTGAGCCGGGACGGCTTCGTGGTCGACGCCTTAGACACGCTACAGGCGGCCGACGGTGCTTTGCGGGCGGTGCGTTACGATGCCGGCATATTGGATCTGGGTTTGCCGGATGGCGACGGCCTTGCGTTGCTGGCCGGCCTGCGCCGCCGTGGCAGTGAGCTACCCGTACTTATCCTGACTGCGCGCGACGCAATCGAGGATCGTGTCGCCGGTTTAGACGGCGGCGCGGATGATTATCTGGTCAAGCCGTTCGCGATGGCCGAACTGCTCGCGCGAGTCAAGGCGCTGCTGCGACGCCCGGGCGCCGCTTTAGGCACGATCTTGACGGCAGGAAATCTCAGCTTCGATAGCATCGGACGCGAGGTGAGAATCGCCGAACGGCGCGTGGATCTCTCCCGTCAGGAGCTCGCTGTCTTAGAACAACTCATGCGTCGCCAGGGACGGGTCGTGCCACGAGCCGTGTTAGAAGAAAAACTGTATGGCTTCGACGCCGAACCAGCCTCGAACCCCGTGCCGGTGCACGTCCATCATCTGCGCCGACGGCTGGAGGAGGCGGGTGTTTCAATTCGCATCCACACCGTGCGCGGGATCGGTTATCTGCTTGCTGAAGTGGACGCCGCGCCTTGAGATTCGATCGGCAGTCCCTTCAGTTCCGGCTGGCTTGGCGATTGGCGGCCGTGTTCGCGCTCGCGGCGGTTATTCTCGCGATCGGCGTGTTCCTCGAAGCGCGCGAGACAGCACGCTCAGCCCCAGTGGCGGAGACCCAGACTGACGAAGATTTCGCGCACGCAGTGGTGGAGGAGTTTCTCTCCGATGTGGCGTGGCTGATTCCGGTCGTTGCCGTTTTGATGCTGCTGATCGGGATTTTCAGCTTGCGCCAAAGTTTGCGGCCCTTGCGCGAAGTCTCCGCGCAGGCCCGCGGCATCGGTCCGCGAGACGTCAGCGTACGCCTGACCTCCGAGCGGCTTCCCTCCGAGATCGTTCCGCTGGTGCGCGCCGTCAATCAGGCGCTAGGCCGACTCGAGGTCGGCATGGAGCAGCAACGCCGCTTCACGGCGAATGCCGCGCATCAGTTGCGCACGCCGCTGGCGATCCTGACGGCTGGCCTCGACGTGCTGGAGGGCAATGGCAAGATTCAGGCGTTGCGCGACGACGTGGCGCGCATGAATCGTTTGGTGGACCAACTGCTGTGTGTGGCCCGCCTGGACAGTGTGACCTTGGATACGTCACAGCCGACCGACTTGACGGCGTTGGTCGCGGACGAGATCAGCGCGCTGGCGCCGCTCGCCCTGCGGAAGAACTGCAATCTGGGACTAGATGCGGACGATGCGCCCGTTTGCATCAGCGGCAATCCGGATGCGATCAGGGATGCCGTGCGCAATCTCATCGAGAATGCCGTCGCCCACAGTCCGTCCGGCGGGGAGATCAGGGTGAATGTGGTTGCTCCCGGCAGTATTCGTGTCGCGGATCAAGGACCGGGCATTCCCGAAGACTTGCGTGAGCAGATATTCGAGCGATTCTGGCGCGGCCGTGGGGAGCGTCGCAGCGGCGCTGGTCTGGGGCTCTCCATCGTGCGCGACATCATGCGCGCGCACGCCGGCGGGATAGAAATTACAGAAAATCCCAGCGGCGGTGCCGTATTCATCGTCAGCTTTAGAGCACCTACTGAAAACAATGACTATGGGCAAGACAAATAACATCTAAACGCAGCCACTGAATCACCGCCGGCATTCGAACATAGCCCGCCTTCCGCGGACTCGATGTTTTAGGGCTGAGAACGGCAAAAGATACGGCGAGCTGCGCTAAAAAAATTTTGCATTCAGTCTTGTAATAGACGCTACAAGAAATGTAGCATTCGTTACCATGAATGTAGGCGGAGATTCCTGTTGGCTGTTGTTCATAGCCAGCCTTCCGGGGCAGACCGGAACTCCGCGCATCCGTTTATGGCGCTCGCTGAAGGGCTTAGGCGCGGCTGTGGTGCGTGATGGCGTACATCTGCTTCCCGCGCGCGAGCCGTTACGCAAGGCGCTAGAGAAGCAGGCGCAGGAAGTGTTGGATCTAGGCGGCACGGCCTATCTGCTGGACGTCAAAACCCGGAGCGACGTGGAGGAACAGGCGTTTCGCGCATTGTTTGACCGCAGCGAGGATTACACAGAGCTGGCGAAGGACGTTGCGCGCTTCCGGTCTAAATTAACTCAATGGTCGGAGCCGCAGGCGCGACGCGCGCTGAAATCCTTGCGGCGCGACTTCAATAATGTTGGCGCGAACGACTACTTTCCGGGCGCGGCCATGGACAAGACCAGACAAGCGTTGCAGGAGGCCGAGATGATGATCCTGCAGTGCTTTGCGCCGAACGAGCCAAGGTCGGCGCAGCGGGAAATCGAGCGGCTGGACAAGGCGGACTACCAGGCGCGGGTGTGGGCCACACGCAGGCGCTTATGGGTTGATCGGCTGGCCAGCGCGTGGCTTATCCGCTCATTCATCGACCCCGGGGCGCGGTTTGTGTGGCTGGCGAATCCGGCGGACTGTCCTTCGGATGCGCTTGGCTTCGACTTCGACGGTGCCGCGTTTACCCATGTCGGCGATCGAGTCACCTTCGAAGTGCTCTTGACCAGCTTCGCTCTGGAGAGTGATCCGGCGCTGGTGCGCGTCGCGGATCTCGTACATCACCTGGATGTCGGTGGCCGGCCAATACCCGAAGCAGCCGGTTTCGAGACAATTCTGACCGGCGCGCGCGAACGCTGCACGGACGACGATTGCCTGCTCACCGAGATGACGCCGGTGCTGGATTGCCTCTATACCGCCTTCGCACCCGCGCCAGCATGAGTCTGATCATATCAGGCCGAGGCGCAGAAAAGAGCTTGTAACACACCTTTGGTATCAATCCGCCATAGCGAGGATTTCGACAATGAGCGAGACGACCAGCATCACAGCTGACGCCGGTTCAGCTGCATCACCACAGAATGGACCTGCGCGTGAAGTATCCTTTGCCGCGGCGTTCCGAGTGTGGGTAAGGGTAGCGTTGCTGAGCTTCGGCGGGCCCGCAGGGCAGATCGCGGTCATGCACCGAATTCTGGTCGAAGAAAAGCGCTGGATCGATGAGAACCGCTTTCTGCATGCATTGAACTACTGCATGTTTCTGCCGGGGCCCGAGGCCCAGCAGCTCGCGATTTACATCGGCTGGCTGCTGCACAAGACCCTGGGCGGACTGGCGGCCGGCATATTGTTCGTGTTGCCCGGCTTCGTTTCGATTCTGGCCTTGAGCATCCTGTATGCGGGTTATCAGGAGATTAGTGTGGTGCAGGCGCTGTTCTTCGGGCTGACTCCGGCGGTGCTCGCCGTGGTGGTGCAGGCGGTGCTCAAGATCGGCTCGCGGGCGCTCAAAAATCGGGTGATGGTGGGGCTCGCCGCGGTCGCGTTCATCGGCATATTCTTTTTCCAGGTTCCATTCCCTATGATCATTATCGGCGCCGGACTCGTCGGCTTCAGCGGCGGGCGCATCTGGCCGGATACTTTTTATGTCATTCGCGGCCATGGCGACACAAGCGGTGGCAACATCGATTCGGAAGTCGTCTACCAGGGCGAGATCCACACGCACCCGAGCTTAAGCCGCGCGCTAGGGATCACGGCATTGTGCCTGACCTTGTGGTTCACACCGCTCATCGTGCTCTATGTGACGCTGGGCACGGACAACATTTTCACGCAGCTCGGCATCTTCTTCAGCAAGGTGGCGGTGGTGACCTTCGGTGGCGCGTACGCGGTACTTGCCTACATCGCGCAGCAGGCGGTCAACACTTATGGCTGGCTGCAACCCGGCGAGATGCTGACCGGGCTGGGCATGGCCGAAACCACGCCCGGCCCGCTAATCCAGGTTGTCCAGTTCGTGGGTTTCATGGGCGCGTACCGCGACGCCGGCATGCTGGACCCGCTGTGGGCCGGCGTGCTCGCTTCAGTGCTGGTGACCTGGGTGACCTATGTGCCCTGTTTCCTGTATATCTTCCTCGGCGCGCCCTACATCGAGGCTTTGCGTGGCAACAGGGCGCTGAGCACCACGTTGTCCGGTATCACCGCCGCGGTGGTCGGCGTGGTGCTGAACCTGGCCGTGTGGTTCGCGCTGCATACGGTATTCGGCAAGGTTTACGAGCAACATGCGCTCGGCATGCGCCTGCTGATTCCGGTGTGGGACACGTTGCGGCCGGTGCCGCTGATTATCGCCGCGGGCGCGATGATCGCGCTGCTGCGCTTCAAGCTCGGCATGATCCCGACCTTATTGGGCAGCGCGCTGGTGGGCATGGGTTATTATCTCGTCGCCATCGCGTAGCCAGACCAATAACAGCTTCGTCGCCGCGCATAGCGATTACGATCAGTGACTTTACGCGCCTTGACCGTCATCGAGACTCCCGGCCTCCACGAGGATGGTCGCGGCGGCCGCAGTGCCCAGCGTCACCGGCTCGCGAGCGCCCGCGCGTATCGTGACCGCATCGGCGGCGGGCTCTCGGGGCGCGACCGTGACGGACTCACCGGGTGTCAGGCCGTGACTGGCCACGTAACGCAGAAAATCCGGGTCCTGATTTAAAACACGCGCGATCCGCAACGGAACATCGGTCCGGCAATCGGTCAGGCGCGTCACGTTCTGGCGTGGAAGCCTGCCGGCATGTGGCGGGATAGGATCGCCATGCGGATCGGCCGCCGGATGACCTAGATAGGCGTCGATGCGCGCAAGCACCTTGTCGGAGATGGCATGCTCCAGTTCTTCAGCCTCGGCGTGGACTTCCGCCCAGTCCAGCCCCAGCGCCTTGACCAGAAACGACTCGATGAGCCGGTGTCGCCGCACCACTTGTAATGCAATCCTGGCGCCCGAGTCCGTCAGCCGCACGCCGCGCCGCGGCTCGTAGCGGATCAGCCTGGCTTTCGCCAGGCTCTTGACCATCGAAGTTGCGGTGCCCGCGGTGACGCCCATCGCCGCTGCCACGCGTCCGACCGGCACGAGATCCGTCTCGGCGCCCAGCAGTTGTTGCTCCTCGTAAACGTGCTTCAGATAATTCTCAACGGTAATGCTTGTCATTAGCGCCTCATCGGCAGTCTATCACGAGTTGATCGGAGTCGTTGACAGGGTAAGTTTTGATTAGTCGTACTGTTGACTTTGATAAATCAAGATAGTAGTTTTGCTATCCAAGCCAGTTTGGATTAGCCTAATGAAATTATATATCTGGATTGTGATCGCTTCGGGGAATGCTTTTGTCTGTGGAAGCGTCATGGGGGAAGGCAGGATTTTCGATGGGATGCGCGCGGAATCGTCGAACCGTGGATACCCATCCGCCCCGGCGGCAGACAAGCGGCAATTCACGATTTTTTACCCGACGCCGGAAAAACTGATGCGGGAGATGAGCACCGACCGCCCCGATACGACGGAAAGCCCTTACACGGTCGATGCCGGCCACTTCCAGTTTGAGTTAAGCTTGGCGGCATACGCTTATAACGATGACGGCGGCATCAGAACCGATTCGTTCGGCGTTCTGCCCGGCAACATCAAAGTCGGTCTGCTGAACAACGTCGATCTCCAGTTCGTGTTCACGCCTTATGAGCGACAGGAGACGGAAGGGAATAGCAACGCCGACGTCGCTGATGGATTCAGTGACGACACCCAGCTGCGCCTGAAGATCAACCTGTGGGGCAACGATGGTCTGGCGCCGCCCGGCCTTGGCGGTACCGCGTTTGCGATCATGCCGTTTGTGAAGTTCCCGACCGGGTCGGACGACCTGAGTAACGATCACGTCGAGGGCGGGGTCATCTTCCCGCTGGCGACAGGGCTGCCCGGCGGCTTTGGGCTTAGTCTCATGGCGGAAGTGGACGTCGTCTATAACGGGGGCGAAGACGACTACGGCATCGAATTTGTCCACACCGCCGCGTTAGGCCACGCCGTCGCCGGGAATCTCGGGGCGTATGTCGAATACGTCGGCATCGCGCCGCACGACACCGGCGCCGCATATCAGGCCATCGGCAGCGCGGGGTTCACATATGCAATGAACGATGACTGGATCCTGGATTTCGGCGGCACCGCCAGCCCATCGAACGACGCGGACGACTTTAGCGTGTTCGTCGGCACCTCGTTCCGGTTATGAGCCGCCGCCAAGCGGCCTGGCAATGTGCAATCCTTCTCACTGCAATGGTATTCAACATGTACAGCATCCGTCGCCCGATCGCCGCAGGCATGACAACCATTGATGCGAACAAGCCGCTGAGAACGGTCATCGGCGCTGTCGTTCTGCTGTGTGCCATGGTGCTGGGCGCCTGTGCGGAAGACGCGGACAACGGCGCCGGCGCGGTCTCCGCTCAGGGGCCGTATCGCGTTGTCACCACGGTAGGCATGGTCGGCGATATTGCGAAACAGGTCGCTGGCGACCGGGCAGCCGTGAGCGTGATCATCGGGCCGGGAGTTGACCCGCATCTCTACACGTCCACGCGCGATGACGTGGTGCAGCTCCGGGATGCGGACATCATCTTCTACACAGGTCTGCTGCTGGAGGGGCGCATGATTGACACGCTGACCGCGGTCGGCCGTACCAAACCGGTGTATACGGTGACGGATCTGATCGACAAAAATTACCTGATCGAGGCGCACGGGCAGTTCGATCCGCATGTGTGGATGGATGTCAGCGCCTGGTCACAAGCCGTCGAGGTCGTGGCGCGGTCGCTGGCCGAGTTCGATCCAGACAGCGCCGATTACTACCAGCGCAACGCCGCGCGGTATCGGCGACAGCTTGCCGAGCTGCACGAGTACGGCCTGCAACGCACCGCCACGATCCCGAGTACGCGGCGGCATGACAAGCCGCTGATGGTGACCTCGCACGACGCCTTCAATTACTTCGGCAAGGCCTACGGTCTGGACGTGCGCGGCGTGCAGGGACTTTCTACCGAGTCGGAGGCTGGGCTGCGGCGGGTTAACGACCTGATCGACCTGATCGTCAGGACAAAAACGGCGGCGGTGTTCGTCGAGACCACCGTCTCGCGGCAGAACATCCAGGCGCTGATCGAAGGCGCGCACGCCCGCGGTCACGAGGTCGAAGTCGGCGGCGAGTTGTTCTCCGATGCCATGGGCAGCGATGGGACTTACGAGGGCACCTACATTGGCATGCTGGATCACAATCTCACCACCGCGACACGGGCGCTGGGGGGTCAGGCGCCGGCGCGCGGCATGCAAGGAAAATTAGTCCACCATGAATAAACCCGCGCTAGCCACCAGCCTGCGCGAAGCGATCCAGTCTGTCAGCGGCAAGGGCGCCACGCGCGCTGACGCCGCGGAAAAGCGGCCACCGTCCGCGCCGCTGAGTATCCATGATCTGACCGTGGCCTATTACCGCAAGCCGGTGCTCTGGGAAGTGGAGCTGGACGTCCCCGAAGGCCGACTGGTGGGCGTGATCGGGCCCAACGGCGCAGGTAAGACCACCCTCATCAAGGCGGTCATGGATCTGGTGCCGAGCGTGTCTGGTCGCGTGCGCGTGTTCGGCGAGCCGTATCGCAGGAACCGTCGAAGAGTCGGGTACGTGCCTCAGCGCGAAAGCGTGGATTGGGACTTCCCGGTCAGCGCCCTGGATGTGGTGACCATGGGGCGCTACGGCAAGATCGGCTGGTGCCTGCCCGTGACGCGCCGACACCGCGAGGCCGCGCGCGCGGCGCTGGATCGTGTCGGCATCGCCGACCTGGCCGATCGCCAGATCAGTCAGCTTTCGGGCGGGCAGCAGCAACGGACTTTTCTCGCCCGCGCGCTCGCGCAGGAGGCGGACCTGTACCTGATGGACGAGCCTTTCGCCGCGGTGGACGCGGCGACCGAAAAGGCGATCGTCGGTCTGCTGCACAATCTGCGAACGGCGGGCAAGACCGCGCTGGTGGTGCACCATAACCTGCAAACGGTGCGCGAATATTTCGACTACGTGATCCTGATGAACATGCGGGTGGTCGCGCATGGGCCAACCGACGAGGTCTTCAACGAGGACAACTTACGCAAGACCTATGGCGGCAAACTCACCTTGCTAAGCGACGCCGCCGAGGCGCTGACCCGCAACGGCTGATCCCATGCCCGCTTTCGACACGGTGCTGCGCGTACTGACCTTGCAGGACTACAACACCCGGCTGGTGGTGCTGGCAGCAAGCGTGCTGGGGCTGGCGGCGGGCGTTATCGGCACGTTCATGCTGCTGCGCAAGCGCGCGTTGCTGGGCGATGCGCTAAGCCACGCGACCTTGCCGGGCGTGGGCCTGGCTTTCGTGCTTGCCAATCTCGCCGGCGTCGCCGGCAAATCCTTACCTATATTGCTGACCGGCGCGGCGGTCGCCGGCGTGCTGGGCGCAGGCGGCATATTGCTTATCCGTCACTACACACGCCTGAAAGAAGACGCGGCTTTGGGCGTAACCTTAAGCGTGTTTTTCGGCGCTGGTGTGGCGCTGCTGGGCGTGATCCAGCAGATGGGCGCCAGCTCCGCGGCGGGGCTCCAGTCCTATATCTACGGCAGCACCGCCTCCATGACCGCCATCGACGCGTGGTTTATCGTTGCCGCCGCCGGGCTGGTCGTGATCGCCTGCGCGATATTGTTCAAGGAATTCCGGCTGCTCTGTTTCGACGCCGGTTTCGCGCAGGGTCAGGGCTGGCCGGTAGGCACGCTGGATGCGGTGCTCGCGGGGCTGGTGGTGACCATCGTGGTGGTGGGTCTGCAGGCGGTGGGCGTCATTCTGATTATCGCGATGCTGATCGTACCGGCGGCAGCGGCGCGCTTCTGGAGCGATCGCCTGGCGCCCATGACCTGCATCGCGGCGTTGATCGGGGCATGCAGCGCGGCGGTGGGTGCGATGGTGAGCGCCCTGTTTCCGCGGTTGCCTTCGGGGGCGATGATCGTGCTGGCCGCGCTGGTCATGTTTGTCGTGAGCATGTTGTGCGGGTCGGCGCGTGGCGTGGCGCCGCACTGGTTGCGTCATCGCCGCCTCAATCGGCGCATGGATACCCAGCATCTGCTGCGCGCGATGTATGAAGCGCAGGAGCTTTACGCCACGCGGGGCGCGGGTGACGATGCACTGATGCGTAACGTTGGCTTCGACGAGTTGCTGCGGCGGCGATCGTGGGGGCTGACGCAGCTAGCCCGCATTGTGCGTCGGGCGGAGCACGCTGGCCTAGTGCGCCCGGCGGAATCCGGCTGTTTCGTATTGACCGCGCTGGGCCGCATCCATGCCGTGAGAGTGGTGCGCAATCACCGGTTGTGGGAGATGTATCTGATAACTTACGCGGATATCGCGCCCAGTCATGTGGATCGGGACGCCGATCGTATCGAACACGTGCTGTCACCGGAGATGATCGCTGAACTGGAGTCGCTGCTGGAGCGCGACGACCGGCATCTCGCGGTGCCGGCGAGCCCGCACGAAATCCTGGCGCCGTCTACGGACACCGTCGCACCGATGAGCAGTTCCCGTGCCTGAGTTTCCGATTCGGATGTGGCAGGCGCTGGCGAGCTGGGATGTTTATCTCGACGGCTGGATCGTCGCCGTGGGCGTACTGTGCGCGATGGCTTGCGCGCTGCCGGGCTGTTTTCTGGTGCTGCGCAGAATGAGCATGATGGGCGACGCCATCAGCCACGCGGTGCTGCCTGGTCTGGCGGTCGCGTTTATGGTCAGCGGCAAACTTACCAGCGCGCCAATGTTCATCGGTGCGGTGGCGGCGGGTGTGCTTACGGCGCTGTTCACCGAATGGGTGCGCGGGTACGGCAAGGTGGATGAAGGCGCCTCCATGGGCGTGGTCTTCACCGGCCTGTTCGCGCTGGGACTGGTGTTGATCGCGCAGGCCGCTGATCAGGTCCATCTGGACGCTAATTGCGTGCTGTACGGCGCCATCGAGTTTACGCCGCTGGATACGGTAACGTTGGCCGGCATGGTCGTGCCCAGAGTGGCATTGACCCTGGCGTCCATTTTTCTGCTTAACCTCGCATTCGTGGTGCTGTTTTACAAGGAATTCAAAATCAGCTCGTTCGATCCGGCGCTCGCCACGACCATGGGCGTCAACGCGCGCGCCATGCATTACCTGCTGATGACCCTGACCGCGGTTACCGCGGTGGCGGCATTCGAGGCGGTCGGCAGCATCCTCGTGGTGGCGTTGTTGATCGCGCCGCCAGCCGCGGCTTATCTGCTCACCGACCGACTGCCGGTGATGCTCGGGTTGAGTCTGGTCATCGGTGCCGGCGCGGCGGTGCTGGGCCATGCGGGGGCGCTGGCGCTGCCGGCGGCGTTCGGCTATGGCAGCACCAGCACCGCCGGCATGATCGCGGTCGCCGCCGGTTTGCTGCTCATCGCGGCGGCGCTGTTCGGGCCGCGGCATGGGGTCATCAGCAACATCATGCACCGGCGACGTACGCGTTTTTCCGTAAGCGCCGCGTCCTGACCCCGATGTTGTTAATCTAGGGCCGTTAACGTAGGGTCGTTGCCGCAGGCGACTCTCGGCATCGATCGGCAGCTTGCGTTATCATCCCCCGCCAGCAATCCGGTACCCGCGCGGTTCCCCCTCTCCAACGTTCGACAACACGCGTCTAGACTCATGTGCGGCATCTGTGGTGAATTGCGTTTCGATGGGCGAGCGCCGGATATATCCGCGTTGAAGGCCATGCTGCCCGCGTTGCGCCGTCGCGGCCCGGACGACGAGGGGCATTATACGGATGGCCCGCTCGCGCTGGGACATCGGCGGCTGTCCGTCATCGATTTGTCCGCGCAGGCGCACCAGCCGATGGTGGACGAGGCATTGGGAATCGCGCTGGTGTTCAACGGCGTCATTTACAACTACCGCGAGCTGCGCGCGGAGTTACGGGCGCTGGGGTTTTCGTTCAGATCGACGGGCGATACGGAAGTCATCGTCAAGGCGTACCGCGCCTGGGGCGCGGATTGCGTGACGCGGTTTCTGGGCATGTTCGCGTTCGCGCTGTGGGACAGGCGCGCGCAAAGTTTGTTTATGGCGCGCGACCGACTCGGCATCAAACCCCTTTATTACAGTATCGGCGACAAATATTTGCGCTTTGCCTCGAACACGCAGGCGCTGCTGGCGGCGGGCGGCATCGACAAGAGTATCGATGCGGTCGCGCTGCATCACCACCTGACCCTGCACGCGGTAGTGCCGGCGCCGCGCACCTTGCTTGCAGGCATTCGCAAGCTCGAACCCGCGCACACCCTGACGATCGCCAGAGACGGCGCGCGTCAGATCGATCGCTACTGGACTTTAGAGGCGAGACGCCCACCGGAAGCGCGAAGTGATGAAGAATGGCTGGAACTCACGCGCGCGGCGCTGTGTACTGCGGTGCGGCGGCGCATCGCCGCCTCCGATGTGCCGGTGGGCGTGCTGCTGTCGGGCGGGCTGGATTCGAGCCTGCTGGTCGCGGCGCTGGCGACTTCCGGTGTGCGCGACATAAAAACCTACACGGTGGGTTTCGAAGACCAGCCCGAGGAAAAGGGCAGCGAGTTCGAGTTTTCCGATCCGGTCGCCGAGCGCTTTGCGACCGACCACCACAAGTTTCAGGTGCCTAATCGCGAGCTGCTCGAGCGCCTGCCCGAAGCGGTGGACAACATGTCCGAACCGATGGTGGGACAGGACGCCGTGGCATTTTATCTGCTCGCCGAGCAGGTGCGCCGCGACGTGAAAGTTATACAGACAGGCCAGGGCGCGGACGAGGTGTTCGGCGGCTATTTCTGGTATCCGCAAATGGATGCGGAAGCCGGCGACGATCTCACCCGGTTTCGCACGCATTATTTCGATCGCACGCACGCCGAGTTCGCGCACACCGTAGCACCCGAATACGTGAGTGAAGATCACACCTCCGCGCTGATCGCGCAATTACTGGAAGAGGCGCCGGCGGACACGTTTCTCGACAAGGTCCTGCGCATGGACGCCACCACCCTGATCGTCGATGATCCGGTCAAGCGCGTGGACAACATGACCATGGCCTGGGGACTGGAGGCGCGCGTGCCGTTTCTGGATCACGAGCTGGTGGAACTGGCCATGCAGATGCCGCCGGCGTTCAAGCTGCGCGAAGGCGGCAAACATCCGCTCAAGCAAATGGCGCGCGGCCTGGTGCCGGACGTGGTGATCGACCGGCCCAAAGGCTATTTTCCGGTGCCGGCGCTCAAATACGTGCGCGGAGATTTTCTGCAATTGATGGTCGATACGCTCAATTCACGCGCCTGCCATGAGCGCGGGCTGTATCAGCGCACCTATGTCGATCGTCTGCTGAGCGAACCGGAAGCGCATATCACACCACTCAAGGGCAGCAAGCTGTGGCATCTGGCGTTGCTGGAGCTGTGGCTGCAACGAAACGTGGACAACGTTTAGACATTGTCGATGTCCCGGCCTGAATGCATCCTGGCCGTTTAAGGCATTTCTCAAAGCGGATACAATAAGCGGCTTCGTAACATTAACCGTGAGGAATACCTATGGATGCACTAGACCGTATCAGAGGGCAGGTGGAAAACAATCCCGTTGTCATTTTCATGAAGGGGACGCCGCAGTTGCCTCAGTGCGGTTTTTCGAGCCGGACCGCTGAAGCGCTGAAGCGCTGCGGCACCGAGTTCGCCTACGTCAACGTGCTGGCCGATCCGGAGATCATGCAGAATCTGCCACGCTATGCGAACTGGCCGACTTTCCCGCAGGTTTACATCAGCGGCGAACTGGTAGGCGGGTGCGATATCACCCTGGAGTTGTTCGAGAAAGGCGATCTGCAGAAGATGGTGACCGAGGCGGCCGCGAGTCGCCAGGCTGCCAGCGACGCCTAGATCCTGTTAGCGCGCCCGCCTGCATGCCGGGCGCATCCGGCAACGGCGCAGCACGCGCTTACAAGCTGTAGTCGATAGACAAAGGCCCCGGAACGGGGCCTTTGTCTATCGACACGTGCGGGGACTGGCGGCGGCGCGCCGGCGCACCGCAAACGATCATCCGTCGCGCGGTGCGGCAAGCCAGTCGTCGCACGACGGCGTCGTGTTCGCATATCCCGCCGCTTTTGCCTCCGCCAGCGCTTCCATTTGCGTCCATCGATTAACGATTTTGCAGAACAGCTCGGCGGTCTTCTCGGCGTCGTAGATCGCGGAGTGCGCTTCGCTCTTGTCCCACGGCATGCCGGCCGCCTGCGCGATGCGCGCGAGCACGGTCTGGCCGTAGGCAACCGCACCCAAGGTTACCGTATCCAGGCTGCTGAAGGGGTGGAAAGGGCTGTTCTTGATGCCGGTGCGCGAGATCGCGGCGTTTAAAAAACCAAGGTCGAAATGCGCGTTGTGCCCCACCAGAATCGCGCGCTGGCAATTGTTGTCGCGTACCGACTGGCGCACCTCTTTGAAGACCTGACGCAGAGCGATTTCCTCCGGCACCGCGATGCGCAGTGGATGCCACGGATCGATACCGTTGACTTCCAGCGACGCCGCTTCCATGTTGGCGCCTTCGAATGGCTGCACATGCGCGGACACCGTTCTATCGCAATGCAGCATGCCCTTGTGATCGCAGCGAAGCAGCACCGCGGCGAACTGCAGCAAGGCGTCCGTGCGCGCGTTAAAACCGCCGGTCTCAAGGTCGATAACCACCGGCATGAACCCGCGGAATCGCTTGCCCAGCGGCGCACTTTCAAAGTCTTGACTCATGCTTACAGCTTACCGGAACGGTGCGGCTAATGCGACGCGGCGCCCGTGTTAATGCGCCATGTTTATGATTCCGCCAGCCGCCATCGCACGGTTTCGCCGGCGCGTAACGGCACCAGCGTCTTACGACCAAAGGGGTAAATATCCGGCACCTGCCAGGCGCGCTTCTCCAGCGTGATGGCGCTTGTATTAACCGGCAATGCGTAAAACGCAGCGCCGAAGCAGCTCGCGAAGTTTTCCAGTTTATCCAGCGCGTCTGCCGCCTCGAAAGCTTCGGCGTAAAGTTCTATGGCGGCGTGCGCGCTGTAAATGCCCGCGCAACCGTTTGCGGATTCCTTGGCGCCTTTGGGATGCGGCGCGCTGTCGGTGCCGAGAAAAAATTTCGGATTGCCGCCGGTCGCGGCCGCGACGATCGCGCGGCGATGGGTTTCGCGTTTTAGCACGGGCAAACAATATTGATGCGGTTGCAAGCCACCAGCGAACAGCGCGTTGCGGTTGTAGAGTAAATGTTGCGGGGTGATGGTGCCGCCCACGGTCGCGCCGGCCGAGGCCACGAACTGCGCGGCGTCGGCAGTGGTGATGTGTTCGAGCACGATTTTCAGGTCCGGGTAACGCGCATGCAGCGGGGCCAGTACGCGCTCGATGAAGATCTGCTCGCGGTCGAAAATGTCGATATCCGGATCGACAACCTCGCCGTGCACCTGCAGCACCAGACCATGATCCTGCATCGCTTCAAGCGCCGGATAAACGTGCTTGATGTTTCGCACGCCGACCTCCGAGTGCGTGGTGGCGCCGGCCGGGTAGAACTTCACGCCGTGGACGATGCCGCTCGCGGCCGCGCGGGCGATGTCGTCCGCGCTAGTGTTGCCGGTCAGATACAAGCTCATCAGCGGCTCGAATGCCGCGCCCTCCGGCAGCGCGGCCAGGATTCTCGCCCGGTATTCCCGCGCCATTGCGACCGTCGTGATCGGCGGCTTGAGGTTGGGCATGATGATGGCGCGCGCGAAACGCTTCGCCGTGTGCGGCACAACCGAGCCCAGCGCATCGCCGTCGCGCACGTGCAGGTGCCAGTCGTCGGGCCGGATGATGGTCAGTTGCATGGGCGTGGAATCGCGTCTATAGAACATTGATTAAGGCCCATTATAACGAGCTACGGCCGACGCTTTCGCGTGGCCGCGAGGTTGACCGGATCGCGGGAAACACCATTAATGAATTTTGAGCGTGATGGCGTCGGCAGAATCTCTACATGTACCAGTTCGAAAAGGCGGGCTTGTTGTCCCTGCCAATGCCTGACGCCCGTCAGCTTGCCAATTTAAGCTGCCGTTTTACTGATTCCGTTTACCCAAGCCTCTTGCCGGGTGTCTTGTCGTCTCAGCTTACCAATTGTCAATTGAACGCAACTGTAATAAAAGCGTTATGCCAGTGTAATACTCGCCGCCTACGCTCCCGGAAACCCCCACTAAGGTCTGGTCTACGACAGGAGTATGCGATGGGCAGCAAAGTACCAACACGGGCGAAACACGCCACTGACAACGTCAAAACCGATTTCACTGAAGACTCTCCCCTTGCTAGGCCGGCCAAAGACGCCGATGGCGAGCCGATCTGCAACCGCTCCGATAACGTTCCTTTCGCGACGATCCTGCACCGCCGCCTGTCACGCCGCAACGTGCTGCGCGGCGGCGTCGTCGCGGCGGCGGGCTATGTGCTGGGTATGCCAATCTTGAACTACGTCGAGGCGCGCGCCGGGCGGAACAGCGTGCGTGCGCACGTAACGCCGGGTGAGCAACTCGGCTTCGAGTCCATCCCGGTTTCGCTCGAGGATGCCGTCAAAGTGCCGCCGGGCTACAAGGTGCAGGTGTTCGCGCCCTGGGGCACGCCGATCAACGGCGCCAGCCCGATGTTCGATGAGATCAACGCCAGCAACTCGGCCGCAGAGCAGGCGATGCAGGCCGGCGATCATCACGACGGGATGTATTACTTTCCGGTGCCGAAAGGCTACGAAGGCTCGGATCACGGCATTCTGTGTGTCAACTACGAGAACATCACGCAGCAATACATGCACTCGAACGGCCCCACGATCGACGAGGACGGCAACCGCCTGGTAGCCGACGAGGTACGCAAGGAGATCAATTCCCATGGCGTTGGCGTCATCGAGCTTCAGCACACGGCCGATGGCAGTCGCCAGATCGTGGATTCCGGCTTCAACCGGCGTATTACGGGCGCCTCGGACACGATGCTCAGTGGTCCGGTGGCCGGTACCCCGTTCGTGCAGACACGGCATTCGCCGGACGGCATGCAGGGCCGCGGCACGCTCAATAACTGCGCGAATGGCTATACGCCGTGGGGCACGTATCTCACCTGCGAAGAGAACTGGGCCGGCTATTTCGTCAACAACGACAACACGCCGCCGCGCGAACACAGCCGTTACGGCGTGCCGGCCATGAGCGATGGCGAGCCCGCTGCGTCCAGCTACGGCTGGGAAACGCTGGCCGGCGATGCGAGCGAGGTCGATGACGAATTCACGCGCTTCAATGCCTCCAGCACCGGCGCCTCGGCGTTCGATGATTACCGCAACGAACCCAATCAGTTCGGCTGGGTGGTCGAGATCGATCCCTACGATCCAAGCGCCACGCCGGTCAAGCGCACCGCGATGGGCCGCATGGGTCATGAGGGCTGCTGGATCGGCAAGATCGAGGAAGGCAAGCCGCTGGTGTTTTACATGGGCGACGATTCGCGCTTCGAATACATCTACAAGTTCGTCACCAAGAAAAAGTTCAAGGCAGGCCGGTCGAACGGCTCGATGCTGAATGAGGGTACGCTCTACGTGGCCCGATTCAACGAAGATGGCAGCGGCAAGTGGCTAGCCCTGGACGACTCTAACTCACGCCTGCTCGCGGAGTTCGGCGACCTCGCCGGCATCCTCGTGAACACGCGCAGCGCCGCCGATATGGTGCGTGCGACGCCGATGGATCGGCCGGAGTGGGGTGCGGTGAATCCGCTGACGGGTGAAGTGTTCATGACTCTGACCAACAACAGCAGCCGGGGAGACGGCGAGGTCACGGAGATTGTCGAGACTCTGGCAGGGCGCGACATCGGCCCCGACGCGGCCAATCCGCGCGCGCCCAACGATTACGGGCATATCATTCGCTGGCGCGAGGATGGCGACGATGCGGCTGCGACCGCATTCCAATGGGACATCTTCGTGTTCGGAGCGCCCGCCGATCAGCCGGCCGAGAGCAACCGCTCCAAGCTGACCGCGGACAACCAGTTCGCTAGCCCCGACGGTCTTTGGTTCGATCCGCGTGGCATTCTGTGGATCCAGACGGATGATGGCAGCGACCTGCGCGAGGTGACCAACAATCAGATGCTGGCGGTGATCCCGGCAAGTCTCAAGGACAACAGCATCTCGGGCGAGGATCAGGCCGAATTGCGTCGTTTCCTGGTCGGGCCCGCCGGTTGCGAGATTACCGGCATCGACATAACACCGGACGGACGCGCGATGTTCGTCAACGTCCAGCATCCGGGCGAAGACGGCACTTTCGACAGTCCCACCAGCACCTTCCCCGGCGGCGCAGGCACGCGCCCGCGTTCCGCGACGCTGGTGATCACACGCGACGACGGCGGCATCGTCGGTCTTTAATCACTTGTCGCCTTAAATAATTGTCACATTGGACCTCCGAGTAATCGGAGGTCTTTTTTTTGTTTGGCAATTATTGAACCAATGAGTGTTTTCCCGCATCGGTTGCCTGCCGCAGGTAACCACAATGCGCCCGACGCAGCCAGGCGCCCCGTCACTGAAGATTGGCTAGATCGGAAAGCCAAGTCGCGCACAGCCTCTCGCGAATCGTGGTGCGACCGCAGACCGGACAACAACTTACGCGTCGGCCGGTCAACAACGCACTCGGACTCGGGCGGACTTATCGTGTGATAACAGTGAAGCAGGCGGCTGGATACGGCGCGCCGCACGTTTTAGCGTGGTCGCGCGCAAATCGCCATGAGCGGGGCGGCGTTGAAAAGGCGGGTTCCCGCCGTTTGGGTGAGTCAAGTTGTTCCCAAACAAAAAATTGTCCGATGCTGGCGCAAAAAAAAGGCGCTCCCCCTTAAAGGAGCGCCCGAGTGCTTCAGGTCGCGAGTCTACGCTCGATGCTCGATCGATTATTGACGTTGCGAATAAACTTACTGCCCGGCGGCAGTCAGGGTAGTCGTCACGCCGCTCATCACAACCGGCATCGCGCGTGTACCGTTGACGTTGATGTCCGAACCCCGCGTGATGATAATCGAGCCGTCGGTCGCGGTGTCACCGTAGATTTGTGTGCCTGCCTCGACGTTGAGCACCACGTTGGTCGCGGTCGCTGGCGTGACACCTTGCGTACCGCCATTGCCGACGTTGACAAATCCGCTCAGCACATACACATGATCGTTCGTCAGATTTACTTCCAGCGGCTGCCCGGGTCCATCGGTCTGATTGCTCAGCGAGTTGGTGCGCACGATGCAAACCGGAAAGCTTTCACCGAATATCGTTGTCGTGCCGCCATTGCGGAAGTCGGTATCGATCGTGCGGCAGCGATTGACGGTTGACGGTGTGATTCCCGTGCCGACGTCAGTGGCCAACGGATGGATGTTCTGATTGATCAAGGTGCCGTCGCCGCCGGCCACGTGTGCTGTCCAACCCCGCCACCACTGGGCCGCGGCGTCCGGATCCACCGCGCCATAATAGGTGTTCTGCTCGAAACCGGCCGGCAATGGTGTCGCCGGCGCTCCAGTTGTGGAAACGGTAAACGTCTGGCGGCTTAGCAGGTAACCAGGCACCTGTGCAGGTGTGGAAAACATCACCTGACCGTTCGCGACAGCCTGTTGCTGCAAGACCGGCGTTTCATCCGGTGCGGCGAGCGTGCGTGGCGGGGCGCATCCGAAGATCGCGTCGCGGTACAGCAGGGTCGTCGGCAGCAGGTCGTCGATGTCGAGACAGCCGTCCTCGAATCTGGCCACGGGTCCGGTGTTGGCGTACACGGAGCGGTAAACCTGCCCGCGCCAGCCTTCGCGGTGCAGTGCCCCGGTGGTGTTCTCGTCGATTCGGCCCTTGTTGCCGAGGATGGTCACATTGGCAATCCGCGGCGCGGTAAACGGGACGGCGTTGAAGTTGTCGCCATTGCCGTCGGACTCGATACCGTAATTGCCGTTGGTGGCGCCCTGCAACGCAAGCGCATACTGCACGCGCCCCCGATAGCCCAGGTCCATGTCCAGCGAATCGTCGTCGGCGCCGTTGATGAGCAGATGGTCGGCATTGACCGTGCCACCGAACCATTCGATGCCGTCGTCCTCGGAACCCGGCACTTGCACATAGCTGATCTGCGTGCCCGAGCCGACGCCCTCCAGGGTCAGGCCCTGAATCTCTTCGTCGGGACGGAACGACACGCCCGATTCGGCGATGACAAGATAATTGATCGATCCGCTGTTGTCGGTGTCGAGCCGTCCGCCGTAAAAGCGGAAGCCGTCGGTCAGCACGCGGTCGACCTCGGACGTGGTCTCACCGGCGGCGTTCGCGCTGTTGACGCGGGCGAAACCGTCGATGACCAGGCCACCGAAGGTGCCACGGCCGGAAAGATTGGTTGGATTCGGATCGGTGATGATGTTAACGGGAGCGGTCTGCGCGGCTGCGCCCGCGCTCAAGGTGACGCAGATGGCGGTCGAGAAAATCTTAAATTTGCCTGATGACATGAAATACTCCGGAAGTTTCAGTTACTTAGGTAAGTATAATGACGATTACCTGCTTAAAATACGCTGTGTCTGTGTCAGGAATGTGATGAAATTGTGACCGTAATGTGACGCGAGCGGGCGATTTCGAGGGTCACCAGAGCGTCCAGTTCAAAAACAGGTTCGCGCTGATCCCGGCCTCGTAAGATTCGTAGATCTGGCCGCCCTGCGTAATATTCAGGGTGGGGTTGAGCAGGTTGGAGAGCTCCAGTCCTATGGTGAGGGCGTCCCACACTTGAAAGCGATAGGTCGCATCCAGCAGATCGACCGGCTCGCGGAAGATGTTCGGACGGGTCTGGGTGCCGGGGCGATACAATCTTTCGCCGACCCGGTTGTAGGCGAGGGTGAAATCGTGCGTCGCGCCGTCGTAACCGAGTTGCAGGTTGAAGATGTTTTCGGCCTGACCCTGCAGCGGCCGGGCCGACTGAGTCGCCACGCCCGTCTCCGCCAGCATTACCTCGGAATTGATAAACGTGGCATTGCCCTGCACGTACATGTTATCGAGCCAGCCGGCGCCGCCAACCCACCCGCGCGCCGGGCCGAACCAGCGAGGCCCGCCGCCGATCCCTGTCCGCAGCCGCTCCAGACCGGCACGCGCGGAAATTTCCAGGCCGGTCACTTTCGCCTCGTCGGCATTGTCCACGGAATTCAGGATCGAACTCTCGCCCAGCGGTTGTAAGGTCAGCTCGATCGGGTCTGTATAGTCCTTGCGGAACACGCCGGCGGTGAGCTGCTCGGTGCTGCTCGGATACCACTCCCAGCGCAGGTCATAGCTGGTGATTTCCGCCGGCTGCAAATCCGGGTTGCCGACGAATTCGTCGCCGGTGCGCGGATCGATATAAACAGCCGGTGACAATTCATTCAGGTTGGGCCGCGACACGGTTTTGCCCCACGCCGCCCGTATCTGCATGGTCTCGCCCCAGAAATAGGTGAAGTCCACTGCCGGGAGTATATCCTCGCCCTCGAAGCCGCCTGGCACGTCGCCGTCGCCCTCGGCGCCCTGAAAAGTCAGCGCCGAAAACTGAGCCTCTTCGCGCCGCACGCCGGCCACCAGGCGGGCGACTTTCGGCACGCGAAAGTCGCCCATGAGATAAACGCCGTCAACCGAGGTTTCGCCGCTGTAGTCGTCTATCCCTAAGGTTTCCTCGGTGAATGTCACCGATTCCCCAATCTGATCCGGTTGCAGGAATTCCTCCGGGTTCGGCGAAAACAGCGCTTCACCCAGCTCGTCGGTGGGCGTGAAGATAAACCGCCGGGTCTGGGATTCGCGCGTCTGGTCAAACATGCTTCCGCCGATTTTCGCGTCCGCCTTGAAGCCCGCGCGCGCGATGACGGGCACCGTGATGTCCAGGCCTAAGCCGGAGATACTGTCCTGAGTCTCGTTGTACTCGCGCGTCACGCCACTCGGGTCGCCGACGAAAATGAAGCTCTGGTCTGGCAACTGCTGGTATCGATATGTCCGGCGGTCGGGCGCATCGCGCGAGCCCGAGCCGATCAACCCGCGCCAGCCCAGCTTCACGAAATCGAAATCGTGCTCGCCCAGAACCTGCTGCACCAGCAATTGCTGCTCGTCCCAGGACAGCAGGGAGTCCCGCACGAAGTTGTCTTCGCTGGTTGCGTCCAGTCCCTCGATGACCTCGGTGCGGCCGGTTGTGTCCTGAATGAAAAAGGTGTTGCTGCTGAGCTTTGTGCGGTCCCACTCGGCACTGAACGCCAGCAGGCTGCTCAGCGAGGCGAGCATGTCCGTGCGCCGCGAAGTGAAATCGTTGGCCAGGATCAGCGTGTCGCCGCCGGCCGCCGAGTACGTGCGCTCGATCTGCTCACGATTGCGATATTCCCGGTCCCAGGCGAACGAGCCGAGCACGCCGATCTTGCCGCCCACCAGGTCGAACGCACCGCCGCCCACGATCGACAGACCCGAATCGGGCGGCAACGTCTCATTCGTAACGTTGTAGCTGTTCGGGAACTGCGCGCCAATCGCATTTTGCTGATCGATAGAAAGATTTCCCAGATTTTCTTCACTCGCCGCTGCGCTGGGCAGTTCGCGGGTGCCGTCATCGAAGCCCAGAAAGTCGGTGCCGCCGCCTGCGTAGGTCAGCCCGTCCTTGTTGGTGCTGACGGAATTGAAACCGGTGCTGACCGATACCGCGCCGAAAGCCTCGTCGGGTATGTCGCGCGTGCTGAGCGCGATGAGTCCGCCGCCGAATTCGCCCGGCTGGTCAGCGGTATAACTTTTTTGCACCGCGATACTCTTCAACACACCCGCCGGGAATAGATCCAGTGGCACGATGCGCTGGATGGGGTCCGGACTCGGCAGCGGCGAACCGTTGAAGGTGCTGAAGGTATAACGCTCCGGCTGACCGCGGATGACCGCGTACTGGCCGTCTTCGATGGTCAGACCGGTGACACGGCCCAACGCCTGGGCGGCGTCGGAGTCGCCCGTGCGCGCCATTTGCTCGGCGCCGATTATATCGATCACGCCCTCGGCCTCGCGCTGCGTGTCGAACACAGAAGAAATGCTGCCCTCGACATAAGGTGCTGTGACCACGTAGTCGGCGAGTGCGAGCCCCGCCGGACTCAGCTCGATGTTGCTGGTCACCTGTTTGCCGGGAATCACACGGACGTTATCCAGCTTTTGCGTCGCGTAGTCCGGATGCACCACCGAGAGCCGGTAATTGCCGGCCGGAAGTTCCACGGCGTAACGGCCGTTTTGGTCCGTCGTGGCGTCGGTCGCCTGGCCCGCGAAATACAGCCTTGCCCCACTGATGGGCGCGCCAGAATCGGCCGCGACAATCCGTCCGCTCAGGGCGCCCGGCGGCCCTTTTTCTTCAAGCGGCGTGTCATCCCGCACGATTTTTACCTGCTCGCCGCCAGCGGTGCTCGCCACATCGATCCGGGGCTTCGCGGCTGGTGTTTCCGGCAGGGTCACGAGCATCTGCAGTGACTCGCCCGCGTCGGTCAGAAAATCGAGTTCAACGAGCCGTTTGCCATCGCGCACGAGCACCACGTCGCGCCGCCCGGAAGGAATGTTCGCCCACAGCGCGCCGTCGGCGTCGGTCACGCCGTGGCGCTTGCCGTTAACCTTAAGCTCGATCCCGCGTACCGGATTGCCTCGTTCGAAAACGACTAGCGACAGTTGCGCCGGCGCGGCGTGTTTTTCCGCTTGCAAGGGTTCGGCGATGCTTTCAGCCGCCGCCGCGGGTTCACGCGCCTGGGAGCGTTTAGCAGGCGCGGGCGCTTCATTCGCTGCGCCTGATGGCGCGCGTGGTTCGTCGTTGGCAGCATCAACCTGCACAGCCGTCAAGCAGGCGAAAACCGCGCAGAAAGCGCCGAAGAAGGTTAATTGGCGGGTCATACACAGAGGCGCGTGCGAAAAATCCCCCTTGATCCCCCTTTGCAAAAGGGGGAAACAACACATAAGGGTTGCGCGAACGGGATTATCCTGGTCATCGACATGGCGGCTACAGACACTGCCAGCGCGCCTGACGACAAGTTTCCATCGCGCGGCGCAGCTCGACCGCCTTGTCGAACAGATCCCCGCGCTCCAGCAACACCAGCGCGCGCTCGGCGTTGTCATAATCGCCCTGCTTGAACAGGGCGTAAGCCCAGGCGTAGCGAATCTCGTCGTCGTCGAGCAGTCCCTGGCGCGCCAGCGCGCCGCCCATCGATGCTGCCATAGCCCAGCGCTCCTGGCCGACGAACAGGGCGAGACGCTGTTTGAGCTTGGCCTCCTGATCCGCGATCCAAGTGTTCAACAGCAGCGCGCGATAGAAATGGCCGGCGCGGCGCTCGAGCTCGGCGGCCTCGGGGAGGATGTTGCGATGGATCACCGCGGCGCGCGCGAAGAGATCGGCGGCGACATGCGGCTTGCCAGCGTCCAGATACACGTGCGCCAACTCGACGTTGATGTCGCGCGCAAATGGAAACTCAAGCCGCGCCCGCTCCAGAATGCTGAGCGCGAGATCGAGCTGCCCGCTCCGACGCAGCGCGCTCCCGATGGCGAGGTAATCGTCCTCGCCTGCTTCCACAACCCGCAGATACGCCTGACCCAGCGTGGCGGCCGCGCGATAAAATCCCATGTCGATGAGGTAGAAAACCTTGCGGCGCAGGAACTGCGGATCGTCGGGAAACCGCGCCGCGCCCTGGTTTAATGCGGCGAACGCGGCCACGCGCTGATGCAGTTGCCAGTGCGATTCCGCGCGCAAGGCCGCAAGTGCGGGTTCGCCTGCACCGATCGGGCCGGTGCGATCGAGCGCGCGCAACGTTTGCACGTAGTTTTGAAGCTGATAATGCGCCTGCGCGAGATAGATGTAGGCGAGCCATTGTGCGCGGACATCGGCGGGATCGCGCGCGGCCGCAGGCCTTGTCCGCCGTTCATTGGTGGCTTTGCTCAGCGCTTCGACCGCCTGTTGCGCATCGCCTTGCCGCAGCGCAACCAGACCGCGCAAGGTGTGATAGCGGGTGACATCGACTCCGGCGGCCTTTACATCGACGTTACGCAGCGCGGCGGCGGCGCGCGCGTAATTGCCGTCCGCGACCAGCCGCGCGCCAAGCTCCAGATAATTAACGTCCGGGAGATCGCCGGGCTGGCCTTCCGCTTGTTCCTGCGCGGCGCAGGGCGTGAGCGCGGCGGCCAGGCACAAGGCCAGGCAGTGACGCGCAAGGTAGACGAGCGACATGCGGGACAATGGTTTTAACCCAGATCGAAGCGGATGGTCTGGCGCGCCCAGACGGTGACCGGCTTGCCCTGGTACGTGGCGGGCTGGAATCGCCACTGACGGATGCCTTCGATCGCCACGTCGTCGAATACCCCGCTGGGCCGTGACTCCAGCACCCGCACGTCCTGTATGTCGCCGGTGGGGCCGATCAGCACGCTCAAGGTTACGTATCCCTCAACGCCATCCGCTTTCGCGTCCAGCGGATATTCCATCGCGGCCTGGCTTACGGCCTGCGGCGGCTCGTCGGCAGTCTCGTCGGTCATCACCAGGTTCTGATCCGCGCCCAGCGAACCGTCCAGCCCGTTCAGCGCGGAAAGATCAAAGCCGGGGAGCGGCACATCGACGCTGCCGATCGTCGCATCCAGACTGGCAAGCGGCGGCGGCGCCGGACCCCGTGACGTAGGCTGCGCGCTCTTGTTTTGCACCATCTTCTTTTGTACCGGCTTGGGTTGTTGCACGGGTTGTTCGACGGTAAAGGTCGTCTTATCGGCGTCGTCCCGTTCCGGCCCCTGGGGTGGATTGTTGACCAGCACAAGCACCGCGAATACAGCCGCGGTGCCCGCGACCATGAACATACATGCGGAGAAGTAATGACGCAGGCGTTGAATCATGCTTGAAGTTGACTAAAGGTTTTACGAATCGCCGCCTGGAGTTCCTTCCTCCATGACGGGAAGGCGAAAAACTTAACCGCCGCCCGACTCGGCGCTAGTGGCTACACCCACTTGCGCGCCGGCCAGTCGCGCCTGATCGACCACCTCGATCAGGCGTTTGGCGGGCACGCTGTCGTCGGTCACCACCAGCACGGAATCCGAAGTCGACGCAGCCAGCAACAGGTCAAGCTGCGTCTGGATCATCCAGACCTGCACCGGCGCGCCGTCGAGATAAGTGTCGCCGCTGGAATCGATGAAGAGGCGGATCGCCTGCGTCTCCGATGGTGTCGCGCTCTTTGCCGTGGGGCGGTCGATATCCAGGTTCATGTCGTCGACGAAGCTGGTGGTCACCACGAAGAAGATGACCAGCACCAGCATGATGTCGACCATCGGCACCACATTGATGCTGGTTTCCTCGGCGACACTGGTTTCTCGGCGTTGTAACATCAGGCGTGCTCCTTGGCGGGCGCGGCTCTGGCGCAGAGAATGTTTTTGATCTGTTCGAGCTCGCGGCGCGTCTCGCGCGCGCGTCGCTCAAGCGCGCCGTTGACGAAGAGCCCCGGTATCGCGACCGCGAGTCCGAGCTGCGTCGCGAACAGCGCCTTCGAGATGCCGGCCGCGATGCTGCCGGACTGCGAGATCATGCGCTGATCGGCCAGGGCGTCGAATGTCTCGACCATGCCGTTGACCGTGCCGAGCAGACCCATAAGGGGGGCGGCGATCACCAGCGCCTTGATCTGGCGCGAATACTTCTTGAGATCCATCTCCGCGTCGGCAAAGGCGGCGTCCAGCCGGCGGCGCAGGTGACGTGGGCGGTTGCGCCAGATCCCGACGCCATCGGCCACGGCGCGTTCGACGAGTCCTCGCGGCCTGGCGCGCCCATGACCGCCGGCATAGTCCTCTATCAGCGTGCCGACCTGGCGCTTGCCCGGACGACGCAAAGCCGATATGCGATAACCGATGCCGAACCATAGCAACAGGCTCGCCGCCGCCAGCGCCGGCATCACATAGCCGCCGACCTCGACGAACGACACGACCTGCGAGATTGAGTTTTCCAACGCGGCCAACATCGGGTTCAGGCTGCCTTGCGCATGGCGGCGGTTTCAACGTCTTCATAGTGATTGGTGACTCGCAACGCGGCCTTGAGCATGTCGTCCTTGATGCGATCCGCCCAGCTCGACAGCATGCTGCCGATGAGCAGCGCGGGGATCGCCACGGCGAGACCGAGTTCCGTATTGACCAGCGCGATCGCGATGCCGCCCGCGAGCAGCGCCGGGTCGCCGGTGCCGAACTGCGTGATTACCTCGAACGTTGTGATCATGCCGATTACGGTGCCGAGCAGTCCGAGCAGCGGCGACACCGCAGAGATCACCATGATCAGCGAGCCGAAACGCTCCAGGCGCGTATTCTCGCGCAGCATGGCCTCGTTGATGACGTCTTCGAGCTGTTCGCGGTCGCGATGAATGTTCTTAAGCGCCGCCGCGACGACGTTGGCGGCGGCACCTTTGCGTCGTTCGCAGACGTCCAGCGCACCATCGATATCGCGCTTTTCTAGCTTCTCACCCACGGCCCTGACGATACGTCCGGTGCTGGTACCAGCGCGCTTGAGCAGTACGATCCTCGTCAGAATCAACAACAAGGCCAGCACGCCGACGGCCACGATCACCCAGGCGACCGGCCCGCCACTGTGAATGTGAGCGATGACGCCCTCGCTCTCCTCGGTGGGCGCCGCGGTGTCCAGCGAATCGTACAGAAACATCCCAAGCTGATCGGGTGTGCGGCCTTCCGCCAGCGCGCGTGCGTCATCCGCGCTCGCCTGCTCCCAGACTTTCAATTCACCGCCACCGGCCGGCGCCAGTGCACCGGCGGCATCGCCCGCGACCCCGAACGTGGCGATGTCGCCGACCCGGATCAAGGTGCCTTCGAGTTTGCGGCCTTCACGCGAGAAGAACGCACCGGGCTGCTGCCTAATCGACGTCAAATCGCGCAACAATCCGCGCGCGCGCGTAAACACTGCAGCGAGTCTGCCGGCCTCGCCGCGATCGGCGAAACTCTGACGACTCATGAGTGCGCGGCGGCCATACTCGCCAAAAGTGGTTCTGGCCTGCTGAAACGTCGCATCGAGGATGTCGGCATTTTGCCGCGCTGCCTCTCGCTGGCGCTGAAGCACATTCATGCTCTGCCGCAGCCCCTTGGCGTCCGAATCAAGCCCGAGCACCGATCCCTGCAACGTGTCGATGCGCTGCTCGGTCTGGCTGACCTCGGCTTGCCCCTGCCCGCGAAAACTTTCGATGCGCGCCTGCAATGCCCGCTTTTGCGCGACGAGAAAGGCGTATTCCTGCTGATAGGCCGCTTCCAATTCCGCGCGCGCGCCTTGCTCGGCCGCGGCTTGATCGGCCGCGCCAGACGCGCCACTAGCCGTGGTGTCGACCCGGCCCGCGGCTTCGGCGGTTGAGGCATCCTGTGCGGACGCATTGATAAACAGCGAGATGCCCAGCAGCACCGCGAACGCGGCGCCGGTCCATCGTAAAGTGACTCGATTCATCGAGGCGCCTCCGCCTGGCGCAAAGGCTGCGGTCGCGCCGCCTGCTGAAACGATCGGGCGCCGATTGGATAAGGCAGGCGATAAAAACCGGTGTCGAGTTGCTTGCGTAACGCGCCGAACAGGGCCGCGACCTCATCGGCGGGCGCGCCGTCGCCGAGATAGCGATAGATCCAGTCGTTGCCCGCGCGCGTTGCATAGCCGAAGCGTCCGTCATCGCCGCGGAAGTACAGGCTCATCATGCCCAGCCGCGCCACGTCAACCAGGCGTTCCTGACCTTGTATGACGATCGGCTGTCGATAAACGGCGCTGTCACCGGTCAGTCTTAACTCGTCGGAATAGAACGACCACAAGCGGTTGGCGAGCCGCGGAGCTTTAAGCATGCCGCGCTCGAGCTGCGCCTGTATATCGTCGAGCACCGCCAGACGCTCACTGCGCTTGAAGGGCAGCGACGTCTTGACGTACTCACGCATGTCGTCGATCGCCGCTTTCAACACAGGAGTGAGCTGCTCGGCGGCGACGCCGGCCTTGTCGGACTGACCCCGCAGATCGGCGAGCTTACGCTCCATTTGCTCCATGATAAGGTCCTGGCGCTCGGTCTGGGCTGCGAGCTCGCCCTCGCGCTGCGCCAGAGATGACATTCTCGCCTCGTGCGCGCTTTCCAGCCGCTGGATTGTCGCGTCCAATCCTTCCAGATCGCCGCGCAACTCGATGATGTTTTGCACCAGATTGTCCAGCGTGCGGGAAGGGGGCTCGGCAGCTATGTACGGCGCCATCGCCATGATTAACAACGTCGTGCACACGAGGAGGCGGGGACTTGGGGGCATGCAATCTCCAAACGGGTTACGAGCGCGGCCACTTGCCGGCAGCGGGGCAGGCGGGACAACGATCGACGCTTGAACCTTACGCCGGCGATGTTACAGAATGGTTACATTAACCGTTTGAGGCAGGTGCTTCGCGGGCGGTCGCCGCCGGCCGGGCACGTGGCCGGATTTTTTGCCACATGCATCCGCGAATCGTCTAAAATCTCTGCCTGTTTCTGTGGGTGTTGGGGCAAGAGCCTGTTTGAAAGCCGATACAACTGTTCGCATCAGGGCGGTGGTGCGTGATGACCGTTCGCATCTGGGAGGCTACTCAAAGCGGGAAACAGACTAAATGGGGGGGGGGAAGCAAAGCAGGAGAGACAGCATGAGTCTACGTCTGGAAGCAGCCGAATCCGCGGCGGAGGGCATCAGGCGCATCGTTTACGAACAGATCGATGCCGGGATCCAGGAACTCGGCGACCGGCGGCGCAACCCCCATAAAGCC
>Ga0136621_1000006_pt1 | contig 60678 bp, 47 predicted proteins | sample AntDryUQ445A2306_FD_104673 | JGI IMG/M metagenome (GOLD analysis project Ga0136621, IMG submission 104673) | Polar desert sand microbial communities from Dry Valleys, Antarctica - metaG UQ445A (23.06) | ecosystem: Environmental > Terrestrial > Soil > Desert | place: Antarctica: Dry Valley...
GAAGCCGTAGAAGAACGGGATCGTGCTGCCGTCGACCCGGCGCTGGCTTTCGCCGTTCCCCATCGCAATCCGGGCGACGTTCTCGGTGGCGTCGAACTCGGTCCAAACCGCGAAGGTCGAGTCCGGGGCCCAGCTCGGTTGGGAGGCCACTGGTCCGGCTTCCCCCGACAGCAGCTCGACCTGGCCTCCGTCTTGATCGACTGCCAGCAGCCCTTCGGCTTGAACGAGCAACGGCGGAAGCTTCGCCGACTGCGAGCAGGCCACGAGGCCAGCGAGCACCAAGCTCGGCAGCAGCCGTCGGACCATGCCTTGATCCTACGCTTGCGCCACATGTCCGCCATCGCCGTTTTGACCTCGGGCGGGGACGCCCCCGGGATGAACGCGGCCATCCGCGCGGTGACGAAGGTCGCCGCCTCGCGCGGCGTTTCGGTCTGGGGAGTCGAGATGGGTTATGACGGGTTGATCGACGGCAACTTCCGGCCGCTGACCCGACTCAACGCCAAAAACAAGAACCTAACCCCGGTCGGAGATGTCGAGGCGATGGGGAGCCTCGGCGGCACCGTCCTCGGCTCCTCCCGTAGCCCTCGCTTCCACACCCGAGAAGGCAGAGCGCAAGCTGTCGCTCAGCTGAACAGCTACTCGGTCGAGGGCCTCATTGTGATTGGTGGGAACGGCTCACTTGCCGGGGCTCATGTCCTCGCTCAAGAGAGCTCGATCCCGGTAGTGGGGATCCCGGCCTCGATCGACAACGACATCGGTCTCAGTCGCGAGGCACTCGGAGTCGACACCGCCCTCAACACAATCATCGACGCGTGCGACCGCATCACCGACACTGCCCGCAGCCACCATCGAGCTTTCATTGTTGAGGTGATGGGCCGCCAGTCGGGCTATCTCGCGATGGCGGCCGCGGTCGCCACCGCAGCAGACGGGGTGTTGCTCCCCGAGCATCGGCGAAACCGCGAGGAGGTGGTGAAGGCAGTCATCGAGTGCATCGTCGAGAGCTTCGGCCAGGCTCGCGACAAGACCAGGGTGCTGATTCTCAAAGCGGAAGGTGTCGACATCACGACTCACGAGCTGCTCGACGAGGTCGAGAAGGTGGTCCCTCCCGACATCGAAGTTCGCAGCACCGTTCTTGGCCACTTGGTTCGAGGGGGCAACGCCAGCTTTCGCGATCGGCTCCTCGCGGGACGGTTCGGCCTGGTAGCGGTGGAGGCGGTCCTATCGGGAGTCACCGATCGGATGGTCGGCTGGAACCACACCGAGGCCGGAGACCCGACCAGCGACAGTTGGATCCGGCTGTTTCCGATCGCGGATGTGCTGGAGGAAACGACCGCGCTGCTCGATGGGACGAGTTCGGTAACGATGGATCGGGTCCGTCGGATGGAGGCGATCCAGGGCGTGCTCAGCCTCTGATTTCAAAGCGGAGGCAGTCGTGTGCCTTGCGAAGCGCTGACTCCACCTCGGCCGGGTCAGATCCCTTCGCAAAGATAAATCCGAGATATCGGTCCGCTTCCGGGACCATCCGGATGGTGCTGCCGATGGGCGCCGCGATTTCCACGCTTTCGATACCCGGAATGTCCTTGGCCTCGTCGACCCCGCTCCAACCTTCAAGAACGCCGCTGGCCGGAGTCGGGATCATCATGACTCCCGTGGGGCGGCCGCGCCGTTGGGTCGAACGGTGTCGACCAAGGGCGTGTCTCAGGATGAGAGCTTCAAGCGAGGTCTCGAGCAATCCGAAAGAGAGCGAACGGCCGCACACGCCTCCGATCGAGCGGGCCGCGACTTCGATCACCTTGACATCGTGGGGACCGGCGACTCGCAGCTCGGCATGGATTGGGCCTTCGACGAGGCAGAGGGCGGCCACCGCTTCTTCGGTCACCCTGGTTATCTCGGTTTGGGTGCTTTGCGGGAGCCGGCTCGGCGTGACGTAGATGGTCTCTTCGAAGTAAGGACCTGTAAGCGGGTCGGGCTTATCGAAGACCGCCAGGACCTCGAGGTTGCCCTGCCAGACGATGCCCTCCACCGCCACTTCGGGCCCTGGCACGAATTCCTCCAAGAGCACCACGTCCGCGGAAGCGATCGCGCCAACGCGCGACACAATCGACGCCAGTTGAGCGGGAGAATCGACTTTGATCACGCCCTTGCTTCCCGCCAGCGCCAGCGGTTTGACTACCAACGGGAAAGCCAGATCACCGGGGTCGGGCCGGGCGACCTCGACCACCCGCGAGCGGGGCTGATTTACCTCGCCGAGGTCGAGCAAACGTCTCATCAGGCTCTTGTCGCGGGTGGCCCGCGCCGCTTGGGGGGGATTGTGGGGAAGCCCCAGCTCGGCGGAGGCGATGGCCGCAATCACCACTCCGGCGTCGTCGATTGGGATGATGGAGTCGATAGGCGTCCGCGCAGCCAGCTCGACGATCGACCTGGCGGCTCCTTCCGGATCGTTGCAATCAATCGTCAGAAAGCGCTCAGGCTCGACCAGCGGCAACGGCTGCTCGGCTGCCACCGCCACTTCGACGCCCAATGCTTCGGCAGCGGCAAAGAAGTCCGCCGCGCGATATGAGCCGGTGGGGACGATCAGAAGGACCCGAGGCATGTCATCTGAGGCTACGAGATAGAATTAGCCCGTGGAAAACGTGCTCACCGTCGCGACGGAAGCCCTCGGGATGATCATCGGGCTGCGCGACCAGGAGCCAGGGGAGTCCGAGGTGGCCTTGTTGATCGAGGTCACCGGCACTCGCCAGGGCCAGTACGCCTACGAGTTGGCCTTCGTGCCGATCGACGACGAAGACGAAGGCCATCATCTCGAACGGCATGGCGACCTTGCCATCCTGATCCCCCAACAAAGCGTCGAACCCCTGCGGGGCGCCTCGCTATCGATCGGTCCCGACGGCCTGGCGATGGATAATCCCAACCGGCCGCTCGCGAGCCCGGCGATGGCCGCCCCCCAAGGCACCCTCGAAGGTCCGCTCGCCGAACAAGTCTCCCAGGTGATCGCCGAGGCAGTGAACCCAGCCATCGCCGCCCACGGGGGGCGAGCAGAGTTGGTGTCGGTGGACGGTACGATCGCCTACCTTAAGCTGAGCGGCGGCTGCCAGGGCTGCGGCATGGCGGCGGTGACCCTCAAACAGGGCATCGAGCGGATTCTGAAAGAGTCGATCTCGGAACTGAGCGAAGTAGTCGATGTAACGGATCATGCGTCCGGTTCTGACCCCTACTTCCAAAGCTCGAAGAAGTAGCCCCGCAAAGGTCTTCTTGGAACCGGAGCGCTTGGCCGCACGTCTGACTGACATGCCCCGCCGGCTCGCCGTAGTTGCTGCCGCCTTCATCTTTGCGAGCATCGGCCTGCCGCTCGGCGCCCAGACCAACCCTGATCCGGCCAACCCTGATCCGGCCAACCCTGATCCGCCGACCCGAATGGAAGCCGAAGCGGGGCTCGCAGGTTTCGTGGACGGGTTCACGCCGATGGATGTCGACGTCACCGTGTCTACCGACGTCCTTTTCGCCGGGCTCCTTGAAGCAAAGCTCGGAGCCGTCACCCAGGTGCTCCCGATCGAGGTACCTGCCGGTGGGTCCAAGGTCTATAACCTTCGCCTCGGCCTCCCCGTCGGCAACCCCCAAGTACGACTACGCCTTCTTTCCGAAGCCAGCGAGGATCCGGCGGCCACGCTCAACCTCTCGCTCAAAGTCGCGACTGACCAACTGATCGTTGCCGTGGTAGGTCCCGATGAGTTGGTCAAGACCATCGACGAATCGATCTCCGCGGTCACCGAACGTGACGTGGTCGGGGTCGGGATTTCAGCCGATCAGCTCGGTCAGGAGCTCGACCCAGCGCGTTACTTGGTGCTCGCCGACCCAACCGAGCTCCCAGAAGCGTCGGTGAGCTGGCTAAGTCGCGGCGGCCGCTTGGTGGTTGACACCGCGGACCTCGGCGCGCTCGGGGTCGACCTTCCCACCGGGACGGGCAACTTTCCCTTTGGCTCTGGTTGGGTCATGGCCCTCGACGGTCTCGCCCAGCTCGGCGATGAGCAATGGGCCCACGTCTTCTCACCCGTGCCATATCGCTTTGCAGCGCGCGAGACCTGGCAAAGCCCCGAGATCCAACTGATGCAGTCCGCGATCAGCGGTGGCGACCAACGGGTGCCTTCGCTGCCCTGGCTCCTCGGCGCCTTGCTCGGCTATGCGGTGCTTGTCGGGCCAGTCAACTTCGCCATTCTGAAGAAAATCGGACGGCGGGAGTTCGCCTGGGCGACAGTCCCGGTGCTGGCACTCGCGGGCGTCTTAGGTTTCTGGACCGCGGGCCGGGAGCGGCTCCAGGAGCACGTTGTCAGTCATGCGTCAGTAGTCGTTGCCAACGAGACGGGCGTCGAAGGACGCACCGCCTCGGTCCTGGTCGTCGGTGGTGAAGGAAATCGGACCTTCAACACCGCTGACGGCTGGGACACCGTGCCGGCCGAGGCGACCGCCGACTTCAACATGCCAAACACGGCCTCGGTTTACGCCCGCGTCGATCCCGCCGGCGGCTACAGCTTCGAGCTGGGTGAGCTGGGAGCGGCCGGCCTGTCCAGCCGGTGGCAAGGCTCGGTAGCAGACATCCCCCAAGTTGATGCCAAGGCCGACGGCAATCAGCTCGAAGTGGAAGTGTCCAACACCACCGACCTCAGCTTTTGGAGCTGGGGAGTGGTCGCCCGCGGTCGAGTGGTTGTCGAAGATGATCCATTGGAGCCGGGCGGCAGTGGCTCGCGTTCGCTGGTCCCAGGGCAGAACGGCTTCAACGAGTTTGGCACCGTCGGCGACGCGGTCATCAATCAAATGCAGCTTTGGGAGGATCCGTTCATCTGGAACCGGCTTGGTCCTTTGAGCCAGGTGGCGGCCGCGCTGACCACCGACCACGATTCCTACTTCTTCGGTTTCACCGATCAGCTCGCGGTCTCGCTCGTCGTCGACGGAGACCGTGTGGAGGCCACCGGCACCAGCCTGGTCGTGGTCCCGATCGACTTGGCCGAAGTGATGGCCGTCGAAGGCAACGCGCTCTCTTCGCAGCTGCTCGATGCCGAGGACGCCAGCTTCATCGACTTTGGACCCGGCTATGTCTATGTGCAGGGGCGAAGTGCGATGATGGGTTGGGAAGTCCCCGTCGGCATCGCCAACCCGACCCTGGTGGTGAACCAGAACTTTGGGGAAGTGCCCGCCCTGCTCGATATGTATGACTGGGAGGGACGTACCTTCGTCGAGGTGGCCGATCAGGACGTGATCGACCTCGCCCGGTTCCGCAACGATCGTGGAGAGGTGATACTGCGCGTTGCCAACGACGATGACGTTTTTGTCGAGTCGGGTTTCTCCCCCTATTCCTTCGCCCTGGAAATGGTGAGCTGATGGGAATCGCCATCCTGGAAGGGGTAGAGAAGCGCTACGGCGAGGTGATGGCGATGAACGGCATCGACCTCGACGTTCCCGAGGGGTCGATTTATGGGTTAATCGGGCCTAACGGTGCCGGCAAAACGACCTCGATGCTGGTCATCTCGAGCCTGCTCGCCCGCGACGCGGGCAAGGTGGAAGTGGCGGGCAAGGACCCCCAAGTCGAGCCGAGAGCGGTACGCAAAGTCCTCGGCTATATGCCCGACGTGTTCGGGTTCTACGAAAACTTAACCACCACGGAGTATCTCGACTTCTTCGCTGCGGCCACCAAAGTCCCAGCCGCCAAACGTCCGGCGCTGATCGCCGACCTCTTGGGCCTCGTTGATCTCGAAGGCAGGGCGGACGCAGATGTCAACACCTTGTCGCGGGGAATGAAGCAACGCCTCTCACTCGCCCGCGCCTTGATCCATGACCCCCAGCTTCTTGTTCTCGACGAGCCGGCTTCCGGCCTCGACCCTCGCGCCCGAGTTCATCTCCGCGAGCTGATCGCCGAACTGTCGCGAATGGGAAAGACAGTGATCATCTCTTCCCACATCCTCTCCGAGCTAGAGGGCATCTGCTCACACCTGGCCGTCATCGACGAAGGCAAGGTCAAGGCGTCCGGCGATCTGAACGAGATTCGCCGGACCCTCACCGCCAATCGCCGGATCACTCTGCGCACCCCCGACGAAGAAGTCGACGAGGTGGCCACCATCCTGTCAGGACAGCCCGAGGTGAGCGAAGTCGATGTGGAGCGAGGGCGCCTGCGTTTCGTCCTGACTGGCGAAGACGAAGACTCGGCCCGCATCCTGGCGCTCGTGATCGGCTCCGGTCGCCGTATCTATGACTGGCGGCTCGAGGTCGCCGGCCTCGAGGAGCTCTTCTTGAGTATCACGGGCAGCGAAAGCAACGACTCATGAACCCGGTCTTGCGCCGCGAGGTGATGGAGCGCTTCCGCAGCCGGCGCGCCCCCTGGTTCCTATTTGCCTGGACGATCGGCGTCGGCATGATCGGCTACGTTGCCTATCTGGTCAGCCAGCAGGTCGCCAACCAGGTTCTCGGCCGGCTCATCGCCACCCAGTACATGGGCCGATTCCTGTTTCAGGCGATGGCGGTGTTGATGATGACCGCCGTAGTCCTGATTGTCCCGGGGGTGACCGCGTTGTCGATTGTCACCGAACGCGAACGCCAAACCCTGCCTCTGCTCCAGGTGACGCAGTTGAGCCCAATCCAATTGGTGCTCGGCAAGCTCTCCTCTTCGATCGGCTACTTCCTCCTGCTGCTCATCGCTGTCGGACCGGTCGTGGCGATCCCGCTGCTCTTTGGCGGAATGTCGGCCGGTGACATCGGCGCCGCGTTGGCGATGATGCTCGCCACCGCGATCACCCTGGGAAGCGTCGCCATCGCCGTGTCCTCGCGCGCTCGTTCCAGTCGCGGAGCAGTTGCCGGCTCGTACGCGATTGCCTTCATCATCGGCTTCTTGAGCTTGGCGATCTTTCTTGGCGAGCTCTTCTTGGCTCGTCCTTCCGACCAGGCTTTGATCCCGGCTCGTGGCCGCGAGTTCTATTCGTCGTGGCTCAATCCCTATGTCGGCATGGTCGATGCCATCCGTCAGCCTTTGCGTGTCCCCACCGACTACACCCTCACCCCCTTCGCGGCGTTCGACGCGATCGTCTATGCGCGCCAGGGGGTGTCGACGCCCGCGATCTCGATGGGAGGGGGCTTCGGCGGGCAGTTTGGGGTTGGCTTCGCCGCGGAAATGGCGGTCATACAGCCCTTTCCCGCGCCGGGACAGGACGAGCTTGCAGTTCGGGTCAGGCGCGGTCCGGTTTGGACGCGCACGCTGATCATCTACGCCGCCATCACCGCTCTCGCCCTGCTGCGGGCAGCCTTTGTAGTTCGGGCGCCGGCTCGCAGGATCTTCCTCACGAAACGGAGACGCAATGTCTAAGACTATGAGCCCCCTTCGCAACCCCACGGTCCCCACTGGCGTTCGGGATTTGGTGGGACGAGCTCGGGGCCGTCTGCTGGTCGCGGGCCTCCTGCAGACGATCCTGGTCGCGGTCGGAGTCGCAGCAGCGCTCGCCTCAATCCTTGTGGGCGTCGCTCGTTACACGGTGATCCCCTGGGCCGAACCTGTCGCTTTTGGGGTGATCGGTTTGGCGGTCCTGGTTGGAGTGGGGTTGGCGTTGTGGCGGCGCTCCTCCCCGGCGGGCACCGCCCTCTCGGTCGATCGCCGATTGGGCGGCTTCGACCGGATTTCCACCGCGCTCGAGCTCGGTGCTCTCGACGAACGACACGAGTACGAGGATCTTCAGCTTCGAGCAGCAGACGTTTGGGCGAGCGGCCGCAGCCTCGACGGGCTGGTCCGGGTGGTTCCGCGGGGCTGGCTGCCACGGCTGGTGATTGTGGCCCTTGCCGCGACCTTGCTCATGGCTCTGGTCCCGTCGGCGGCCGATGTGGCGCTGGCCGAGCGGCGAGCGCAACAACAGCTCATCCAGGACGAGATCGATCGGCTCACCGAAGCCGCCGCCGAAGCCACCCCCGAGGTGAAAGAGACCCTCGAAGCGCTGCTGGCCGAGCTGGCGCAAGCCGAGACGTTGGAACAAGCAGTAGCGGCATTGGGCGAGGCCCGCCAGGAACTAGCGAGCCAGGCCGATCCGGCTGAACTGGCGCAGCGAACAGCTCTGGCCGGTCTCGAGCGCCGCTTGCAGCAAAATCCCCTCGCCACGGGAGCGTCGGCAGCCGAGCAACTGCGCAATCTGGCGGCGGGTCTAGCCAACGCCAGCCCCGCCGAGATGGCAGCCGCGGCGGCCGAACTTTCGGCCCGGGCCGAGGACCTGGCCGGCATCGACCAGGAGCTTTCCGATGCTCTCGCCGGTGCCGCGCAGGCTCTGGGCGAGGCGGCCGCTAACCCCGACGCGGCTGCCGCCGCAGCCGAGGCTTTGGCGGACGCCGCAGGCCAGCTCGACGCCAGCAATGCCGCCGCCGCAGGCGCGGCCAACCGTGCCCAGGCCCAGGCCGACGTCCGCGACGCCCAACAGCGGCTAAGCGACGCCCAGGCCCAAGGCCAAGCCCAGGGACAGGGCCAAGGGCAAGGTCAGGGCCAGGGACAAGGTCAGGGCCAGGGACAAGGTCAGGGCCAGGGACAAGGTCAGGGCCAGGGACAAGGTCAGGGACAGGGTGGCGCCGGTGGCGGTGCGGGTGCTGGTGGGCAAAGCGGCACCGGCTCGACTTCGGGGGGCACCGGGTCGGGCACCGTCGGCAGCGGCAGCGGAGATCACGACCCGAGCCGCGACCCGAGCCGCAGCAGCGTCTTCGACCCGGTCGAGGCCGGCTTGGGCGACGAAGTTCGAGTCGATCTCACCGGCGGCACGATTCCGGGCGACCCGCTCGGGACCGCGACCGGCCAGGGTCTCGAAAACGTCCCATTGCAGAGCTACACCGATCGGTTCACGGACTATCGAAACACGGCTCTCGACTCGCTAGACCGTATGGTCATCCCGGCCGATTTGGCCGACCTCGTCCGCCAATACTTCACGGAGTTGGAGCCATGAACCCAGAAGAGTTCGCCACCCACCTAGCCGCCGCTCGCGCCGAGGTCGGCAAGGTCATCGTCGGGCAGAAAGATCTCGTCGAGACCGTGCTGGTCGCCGCGATTTGCGAAGGCCATGTTCTCCTCGAAGGGGTGCCGGGCCTGGGCAAGACCAAGCTCCTGGCGACGTTGGGGAAAGTGCTCGACGTCGAGTTCGGCCGGGTCCAGTTCACTCCCGACTTGATGCCAGCCGACATCCTCGGCACCAAGGTCCTCACAGGCAACGACTTCAAGTTCCACCAAGGCCCGATCTTCGCCAACCTCGTCCTTGCTGACGAGATCAACCGCGCCACGCCGAAGACTCAGTCCGCCCTGCTCGAAGCGATGCAAGAACGACGGGTGACCCTGGGCGGGGAGACGCATCAACTGCCCCGGCCATTCCTGGTGATGGCCACCCAGAATCCGATTGAGCAGGAAGGCACCTATCCGCTGCCAGAAGCGCAACTCGACCGCTTCTTGTTCAAGGCGCTGGTTGGGTTCCCGCCGGCAGACGACGTGGTCGAGATCCTCAAACGAACGACGGCCGGACCCGAGACGGAGCCGAACGCGGTCATGGACGGGGCGGCAATCGTCGAGATGTCGGAGTTGGTGCGCGACCTTCCCGCGGGGTCGCATCTCCTTCACTACGCGGCGACGCTGGTGGAAGCGACCCATCCGGAAAGCGAGAAAGCACCCGAGCTGGTGAAGCGCTATGTCCGCAACGGCGCCAGCCCGCGGGGAGCCCAAGCCCTCATCCTCGGCGGCAAGGCATTTGCCCTCTTCGCCGGCCGCCCCAACCTGGCAGCAGAGGACATCTGGAAGGTCGCCCCGATGTCGCTCCGGCACCGGCTGGTTCTCGGATACGAGGCACTGGCCGACGGCGTCCGCGCCGACCAAATCGTTTCCGAGGTGCTCGAAGCCCACCCTTCGCCACAACCGGTTTCCTGATGCTGCTCCCGGCCGAGCTGCGCGGCCGTCTCGAGCGGCTTTCTCTCGTGACTCGCCGGCGAGTGATCGCGCAATGGGCGGGCCGGCACCGTTCGCGCCACAAAGGGGAAAGCCTCGACTTCGCCGACTACCGCCAATACGTCCCGGGCGATGACTTTCGCCGAATCGATCACAACCTCTGGGCAAGGCTGGGCGTGCTCCTGGTCCGCCAATTCGAAGCGGAAGAAGAGCTCCCGCTGCGCGTGGTTCTGGATGTCTCGAAATCGATGGGTTTCTACCGCAAGGCTGAGATCGGGAAGGTCCTGGCGGGGATGATTGTTTACCTCGGGCTGGCGGGCGGCGATCGGGTTCAGGTCTACGCGGTCGGAGGTACGTCGTTGCAGGTCGGTCCCGCCGGGCGGCATCTCTCCCGCTGGCCGCAGCTCGAAGCCTGGCTGGAACAACTGCCGACCGGGGGCGGAGGCGAGCTCGCTCCTACATTGCGCAAGCTGGTCGGCGAAGGCACGACACGCGGCGCCCTCATCCTCGTCTCCGACCTTCTCAGCCCCGACTTTGGGTCCGCTCTCGACGGCCTCGGGATCGGCGCCGGAGGGATCATCCTCCATGTTCTCGGCGAGGAGGAGCTTGATCCGGGTTTGGCCGGCGACCTGCGTTTGGCTGATTCCGAATCCGGGGGCGAAGTCGAGGTGTCGACCTCGGAAGAGGCGATGCGGCGTTACCGGGCGGCGCTCGAGGCTTTTGCCACCGAAGCTGCCGCACGAGCGCGGCGGGCGGGTCTCGACTATGTCCTCGTTCCGGCAACCGACGATGCTCCAATGAACGTGCTGAGCGCCCTCTCGCGGACCGAGGCGCTGGTATGAGTTTCTTGATACCCGCCGGCTTCGGCCTGGCGGCATTGGCCGGGCCGCTCATCGTCCTTTACATGCTGCGAAGCCGCCGGCCCCGGGTGGAGGTGCCGAGCATCATGCTGTGGGAGAAGGCCGAGATCCCGGTGTCGTCGGCCGTTCCCTGGCAAAAGCTCCGATGGACTCCCTTGTTGCTCCTCCAACTGGCGGTCCTCGCCGCCTTCGTCCTCACCCTTGCCCGGCCTTTCTACCGCGAGCGAACGCTGCTCGGTCCCCACACCGCGTTGGTTTTTGACACCTCGGGGTCGATGGGGATGGCGGGCCGGCTCGAGACCGCGAAGACGCAGGCGCTCTCCTTGGTCAGCGACCTCTCGGAGGCGAACCAGGTTTCGATCATCGAAGCCGGTCCGAACCCGCGGGTGCTGCTCGCTTTTGGCCGCGACCCGGCGTTGGTCACCGAGGCGATCAATTCGCTCGAAGCGGGCGGGGGCGTCGCCGATCTCTCCGGAGCGGTGCGTCTGGCTCGCGGGCTCGCCACCCCTGATCGACCGACCAGCGTCCTGTTGCTCACCGACGGAGGCAGCCAACCCTTGCCCGAGGAACCGGTGGAAGGAGCCGAGATGCTCCGCTACGACGACTTCGGCGACAACCTGGCGGTGGCGGCTTGGAGTCTCGCGCCTTCGACCGAGGGAACCACGCGAGCTTTTCTCAACCTTGTCAACTACGGAGCGGAAACACGAACCGTGCGAGCGGAGATGGCGGTCAACGATCTTCCGGCCGGTTCGATCGAGCTGGAAGTCCCGGCGCAAGGTTCGGCTCGTGAGACCACCCCGATCGACGCCGGCCCCGGCGACCGGCTGACAGTCCGGCTGCTCGACAACGCCGACTCCCTGCCGCTCGACGACTCCGCGACGTTGATTGTGGGCTCGGCGCCCGAACAGCTCGTCTCCGTGCTGGGGGAGGGCTCGCCCTTCCTCGAGGCGTTGGTCGATGCGGTGCCCGGTTTCACCAACCAGGGCGAAGGCACCCCCGCGATTGTCATCTCCGACGGCGGTCCGTTGCCGACGATCGATCGTCCGACCTGGCTCATCGCCCCCGAAGCCACCCCCGAAGGTGTCACCGCCAGCCAATTCGCGGGCAACTTGGCTGTTACCTATCAGCGGCCCGGAGAGCCGATCCTCGATGCGGTCGACCTCTCAGGGTTGGTTGTCGGCGAAGCGCAAGTTGTCGTCGCCCCGCGCTGGCTGACGTTGGTGCGCGCCGGCGACGTCCCTTTGATCCTGCTCGGTGAGATCAACGGACAGCGAGTTGCCTATTTCACTTTCGACATCACCAAGTCCAACCTGCCCGTTCAGGTGGGCTTTCCCATCCTGGGCGCCCGGACCTTGAGCTGGCTGGCCGGCGCCACGTCGATCAACGCCTCCACCGATGCCGCCGGGACCCCCATTGGCCTTGCCACTCCGGCAGGCTCGTTGGCCCGGGTGACCATGCCCGGTGGCGAGGTTCGCGAGTTGGTCGAAGGATCAGCGCAGTTTGCCGACACCGATCAGCCCGGCGTCTACGAAGTGTCCTATATCGACGCCGAGGGCGCCGTCACCGGGGGGCCGGTCGCAGTGCGAACATTTGTCGCCGACGAATCGGCCGGGGCCAGCCGGGACATCGCCACCACCGGCGCCGTCACCGCGGCCGAAGAGGCCTCGGTCCGGATCAGGGAATGGGCGCCGTGGGTTATCGCCCTGGCTTTGGCGCTGATGGCGATTGAATGGTGGGTGGGCCACCAGCGGCCGTTCCTTCCCCGGCGGAAGGTGGTGACGTCGTGACCTTTGCCAACCCCTGGTGGTTGGTGGCGCTTCTGCCTGGGTTGGCCCTCATTTGGCTGATCGCCCGGCGCGGCGGGCGGACCGTTCCTCGACGCCAGCATCGGTGGGCGGTGGTGATCCGCTTGGTCGCGGTGGCTGCTCTCGTCCTGGCCGCCGCCCAGCCGATCCTCACCCGAGCGGTCGACCAGCGTTCGGTGCTCTTCCTTCTTGATCGATCGGCCTCCATCTCCAGCGCGGCCGCGGCCGACCAAGAGGCTTTCCTCGCCGCTGCGCTCGCCGCCGCGAGGGGCGATGAACGGACCGCCATCGGGGTGTTCGGGCGCAATACCCAGCTCGACTCGGCCTTCCGTATCGATCGCCAGCCCGGCCCAATCCGAACGAACCCCGACGACTCCGCCACCGACCTCGCCTCTGCTCTGGACGCAATCGCCGCGCTGATGCCCAGCGAAGGATCGAGACGGGTCGTGCTTCTGACCGATCTGGTGCCGACGACCGGCGACGCACGAGCCGCGGCCCGGCGCCTGGCGGAGGCTGGGATCGCCCTCGACATTGTTGAGTTGGACGCCTCGAGGAGTGCCGACGCGTTGGTGGAGAGCGTGCAGTTGCCTGCCGTTGTGCGCGAAGGCGACAGCGTCGACGCCACGGTGGTGATCCGATCGAACCAAGCCGGCAGCGCCACACTCATCGTCGAGAGCGGTGGCGAAGAGCAACTGATCCAAGTCGACCTGGTTTCGGGCCGCAACGAAATCACGGTCGAGCTCGCGGGAACCGGATCGGGGTTCCTCTCGGTCGCGGCAACGGTCGAGGCCGGTTTCGACACTCGAGCCGAGAACAACCAGGCGGAGGGAATAACCCGCATCCTCGGCCCGGCCAAGGTCGCGGTGGTCGAGGGAGTCGATGGTGAAGCCGACGCGTTATCCCGCGCATTGATTGCAGGCGGGATCGACGTCGAGGAACGCCGTTCGATCCCCACTGCGGCCGAGCTGCTCAATTACGACGCGGTGATCCTGGTCAACTTCGATCGCCCCGACACCGACGACGCTGAAGCGCTGGCGGCCTTCGTTGAGGAGCTGGGTCGTGGCCTAGTCGTGATTGGGGGTGACCGCTCCTTCGGGCTCGGCGACTATCACCAGACTCCACTCGAGGCGGTTCTGCCGGTCTCCTCGAACCCCGACGACCTCGTGCGTCGCCAGCCGGTGGCGGAAGTGCTCGTGATCGACACCTCCGGGTCGATGGGCGCCTGCCACTGCGACATGGGCAGCGCCGTCAACACCGGAGTCGTCAAGACCGATATCGCCCGGGCTGGAGCTGAGCTGGCGATTGAGGCTCTTTCGGCTTCCGATCGGGTGGGCGTGTTGACCTTTACCTCCGGCACCGACTGGGTAATTCCCCTCCAGGAGCGGTCGGGGATCACTGATGCGGCCGATGCCCTCAGCGGCATCACCGCCAACGGCGACACTGAGATCTCCAATGCCCTCGAGGTGGCGTTGGCGGAGCTGGCTGGAGCACCCGAGCAACTCCGTCACATCGTTCTCTTCACCGACGGTTGGGACCCGAGCGACGCCAACTTGCTTCCAATCGCGCGCGAGATCGCCGACGCCGGAGTCACCCTCTCCGTGCTCGGCACGGGTGAGGGTCCCGGCACAACTCTTGAGCGGATGGCTGAGCTGGGCGGGGGCCGCTACTACGCCGGCGAGGATCTCGAGGCAATTCCCGAGATCTTTGTCCAGGAGACGCTGACAGTGGCTCGCAACCTTGCCACCGAGGGAACTTTCTTTCCGGTTCTCTCCGCTCCTTCCCCGGTGACGGCTGAGCTCGTTGAGTCCCCACCGCTCCTTGGTTATGTCCTCACCAAGGCGAAGGGAACAGCGTCGGTGCTGATGGAGATCGGCCAAGCCGACCCGTTGCTGGCGACCTGGCAGCGCGGGCTCGGAAGAGCGACGGCCTGGACCTCGGATGCCACCGCTCGCTGGCTGACCCAATGGGTCGACTGGGAGGGATACTCCGATTTTTGGGGCAACGTGGTCCGTGACGTCCTCCCCGCCGGCCGTGACAACCCTCCGGTCACGTTTGTCGAAGACGGCCAGCTCCAAATCCGGTATTCGGCGGTGGGTGCCGACTTGGACAGCACCGCCACGGCCCGGGTGCGAGGTCCCGATGGTCAGCTCAGTGTCGTCCCTTTGACTCGCACATCCGAGTCGGAGTTCTCCGGGTCGGCCCCGCTCGGACCGGCCGGCGCCTATTGGGTGGCAGTCACGCAACAAAACCCGGACGGCTCCCAGGTGACCTCGGGTTCGGGGGCGGTTTCGGCCTATGAAGAGGAGTTCGCCTTCCGCGAGCCCGACCCCACCCTCGGCAACGACCTGACGAGCTTGACCGGTGGGCGCCTCAATCCCGACATCGCCTCGATTTTCGATCCCGCTCCCGAACAGGGTCGCGCTGAGATTTCGATCTGGCCGTGGCTGGCCGCAATGGCGCTAGCCCTCTTCCTGGTTGACGTGGCGATGCGCCGGCTCGTGTTCACCGCCGGTGATGTGGATCTTTGGCGCGAAGGAATGGTGACGGCGCGTACCCGGGAAAAGAAGCGGGTGGAGACGGTCAAAGAGGAGGCGGCGGCTTCGGGTCAGAAGCCCGAGGTGCTTTCAGAGTCGGAAACCCTGCAGCGGCTGATGCGCCGCAAACGCCGCTGAAGCGCCCTCCGGTAGCCTGAGCCCGCAGTGGTAGCACTCCCCAATCGGAAAAGGCCGCCCGACTGGCTGGCTCGTGCAGTTTGGATCGTGGTCGGCGTTCTGCTCCTAGCCGTTGTCGCCCTTTGGATCACGTACCAGATCCGCACCCTTCTCTACTTCGTGTTCCTGGCGCTTTTCCTCGCGGTGGCCCTCGAACCGGCCGTGCAGGCTCTGGTCAAGCGAAACTGGCGCCGGCGGGTTGCCGCCGCGGTGGTGTTCGCCGCCGCCGGGGTCCTCTTTGCCGGTTTTCTCTTCCTCCTCGTGCCGGTTTTGGTCACCCAAGGCACAATGCTGATAGAGAACTTGCCGGGTTATGCCGAATCGCTCACGACCTGGGCGAACGTCACGTTTGGCCTCGAGCTCTCTGTCCCAGAGATCGGGGCCGACTTCTCGGACCTGGGCTCGCTAATCGAGCAGTACGGGTCGCAGGTGGCCGGGGGGCTCTTGGCGGTCGGCAACACGGTCTTCGGTCTCATCTTCCAACTCGCATCCGTCACCCTCTTTGGCTACTACCTGCTCGCCGAAGGCCCGACCTGGCGGCGGTTGCTCCTTTCCACTCTTTCCGCCAAACGGCAAGAGCGGGCGCTTTCGACCTGGGACACGGCAGTCGAGAAGACAGGTCAATACGTCTACTCGCGGGCACTGTTGGCGATCGTGTGCGCATTTTTCACCTGGGGAGCTTTGGCCATCATCGGCGTCCCCTCGCCCCTTCCGCTGGCCGTCTGGATGGGTGTCATCTCCCAATTCATCCCCGTCGTCGGTACGTATCTAGGTCTCGTCCTGCCGGCGATTGCGGGGATGGCGGTGAGCCCGATCAAAGGCTTGTGGGTAGTGGTGGCGCTCATCGGATACCAGCAACTAGAGAACTACCTCATCGCCCCGAGGATCACCAGCCGAACCATGTCGATCCATCCGGCGGTGTCGATCGGGGCGGTGATCGCAGGGGCCAGCCTGCTGGGAGGCGTCGGCGCCATTCTGGCTCTGCCGCTCACCGCCACTATCCAGGCAGTGATCTCAACTGCCATAAGCCGCCACGACGTCATCGAATCGGAAAGTCTCGAGGACTTGGAAACCGTTTGATCTTCGGTCGAGATTGGTCGAAGTTTTAGGATGCCTGCAACGATCGCCGAGCAGCGGCTGACCACAATTGTCGACGGGAGTGACCGCCTGACCGGGGTGACCTTGCTCGTCAATTCGGCCCTTGCCTCCACCGTTGGGATTGTCATCGCCGTCCTCGCCGACTCGCTTGGCAGATTCATCGTGGGCTGGCTCGTCGACCGGGACCCGATCATCTACCACGACCGGGTTGAGTTCCTCACTGGTGACAACCCGCTTGCCCTCGCCGGCGGCGCTCTCGCCGCCCTGATTGTCGGAGCGTCCTTCCTCGCCATCTATCCGGCTAGTCGCCGCCACGACCCGGCCCGTCTTTGCGTGCTCTGGCTGATCCTGCACTGCTTCCGGCAAGGATTCGTGCCCATGGCGCTGGCGGGGGTCGACAGACAGAGCGACGTTGCTCTCGCCTTGACCCACTTCGATCTGCCGGCGGGGATCGACATGGTTGTTGGAGTGGGTGGAGCAATTGGCCTGCTCTTGGTCTCCTTGGCTGCGGCCCCGGCGTTTCTGGCGTTCGCCACTTCGCGCAGTGAGATCGCCACCCCGCCGCGGCGTGTCGGCTTCGTAGCGCGGATCGGTTTGGGAGGCGGTCTGGCCGGTGCCTTGCTGGCGGTGTTGTTCTTCGTGCCCGACACCGGTAGCGGGCTCGTGTCCGCCATCCCGCTCTTTGGTCTCTTCACAGCCGCGACGCTTTTGTCTGCACCTGGGAGCAAAGCCGTCGAACACGACCCACACACGACGGCCCGACGGTTCAGTTGGGGTTTGGTCGCGGCGGTGGTGATCCTGTTTGTGGTGTTCCGCTTCGCCCTCGCCCGCGGGATTCCAATCCCACCCGACCCGGAAACGTTCTTCGTTTCGTGAGGGCGGCGGTGGTCACCGTCTCTGATGGGGTGACTGCTGGAACTCGTCAAGACGCTTCTGGCGAGCTCTTAGTCGAGCTCCTGGGGAGGGCCGGCTTTGAGGTGACCGACCACGAGGTCGTGCCCGACGAGATCGAGGCGATAACTCAAGCTCTCCAGAGGCTCGCTGTCGATGCCCGCCTGATCATGACCACCGGTGGCACGGGTCTCGGACCGCGTGATGTCACGCCCGAGGCGACCATGCAGGTGGTCGAGCGCGTCGTTCCCGGTCTCAGCCATCTTCTCGTGAGCAAAGGGCTCGAATCGACTCCGATGGCCGCCTTGTCCCGTGCCGTGGTTGGGGTGAAAGGGTCCTCCTTGATTGTCAACCTGCCCGGCAGCCCGCGAGCCGTCGAGGAGGGTTTCGAGGCGCTGTCAGCGGTGCTGTCGCATGCGCTCGATCTGCTCGGCGGTGACACCGGCCACTAGACCCGCCTAAGTTTGGGGTTGATGACCGAGGACGTTCTCCCCACCATTCCCGATTGGAATCGGCGCCAGATCGATTTCGTCCTGACGACCGTGGTCGGTGTGCGAGGTTCGACCTATCGAGGTTTGGCGGCGCGCCAACTGGTTTCGGCCGACGGGACCATGGTGGGGACTGTCTCCGGGGGCTGTCTCGACAACGATCTGATCGCGATTGCCGCCGAGATGGGACGTGACGCCGAACCGCGACTAGTGAAGTTCGATCTCACCGCGGATGACGAAGCCGTTTGGGGCTGGGGGATCGGTTGCAATGGGGTCACCGAGTTGCTGATCGAGTCGGCCAACTCTGCCGCGCAATTCTCGACGGTCATCAGCGAGCGGCCGGTGGCGATCCTGCACACCCTTTCCGGGCCGGAGATCGGCCGCCATCAGGCGATCAGCGAAGTCGACCCGGGCTGGGGAACCGAGGTGGCCGCGGCGATGCGCGACGGCCGTCACCGGCGGCTCCACCGGGAGGGAGTCGACTATTTGCTGGAGGTCAACTCAGCACCGCCCCGGCTGGTGGTGTGCGGAGCGGGTCACGATGCAGTTCCTCTGGTCCGGCTGGGAAAGGAGCTCGGGCACGAAGTGACGGTGGTCGACGACCGCCGAGCCTTCCTGACCCGCGAGCGCTTCCCGGAGGCCGACCGTTTGATCCAGTGCGCTCCGGCCGAGCTCTCGGAGCGCATCGAAGTCGACGATCGCACTGCTTTCGTAGTCATGTCGCACAACTACCTGCGGGACGTCGACTTCCTCGGCTCGCTTCTGGGAAAAGGCGCGGCCTACATCGGCTGCCTCGGCCCCGGCGAGCGGCTGGAGAGGATGCTGAAAGACCTCAACGCTCGTGGTCTTGTCCCCGACCCCACCGATCGGATCTATGGTCCCGCGGGGCTTGACGTTGGGGCCGACGGGCCCATCGAGATCGCCTGGTCGATCCTTTCGGAGATCATGGCGGTGCGGCGAAATCGCCAAGGCGGACCGCTGGTCGAGAAAAAGGGCCCGGCCGGCTGGCGCCCGTTACCGTAGAGAGCCGATGAAGATCACCCAGGAGTTCACTGTCGATCGGCCGGTCGAGGCGGTCTGGGAGCAGTTTCAAGACGTTCCTGCCGTCGCCGAGTGCCTGCCGGGTGCGACCCTCACCGAGGACAAAGGCGGAGGGGTGTACGCCGGCAACATCTCAGTGAAGCTCGGCCCGATCGCGGCAACTTTCGAGGGCGAAGCCAACGTCACCTCTGACCCCGCCAACCGCACCGCTCTTATCGACGGCAAAGGAGTCGACAAACGGGGTGGAAGCCGCGGACAGGTCAAGGTGAACTACTTCCTCACCGCCGCTGGCTCAGGCACCAACGTCAAGATCGATGCCGACATCACCCTTGCAGGCCCCGCCGCCCAGTTCGGTCGCACCGGTCTGATCAATGAGATGAGCCGCCGGCTCATCACCGACTTTGCCGGCTGCCTCGAAGCCAAGATGGCAGCCCCCTCCGAGGCGGCGGCCTCGGAGATAAAGGCGGCTGATGTCAAACCCTTTCGGCTCTTCTTGACAAGCCTCGTCTCCTGGGTAAAGGGCCTGTTTCGCAAGCAGCCCTGATGCGTTTTCGCTACCGAATCGGTCCGTCTGAGGTACCGATTTAGTCGCGAAAACGGGGGAGGAACGTCAGCCTTGGACCGGCGTCACCGGGATTCGTGAGCGGCGGGCCTTGTCCTTTTTTCGCAGAGCCGGGTGGGGGAGTGGCTGGGGCCGGTTCAACTGCTCGACCAAGAGCGCATAGGCCTTGTTGCCGATCATTTCGATGATCTCGTCCTTCAGACTTTCGTAGACCGGCTCGCCACCGACAAAGGCCAGGGGGCTGTCGGTGCACCACCACGCAAACTCAGCGCCGCCGTCACCCCAGTCCCGCCGCTTCCATTCACGAAGCACGGAGGTGATGTGGCCATGACCGTCGGTGTCCTCTTCGAGCCGCAGGGGTAGTTGCCAGCAGACATTCGGTTTCCATTCGAGAGGCCGTTCTCCGGCGTCAAGAGCGCCGAGGTGGAGTGCACAGCCCGCGCCGCGTTTGAAATCCGGACGATTGAGAAAGATGCACGCATCGTCGACGAGCCGCGATGTCTGGTCATCGCCTCGCTGTCGCCAGATCTTCGTCCCCGCCTTCTTGCGAAACTGCCAGTTGTCGTCGGTAAGCAGCGCGGCATGGCGTTCGACTTTGGCCACATCTTCTTCGTCGGTGAACCACGCTCCCATCGAACAGCATCCCTGGGAGAGCTCGGGCGTTGGCGTCGTGTAGATCCCCTGGCAACCTCGTCCAAAGATGCACAGCCACGACGAACGAAGGAAGGTCGCATCGAAGAGCCAGGTGCGGTTCTCGTCAGGATCGCGGAAGGAGATGAAGTCGTGAACATCCTCGGCGCGCATGGGCCGATGATCGCAGGTCACGCGCCCAGTTAGGGGACCTCTGTTGTCGTGGTTGGCTCGAGGGTGGTGGTGGTTGGCTCGAGGGTGGTCGTGGTTGGCTCGAGGGTGGTGGTGGTCGGCTCGAGGGTGGTCGTGGTTGGCTCGAGGGTCGTGGTGGTTGGCTCGAGGGTGGTGGTCGTCGTTGGTGCTTGGGTCGTGGTCGGCGCCTGGGTCGTCGTCGTAACCGGCGGGCGGGTGGTCGTGGTGGTTGGCGCTGTGGTCGTGGCTCCGGCCGTGGTCGTCACGCCGGGGATCGACGTGGTCGAGGCGGTGGAGGTCGTGGAGCCCGGCCGGGTGGTGGAAGTGGTGGCCCCTGGCCGCCTGATTTCCGAGGCAGGAACCGTCGTCCCAGGTGCAGAGCTTCCAGTGGTTGAGCTCGGCAATCCACCGATCGACGTCGCCGAGGTGGTCGATGGATCGTTGCCTTCAGTGGTCGACGCGAGCAGCGGTGTTGTTGTCGCCTGTGCAGAAATCGATGCGCTCGTCGAGGTCGTTTCGAGAAAGGACAGCAGCTCATCGACGCGAACCGAATAGGCGGCCCGGGGGAGCAGCGATCCGGTCAGGGCCATCCCTGTGATCAAGAAAAAGGTGGCAACGAGGGCACCCACCGGGCCCGGCCGCAGGGCGGCCAGCTGTCGAAGCGGCGCCGAGAGCCCGGCGACGGACCGCAGCTCGGCTTCGTCAACGCTCAGTAGAGCGCGAACGACCTCGGGGTCGAAGTCCGAGGCGGCTCCGCCCGCGATCTGTCGCCGTGCCGCGTGGTAGTCGAGCGCACCATTGACGAGATGGTCGAAAGTCACCGCCACCGTGACCACTCGCGCCGCTAGTGGAATCTCCTCACCCTTCAGCCCGTAGGGGTGGCCGGACCCGTCCCAGTTCTCAGTGTGATGAGCGACCGCTCTCGTCGAAGGGCCAAGCCATTCGGTAAGAGCTCCGAGCATTCGCGTTCCTGTGGTCGGAAAGGTCGAAAGAAGCTCGGACTGCTCGAGGCTCAGCTCCGGGGTCGCCAGCTCGGGAGGGAGAGCGAGCTTGCCGATCTCATAACTTATGGCCGCCCAACGGAGGCGGTCCAGCTCCGCCTCATTGAGATCGAGCTGGCGGCCGATGAGTTCGGTCAAGGCCGCGACGCGGTAGGGATGGCGATTGTTTCGGGAGTGATTCCGCCGGAGTGACAGGACCATCGCCATGACGAAGGCCGCTGCGTTGGAAGTTTGTCCCGGAGGCGAACGCAACAACTCGGGTCGTCCCACCAGCCTGACGACCTCGACACGCTCCGGCGCCCGATCGGGAAAGAGAAGCTCGATCTCATAAGTCATTGCCAGGAGCTGTAGGCGACTACTCCAGGGAAGGCTCACCCAAGCTGCCAGAACGCCGGCGACGGCGACCGCCAACCACCACCACCCTGTTGGCGCCGGCAAGAGGGCCCCGACCACGCTGGCGGCTGTATAGGCGGCGGCGAGGGGAAGCAGGACCGACAGGACGCGTAGAAACCACACCCGCTTGGGGCGGGCAGCCCACCTCTCCGAGCCCACGCCAACCATCATCCCAGAGAAACTCTAGGCGCCTTGAGTGGCTAAAAAGCCCAAGTCAGAGCTTGTCGACGATCTCGAGGGTTTGGTCGACCGTCAGCGCCGCCCCCTCGGCGAGCAACGCCGCAGACCGAGCTGGCCGGAGATCACTAATGGCTTGCCGGGCTCCGCTAACCTCGTTGACCGAGATGTCGAGCAGTCTCGTCTCGCTGCGCCGCTGGAAAGCTTCACTCGCTCCCGCCAGCTTGACGCCCAAATCCACATTCCCCAATTGGAGCACGTACTCAGCGTACGAAGCGATCTGGAGGGGGAGGGCCGAAAGATCGCCGGCGGCGACAAAACGCTTCAGCCCGGCGCGCAGGTGGAGAATCGCCTCATGCGGCCGATTGTCGTTTAGCAGGCAGAACGCGAGCATGTTGTCGGTCCACCCGATCTGAAAGCTTGAGCCTGTCTCTGCCAGGAAGGCCTCGGCACGGGTGAGGGCGTCGATCGCCTTCGCCAAGTGCTCGGTGCGTTGGGGGTGGTCGGACCCGGTGCCAAGGAAATGAATGCTCCCCAATCCCCAATAGACGGTTCCCAACAAGGTGGCGTCGCCCACCTCTTCGGCAATTTTCACAGCTTCGTCGAGCTGATCCAACGCGAGGCCAGTTTCGGGCCAGCCAGCTGAGGAACGGTTGTAAAGGGCGTAGGCCAGCTCTCGTCTGTCGCCGAGCTGGCGAGCAACACTCACCTGTTCTTCGTAATAGCGGTGTGCGGCCGGACCATCTGCCTGCCAGTAGGCCAACCCGCCCGCTGCTTCCAGTGCCCGGAGCCGGCTGCGCGGCGTGCCTCCCGCCAAAGCCAGCGCAGAATCGGTCCGGACTCTTCCTTCGCTGAGAAAGCCACGCATCTGCCAGAACCGCCAAAGCGCACCACACATTCTCTGCGCCGTCTCGGCATCTTCGTCGGCGATCGAGAATGACAACGCTGCCCGCATATTCTCGTGATCCTCGCTGATCCGGTCGAGCCACCAGCGCTGGTCGTCTTGGGTGAGGTGGGGCGCCGCTCTTTCCGCCAAGCTCAGATACGCCTCCGCATGCCGGGCTCGTATCTTGTCGGAGGAGGGGTGCGGCTCCAGCTGCTCAGCCGCCAACTCCCGAATCGTTTCCAACATCAAGAAACGAGGCGTCGACGCGTCGACAATCGGCCGCAGCAAGCTTTGATCGACCAGGGCTTCGAGCCCCTCTAAGAGATCATGCGGGTAGCTGGACCCCAGCACGAACTCGGCTTCTTCCAAGGCGAGTCCTCCGGTGAAAACGCCGGCCTGGGTGAAAAGGTTTTGGCTTTCGGGCTCAAGCAGGTCGAAGCTCCACTCGATCGCTTTCCGGAGCGTCCGCTGGCGTTCCGGAAGGTCGCGAGCACCGCCGGTCAAAAGTCCGAGACGGGAGCCGAGCCGTTCGGACATAGCTTCCAGCGAAAAGATCCGGAGACGGGCGGCGGCGAGCTCGATCGCTAATGGCAGCCCATCGAGCCGGGCCACAATTCGGGCAATGGTGGAGGCATTGTCCTCATCGATGATGAATCCGGGCCGTGCCGCTTGCGCTCGCTCGACGAAAAGCGCCACGGCTTCACTGTCTAAGTCGAGCGCCGGGACGGCGAATTCGCGTTCTCCGGAGATGTGCAAAGGGGAGCGCGAAGTCACGAGGATTTTCAGGTCGTGAGCGTGGTGCAGCCAGGTGGCGACGCTTTCCGCGGCCTTCAAGACCTGCTCGAAGTTGTCGAGAATCAGGAGCATCTGCTTTCGGTTGAGCAGCTCGCCCAGCCGCTCGTCAGGCAGACGTTCGGGGAGTTGCAGCGAGAGGACCGAGGCTACGGCTGAAGTCACCAGCTCGTGGTCGGTGATGGCGGCAAGCGGAACGAACCAGACGCCGTCGCGATGTCGATCGATCTCCTCGGCGCCGGCCTGGATGGCGAGTCGAGTTTTGCCGGTGCCACCAGGACCGGTGAGCGTCACCAAGCGCGAGGAAGAGAGGAGCTCTCCGACCTGAACCAGCTCGGCCCGGTGGACGAATGAGGTCAACTGGACGGGAAGGTTGTGATTTGTTCTCGGCAGTGACGTGAGCGGTCCGAATTCAGCGGGCAACCCTTCGATGAGTAGTTGGTAGACCTCTTCGCCTTCGGCCAAGTCCTTAAATCGATGTATGCCCAGGCTCCTCAGCGCGAACATCGGCGGCACGTGCGGCGCCGCGAGGGCAGCGGTGACGCCGGAGAGAAGAACCTGGCCGCCATGACCGGAGGCGGCGATCCGGGCGGCGCGGTGCACGTCGACTCCCCAGTAGTTCTCGCCCCCGAGGGCCCCTTCTCCGGTGTGGACCCCGACGCGTACTGCCACCTTCCGGTCGTTGCTCCAGGGTTCGGCGGCCAGATCGTTTTGAAACTGGCCAATCGCCCGTATGGCGTCGGTTGGCGAGGTGAAAACGAGGAAGAACGAGTCCCCTTCCGTTGACACCACAAGACCCCCAGCCTTTTCGACCGCCGACTTGATGATGTCGCTGTGTCTCTCGACGAGGTCCTTGTAGCCAGATGCCAGCTCATTGAGCAGCCGTGTCGACCCCTCGATGTCGGTGAAGACGAAGGTGACGACACCCGTGGGCAGAGAGGTCACGGGGCGAGCTTCTTGCGGAGCCGCAGGACGAAGCGAGTTCGGCCCGGTTGGGAGTCGAGGGTGAGCGACCCGCCGTGATCGTTCACGATCCTTTGGCTGATTGCCAACCCGAGACCGCTTCCCTTTCCGGGTGCTTTGGTGGTGAAGAATGGCTCCCAAATCTTGTTTGCTTTTTCGGACGGAATGCCAGGGCCGTCGTCTTCGACGACCAGGGTCGCTTCCCCGGAGTTTTCGACGAGCTCGATGGCGATCTCCTGCGACGCAGCGTCGATCGCATTGTCGATGAGGTTGGTCACCACCTGGCTCAGCTCGCCGCCCTGCGCTTCGACCGTCAAAGTATCTGGAAGTTTCGTGGAGACCCGCAACGAGCTCGACTTGTGGCGAAGCAAGGTGAGACTGTCCAGGACGACTGTGACCAAGTCAACATCATTGCGCTCGCCCTGGTCGTGGAAAGTCCACCGCTTCACGGTCCCCACGAGATCTGATAGGCGCGTTGCCGCCAGCACCATTTCGCTCGTCAGCTGGCGGATCTGGGCGAGCTCCGCGACCTTTTGACGCTCGGCCTCCGGAGTCGCCCCGAGCTTCTCCTCGTCCCACCCCTGGGCAACGAGCGAGCCGGCGAGTTTGGAGTCGACTCCCGAGGAGGCGAGCAGCCTGGCGAGAGCGCGAACTCGATCGGATCGCTGGAGCGGGCTTAGGGTGACCGCGCCAGCAGACGGGACCAGTCGACCGACTGCCTCCTCAAGGCGGGATCCGGCATTGATCAGCGCCGCCGCCGGATTGTTGACCTCGTGCAGAAGTCCGGCGGTCATGGTTCCCAAAGCAGCCAACTTCTCCGCTTGCACAAGGGCGGTTTCGCGCTCTCGCAGTCGGGTGGTCACAGTGCGGAGCATTCGCATTGATACCTCCGGGGAGGCCATGAGGGTTTCGATCTCAGTGCCCGGGATTCGCAGGAGCTTGCCGGGGGTTTGGGCGACAACTTGCGCCGACGTTGGCCGCCCTTCGAGCAGCGACATCTCCCCGATCACCTCTCCGACGCTTGACGTTCCCAACACCAGGTCGCCGCTCGCACCCTTGCGAGCAGCTCGAAACGTCCCCTCCAGGACTACGAACAGATCGCCCGGCGCGGCCCCTTCTTCGATCACCACCGTCCCTTGGGGGGTGTCGACGATGTTGCAGATGCTTCCCAGCCGTTCGATCTCCTGTGCGGGCAGAGCCGCGAAGTATGGGACCTGGGTGAGAATGTCGGTTGCGTTCACAGCTTGGCTAAGTGTTGATGGACCAGGCTGACCGCCATCGCTCCCTCGCCCGCGGCGCTGGCGATGCGTTTGATCGAACCAGAGCGGACGTCTCCGGCGGCGAAAACCCCAGCCAGGCTGGTTTCGAGCAGGAAGGGATTGCGGTCGGCCGACCATCCCGGTTCGGGCTGGCATTCACGTCCGGTGAGGATGAAGCCCTGCTCGTCGCGTTGGAGCTGGCTGGCCAGCCAATCGGTGCGAGGCGCCTGACCGATGAAGACAAAAGCGGCCGAGATCGGCAAGGTCCTCGTGCCATCAGGCCCGGCCAGCGCAAGAGACTCGACCCGTTGCTCGCCATTGACTTCTTGCACGGTGGCACGGGTGACAACGTCGATGTTGGAAGCTTCGATGCGATCGATCAGGTAGGACGACATTGACCCTGCGAGCGACTCTCCCCGAATTACAATCACCACCTTGTCGGCGTAGCCGGCGAGGTAGATGGCAGCTTGTCCGGCCGAGTTCCCCGAGCCAATGACGGCGACGGTCTCGCCCTTGTGCTCCAATGCTTCCACCGGGGAGGCACCGTAGAAGATGCCACGACCGGCGAACTTGTCAGCACCGTCGGCGGGCAGGGTCCGATAGCTGACCCCGGTCGCAATGATCACCGAACGAGCGTTGGCCTGAGTCCCGTCGGCAAAGGTCACGACCCGAAATGGATCGTTGCGAGTTATCGAGACGGCTTCGACCGGTATCACCATCTCTGCTTCGAAACGGGCCGCCTGCGCCACCGCCCGCCGCGTCAGCTCGGCGCCGGTCAACCCGGCCGGAAAACCGAGGTAATTCTCGATCCGCGAGCTTTCACCGGCCTGGCCGCCCGCGGCCTGCCGTTCCACCGCGATCACGTCAAGACCTTCAGAGGCGGCATAGACCGCTGCCGCCAGTCCCGCCGGGCCGGCGCCGACGATTACGAGGTCGTAAGTGTCGAGCTCTGGCCGCGTCTTGAGGGCGACCGCGTGGGCGAGTGCTTCCAAACTGGGACTCATCAGAGGCTCACGATCTTCGAAGAGCACGACAGGCAAATCAGACGCCTCGACACGGATCGCTGCGAGCAAGGCGCTTCCCTCGAACCCACCCGCATCGATCGCTTGATAGGGAACCTGGTTGCGCGCAAGAAAGTCCTTTATCTCATGTGTAGAAGCGGCAAAGCGATCGCCCAGGACGCGAATCCCTGAGAATCCGGGCCGGTAGCCGGCGCGCCAAGTGCTGAGGTCGTCGTCCAAAGCCGGATAGAGCCGAACTTCCGGTGGCTCCCACGGTTTGAGGAGGTAGTGGCTCGCCCCGGCGAGGTTGACGGCGGCAATTGCAGCTTCGGTGTCGGCGTAGGCGGTCAACAACACCCGCCGGGCAGATTCATCTAACCGGCGGGCTGCTTCGAGGAATTGGACGCCGGTCATCTCCGGCATTCGCTGGTCAGCGATGAGAAGGGCGGTGGGGGAGCCGCGCGCCGAGAGTTCGTTGAGGGTGGCCAGTCCCTCCGCCCCCGACCCGGCGCCGATGATCTGGTAGTCCGCCTGGTATCTCGCTTCGAGATCGCGCACTACCGCGGCCACCACCAATGGATCGTCGTCGACGACGAGGATGACCGGCAGTCTCTCCACAGCCCCGCACGATAGGTTTCTGTTTCTCGCCCGGGAAAGCGTCGATTTACTTGGATCTGGGGGGAAGCGAGAAGCAGGTGAGTGCTCCGACCAACTCGCGGCAAAATTCGGCAGGTGAGGAGCTCTTTTCAGCAAATTCGGCACCAGCGCGTCGGAAGCCGGTTCGCTCGCGCCAAAGAACGTTTAGGCGTTCCTTACCTGCCGAATTATCGAGGCGGGTGTAGAGGTTCCTCTCAGCTGATCGCAACCCACGCAGCAACAGTTCGAAATTTGGCAGCACATCGGTCGTCCGCAGCAAATTCGGTACTAGATCAGCGGAAAAACGCGGATGTAGTCACAAATTACGCCAGCGGCACGGATGTAGTTCCAAATTTCGGATCGGTACGCGGGCGTGCCCGCGACGGAGAGCGATCGAGTTCTCCCCCCTTCGGGGGGAGAAACTAGGTCAACAAGCGCGGATCGGTGGCGTCGGGGTCGATGCCGTAGCGGTCGATGGCGTCCTTGACCGCCGATTGGTCAATCTGCCCGTCCATGGTTAGCGCCGACAGCACCGCGAGCACCACATGGCCGAGGTCGGTCTCGAAATGGTGGCGAAGGGCAGCCCGGCCGTCGGAGCGACCAAAGCCGTCGGTGCCGAGAATCACAAAGCGGCGCGGGACGAACCGGCCGACTTGGTCGGGTACCAGTTTCATGAAGTCGGTCACCGCCACTATCGGACCCTCGGTGGTTTCCAGGATCGATGTGACGAAGGGAACCCGCGGTTGCTCGGATGGATGAAGCCGATTCCAACGCTCGGCGCTGTTGGCCTCGTCCCGCAGTTGTTGATAGGAAGTGACCGACCACAGTTCGGCGCCGACTCCGTAGTGATCGGCGAGCTCGACCTGCGCCCGGCGGGCGGCCAGGTTGCCGGTGCCGGAGAAGAGAATCGTGGCCCGATGATCCATCCCGGCGGGGGCAGCACTGAATCGGTAGAGCCCATCGACGATCCCCTCGGATACCCCTTCCGGGCGCGGCGGCTGCGAATAGTTCTCGTTGTAGAGGGTGAGATAGAAGAAAACGTCTTCGGGATTCTCCCCGTACATTCGGTGGATGCCGTGCTCGATGATCGTGCCGACCTCGTATGCGAAGGCGGGGTCATAGCTCACGCAGGCCGGGTTGGTGGCCGAGAGGATCAGGCTGTGCCCGTCCTGGTGTTGGAGGCCTTCGCCGGCGAGTGTGGTCCGCCCAGCAGTCGCCCCGAGCAGGAAACCTTTCGCACGAGCATCGCCAGCCAGCCAGGCGAGGTCCCCGATCCGTTGGAATCCGAACATCGAATAGAAGATGAAGAAGGGCACCATCGGCACGCCCCTCACCGCATATGAGGTGCCGGCCGCAATCCACGAGGCGATTGAGCCGGCTTCGGTGATCCCTTCCTCGAGAATCTGCCCGCCTTGGGATTCGGCGTAGGACAAGAGCAGCTTGGCGTCGACCGGTTCATAGAGCTGCCCCTGGCTGGCGTAGATCTTGAGCTCTCGGAACAGCGAGTCCATCCCGAAGGTGCGAGCCTCGTCGGGGACGATCGGCACCAACCGCGGCCCGAAGCCCTCGGTGCGGGCAAGGTTGCGGATCAGGCGGGTGAACGCGGTGGTGGTGGAGGCTTCGACCTTTCCCGAACCGGAGTAGATCTCGGCGAACGATTCTGGCGGGGGGAGCGGCAGCGGAGTCCTCGTTTCGATTTCACGGCTGGGGAGATATCCATGGAGGACCTTGCGGCGCTGGAGCAGGTATTCGAGCTCTGGCGAGCCTTCGGCGAAGCGGAGGTAGGAGGGCTCTTTGTCGCCGGCGAGCGACTCTTCCGAAACATCGTTCTGCAGCGACAGCCGCTCCCGCAATTCGCGGAGCTGGGCGTTGGTCAGCTCTTTGATCTGATGGGTGGCGTTGCGGCCTTCGACATCTGGACCGAGGGTCCACCCTTTGATGGTCTTGGCGAGGATCACCGTCGGCGCGCCGGTGAGCTCGGTCGCCAGCTTGTATGCCGAGTAGACCTTCTTGTAGTCGAGGCCACCGCGCCTAAGTGCCCAGACCTCGTCGTCGGTCATATCCTCAACCAACGCCAGTGCCCGCGGGTCCTTGCCGAAGAACTGCTCGCGGACGAACGCGCCGTTCTCCACTTTATATCGTTGGTACTCGCCGTCGACGGTGTCGTTCATCACCTGGACGAGTGCGCCCTCATGGTCCGCCTCAAGCAATGGATCCCAGCCGCTGCCCCACACAACCTTGATGACATTCCAACCGGCGCCGCGAAAGACCGATTCGAGTTCCTGGATGATCTTCCCGTTGCCGCGCACAGGTCCATCGAGGCGCTGCAAGTTGCAGTTGATGACCCAAATCAGATTGTCGAGCTTTTCCCGACTGGCGAGCGAGATCGAGCCGAGCGTTTCCGGCTCGTCGCATTCTCCGTCACCGAGGAAGCACCAAACGTTTGACTCGGAGGTGTCGTCAAGACCGCGGTTGTGGAGATAGCGATTGAAGCGGGCGTGATAGATCGAGTTGATCGGACCGAGGCCCATCGACACCGTCGGGTACTCCCAGAACTCAGGCATGAGGCGCGGGTGGGGGTAGGACGAGAGGCCATCACCGTTGATCTCGAAACGGAAGTTATCGAGGTGCTTCTCTTCGATGCGACCTTCGAGAAAAGCGCGGGCGTAGACGCCGGTGGCGGCGTGGCCTTGGAAGTAGACGTGGTCGCCGGGGTTTTCTCCCGCCTTGCCCCGGAAGAAATGGTTGAAACCCACCTCGTAGAGCGTGGCCGAGGAGGCAAAGGTCGAGAGATGCCCGCCGATCCCTTTCTCACGGTGGTTGGCCTTGATCACCATCACCGCTGCGTTCCAACGGATGAACCGCCTGATCCGTCGTTCGAGGTCGGCGTCGCCGGGATACTCGGGTTCTTCCTCGGCGGGGATCGAGTTGATGTAAGGGGTGGTGATGACCGGGGGAAGCCCGATGTTGACCGAATGGGCGCGTTCGATCAGCTTTGACAAGAGAAAGCGCGCCCGGCCGGGACCATGAGCACTGTTGACCGCGTCAAGCGACTCGAGCCACTCCTTGGTCTCTTCGGGGTCGGGATCGTAAAGCTGATGGAGAAAGTCGTCCGGCAGGGTGCGGGCGACCTCGCCCGGATCGTTGACCGTCATGCAGCGTCGAGCCTAATGCTGTGCTTATCGTTGCTTCCCCGGTGCATTTGCGGCAATGCCCGCGGTCGACCGCCATTCGGCGACAAAACGGGTGAACTCCGTAGGAGCTTCGAGTTGGGGGCAGTGGCCCACATCTTTCATGAGAACGTGGGTCCAGTCGGGACGCAACTCAGCCAACCGTTCCACTCCCGAACCGGGGATTACGCGGTCGAACTCACCCTGGATGAGCAACGTGGGAGTTGTGACTCGTTCTACGACCTGCCTGAACTCCTGCCGGCGAGCGACGGTGAAGCCGGTCGATCGACCCGAGCGCACGATTGCCTCGATTGCCCATGGCTGGCGGCGGCGAATCTCGGTCATCTCCAAGCTCTCAGTGAGCAGTTCGGCGGGAATGCGTTCGGGGTGATGGCAGACGACTGCGAGGGTGTCGGCGATCTGCTGGCGAGCGGTGGTCGAGCGCCAGTATTTCTCGATCATCGGGATGCCCACTCCGGGGATTCCTTGGAGCAGCAGCCGACGTGACACGACCGGGTCGATGCGGGGGTCTCCCCAACGCGGCGCGACCGCGGGCGCCAGCAACACAAGGCCTGTCAACAGGTCGGGCCGTTGCGCGGCGACGAGGATCGAGACGAGCCCACCCATCGAGTTACCGATGAGCAAGGCGGGCTCATCAAGGTGCTCCAAATACTCAATGGTCACCTGGGCATGCCGCTGCATGGAGTACGAACGTGAAGGGGGGCTGTAGCCGAAACCGGGCAGATCGAACGCTGAAACTGATCCAAGGGCGGCGAGAGGGGGCGCCGGCGGAACCCAATTGAGATGCGACCCGCCGAGCCCATGAACGCAAACAATGGGCGAGTCCTCGCCGCCGAGATCGCGGGCAAAGACGACCCCTGAGGGGATATGCACAAAAGTGCCATGCACCTGCTCGACAGTAGCCTGGCCGGGTGCGAATCCTTTTGGTGTCAACGTACGAACTCGGGCACCAACCGCTCCATCTGGCCTCCCCGGCGGCCCGGCTCCGCCAGCATGGACATGACGTCTGGGTGGTCGATTTGAGCGTCGACGGTGAGGCGATCGACGCCAACTGGCCCGAAGCCATCGCCTATTCCGTGCCGATGCACACGGCGTTGCGACTCGCCATCGAGTCGGCGGCAGGTATCCGTGCCACCCATCCGGTGGTGCCCATCGCCTTCTACGGGCTCTATGCCGGGATGGGAGGTGGCGAGCTGGGGATATCGCAACTGGTGGGGGAGTACGAGCCGGCGTTGATCGAGTGGGCGGGCGCGTTGTCCCCGCGAGTTCGAGCCGACGTTTCTCAGCAGAAGTTCCTGGTCCCGGATCGGACCGACCTCGCTCCGCTGTCCACCTACGCCCGACTAGTCGGCCGAGGGCGTGAGCGTCGGGTCGGTTACGTCGAAGCCAGCCACGGCTGCCGTCACCGTTGTCGACACTGTCCAATTCCAGCGGTCTACGACGGCCGCTACCGGATCACCGGGATGCAAACGGTCCGGGTCGATATCGATCAGCTCGTCGAGGCAGGCGCCGAGCACGTCACCTTTGGCGACTCGGACTTTCTCAACGCTCCCCGCTATTCGCTCGACGTTCTGAAAGCGTCGCACCTCAGGCATCCTGACCTTACCTTTGACGTCACCGTGAAGGTCTCCCACATCCTCGATCACCGCGGTCTCTGGCCAGAGATGGCCTCGGTCGGAGTGGTGATGGTGGTATCGGCGTTTGAGACGACCAACGATCGGATCCTCGCCATCCTCGACAAGGGCCACACGGCCGCCGATATGGCGGAGGCGGTTGAGATACTGAAACGGGCGAGGATCGAGTTGCGCCCTTCCTGGCTTCCGTTCACTCCGTGGACCGAGCCAGAAGATTTTGCCCGGATGCTCACGTTCCTCGCCGAACAAGACTTGCTCGATTCCGTCGACCCCGTGCAGCTCTCAATCCGACTGCTGGTGCCGTATGGCTCGCTGCTCGCCGACCGTCCCGAGATGGGGGAGTACGACGCTTCGCGCCTCTCCTATGAGTGGGTCTCGCCCTACCCAGAAGTTGAGCAGATGCAAGAGCGAGTCGCGGCGCTGGCCGAGGCAGGGATCGGTCAGCCGCCACTCGCAACTACGCAAACGATCTGGGAGAACGTGATGACGAGGCCATTCCCACCGGTGCCAGCTCGCCAGCGTTTACGCCTGACGGAGTCGTGGTTTTGTTGTTCGGAACCAACCCACCAACAGTTGGTGTCGATTCGCAATTGAGGTTCTTGATAGCAAAGTACTTTGTAGCGTAAAGTACTTTGTCATGGAAGAACCGCTCACCCCTTCGTCGGAGCTGCTCGAGGAGCTCGCCCGCATCCAGCGAAAGACGAAGCTTGATGTACGCGGGGAATCATGGCGCTACCTCGCGGTGTGGTCGGTGGTTTTCCTCGGGGCCTTTTTCTCGAGCTTTCTCTCCGACTTGGCTGGTTGGTACTGGGTGATCGGAGTGCCGCTCGGCTACTTGGGGATGTACCTCGCCTACCGCAATGTCAACGACGACAGGGTTGGCGCTAAGTCCTGGCCCTACGCGGTTACGGGCATCGGCATCGGGATCGTCAACATGGTGGCCTCGTTTGTACTGCCCGACGAGGCGATCGTGGTCGCCGTCTGGGTGGTGTTGGGGGTTGGCTTCGCCGTGCTTTCCTGGATCGATCGCCAGCCGTTGGCGGCGGCGCTGTTTGCCGCGCTGAGCTTGCTGGCGCTGCTGCTCGGACTCACCACTGAGGACACTTTCCAGCTCTATCCGGTGCTGGCGATGATCTTCACCTTGATCACCGCCGCCACGTCGTTTGGGCTGTGGCTTTGGGCAAGAAGGTCATGACCCATCCGAGCCGATCGCTCGATGAGGTCATCCACCAGAAGAATCGGTTGGGGATTCTGGCGGTGCTGGCCGAGGCCGATTTCGTCGACTTCGGATATCTGAAGGAGGTGCTCGATCTCACCGACGGCAACCTCAGCCGTCACCTGTCGGTGCTCGAGGAACAGGGTTTGGTGTCGATCAAGAAGACCTTTGAAGGCCGGAAACCGAGGACGATCGTCGATGCGACACGGCGCGGACGCAAGGCATTGAACGAGCATCTGCGGGCAATGCAGGAGTTGATCAATCGAGTTGGAGTCAAGGAGAAATAGATGGCAAATGTGATGGAAGCCCACGATCTGGCCAAGCGCTTTGGCGACCTCGTGGCAGTCGATGGCGTTGGATTCTCGATCGCCCCGGGTGAGACCTATGGCTTGTTGGGCCCCAACGGCGCCGGCAAGACGACAACGATCTCGATCATCGCCGGCCTGCTCGAGGCGGACGCCGGCAAGGTCGAAGTCGGTGGGGAGACGATCTCGCCTTCAGCGATCGGACCCAAGCGGAGGATGGGTCTGGTGCCCCAGGACCTGGCGATTTACCCGGATCTCACGGCGCGGGAGAACCTCCACTTCTTTGGCCGCCTCTACGGCATGGACAACAACGAGGTCAAGGAGCGGTCGAATCGAGTGCTGGAGATGATCGGGTTGACCGACCGTGCCGACGACCTCACCAAGGAGTACTCGGGCGGCATGAAGCGCCGGCTCAACATCGGGATTGGATTGCTCCACGGTCCCGAGTTGCTCATCCTCGATGAACCGACGGTCGGAGTCGATCCCCAATCGCGCAATGCGATCCTCGAAGCAGTGGAAGCGTTGTCGGGGGAAGGGATGGCCGTGCTGTACACCACCCACTACATGGAAGAGGCCGAGCGTCTCTGCGACCGCGTGGGAATAATTGACCAGGGCCGAATCAAAGCTGAAGGCACCCGCCGCGAGCTGGTGAATCTGGTCGGTCAGAAGGATCGAGTCACGATCGCCGCTGCTGGTGGCCAACTCCAAGAGGCTGCTCGCCGGCTCAGTGGCCTCGAAGGAGTCGAGGAAGCCGGCGCCGACGATCAGGGAATCACTCTGCTCGTGGTGGAAGCCGGCCGTTTGCTGCCTGTGATTCTCAGCGAGCTGAGCCAAAACGGCATCTCGGTTTCTGGGGTGACGATCGAAGAGCCCGACCTCGAAGCGGTCTTTCTGCACTTGACCGGAAAGGCTCTGCGCGACGTATGAGGAACTTTCTTCTCATCACTGCTAAGGATCTGCGGCTGCGAATCAGGGATAAGTCGTTCTTCATCATCGGGCTCCTGGCCCCGCTGGCGCTGGCCTTCATCTTCAACACCGTCTTCGGTTCGGCGTTCTCCGACGTGGCCGAGCCTCAGCTCGGGATCGTGGATACGGAAAGCGTCGACAGTGCCCAAGTGTTGGCGAACATCGCACAACAGGTTGGAGCGTCGTGGCAAGAGCTCGGTTCCAAGTCCGAAGCCGAGACCGCGATCGAGGAGGGGGAGCTCCACGCAGTCTTCGTGGTGCCGGACGACTTCGATTCGGGGTTGGCTACGGGCCGCATCGGGACGATCGGCGTGATCTCCGGGATCGACGCGGGAATCACGGGCGACATCGCGGCCGGGATCGCCCGCGGTTACGCCCATTCGCTAAGACAGACCCAGGTCAGCATCGCCTCGGCCATCGCGGCTGGTGGCGACCCCGCCACCGTGGTACCGGCTGCGCTGGCCAGCTCCGGTCAGTCGCTCGTCTCCCTGGGCGAGATCGAAGCCGAGATCCGTCAGCTCGATCTCAATACGCAGACGGTTGCCGGAATGGCAATGTTCTTTCTCCTCTTCACTGCGCAGGCCGGATTCTTGAGCCTGCTCGAGGAACGTAACGGGGGCACGCTCGATCGGATGCTGTCGACTCCAACGCGACCGGCCTCGATCCTCGGTGCCAAAGCCGCCGTCTCGGTCGTGCTCGGCATCGTCTCGCTAGTCGTGCTGATCATCGCCGGGATCTTGCTGATGGACGCTAAATGGGGTGACCCGCTCGGAGTGGCGCTCTTGGTTGTCGTGGGCGTGCTCGCTGCGGTTGGTATTGCCGCCGTCACGAGCGGCTTCGCCAAAACTGCCGAGCAAGCCGGAAACATCCAGGGGATCGTCGGGACCGTACTGGGTCTGCTGGGAGGCGCCTTCTTCCCAATCGGACAGGACGGCGGCATCCTCGCTCGGTTGACCGCGTTGACACCTCATTATTGGTTCAACCGCGGCCTCTCCGACCTGGCCAGCGGCGGCGGGGTGGGCGCCGCGCTTCCCGCCGCGGGTTGGCTCTTCGTGATCGCCGCAGTCACCGCCCTCGTCGCGGCCTTCGTAATCAGAAAGCAGGTGTCGAGATGAAGCCTTTCACCATCGCCTGGGTGAACCTCAAGCGTCTGTTCCGGGACCGCTCGACTTACTTCTTCGTTTTCATCTTCCCGCTGGCGTTGATCCTCCTCATCGGGCTCCAATTCGGCGGCGATTTCCTACCCCAGGTCGGGGTTCTCGCCACCGAGGAAGGCACGACTGCGACCGAGATCGTTGACGCCCTCGAGGCCGAGCCCGGCCTCGAAGTCGTGCCGCTGCGGACGGAAGCCGAGCTGGTCGACCAGGTGGAGCGCGGGAACCTCGACGCCGCCCTCACCATTCCGGCAGGACTCGACCAAAGCCTGGCCGCAGGTCAACCCGCCGAGCTTGGCTTCATTGCTCGCCCCGGAGGCACGGGCGCTGCCCTGGCGCCGGTGGTCGGCGAGGTCGTCCAACGCAGCCTCTTGGCTGCGAACGCCGCCGCCTTTGTCAGTGTCCAAGGCCTCGGCGACTTCCCGACGAGCGTCGCCCTCGCCCAACAGGTGGAGAACGGAATCCCGGCCGCGGAGGTCACCGAGGAGACCGTGGGCGAGTCGCTCTTCCCGGCCAGTCTCGGACGATTCGATCTCGGAGCGTCGAGCCAACTGATCCTCTTCATGTTCATCACTGCCCTTTCGGGAGGCGCGGTCCTCATCCAGACGCGTCAGCTCGGTCTCTCCCGACGCATGCTTTCGACTCCTACTTCGGTGACCACGATCATCGGCGGCGAGGCATTGGGCCGGTTCGCGGTGGTGGCGCTGCAGGGGATCTACATCATGATCGGCGCGCTGCTCATCTTCGGTGTCCATTGGGGCGACCCGGTTGCCGCCATTGCGATTGTCCTGGTGTTTTCGGCGGTAGGAGCCGGCGCGGCGATGGTGATCGGCACCCTTTTCCGCAACGCCGAGCAAGCAGCCGGAGTTGGAATCATGGTGGGGCTGGGGATGGCCGCCTTGGGCGGGGCGATGCTGCCACTGCAACTGTTCTCACCAACTCTGCAGCGAATCGCTCACTTCACTCCCCATGCCTGGGCCTCAGATGCGTTTGCCAAGATCAGGGACCAGGGCAACATCATTGACATCGCCCCCGAGCTGGGTGTGCTGGCCGCCTACGCCGTGGTGCTGATCCTCTTTGCTTCTTGGCGCTTGCGAGTCGCGATCACTCGACCCTGAGCGCTCGGCGCACCTCGGCGGCGAGAGCCTGTCTCCCGGCGATGGCATCCTCGCCAAGGAGTTCACGATTCTGGGCGAGGCCCAGCGCCTGGCGGAAGATGATCGTCGACACCCCGTCCGCTTCGATCAGCCCACGGAGGCGGTAGGACTCGCCCCGACTCAGGCAAGCCTTGAGAAAGGCCGACTCGTTCCTCAATGCACCCGGTCCGGTGGCCAGCTCGTCAGCCACGACCAGGTAGGACTGGAGAAACGGTCGAATCGCCCACGGCGCCGTCTTCGGGTCGAGCATCTTGAGAAGGGCTTTCGGTTTGGACTCCCGCCACTCGGGATCTATCGAATCGAGGTCGAGGGCGATCGCGTTGCGGAACTCGTCCTTCTCGGGAAAGAAGAACTCAAACTTCAACAGGTCGCGCAGCTCGCCGACCCGGCGCCAAAGTCGGGTCTCACTCAACTTTCCGACCTGGTCCTCGAGGGCCATCTCGAGGATGGCCCTAGGCAGGAAGTGATGGGCGACCAGGCCGCGGTAGTAGCCGGCGCGCAGCGCCTGGTTGGGGTTCAAATAGAAGAGATGCTCGGGGCCAGCGTGGGAAGAAACGTTGCCGTGCTCTGCGAGGAGCCGCAGCACTCGGCCAACCGCCGCCTCATTTTCGAGGATGAGCTTTTCAGTGGTAGGCAATTTGAGCTCGGCTATTAAGTCGACGATCGATCGACAAACCGCTAGGAGTTCGGAAAGGGATCGCGCTTGTCCCTTGTTTTGGAGCAGGCCGATCGAGACTACGGCGGCAGGGGTTATCGGCGTGACCGCGGCCACCCGGTGCATCACCTCCAAACCGAGCTTGGCCAAATTGTTGGCGTCATCGCCCTTGTCGACAACGCTCATCGTCTTCGCCACTGACACGGGCTCGCCAAAACGAATGTGGATGTCGCCATAGCGTCGGCGGAGCGAGCCGATCATTTTGAGCGCCCAGCTAAACGACTCCCCTTCCTTGGAACCTCCTTGCGCCTCGTCGGTATACGAGCCGAGATCCTGGATCTGGTCGTAGACGATCGAGACCGGGACCAACATCACGTCTTCGCTTTTCTCGGACTTCCACGAGTCGACGACATAAGAGAGCAGGCCGTACTTGGGCGGGAGCAGCTTTCCCGACCGTGACCTGCCGCCTTCCATGTACCACTCGAGAGGAAAGCGATTCTCAATCAGGTAGTCGATGTACGACTTAAGTACGAACCGGTAGAGGTCGTTGCCTTTGAAGCTGCGGTGGATGAAGAACACGCCGGTTCTGCGGACGAGTGGGCCGACCGGGAAGAAGTTCATGTTGATTCCGCCGGCGGTGTGGTTTGGCGGGAGATCGTTCTCCCATTTCAGGAACTGGAGGGAGAGACGATCTAGGTTCGATCGATGGGCGGGCAAAAAGACTAGGGGAAGCTCGCGTCCGATCGCGTTCAGCTCGGCGACTCGTTGCCGGTCATAGAGAACAGCTCCATAGCCCTGCTTGATCATCCAATGGATCACATTGGCGACGAGGTCGATGACAAACGGGCTGTGCGAAGCCGCGATCTCGCGCAAGTAGTGACGAGCGCGAGCCTCGGCCGTGTGAGGGCTGAGTCCTCGTTCTGCTCCGTACCGTTTGGCTCCAGCCAAGAACTCGGGGCTCGTGGCCATTTCTTCGTGGAGGAACTTCGGCACCTTGTACCTATCCCCCCGCAAGGCTCGCTCGGCCCGATCGAGCGCTCGCCACGCCCGCCTCGTGATGAACATTGGGCTCGACGACGTGGCGCGATCGGCCAGGAGTTGTTCCGCCGTTGCCCCCTCTCCACTGACTACCGCGACCCGATCAGGCCACCGGGCCAGGATCACCCGCTGCCGCAACACATCGGGATCACGCGGGTCGCCGAGCTTGAGCACATCCCACCAGGAGACGCGGCGGTCACCCGATCGCGCCGACGGCGACCACACCACCCTCACCGGGAGGAAGAAAGGGTTATCGCCCCGTCCTGCCCGTTCTTCAATCTGTGGTTCCGTGCTCCGTCGCGCCTTGCGACGGCGCGAGGGGGCCAGACGGATGATCTCGGTCCCCGCCGGCGTGTTATCCGCGACCCACTCCCTTATCAGTCGGTTCTCGACCTGGCTGGAAGTATCGGCCAAGACAACTCGCTTCTGGTGCATCAAACGCAGGCTATAGCCTGCGTTTGATGCGCGAGAAGGGGAGTGATGAAGGCGGTTGTACAACGGGTAGCCAGAGCCTCGGTTGAGGTCGATGGCGAGATCGTCGGGGCGATCGATGCGGGCTTGCTGGTCCTTGTCGGAGTGGCGCGATCCGACAGTGAGGCCGACGCCCAGGCAATCGCCGCCAAGATCGCCGGGCTGCGGGTTTTTGCCGACGACGCCGGCCACATGAACCTTTCGGTCAAAGACGTTGGCGGCTCGGTTTTGGTCGTCAGCCAGTTCACGCTCTACGGCGACGCAGTCAAAGGACGCCGGCCGTCGTTCACCGCCGCCGCGGCGGGCGAGGAAGCCGAGCCGTTGGTCGAAGCCGTCGCGATACGGGTTGAGCAAGATGGGGTGGTCGTGGCGCGCGGAAGGTTTGGGGCGCGAATGGCGGTCCGTTCGGTCAACGATGGACCGGTCACGATCCTGCTCGAAACGAGATCGGGCCGGCTGGTCTAGCCGCCGACATACCGCTGGCCGGTGGGGCAGACATGAAGGAAGTCGCACCCGTGACAGGCCAGCGACGGGGTCGGCTGGTTGGCGCCGCGATTGATCCCGCTCACGATCTCGTCGATTCGCTCGAGCGCCGCCGCCAGCCATTCGCCGTCGGCTTGATAGGTGACTTCGCTTCCGTTCGCTCCGAGATAAGCAAACGTGACCGCGATGGTTCCGGTTGGATGCCGTCCGAGGTGCCCCTCAGAAGCGGCGATGGCATACGCTTGGAGCTGGACGAGACTCGCCGCTCGCACCGCCGGATCAGGGCTTTCCGATCCGGTCTTGAAGTCGACAATCTCCCAATCGTCATCTCCGTAAATCGCGTCGATGCGACCGCGGATATCGAGGCCGTCCCAACGCATTTGGAACGGCTGCTCGATCATCGCCGGGGCAACCTCTGCGAATCGGCTCTTTTGGAATCCGTTCCAGCTCGACGTTCCCTCGTACGCATCGAGAGGGTCGGTGTCTGAAGTCTCCAAGTCCTCGAGCGGCACCTGGCCGCGGTTGTGGAGCTCGATCGCCCGATGGACGAGTGATCCACGCCGAGCCGCGGCCGACGAGATGCGCGGGAGGCGATCGACCTCGCTCCAGTGATAACGCAGCGGGCAGGAGGCAAATGTGACCAACCCGGTGACCGAGGAGGTTGGGGTCTCTTCGGCCAGCGGGTCGAGCGGTGCGGGCAGGTCGAAGAGCATTTGTTGGAACTCTTGTTTGCGCACGCCGAACAGCTCGTGGTCCACAGCCGTTTCTTCGGCAGTTCCCGGACTTTCGATCTCGGCCCTCACGGCGGCTTCCCAGCCGTCCGCGAACAACGGATCTGGCGCCGGACCTTCGTGCTCGAAGCGAAGCACGGTCGGCTGCGGCGGATGACGCGGAGGTGGACGCGAGTCAACTCTGGTGGCGGGGTGGTTGGCGATGACTTCCCAAAGCTCACTCGGTAGCGACGGTCTCCGGTTGGTCTCAGTGCGCCCATACCAGGAGGCCCCGGAGACGAATAATCGCTCCTTGGCGCGGGTGGTTGCCACGTACGCAATCCTCCATTCCTGCCGTTCGTGCTGTTCTCGGAGGAGGTCGTTGTTCTCGTCATCGGACAACTGGGAGTCGATGGCCGGGAGCCACTCCCGATCGAGCCGGTACTCGTAGGGCAAGACTCGGCCCTTGGTGAAGGGATTGTCAAAACCCATCGAGCCGGCGGGAAAGTTCTTCTGGTAGACCGCCGGGAGAAACACGACATCCCACTCGAGGCCTTTTGCCCGATGGACCGTGACGAGCGTGACCGCGTCCTCGCCCGACAGCCGCGCCGTGTCGAGCTCCTCTGCTTTCTCTTCGGCCATTGCCCCGAGATGAGAGAGAAATGCCTGAAGCGATGGCGCCCCTTCCAAAGGGCTCCAATCTTCGGCCAGATCGAGGAAGCGGTAGAGATTGAGGCGAGCGCTGAGCTGTGACGAAGCTGGCATCGCCGCGAGGTCATTCCAGGCACCCGTGGCGTCGAGGACTCGCCGGCAAAGCTCCACCAACGAGACTCCCTGGGCGTCGACGAGCAACCGCCGGTACTCCTCGCGGAAGGTGCCGAGCGCGGCCCGGGCCGGCGATCGTAGATCGGCCAACTCATCGACGTGGTCGGTGGCTTCGAGGAGAGTGTTGAGCGGGAGCTCGACGTCCTCATCGGCGATCTGGGAACGGTTCTGGGCCTTGGCCCACCGGGTCAGGTGCACCAGGTCGCCCATGCCCAATCGGTAGCGGGCGCCGAACAGGATTCGGAACAGTGCCGGCGTGTCTTCGGGGTCATGGAGCAGGCGCAGCCAGGCGTGAAGATCGGCAACCTCGGGCACGGCCAGGAGGCCTCCCAAGTTGGCCACCTCGACCGGAATCCCGGCGGCTCGCAACGCGTCATGGACGAGGGTCATGTCCTTGTTCTTCCGGAACAGGACCGCCATCTGTTTCCACTGATATTGGGTGGAAAGCTCCTCGATCTTGCGGGCGATTTCTTGTGCCTCGAGAACCGCGTCCGCGTGCCACGACACCGCAACCTCGCCGCCGATGTTGGCATCGAGGGGGCGGAGCAGTTGCTGCTCAGACCCGGTCCGGGACCGAACAGCGTTGGCGACTTCGACCACCACGGGCAGGGAGCGACGGTTGAGGGTCAAGGGCAGGCTCGCCGCCTCCTCGCCCGCGGTCGTTCGAAAGTGGCTGGGGAAGTGGATGAAGTTGTGTGACGATGCCCCGCGCCATTCGTAGATCGTCTGATCGACGTCGCCGACGGCGGTGATTGGGAATCCGTTCCCGAAAAGCTTGCGCAATAGCTCCCGCTGGGCAGGGTTGGTGTCCTGGTACTCGTCGAGCATGACCGCCTGGTACCGAGATCGAATCTCACCGGCGACCTCCGGATAGCTCTCGACCAGCCGGTGCGCGGCGAGGATCAGGTCGGCATAGTCGACGACCCCGCGGCGAGTCTTCTCATGTTGATAGGCGCGCAGCGCCTTCAACAGCGACGTGCGGCTTTCCCACGCCTTGTGCGGAGCGGGGTCCGGCACCGCGATGTCGCCCGGCACGAGCAGATTGTCGCCGAGGGCAGAGCCGAGCGAGCGGATGTCGTCGACATTCGCGCGGTTGGCGGGATTGAGCGAAGGCAGATCGACTCCGGCCATCACGACCTCGATGAGCTGGCGGGAGAACGTCGGGGTGATGACTTGGGTGGCCCGCTCGACTCCAACCAGCGCTCCATATTCCCGCAAGATCTGATGGGCAAAGCCGTGATAGGTATGAACCTCGATTTCTCGTCCGCCCTCAACTCGCGTTCCCAACGCGGCCCGGATGCGGTCGGCGAGCTCGGCGGCTGCCTTGTTGGTGAAAGTGATGCTGAGAATCGATTCAGGTTCGATCCCGAGCTCGGTGACGAGCCGAACGATTCGCATTGCGATCGTGGCGGTCTTGCCAGTCCCGGCGCCGGCGGCGACTCGCAGCGGAGCCAATGGATATTCGACGACCGCCAGTTGTTCGGGGACCGGGACCGGGTTCATTGCCGAAACCCTTCTCGGCCCTCTGGCCAGGCCGGGCAAACAAGCCGAACCGTGCAACGGTCGCAATGGCTGCCTGGTCTCGGCGCCCAGTCTTCGGACAAGATCGAACCGGCGACCTCACCGAGCTTGACAGTGACGTTGGCCAGATTGTTGGCGTTGAAGGACCGAACCGCCATGTCGCGTTCCGGATACCAGAGCTGGGCTTCGGTAGCGAGGCCGAGGCGCGATAGCTCGGGGTCGTTTTGGACAGCCAGCATGTAGAAGCCCAACTGGAGAGATTCGGCCGCCTCAGCCTGCGGCGGCGCTCCGGTGCCCGTCTTGTAGTCGACGATTCGAAGGTGGCCCGACGACTGCGTTTCGATTCGGTCGACCCGTCCGGTCCACACAACATTGCCGATGTCGGTGCTCACCTTGCACTCCGCTTGCAGTCCGATCGCATCTTTGCCGGGCCAGTTCTCGTACATCTGGGTAAGGAGCTTTTGCGCTTTTCGTTTCCAAGCATGGTTCAGGACCGGCGAGCCAAAGTCGGCATTTGCTTCCCAGATCCGGCCGAGGTGCGACACAGCGGATTCGGTGGTGCCATGAGGAAGCCCGGCCGCGATCGCGTCCTTTTCGGTGTGCTCCAGCGCTAGGTGAACGAGACCCCCGTATTGGGCATACACCGAAGATCCATCGGTGGCGTCGAGATGGTTTTCGAGGACATATCGGCGAGGGCAAGTGTCGTAAGCCTGGGCGCTGGTCGGGCTCATCCGCAAGGGTGTGGTGATGACGCCGTGGTCGGGTCCGGGTTCTGAGATACCGGCCAGACGTCGCGGATCGGGTTCGGTTTCAACAAGGACCGCCAGCGCGGCGAGGCGATCGACGGCGGGTAACGCCGGATCAGAGATGGTGAGGCGCAGGTGGGCCTGCGCCTCGTTGGGCGTGACCGGGGGGCGCGTCTCAGCCGGGGGACCGATCTCGTTGAATGACGCGGCGCCGACGGCCGCCAGCAAAAACCGGCTCGGGCGCCGTTCCCCTTCATCGATCGCGGCGGCCGTTGCGGTCCAGATCACCCTGGCTTTGGCGCGGGTCATGGCGGTGTACGCGAGACGCATCTCTTCCTGCAACCGAAATCGATGAAGGGCGTCGGGATCGGTGCCGACAGCGAGCTGTTCGGGGCGCAACAACGCCCGGCTCCGGGCCAGGTTCGGAAACACTCCTTCGGCCGAGTCGGCGATGAAGACAACATCGAATTCAATGCCCTTCGCCTGGTGGAGGGTGGTGAGGATGAGCTGGTCGCCGCGACTTGGCTGGAGGCTCAGCAAAGGCACCGCCTCGAAGTCATCCTGGCTGGCCAACCGTTCGTAGGCAATCAAGTCGACTCCGGCATCTCGTTCAGCCTGTTGATCGAGGGTTTGGGCAAAGTCGCTCAACGCTTGGCGATCTTCGCGACAGCCCGGGTCGCTCACATACCGAAGGAACTCGGGAACGGTGGTCCAGGCTTCCCAGAAACCCTTTATTGCCGGCACCTTCAGACACCAACCGGTCTCGGCCAATAGCGAGTGAAGTTGGGACGAGCCCACGCTTGCCTCGGCGAGGATCGAGCTCCACGGCCGGTGGGTGCGGCGACGGATACGCAAGAGCTCCCTTTCCTGTCCGAGCGAAAGCTGGAGAAGTGGTCCGAGCAGGAGTCGACGCATCGCGCGGTCGGCCTCGTCGACTAGTCCAGGTCCGTTGTTCGGATCCTTGGCGAGCTCGTCGGCCCAAGCCGCTTTGGCCAGGTCGAAGATCACCTTGACCGCGGGATGGTCGGTCAACCGGCGATCGGGCCGGCGATGGGGGATCGAGCGCCGGTCGAGGGCACGTGAGAGCTCCGGCAGCAGGTGGCGGCTCGAGCGGACGAGCACTCCAAGCCGTCGGTAGGGGATACGTTCTTCGAGATGGATCCGTTCGGCTTCCGATGCGATCCAATCAGCTTCACCGCTGGCTTGGTCAAAGACGTGAGCCTCGACCCGCCCGGTGTGAGGCGCGGGAGTCACCGGTCCCGCCTCGCCAGGAAGGTCACCACCGGCAACTACTCGCCCTGCCCCGGCGAGGATCGCCGCCGGCACGCGAAAGCTGGTCGTGAGGATGATTCGCTGTCCCTGCTCGCCAGAGAGATCGCGGAAGCGCTCGGGGAACTCGGCGACGTTGCCGAGCTCGGCCCCGCGAAACGAGTAAATCGATTGGTAGGGGTCACCGGTGACTGTCAGGTTGCGATGGTCTGCGGTCAGCAGCTCGAGCAGCCGGGCTTGGGCCGGCGATGTGTCTTGGTACTCGTCGACGAGCACGTAGGGGAACTGCCGGGCAACCTGCCGGCGGACGTCGTCGCTTTCTAACAGAGTGGTCGCCCGCGAGAGGAGAGCGGCGTAATCAAGTCGCCGGCGAGTGTCGAGCTCGGCCTGATAGCGGGTCATGAAGTCGGGGAGGGCTGCCCACCGAGGCCGTTGCAATGCGAGCGTTCGCAAGCGGGTTTCGTCGATTAGGCGCTCCTGGCACCGCAGGAGAAAGTCGGCGACTTCGTCGGCCAACGTCGGCGAGATGAGCAATGCCCGGAGAGGGACCGGCCATTTCGCCGGATCCTCGGTGGTCAGCAGCTCGTGTACCAGGCCGACCTGCTCGAGTCCGGTGAGGAGAGCCGGCACCGGTTCGACGCCCTTGGTGGCGAAGGTCTCGAGCAGGCGGCGGCAGAACGCGTGAAAGGTCGCGATGCCGGGGATCGGCAGGCCGGTGCGGCTGGCCCGACGGGTGAGGTCGGCCGCGGTTCGTCGTGAGAAGGAGAGCAACAGGACCTCACCGGACAAGGCCCGATTGGCATGAATGAGGTAGACCGCCCTGCGAACCAGGAACTCGGTCTTCCCGGTGCCCGGTCCGGCCACGACGATCTGAGGCCCATCGGTATGGGTAATCGCTGGATCCCAGTCGGACGGACCGATCCTGAGATCAGCGGTCATGCGGCCTGCTGGGTCTCCCGCCGGAGGCAGAGCGGACAGTGGGTTCCGTCACCTGCGTATACAACCTCAAAGACGAGACCAGCGCTGGCAATGATGTCGAGGGCTTGATTGATTTCCATACAGCCGAACCTATCGGCTCGGTGTGACAAGAACCGATCGTTAGCCGGCGAAGACGTGACAGGTCCAGAGACGGCCGCTTGAGTCTACGTAGACGCCAACTCCGACCGAGGTGTACCGGGATTCGATCATGTTGTTGTAGTGGCCGGAGCTGTTGGTCAAGCCCGTGAACATGGCCGACACACTGGCCCCGTAGGCGATGTTCTCGCCGACGATGGTCCAGGGGTTGAGCAGCGAGCCGATGTTGGAGTGGGCAAAGTTGTCAGAGTCCGCCATCTCCTTGGCCCACCAGCGAGCGTAATTGTTCAGCTCCGCATTCGACGTGAGCGCCCCAACCCCAACCGAGCCTCGCAGCCCGTTGATTCGACCGAGGAAGTCTGCCTCGGCCCCGCCGTCGAAATTTCCCGCGGGGATTGTGGTGGCAGGCGGGGCGGTGGTGATGGGTGGCGGAGCCGTCGTGGGTGGCGCGGTAGTTGCCGGGGCGGAGGTGGTTGCCGGCGGCGCTGTCGTCGCCACAGGACGGGCGGTGACTGTGGTCGATGGATTGGTTGCGGTTGGACCGGTGGTGGTGGTCGTTGCCGCGGAAGTCGTTGCCGGAGCGGTTTGCAGGGGGATCTCCTCGACCGAGAAAGTCGAAGCCGGGGATCGTCCCACCCGGTTGAGGAAGGCTTCGAAGGAGTCGTACAAGGCGCCTTCGATAATTACTCCGATGCCATCTGCGTTGAGGTTCTGCAACGGAGTCTCGAGATTTCGTTCCGCGTCGAGATCGTTGGCAGTGAGGTCGACGACTCGTGGTGGTGCGGTTGCACCGCTGATGACCTGGCTTGCAGCTACCCACATCACCGTGGTGATGCCCAGCAAAATCGCTCGCTTCACTCGACCCTCCCGAGGTCCTACCGGGCTCGGACCCGGTGTATCCCTATCCGAGGAAGGGTTATCGGCGCTTTGGCGAAATTGCTTTAGGGTCTTGAGCCCTACCTAACCGGCGAGAGCTTCCAGATTCTGCCAAGCAGGGCACTGAGGCCGGAACGAGCACCAGTTGCACAACGGTCCGGTTCGGGGGGGGAAGTGATCACGTTCGATGGCCCGGTTGATCGCCGACCATAAGGCGTTGAGCTGGCGCTCCATGGCGTCGAGCTGACGATCATCGACCGGGAACCGATACATCGTGGGACCGTTGAGATAGAGCAGCCGTACTTCGACCGGGGTCTCTCCGAGATGGCGTCGGATGAGCAACGCATAGATCTTGAGAGCGAAGAAGGCGGAGATTGAATAGGTCTCGGGCGGCGCTGTCCCGGTTTTGTAGTCGGTGATGACGATCCGGCCGTCAGTACGCCGGTCCACTCGGTCGAGGATGCCCCGAATCATCATTCCCTCGCCAATTGGTTCGAGCAGGTCGAGCTCGCGTTCTAGGGGGTCGAAGGAGTTGGGGTCTTCGAGTTGGAAGTAGTTGGCGAGCAGCTCCAACGAGTCGATTCCCCATTGGCGCTCCTCGTCAGTGCTGGCAAAAAGGTCGGTGAACTCCTCCTCGTTGCGGATCTCTCCCCACGCCTGGCGAAAAAGGTCATAGAGGCGGTTTGGGGAGCGGTCGGCTCGCTCCAGCTCGTAGAACCGTTGCAGAGCCAGATGCGAAGTTGTCCCCCTGGCTTGCTGCGGAGTGGTGGGCTCGGGGAGATGGTCGATGGCCCGAAACCGGAACAGCTGCGGACAGGTCTTGAAATCACCGGCTCGACTGGGCGACAACGTCTCCAAGGTCATGTTGGGAATATACGGCGAGCAAATGACAGATTTGGAATTTACCCCGTGGAACCCCCCGGTTCGGGTGAAAGATTGGACCCTCGAAAAGAAGAAAACCCCGAGAGAGCTGCGAGACAAGCTCGTACCCTCTCGGGGTCCTCTGTCGTTTGAACTCCGAGACAAAGCTCGTTCTTCACCCGACTCCCGTCCCGCCTCTCGGCTGACTTGGGTCTGCTGGAGTCGCCTCCAACCGACTTTGCCAACTTAGGCGACGGAAAGTCGGGACGTCAAGCCGGAGGCCTCTCAAAATTTCGCGACCGGCTGTTTTGTTTTCGCTCTCTTCCCGCGTTTCTTCCCCCCTTTTCGGGGGGAGAAAGCAAAACCGCCTCCAGTCTCTACCGCGGTGACGCCCAGCATCGGAAGAAATCGACCGCTCACAACCGAATCATCAAAGGGAGCGGACCCCACCTGGCTCCCGACATAATTTGTCGCCACAGGAACGCTATTTGGGAAATTCGTCCTGTGGCTAACGAGTACCGTTCGCCACGGGACAGATTTGGTTTTGGGCGTTCGCCTGAGGACAGATTACGCGCAGTCGGAGAGTTGGCGGCGGGCAGGCGATTTCGGCTCGGATAAAGCGACACTTGCGGGGGGAGAAACAGAAAGAGAAGACCCCGAGGGAGCTTTGACGAATCTCCACCCTCTCGGGGCCTTCCAGGTGCTGACCCGAAGGTCGCACACGAGTCCCATCTAGGGACTACGTCCTCGCTGAGACGACGACCCGAAGGCCCACAATCTCAGGGTGACAATTGCGTGGGGTCCGAAGACCGCCGCACCAGCGAATGTAAACGACGAGTCGAGTTGCTGCAACATGTTTTCGCGGAGGTCCGCGCCAAGGCCCGATTGCTAACGTCGCTGCGTGGCCTACCCGAAAAAGTTGCTCAGTCCTGGCGAAGAGGTGGTATCCGAGTTCAAACCCCATTGGACCGCCATCCTCGGTCCCCTCGGTCTTACTCTGCTCGCGATCGCGCTGGTCGTCGTGTTGCTGGTGTTCAGCCCTGCTCCCTGGTCCTTTTGGGGCCCAATTGCGGTGGCGGTGCTGTGGTTCGTTGTGACGATCCGCAAATTGGTCGATTGGATGACGACCGACCATGTCATCACGAACGAGCGGGTCATCCAGCGCAGTGGCTTCATCAGCAAGGCGGGCAAAGAGATCCCGCTCGAGATGATCAACACCGTCTCCTTCAATCAGTCCGTGTTTGAACGGATGGTGGGTAGCGGCGATGTGATGATCGAATCGGCGGGAGAGACCGGACAGACCCTCTATAACGACATTCCGCGAGCCGAAGAGAAGAAGAATCTGATCTATAAGGCTCGGGAAGAGCGGATGCTGACCCTTGAGCGCGGCGGCCAGGGAGTGTCGAGAGCCGAGCAGCTGCAGATCCTCTCGAAGCTCCACGACGAGGGCCGTCTCACCGATGCGGAGTACGAGGCGCAAAAGCGCCAGGTCCTCGGCTAAACCCGATCAGGAGTCACCGATGACGCACATGATGGACTTCCCCCTCAATCTTTCGACCCTTTACGAGCGGACGGTTCGGATTCATCCCGGTCAAGAGATCGTCTCGGTGGAATCCGATCGCAGCCTGGTCCGGACCAACTACGGCGAGGTTGATGGGCGAGTTCGCCGGCTGGCGAGCGCGCTACAGAACCGCCTCGGAATCGATCAAGGCCAGGCCATCGCCACTTTCGCGTGGAACAACCGCCGCCACCACGAGCTCTATTGGGCAACCGCCAACACTGGCCGCATCTGTCACACGATCAACCTGCGGCTGTTCCCTGAGCAGGTCGCCTACATCGTCAACCATGCTGAGGATGGCGCCTTGTTCGTCGATCCCGATCTCGTTCCGCTGATGGAGCGGATCGCCCCGAACTTGGAAACCGTCCGTCACTACATCGTGATGGGTGACTCGGTCGGAGACACCTCGCTGCCGAATGCCATCGCCTACGAGGATCTGCTCGACGAAGCCGAGCCTTGGGGAGAGTGGCCGTTCCTTGACGAGCGTTCCCCGATGATGCTCTGTTACACGTCGGGAACGACCGGAAACCCCAAAGGCGTCGCCTACACCCAGCGCTCGACGTACATCCATGCCATATCCAACCTGGCGATGGTTTCGCTTACCGCGGACGACAACGTCCTTCCGGTCGTGCCGATGTTCCACGCCTCGGCCTGGGGCTATCCGTTTATGGCCACGGCGGTGGGCGCCAAGCTCACCTACCCGGGTCCCGACCTCACTCCGGCCGGCCTCGTCAACTTGTTCGAGAAGGAGCGGGTGACGTTCGCGGCGGGAGTGCCGACGGTTTGGTTGGGGATCATGCATTATCTGAGTGAGCACCCCGAGGCCGACCTTTCCTCGATGCGCGGATTCCTGTGCGGCGGGTCGGCGGTTCCCCGCGTGATGATCGACTGGTTCTGGAAGAATCGCGGCATTCTCATCAAGCAAGGCTGGGGCATGACTGAGACGAACCCGGTGGCGTCGGTGGCGATGCTGAAGCCGCACATGGCCGACTGGGAGTTCGATCGGCAGCTCGACGTCTTGGAAACAGCGGGTCTGCCCGCCGCCGGTCTGCAGGTGAAGATTGTCGACGACGAGGGAAACCGGCTCCCAGAAGATGGCGAGGCCTTCGGTGAGCTGTTGATTCGCGGCCCCTGGATTGCCGCCGAGTACTACCGAGACGCCCGATCGGCACAGACTTTCCAGGATGGCTGGATGCGGACCGGTGACGTCTGCAAGATCACCCCCGAGGGCTACATCAAGATCACCGACCGCGCCAAAGATGTCATCAAATCAGGCGGCGAGTGGATCTCCTCTCTTGACCTCGAGAACACGCTGATGGCCCACCCGGCAGTCGCCGAAGCGACCGTGGTCGGGCTGAAGCACGCCAAATGGGACGAGCGTCCGGTGGCCTTTGTGGTCTTGCGGCCCAACGCCAACGCCGATCAGGAGGAGCTGGTCGGATTCCTCGCCGACAAAGTCGCCAAGTGGTGGCTGCCGGACAAGGTGGTCTTCATCGAGGCCATCCCCAAGACCGGGACCGGCAAGTTCGACAAGAAGGTGGTACGCGATCAGTACGCCGACCTTCTCATGGGCTAGTTGCCGGTTTGGGCGAGCTGCATCAGGCATGGGGCTGGGTCGCGGTCGCGAGTACGGGTCTGGCCGGGTTGGTGGCGCTGGCGATCCATTGGCGGAAGCGTCCAATCGGTCGCGGTTTTTGGATCATCGTCGCTATCGCCATCACGGCTCTGTTGCTGCAGGTGTTGCTAGGTCTGGGGGCGATGAACTTCGAGAGCAAGGATCCGGGCAACCAGCACGTCTTCTACGGCGTGGTCATCTCCTTCACCCTCACCTTCGCCTACATCTACCGCGCCCAATTCCGTCGCAAGCCTGGTCTTTACTACGGATTGCTCCTGCTTTTCCTGATGGGCCTCGGAATCCGCGGGATCATGACCTTTGGAGGGAACTTTTGAGCACAAGGAGCGCCTGATGTTGCTAGCGGGGAAGCGGCTTTTGATCACCGGGATCACCACCGACGACTCGATCGCCTTTTCCGCTGCCCGGGTGGCGCAGGAGCAAGGGGCGGAGATCGTGGTGACGGGTTTCGGGCGGGCGATGCGCCTGACTGAGCGGGCCGTGCAGAGGCTGCCGACTCCACCGCCAGTTCTCGAGCTCGACATCAACGAGCCAGCCGACGTCACCGCGGTGGTGGGCGATCTCGAGCAACGATGGGGGAGCCTCGACGGCGCCCTCCATGCCATCGCCTACGCCCCGGCCGACGCCCTCGGGGGCAACTTTCTCAACACTCCAGCCGAATCCGCCGCAACCGCCTTTCTCACCTCGGCGTTTTCGTTCAAGACGCTGGCGGTGGGCGTGCTTCCGCTACTGCAAAAGGCCGGCGGAGGAGCGCTGGTGGGACTCGACTTCGACAACCGCACGGCCTGGCCCGCATACGACTGGATGGGAGTGGCCAAGTCGGCGCTGCAATCAGTCTGCCGCTACCTCGCTCGCGACCTCGGCCAGCATCAGGTGAGGGTCAATCTGGTCTCGGCCGGGCCGCTTCGGACCGTCGCCGCCAAGTCGATTCCCGGGTTCGACCATCTGCACGACACCTGGGCCGAAAGAGCTCCGCTCCCGTGGGATTCCTCCAACCCGGAGGCGGTAGCGAAGATGATCTGCGTCCTTCTCTCCGACTGGGCCCCGTTGACCACTGGCGAGGTGATCCACGTCGATGGTGGATTCCATGCCATCTCCGCTCCCCCGACGAAAGGCGAGAGCTCCTAGTAGCTCGAGTAGTTCGCCGCCGCGGCCAGAGGCACCGGCGCGGTGCGAGGCAAGGTCACCACGAAGGTGGCGCCGCCGCCGGGGGTGTCGCGCATTTCGACTCCGCCTTTCATCGCTTCCGCCAACCCTTTGACGATGTTCAGGCCCAGACCGGTGCCTCCGCGGGTGCGGGTCGCCGAGCCTTCGAGCTGGGTGAAGCGATGAAAGATCCGTTCGCGTTGGCCGGCCGGGATGCCAAATCCATGATCGATCACAGACACTTCCACCCGATTAGCCAAGGCGATTGCCTTCACCTCAACCGGGCTGTCGGGCGCGTACTTCACTGCGTTCTCGAGCAGGTTGAGGAAGATGCGATCGAGGTGATCGGGGTCGGATAGCACAGTTAGGTCGGCGGGCTCGACATCGATCTGGACCTGTGCAATTTGCAGCGCGCCAACAACGTCCGCCAAGAAAGTTTCCAGCACGACCTTCTCTAGTTGAATCGGGACCGCATTCCTCTCTAGGCGGCTGACGATGAGAAGGTCTTCGATCAGTCGCTGCAGGCGCCCGGCCTGCCGGCGGGCAGTGCTGAGCAGGTTTCTTGCCGCTTCCGTGTCGGGGGCCAACTCGGGTCGGGCAACGGTATCGAGTGATCCGATGATCGAGGTCAAAGGGGTGCGCAACTCGTGGCTGACCACCGAGACGAAGTCGGTTTTCATCTGCGCCACTTCCTCGAGCCGCCTCGTCATCTCGGCCACCGCTTCGTATCTGCCCAGCTGGCTAAGGACCAACGCCGCCGGGGCGCCGAGCGAGGAGAGCGCTTCGGCCTGTTCCTCGCCGAAAGTGCCGGCAGCAGGATCGCCCACCGCGATCACCCCGACCTTGAATTGCTCCACTCGCAAGGGAGCCAGGATCGCCTCGGTTAGACCCAGTTCGCCGAGGATGCCGAATGCGTCCGGTCGATCAGAAATACGGTCGAGGTGGAGGGGCTTTCCCGATTTGAAGACCTGGGCCAGCACCCCACCGGTACTTACCGGCACGGTGAAATCGCCGGCTTCGACCGGGTAGCCGCTGACCCAGAGCGGGTTCATCAAACGCAACTCGTGGGTGTCGGGCACATAAAGCATCACCACCCCCACCTGCGCATTGAGGTAGTTGCATATACGCCCGACTAACTCGGGGAGGACTTCTGCAAGAGAATCGGCGCCGGCGAGGGTCGTTGAGACCGCGTAGAGCCTCTCGAAGTCGGCGCGTTGGCGCTGGAGGTCGGTCAGGCGGCGCGCGCTCCGCACGGATTCTTGCTCGAACTCATACCCCATCAAGGCAGTGGCCGTCGCGACTACCACCACAGAGAAGATCTGGACGAGCAGCGTCGCCACCTGGGTCGCGGCGAGAAACGACAGAAATCCGAGTCCCGCGACAGCTAGCACGCTCACGATGACATGCTTGACCCGGTCGAGGACCAGCCCACTCAGGGCGACCAGCCCAAAGAACATGGGGGAGGCGAGGGTTTGCATCTCCTTGGGCGAGCCGATGACGATCAGGCACACAATGATTGTTCCGATCCATGCAAGCGTTGCCCATGGTCCGCTATTCGTTGGCATGATTCGCTGCCAATCGAGCAACGAGGAGGCCGTGAGCACGATCGCCATCAGGACGACCGATAGGGACAGCCCTAGGTAGACGAAGGCCCCTTCGCGGACGGCCAGTGCGGCCAAAATCACCAAGACCACCCACGCCAAAGCGACCGACCGCTTCATCGCGGCAGCCCGGAAGCGCCACACGGGGGCTACGTCAGATGTCGGGGCAGGAACTGTTGGCCTTTTCGGGTAGGGGTTCATCTGTATTCTCGACCTCTGTGGCCCGGTCATTGAGTAACTCCCCGGCGGGGGAGGAGCCAATCCTCGAGCGGTTCTCTTGGCCTTAAGGGCCTTTGGGTCGATTTTTGCTGTGGTCGAGGGGGATCCGCGGATCCTTGCTCTCCATGGCTGGGCCCGGCGGGGCTCTGATTTCAGGGTTGCGCTCAATGGGCTGGGGTACCTCGCCCCGGATCTGCCCGGATTTGGCGCCTCACCGGAACCCGCGGCGGCAATCGGGGTTGACGGCTACGCCTCGCTCCTACAGCCGTTGCTCGACTCGCTCGGCTCAGAGCCGATTCTGATCGGCCATTCGTTCGGTGGCCGGATCGCCGCCGTCTTGGCGGCCAATCAACCCGACCGTTTCGCGGGAGTGGTGCTCATCGGCGTTCCGTTGATAAGAAGGACAACGACAAGCCGGCCGCCGCTGCTTTACCGGCTGACACGTTGGGCCCACCGTCGCAAGCTGCTCCCGGACTCGGCTATCGAGACCTTGCGGCAGCGTTATGGCTCCACCGACTATCGAGCAGTGACGGGCGTGATGCGCGAGATTTTGGTTAAGGCCGTTAACGACGATTACGCCGAGCTGCTTCCTCGTCTCCAGCCGCCGGTGGTGCTGCTTTGGGGCGCGGACGATCGTGAGGTGCCGTTCACCGTCGCCGAGGCGGCGGCAGCCGTTATCCCTCAGGCCGATCTCCGCGTGGTCAAAGGCGCCGGTCATCTCTTGCCACTTAGTCACCCGGAAGAGCTCCGCCGAGCAGTCGAGTCGCTTCGCAGATGATCTGGCTGGCGCTGGTCGGTGTCGGGGCGACGCTCGCCTCGATTCGTTGGCTACGGGTCGCCCAACGGGAGCACTATCTCCCGCCGGCGGTGAGTCGTTTCGCCTGGCGGTGGTGGAAGGTTTCTCCGCTCAACCAAGCCTTAGGACTGCTGGCCCTTGTTGGTCTGGCAGGATCATTCGTCCTCGAACCTCGCCTGGCCTGGTTCGCATTGGTGGCAGTGATCGCCCCGGTGGGCCTGTCCTGGAGGGGCCGCACCTCCCGGCTCGCCTGGACGGGGCGGCTGCGGCGCTTGGCAGTCCTCACCGGCCTTTTGGTGGCGCTTTTCATCGTCGGGTCGGGGGCCATCGGCCACCCGGGTCCGGGGTTGGCGGCTGTCGTGGGGTTGCCTCTGTTGATCGATGCCGGGTTGTGGTTGGCCGAGTCGATCGAGCGTCGCCTGGGCGAGAAATGGGTGACCAAGGCGAGAGAACGCCTCAAGGGGAGCGGTGCCCGTGTCGTGGGAATCACCGGGAGCTACGGCAAGACCACCACCAAAGCCTACCTCGGTCATCTGCTGGCCGGCTTCAAAGCCACGGTGCTCACTCCGGCATCGTTCAACAACCGCCTCGGCATCGCTCGGGCCATCAACGAACAACTCGCCTCGGGGACCGACGTCTTTGTCGCCGAGATGGGGACCTACGGCCCGGGCGAGATCGCCGACCTCTGCTCGCTGGCTCCACCCGGGATCGCGGTGATCACCTCGATTGGCCCGGTTCATCTCGAAAGATTCGGGAGCGAAGAGAAGATCGCAGCTGCGAAGTCCGAAATCCTGGCTGACGCCAAGGTCGCCGTGCTGAATGTCGACCATCCGTTGTTGGCCGAGCTTGCAAGCCGCTTCGGCGGTGACGTGGTGAGATGCTCCGCCCTCGACCGGGGAGCGACTGTTGCCGTTGTCGACGGATCGGTCTGGATCGACGAGCGAGAAGTCGGAGTCGTTGGCGCCGAGGTGTTCGCGGCCAACCTTGCCTGCGCGATCGGTGCGGCGCGCGCGCTGGGAACGTCTGTCGATCACATCGTCGGTCGGTTGCCCGATCTGCCGACCACGGCCCACCGGCGACATGTCTCGGTTTCCGATCGTGGTGTGACTGTCATTGACGACACCTACAACTCGAACCCTGCCGGGGCCAGAGCAGCGCTGGAGAGGCTGTTGGCCGTTGACGGCGACGGTCGACGGGTGGTGGTGACCCCAGGGATGGTCGAGCTCGGCGATAAGCAGAGCCTGGCCAACAGGTCATTCGCTGCCGAGGCGGCCTATGAAGCGACCGACCTCGTCGTCGTGGGCCGGACCAACCGACGGGCCCTGATCGAAGGAGCAGAAACCGGGCGCGCCCTCGTTACCGTGGTCGATTCTCGATCGCAAGCGGTGGAATGGGTTCGCGCCAACCTCGGACCCGGCGACGCCGTCCTCTATGAAAACGACCTTCCCGACCATTATCCATAAACCCACATGAGCCGGCCCGCGGTCGTCTTCGGAGGACCTTCCGACGAGCACGACATCTCGATCCTCACCGGCTTGCAGGCCGCCCATGCGCTTTCTGATGTCGAGGCGTTCTACTGGACCAAAGGTGGCGATTGGTTCCAGGTCGACGCCGACTCGGAGGCCCGAGACTTTGTCGACGGCCCTCCGCGGAAGTCGAGAGCGGTGCAGCTAATTGCGTCTCCCGGACAGGGATTCGTCAGCAAGAAACCGATCGCGGTCAGCGCGGTGGTCGTTTGCTGTCACGGCGGTCCCGGCGAGGACGGCACCCTGCAAGGGATCTTCGACCTCGCCGGGCTGCGCTACACCGGTCCAGGTCAGGCGGCGTCGGCGCTGGGGATGGACAAGCTCGCGTTCGGCGCGGCGATGGCCGCGGCCGGCATGCCAACGCTCCCTCGGGTTCTCGTGTCGGCCAACGCGCAGCCTGGCTTTGACGGACCATTTATCTGCAAACCCCGTTTCGGCGGTTCCTCGATCGGGATCGAGGTGGTCGAGGATTGGGAGACGGCTTTGGCGCTCGTGCAGACCTCGCCGTTCTATTGGTCAGGCGGGGTCGCTGAGATTTTCCTGGCCGATAGCCGCGATCTGCAGGTCGCGGTTCGTACCTGGCCTTCGACCGAGCTCTCGGCGATCGAGGAGCCCGTGCGGAGCGGGAGCGGGATCTATTCGTACAGCCAGAAATACTTGGCCTGGGGTGGCGAGGTAAGCGGCGGTCGCCAACTTCCAGCGCAAATGGACGCCCACACCGAGAACCGGCTTCGTCAACTGGCCGCCTCGGTGACGCTCGCCGCGGGCCTGCGCGGGATCTGCCGGATTGACTTCCTCGAACGCAACGGCGAGGTGTTTGTCAACGAGGTCAACACCATCCCCGGGTCGATGGCCGCCTACCTCTGGATCGACCCCAAGCTCAGCCGACTCGACTTGTTCCGAGGCATGATCGAAGAAGCCCTAAACCGGCCAACGCGTCGCTTCTCGATAGCTGGCGCCGACGGTTCTGCGCTCCGCAACGCGGGAACGATCCAAAGCAAACTGGCTTAACAATCCCATTCTTGCGTAAATCTGCGCCCTTAATCCCGGGGTTTTTTACGCAGGGATGATTAGAGGTGGACCACCGGGCAGGTGAGCGTCCGCGTGATGCCTTCGATCGACTGGATCTTGGCGACGACCAGCTTGCCGAGAGCATCGACGTCCGCCGCTTCGGCTTTGACGATCACGTCGTAGGGACCGGTGACGTCATCCGCCGACTCGACCCCTTGAATAGTCCGGACCTGCTCGGCGACGTTGGCGGCTTTGCCAACCTCGGTCTGGATTAGCACGAATGCCTGAACCACGAGACCTCCTACGGTCGTTAGGGAACCCTGCTGCGACTATACCGACGGGGCTTTCGCCGCGTCGGCCGACAGGTCAGTAGCCGTCCGAGCCGATGCGAACGGTGGTGGCAAAGGGTTGGCCGCTTGAGTCGTCGACCTCGAAAACGATGCGCTGCCCTTGGCGAAGGCTGCGAAAGATCGACCCGGCCAACGAGCCGGGTCTTAGAAAAACCTCGGAACGGTCATCGTCACGAACGATCACGCCGGCACCGGTGACGGGGTCGTAAATCTTGACGACACCCTGCACGAATCAGACCTTTTCGGCCTTTCCTGCCCGAATGCACGACGTGCAAATGCGGGCTCGACGCGTGTTCGAGCCATGTTTGACGCGGACGATTTGGATGTTGGGGAGCCAGCGCCGGTTGTTGCGCTTATGCGAAAAGCTAACGGTGTTCCCGTAGCTCGGCTCCTTGCCGCACACTTCACAGCGGTAGGACATAGAAGTCGCAAGATTAGCCCGTTACCTTTGGCTTGTGGCAACGCTGGCCAAGTTGGCGACGATTGGGATTGAGAACGTTCGCGGTCTGTCGGGACCGACCGGCGACATTCTGCGTCGCAATGGGCTGCTCACCGTCGCCGACCTCTTGCTGCACGTCCCGCGAAGGTATCTCGACCGCTCCCGCATCGAGCCTCTGGCACTTGCTCCCATAGGCGAGGAGGTGACGCTTCTGGCCACGGTCACATCGGTCTCGATTCGCCGCCCCAAGCGCAATATGTCGATCGTCAGCATGAAAGTGAGCGACGGAACTTCCGACATGGAGGTGAGCTTCTTCAACCAGCCCTATCGCGCCACGACGCTGAAGGTGGGGACGCAGGCTCTTTTCTCGGGGAAGATCGAGCGATTCAACCGAGCTCGGCGAATGACCAATCCCGCAGTCGACGAGCTCGACAGCGACGGCCTCCGAACCGGACGGCTGGTGCCGATCCATGGAGCGTTCAAAGGCGTGAAACCGGGAAACATTCGCCGCTACATATTCGACGCACTCAAGCGTTCGCTGCCAGTTCCGGACCCGATCCCAGTAGAGCTCATCGCGCTGCTTGGCCTCGCGGACCGGGCGTGGGCTTTCGACAAGATCCATTTTCCAGATGACGAAGGCGATGTTGACAAGGCTCGGCGCCGGCTGGTTTTCGACGAGCTGTTCCGTCTAGAGCTCGCCCTCGCTTTACAAAAGCGCCATCAGCTCGACGAGTCGCGCGGCCGCTCGCACGAGGTGGGCGGCGAGCTAGTCGACCGTTTCCTCCGAGGTCTCCCATATGAGTTGACCAACGCTCAGCAACGGGTGCTAGCCGAGATCCGTGCCGACCTGCAAGCGCCCTATCCCATGCATCGGTTACTGCAAGGTGAGGTCGGTTCCGGCAAGACCGTGGTGGCGGTGGCAACCATGCTCGAGGCCGTGGCCGCCGGTCTCCAAGCCGCGGTGATGGCGCCGACCGAGGTGCTGGCGATCCAGCATTTCCTCGGCATCCGGGCGCTGTTGGAAACCGCCGCGCTTTCGCCGGGCGAAGAAGCAGCGGGTCTGGGAATGGAGAGTCTGTTCTCGCAAGCCTCCGACCTCCCGGTGCGGATCGCCCTACTCACCTCGTCGCAAGCCCGTACCAACTATGACCCGAAAGCCCGCCGGGCCGAGATCAGACAAGCCATCGCCGCGGGGAACGTCGACCTGGTGATCGGGACCCATGCCTTGATCCAGGAAGGCGTTGAGTTTGCCGACCTCGCCGTGGCAGTGGTCGACGAACAACATCGGTTCGGCGTTGCCCAACGGGTCATGCTGAAAGAGAAGGCGGTAACTGCCGACCCCGATGTGCTGATCATGACTGCCACCCCGATCCCTCGCACTCTGTCGATGACGCTCTATGGCGACCTCGACGTGTCGCTGCTTGACGAGATGCCCCGGGGACGCGGCCCGACCAAGACCAGGGCGATCAAACGATCCAACGAGTACATCGCCTGGAACCTGGTCAAACAAGCGGTGGCCGAAGGGCACCAGACCTTCATCGTTTGCCCATTGGTGGAGGACAGCCCCAAGCTGGAGCTCGCCTCCGCCAACTCGGAGTTCGATCGGCTTTCCGAAGAGTTTTCTGACTTGCGGGTTGGGCTGATTCATGGGCAACTCTCGCCGCTCGAGAAGGAGACGGAGATGGCCGCCTTTCGCGCCGGACAGATCGATGTTTTGGTAGCGACCACGGTGATCGAAGTCGGGATCGACGTTCTCAACGCCACCCTGATGGTGATCCAGGATGCCGATCGGTTTGGACTTTCCCAACTCCATCAGTTGCGCGGCCGAGTCGGTCGAGGCACCGCCCCGGGGCTTTGCATCTTGATCGCCGACCCGACCACCGACGAAGGCGAGCAGCGGATCGGAGCGATGGTCGAAAGCACCGATGGGTTTCGACTGGCCGAGATCGACCTCATGCTGCGGGGCCAGGGCACGGTGTTCGGGGCGAAGCAGTCGGGGATGGTCGACCTTCGCATCGCCGACATCCTCCGCGACTACGCGGAGCTGGTCGCCGCCCGCCGCGAGGCTTTCGCCCTGGTCGATCGCGATCCAAGGCTCGCGGAACATCCTGAGCTGGCCGAGGAGGTACTCGCGCTTCTCGGCGAACGAGTCGAGTGGCTGTTCAAGTCTTAGGCGGCACCGCGGGCTGCCCAGGCGGTGGCGACGATGGTAAGAGTCTCTCCGAGCTGGGAGCGAGCGATATCTCGCAGACGGTCCTTTTGCTCGGGGTCGAGCTTTGACACATACGCTCCCGATGGCCCTACGCCGAAGGTGAAGGGTTCCCACCAGTCTTCGAAGGTTGAGTATGAGACGGAAGCTGCGAGTTCTGTCTCTTTGATATCTCGCAAACCTGCCGCTCGGAACAGGTCTCCGAGGTGTCCGGCTCGAGTTCCCGGGTAGTCGGATTCGTCGTCGACGTTTTGATCGAGCTGGCGGGCGGCTTGCCAGAGCGGGCTGACTGCGGCTCGGTCGCCCCCGAAGTCCCAAACGCAAGCCGCAACGACTCCGCCGGACTTCGTCACTCGCTTCATCTCGCTCAATCCTGCAATCGGGTCAGGCATGAAATGGACTACAAGTTGAGCAAGGGTGCGATCGAAAACCTGGTCCTCGAAAGGCAAACTGTCGGCCGATGCCTGCTCGACAACCACTCCAGGGAATCGCGATCGGGCGGTTTCAACGAACGGCTTCGATGGGTCCACTGCCAAGACGCCCGACGCCCCCAGGCGTTGTACCAACTCACCGGTGAGGGCCCCGGGACCACAACCGACATCAAGCGCGGTTTGCCCGGGAGCAACCTCGGCCAGGTCGGCAAGCTGGGGCGAAAGCTGGATCGAATAGCGACCCATGAATCGGTCATAGGCGTCGGCCGAAACCTCAAAGCTCACCC
>Ga0136621_1000007_pt1 | contig 60036 bp, 52 predicted proteins | sample AntDryUQ445A2306_FD_104673 | JGI IMG/M metagenome (GOLD analysis project Ga0136621, IMG submission 104673) | Polar desert sand microbial communities from Dry Valleys, Antarctica - metaG UQ445A (23.06) | ecosystem: Environmental > Terrestrial > Soil > Desert | place: Antarctica: Dry Valley...
CGGCGCAAGTACAAGACCAGCGGCTGGAAGGGTACCTTGATGGTGATCACCACCGTCGGCCACTTGGCGGAGGCCGCATTTCATCACCCCGACATCACCGCGTCGTATGCATTTGTGATCGTCAAGCTGGTGAATCACGCTGCCAAAGGCGTGACCGACAAGGACTTCGAGCTGGCGAAAAAAATCGAGGACGTGATCCAGTGGCAGCCTGGCAAGGAAGGCGGTGCGCTGGACGGCACACCGGACGACGCGCGGTTCAAATACATCAAGTACGACGACTAGCGCGATAAATGACGGCGCACGGCCGCTGCGCCATGTACGAGACCGGCATGATCCGGCGCGGGTACACGTTAGCCGCGCGGCGTTCGAACTGGCGCGGAGCCATCATCTGCGGGAACCCGTGTCAGGTCTGGCTCTTGTGCGTGGCACTAGGCAACCGTTAACCTGCTGTCCAAACGATCCGGGCAGGGACGGCAGGCCACGCAGACACGCAAGGATCGGTCGGTCGATCAGCGCGGCCGATCAACCAGCCGGTCAACAATTCCAAGCATTAACCTTAAACTCAGGAGGTCGAATGACAACTGTAGTAACGGGTAACTGTCAACGCTGCCGCTTCACCGATTGTGTCACTGTGTGTCCCGTCGCGTGTTTTCACGGTGACGATGAGATGCTTTATATTGACAGCGAGGTGTGCATCGATTGCGGCGCGTGCATTCCCGAATGTCCGGTACAGGCGATCTACGAGGACTCCGATATCCCCGACGACTTGACAAAGTGGATAGCCATCAACGCCGAGCGTGCGCCCGACCTGCCGGTGATCGAGGACAAGCAGGACCCGCTCCCCGGAGCGGAGGAGAGAAGGGCAGAGTTGGGCTTTTAATTTAGCCCGTTACAGATCACGATTTTTCGGGTCAGAATTGCGGCTTACGCACGTGACGGCGGCGGGCGGTGTTGCCGGCGCCTTTAAGGAGCGGAAGTCCATTGCCTGGACCTGGTCATTCGCCACCCGCACCTTCCGTGGCTGTGTGTGCGACGACATTGACCCCTCCGTTACCGCCGAACGGGTCGATCAAAGCTTCCTTGATTGGCTGGCCCAGTTGGCGCCCAGATAACCGGCGTATTCATTCTCCGCGAGCACCTGCACGACCTCATCGTAGTTCTTGATGATGTCCGACAGATCGTCTTTGCCGGTCCGCATCAGTTTTGTCTTCACTGGGGCGCGGGCGATGTTGAGATAATCGAAAAGCCTGTTCGTGACGTCCTGGTGACATTCGCTTCGCAACAGATCCGTTTCGTAGTGTACGGAGGAATAAGGAAGATCATGCAGGATAAGCGCCTCTTCCTGCAGCAATCGTTCACGCTTCTTGATCCGCCTGATGAGGTCGGAGGTCTCGACGTAAAACTTTTTCAGTCGCAGCGGCCCTTGCGAGACCTCATGATGCGAAGCGCCACGGTGCGCCGCGACCACGCTCGACATTGCGTGACGGAGGATATTGGTTCTTTTTAAGTAGATGAGGTTCCAGCCGTCGCCGACCATCCGTTGCAGGAATCGACGGGGCTCCATGACGCCTTGTTTTTTGGTGAGCTGGTAAACCTTGACCTTGAATCCAAAGATCGGTTTCGGCGAGCGATTGGCGCGCGCGGCGACGAAGTAATGCGGGAACGGGACCTTGCGCTCGAGGATCTCGCCTTCGCAGTAAACTTGCGGGCTTGAGTTCAGAAGATCCACCAGCAATGAACTCCCGCTCCTGCCTTGCCCGAAGATGACAAATTTTTTCGCCAACCTGCGCGGAGTCAACAGGCGCACATAGACGGTGCGATCGTCGAGCATACGTTGGACGATTCTGATTCTGTGGCGTATGTTCAAAACGCAATTCCAAACACGAGTGAAAGCGTATGCAATTCATGCGGCGCTGCTGTTCGCGTCAAACGGAACCGCCAGCCCCGCATGATTCGCCAGCTAATAGGTGCTTACCTGTAAACCATCCCAGAGTCAACGTCAGAAGCCACGTCAGCCATCCGCCGAGTGAAATGCTGGAAGCATACTGGCGCACAAAATATCTATCAAGGTATGGCGTCCGGGCCATGCCACAAAAAATTCGTTCCGAACAACTGAGAAAAATCCTCAGCACAAGGCAGCGTGACGCTGTAGCCGGGCGCCGCTCATTACCGTTATGATGCGGTGTATACGCCTTCAGCCGCGAACCCAGCCTGCGTGCTCGATACCATAATTCTCAGTCCTCGGCCGCTCGAACAAGCAGGGCACCTCCTCGTGAGTTCCGCAACGAACAGATCGCGAAGGTCAATTAGAAGGCGATCGCCAAGACCATCCTCAAAGACAATATCGCACGCGAGTACACCTTGAAAGAGAGTGCAATCATCACCCGCGCGGGCCCGGCGCGGCTGCTGGGGCTCAAAAACAAGGCCCACCTGGGCGCGGGCGCTCATGCGGACATCACGATCTACGACGAGCTTGACGACAAGGGAACAGATGTTCAATGCGCCGCTGTTCAATGCGCCGCGCTACGTAATTAAGGACGGTAACATCATCATCGAAGACCATGAAATCCGCACGGACTACGGCGGCCGCATTCTGCACGCGACGCCAGAGTATGACGGTGATATCGAGCACGTTATACGACCTTTTTTTGAGGATTATTATCCGATCCGGCGAGTTGAACCGGGGCGAGCTGCTGATATTTTATCGGAGCGCAACATGACTACCTTCAGCATCGATAATCGCCTACGTTGCTGCGCACTGTGCAAGTAAATCATTGTTAATACCTGGGTAAGCTGATGGGCGCGAACGTTAGTCTCCGCACTGAACAGAATCCCCTGCGGGTCGCCGTCGTCGGCAGCGGCCCGAGCGGGTTCTATGCCGCAGAAGCGCTGCTGAAATCGGGTCGCGAGGTTCGAATCGACATGTTCGAACGCCTGCCGGCGCCGTTCGGGCTGGTACGCAACGGCGTGGCGCCCGATCATCCCAAGCTGAAAGAGGCCATCCTTGTTTACACTCGGATCGCCACGCATCCGCGCTATAATTTTCTCGGCAATGTAACCATCGGCCGCGACATCGCCATCGACGAACTGCGCGCCAGCCATCATGCGGTGTTGTTCGCGTGCGGGGCGGAGAGCGATCGCAGACTCGGCATCCCCGGCGACGATTTGCCCGGCAGCCACACCGCCACCGAGTTCGTCGGGTGGTACAACGGCCATCCGGATTACCGCGATCGCGAATTCGACCTGTCCAGCGACGTCGCGGTAGTTGTCGGGCAGGGCAACGTGGCGGTCGACGTGTGCCGCATCCTGGCCAAGACCGCGGATGAACTCAAACACACGGACATCGCGCGACATGCGCTGGAGCGATTGGTCGAGAGCAACATCCGCGAGATTCACATGCTCGGCCGGCGCGGCCCGGCGCAGGCCAAATTCACGCACGTTGAATTGCGCGAACTGGGCGAACTGGCCGACTGCGAGCCGGTGGTCAATTCGCAAGACCTGAACCTCGATTCCGCGAGCGAAACCGAACTGGCCGACAAACGCAACCGCACCGCGATCAAGAACATGGAGATCCTGCGCGCGTTCGCGGCGCGTCCGAGTTCGAATAAACGCAAGCGGTGTTTTATCCGGTTTCTGGAAAGTCCTGTCGAGATCAAGGGCAACGGCAGGCTTGAGCGCTTGATCCTGGCCAAGAATCGCCTTGAGGGAGAACCGGGCCGGCAGGTTGCGCGCGAGACCGGCGAGACTGTCGAACTCGACTGCGGCGTTTTGTTCCGCAGCATCGGCTATCGGGGCGTGCCGATCCCCGGCCTGCCGTTCGACGAGCGTCGCGGCGTATTCCCGAACGTCGACGGTCGCATCACCGATGATAAGGGCACGGTCCTGCCGGGCTTTTACTGTGCGGGCTGGATCAAGCGCGGCCCGAGCGGCATCATCGGCACCAATCGCGCCGACAGCGTGGCCACAGTCAAGGCCATGCTGGCAGACATCGAGGCCGGCGGGATCGATACCTCGGTGAAGCAGGGGGCGCAAGCGATATATCCGCACCTCGCGGCGCGCGGCGTGCGCGTTCTCGGTTTCCCTGAATGGCAGCGGATCGACGCCGCCGAAATCGCGCGCGGCAAACCGGCCGGCAAGCCACGCGAGAAGTTCACCCGCTCCGCTGAGATGCTGGCTCTGCTGGACTGAAGGGCGCGATGAAAAAGGCTCGGATGTGAATCTGGCCTAGTATCATGCCCCCCACAAATAGCCTGCCCATTTTTGCATCGTCATTCCGCCAGGGATTGGCGGAATCCAGTGACAAGGACGTTTGTTTAGCTGGATTCCCGCCTGCGCGGGAATGGCGAGGATATGTGAAGTTGATCAATGGGACAGCACACTAGCTCTCGCTCCCACGCGCTTACGTCCGCCCCGGCGTCGGGCTGCTTCGCCGCCGAAATCCGCTCCGCCGGCTTTTGTTTCTCGCCGGGCGCGGCGGAGATGGGAAGTTACGCCGTTTGCAGCTCGCGTACGTGGCTGATGTCCTGCTTGCCGACGGGACGTAATTCCGACGCTTCGACGGTGGCCACAGCCACAGTCTGACCTGCGAAGGTGACGAATTCGACCTCGTAAGCCGCGCTGCCCGTGTGGTATGCACGACCGTACCCACGTCGCCCGCCTCATGGCTTTCATCCGGCAGGTTCTTCGTCAGCACGACACAATCATGTTCTTTGATTTTCATTTAGCTTCCAAAGGGTATGCGGTCAGCAAGCGCGGTGCAAGCTCGCCTCGATCCAGTTGCCACACGCTCCGCACACGCGGATGGCGACCATTGGGGCTTTTTATTTCCCCTCCACCTCGTAGCGAGGCCCGAAGCCCGTCTTGCGCGTCTTCGTCACTTCATGTTTCTGCCCCGTGTTCGCGCACCGCCTGTGCCTGTTGCTTACACGCCTCCATGCGAAAACCGAAGCATTTGTAGGGTGGATTAAGGCGCGCCGCGCCGAATCCACCGCGGGGTCGGTGGATACGCCCGCAAGACCGGCGGATTTTATCCACCCTACATTGCTTTTACTAATTACAAGGATACTTTGCTGTCGATGAGCTTCATGTCGTCGGGGTCGATCTCGAATGCACGGCAAACCAAGAGATCGATCTCACGGTCAATTGCAATGATGTCTGCCGTTGGATTCATGAGTCTTGCTTGGGTTGCCTTTTCTGCCAGGGATGCCAGACGGGCCTCAAAGCTCGATAGCTTTTTTGGAATAGGGAAGTCAGCGAGTTCGTTCGCCTTGAACTGAGGAAACAAGCCGCGCTGAAGCTTTCCGAATTTCAGCGCGAACCAGAATGAAATGAGCCTGCTGTTGAGAACTGCCAACATTGCCAGCGGATCGGATTTCAGGTTGATGACATTCATTGAGTTGCGGTCGTTCAACAGTGTCTTGTCGGTGTAACAAGCGTGAATGCAGTAGGGCAGCTTGTTTGGAATCTGCCGAACCAAAATCCGACGAGAGGAGAACAAACCCCAGTTCCTTCGAGGCTCGCGAAGATGGTCGCCGTGCTTTAGATACTCGCCTGACCAACCAAGGTGGTAGCGACAGACATCACTCCCGTCCAAATATTTATGCCAGCCTGCCCCCTCTTTCTTCGTGGAGTGGTAAATCCTCCGTTGAATCATGTTCTTGGTCTGGACAGGAATGCCCTTGTTCAAGCCATAGGCACCCAAACCCACCTTCACGTCGGCGTGTAGCTGAAGAGGGGACGAATTACTTTCGATCTTGCTTATGAGGTCGATAGAACGCGAATCGCCTTTGAACATCTCGACATTGATGACGCTCTGGCGCTGCGAAACAAAAAACGAAGCCGGGGCGGATTTTAGTTCGTGGAAAGTGTCCGTGTATTCGAGCAGCCGAACGTGGGGATTGTGCTGGCCCTTCTCGTAGATCAGGATGGCGCTATCAACATGGGCGCTTTCAAAGACACGAGCGTAGAAATTCACGATCAGGACATTAGACCGTCCGAGAACGAAGCCGCGCAAGGTCTTGTTCGTGTTGATCGTCAACCAATTATTCGGCGTGATGAACGTCAAAGTGCCGTGGCTTGCCAGGAGTCGGTCTGCCTTCTCGATGAATAGCGGGTAGAGGTTCACCTGATACTCCGCGAGTTCGTAGTTCTCGTAGTAGTAGCGCTTTGCTTCCGGCGTCATGCCCTTCTCCGCGCTGTTGCGCGCGAACAGGTAGGGTGGGTTTGCGATCAGAACATCGAATCCACCGTTCGCGTGAAACACTTCGGAGAAGTAAATCTCGAAATCGAAAGCCTCCCGCCCATTGGTCAGCTCGTGGATGAGCTTTTCGATCTGCCGCTTGTATTCCGCTTTCTTGGCTCGATTGGACTCGTCGAAGAACTTGGGTTTGAGTGCTTCCAGCCGCTTGAACTGCTCGTTGTTGAAGAGATTTTTCTCCACACCCATCAGCGAGTTTCCGACGACAATCTTGTAGTCTAGGTTCGGCAGAGGTTTGATCTGTTGAACGTCTTCCTCATCTACCACTCGCGAGAGCCAGAGCCGCAGCATCGAGCCGGTGTAGTCCTTTGAGGCGATTGCGCAGCCTGTCGAAAAATGCCTCCAGATTCCGTAGTCCAGGGATGGTGCTGTTGCGCGGTGGCTGGAACAGCTTTAACTGGCTATAAACGTCATCGAGTGTGTTGTTGTACGGCGTGGCGGAAACGAGGATGACGCCCTTGCCCTGGCAGATGCGCGTGAGGTGCTCGTAGCGCTGCGTCGAGTCGCTTTTGAAGCGATGCGATTCGTCGATGAAGACGTATTTGTAGAATTCGACGCCCTGGTCGATGACCTCCTCGAGCTTGCCGATGGACACGCACTTGTGTCCGGGGATGCAGAAGTCGCGGAAGACACGCGGCCAGTAGCCGGGGCTATTTTCATCGAGGAGGCTCGGCGGCGCGATGATGAGGCAGCGGCCATCGAGTTGCAGCGCGAGCAATGCGGAGATGTAGGTTTTGCCCAAACCGACAACGTCCGAGATGAAGACGCCGCCGTAGGACTTGAGCATCTGCTGTGCCGTGAAGACGGCGTCCTCCTGATAGCTCAACTTCTTGAAATTCTGTGGCAGGTTTTCCGAGTTCAGCCTGGTGCGGCCGCCGAGATAATCGCGGAAGTATTCGGCGAGAAACTTGAGGTACAGCTCATAGGGCGTGAAAAACGCGAACGGCGACTCCTTCTCCACAGTGTTAAGGATCGTCTCGTGAACGTCCTTTACATCGACTGCGCGCTCCCACAACTCATTGAAGCGATACAGTGCGTAGTCATGCTCCTCGGGCTCTGCGAGGAGCACGTTGAACTCTAGATTCCCTTCCAGCCCGCTGTAGGAAAAGTTGCTCGACCCAGTGATGACTTAGCAGTGGTTCACGCTCTCTACCGGGTGCTCCGGCGTCATGATGTAGACCTTCGCGTGGATGTTCTGCTCGCGGTAGAGCTTCACCTCCAGTTTGCCCGAGCGTATCCACTCGATGAACTTCCGTATGCCCATCTCAATGGCGAGCGTGTCCCGCGCCTGCACAAGTTCGCTTTGCAGCATGCTGCTGAATGTGGTCTTGACCTCGGCGGTGGATGGCGCGCGCTCTTCGGATTCGTTATTCGCGATCTGAATGAGCCCGTCGACGACCTGCTCGTTTTTCAGGCCAATGAGGATGCGGACTTTCTTGACGGATTCGAGCGCGGGATAGAGCCGGAAGAAACCACTTATGAAAAAGTATCCAACGAGGCAATCGAAGTCCTGGGTCCGCAACAGGATTTTTTCCAGCCGCTTGCTCAGCGTGTTCTCGCCTTGGTTGGTGAGAAATTTCGTCGGCGTTGGAGGATGTGTGTGCTGCGTGGGCAGGACGATTTCAGTTTCCGGCTTTTTCACGCCGTCCCATCCCCTTTTATGAACAACCGTGGCTTGTGGCTGTGTACCCTTGATTTCGGACACCCCGACCCCGCTGGTATCTTACAGGCCGAAGCGCGCGGGGAACATACGCACGAGCCACCCTCAAGGTTGATCCATCTTTTGTTTATTCAGCCGGCACCTTTTACGGGTGGCAACGGTCACAGTGTACGTCTCGCCCGGCCGGGCTCGCACCGGTCATCTGGCGGCTGACCGGCTAACAAGGCGATCTCATGCGATTGAAAAGCTTACGAATCATCCCGCTATGCCTGGCGGCGCCCGCGCTTATTCTGATGTTAGCCGCTTGTGGCGGCAAGACCGAGCGCCAGACACAAGCGCCAGCACCGCTGGTAGTAACGGTAGCTCAGCCGCTGATCAGGCAGATTGCCAACTGGGATGAGTACACCGGCCGCCTGGCCGCCGTCGACGCGGTTGAGGTGCGGGCGAGAGTCAGCGGTTACCTGAAATCGGTGCATTTAAGAGACGGTGCGATCGTCGACAGAGGCGATCTGCTGTTCGTGATCGATCGGCGACCATACGAGGCAGCGCTGGACCGCGCCTCGGCGCAGGCTAATCAGGCCGCGACGCAACTTAAACTGGCCCGTGACGAGCGCGAGCGCGCCGAGCGTTTGTATGAGTCTCGCGCGGTCTCGGAAGAAGAACTTAATGTCCGTGTGCAGGCCGAACGCGGAGCCGCCGCGCGGCTGGAGGCGGCGCAGGCCGCGGTCTCGACCGCCGAGCTGGACTTAAGTTTTACGCGGGTGCGTGCGCCGATCGGCGGCCGCATCTCGCGCGAGTTGGTGACGCAAGGCAATTTGATCGGCGGCGGCAGCGCCAGCTCGACCTTATTAACAACTATCGTGTCACTGGACCCCATCTACGTCTATTTTCCCACCGACGAATATGCCTATCTGCGTTATGCGCGCACGGCCGACGCCGGCGAACAGCCCGGTACTCGTGATCAGCAATATCCGGTGCGGTTGCAGCTCGCCGACGAGCAGGGTTTTCCGCACCAGGGGCATCTGGACTTCATCGATAACCGCATTGACGAGGCGACCGGCACCATGATGGGCAGGGCCGTAATCCCCAACCCGGATTACCTGCTGGTGCCGGGGCTATTCGCCAGAGTCGAGCTGCGTGGTCAGGGTCCATCGCGTGCGCTGCTGATACCGGACGCCGCGATCGGCACCGATCAGGCGCAGAAGTTCGTATACGTGATCAACGAAGACAACGTGGTGGCGCGCAAACGCGTGGTGCCGGGCGAGCGCCACGGCAACTTGCGCGTGATCAGCGACGGCCTGACGGAAGGCGATCGAGTCATCGTCAAGGGCGTGCAGCGCGCCACACCAGGCGCGAATGTTAACCCGCGGCGGATCAGCCTGGAGTCACCGCAACCGCCGCGCCAGGCGCGTTTGCGCCGGCCATGAATTTTCCTCACGTCTTCATCGAGCGCCCGCGCTTTGCGGTGGTGTGCTCGCTTTTGATCACCATTGTAGGTGCGGTGGCCTACTTCGGCTTGCCGATCACGCAGTATCCCGAGATCGCACCGCCGACCGTTGTGGTGTCGGGCACTTATCCTGGCGCCAACCCGGAAGAAGTCGCCGAGACCGTCGCGACGCCGCTGGAGCAGGAAATCAACGGGGTCGAGGGCATGTTGTACATGAACTCCAACACCACCAGCGACGGCGCGTTCGAACTGGAAGTCACGTTCGAACTCGGCACCGATCTGGATACCGCGCAGGTGCTGGTGGAGAACCGCGCGTCGGTGGCCGAATCGAGACTGCCCGAGGAGGTGCGCCAGCAGGGTCTCATCACCCGCAAGCGCTCGCCGGACCTGATGATGGTGGTGCACGTGCTGTCGCCGGATGGCACTTACGACGAGCTTTACATCAGCAACTACGTGGAGTTGCAGATCGCCGAAGTGCTCAGAAGAGTCGAGGGCGTGGGCGACATCATCGTGTTCGGCGCGCGCGAATACAGCATGCGCATCTGGATGGACCCGGAACGGCTGGCGTCGCTGAATCTCACCGCCAGCGACGTTACCCGTGCCTTGCAGGGGCAGAACGTACAGGTCGCCGCCGGCACGCTGGGTCAGCCGCCGATGCCGCTGGACAACGCGTTTCAACTCACCGTCAACACGCAAGGCCGTTTTGCCACGCCCGAACAGTTCAGTGACGTCATCGTCAAGGCCGGCGCCGACGGGCGCCTGGTGCGGCTGGGCGACGTGGCCAGAGTGGAGCTGGGCGCGCAGGACTACGTGCGCAATAGTTATCTGGACGGTCAGGCGGCCGCCGGCATCGGCGTATTCCAGTTGCCGGGCGGCAACGCGCTCGCCACCGCCGACGAGATCCGCGCGGTCATGCGCGACCTGTCGCAGGACTTCCCACCCGGGCTCGCGTACGAGATCGCCTACGACCCGACGCAGTTTGTCGAGGAGTCGATCAATTCGGTGTACGTGACGATCTTCGAGGCGGTCGTGCTCGTGTGCCTGGTGATCATCGCGTTTTTACAGACGTGGCGTGCGGCCGTGATCCCGATCGTGGCGATCCCGGTCGCCTTGATCGGCACCTTTGCGGTGCTTACGGCGTTGGGCTTTTCGCTCAACAATCTGACCCTGTTCGGGCTGGCGCTCGCGGTTGGCATCGTGGTGGACGACGCGATCGTGGTGGTCGAAAATATGGAGCGCAACCTGCGGGCGGGCCTGAGCGCGCGCGAGGCCGCCCACAAGACCATGGACGAGGTCGGCGCGGCGCTGATTTCAATCGGGCTGGTGTTGTGTGCGGTGTTCATTCCCGCGGCCTTCATCGGCGGCATTTCGAGCCAGTTCTTCCAGCAGTTCGCGGTCACCATCGCCGCGGCGACCATCATCTCGACGTTTGTGTCGCTGACCTTAAATCCGAGTCTGGGCGCGCTGCTGCTGAGAAAGAACGACGACGACGCGCGTGGCTTTTTCAGCCGCCTGACGCGACCGTTCTTCCACGGCTTCGATCGCGCCTTCGAAGCTGCCAGCCGCGGTTACGGGGCGGTGGTGAGCAAGCTTGTGCGCCATTCAGTGATGGTGCTGGTGGTCTTTGTGATTCTGATATTTGCCACCGTGTTCGCGATCAGCCAGGTGCCCGGCGGATTTATACCCGAGCAGGATCAGGGTTATCTCATCGTGTCCGTCAAGTTGCCCCAGGGCGCCTCGTTACAACGCACGGATGCGGTGGTGAAACACGCCGACAGCTTGATACGCAAGACGAAGGGTGTGGCGCACGTGGTTGGAATCGCGGGCTTTTCCGGCGTTACGCGCGCGACCTCGCCTTATGAGGCGGCGATGTTCGTGTTGCTGCCACCCTTCGCGGAGCGTGCGTCCGGCGAGACGGCTACGGCGTTGATCGGCCGTTTGCAGAAGACCTTGTCGGGCATACAGGCGGCCGAGTTTCTGGTGATCGAGCCGCCGGCGGTGCGCGGCCTGGGCACCAGCGGCGGTTTCACCATGATGCTGCAGGATCGCGGCGGTGCGGGCTTGCAGGCGCTGGAGCGGGCGACCGGCGAGTTGTTAGCGGCAGCCGCCGGGTCACCGAACCTTGGAAGTGTTTTTACCACCTTCAGCACGGACACGCCGCGTTATTATCTCGACATCGACCGCACCAAGGCCGAGATGCTGAACGTGCCGGTGGAAAACGTCTTCAGCACGTTGGCAACAAATCTGGGCTCATCGTATGTCAACGATTTCAATCTGTTCGGACGCGTTTTTAGGGTAACGGCGCAAGCAGATGCCGAGTATCGTCTGGAGCCGGACGACATCATGCAGTTGCGTGCGCGCTCTGACACCGGCGCGATGGTGCCATTGGGTTCGCTGGCCGAAATCCGCTGGACCACGGGTCCGGACCGGGTGGTGCGCCATAACCTTTATCCGGCGGCCGAGGTGCAGGGCAACGCCGCACCGGGCATTAGTTCAGGCGCGGCGTTGACCGCCATGGAGCAACTCGCGGCGGAACATCTGCCGCAAGGCTTCGATTTCGAGTGGGTGGAGACGGCGTATCAGGAGCGCGAAGCCGGCAACACGGGCCTGCTGGTCTTCCCCTTGAGCGTCCTGTTTGTGTTTCTGTTGCTCACCGCGCAGTACGAGAGTTGGTCGCTACCGCTCGCGATCATTCTCATCGTGCCTTTGTGCCTGCTGTTCGCGATCACCGGCATCTGGTTGCGTGGCATGGACAATAACATTCTCACGCAGATTGGCTTCGTGGTGCTGATCGGCCTTGCGTGCAAGAACGCGGTGCTGATCGTGGAGTTTGCCAAGCAGCGGCAGAATGAAGGCAAAGACCGCTTCACCGCCGCCATCGAAGCTGCACAGATGCGGCTGCGCCCGGTGTTGATGACATCGTTCGCCTTCATCCTCGGTGTGGTGCCGCTGATGCTTGCTTCCGGCGCCGGCGCGGAGATGCGTCAGGTTCTGGGTACGGCGGTATTCAGCGGCATGCTGGGCGTGACCTTCTTCGGCCTGCTGTTTACGCCGGTGTTCTACGTGGTGATCGAAGGATTTATCGATCGTCGCGCGCAGCGGGCTGCCGAGAGCACAGGGGAGCGCGCCGCACAGGCGTAATCTCTGGCGCTTGTTGGGAGCGTGCAGGGCGGAAGCCCAGGCTAGCGTGCTGCCGCGAAGGTGGGTGGAACCGCCGCGGTAGGTGGATACGCCCGTTAAGCTACCGTGAGCGGGTCGAACAAGGGGCGACGGGTTTTATCCGCCCTACGTGGCTACATTGCCTGCTGACCTTACCATTTTGCGGAGGCATTAAAACAAAAGCCCTCGTCTGTCACTCCCCATCCTCACCTTTCCCCGTCAAAGGGGAAGGAGTCGTAGCCTGCCAACCTGGCCCGTCAATGACGTGATGGGACCTCCGGGCGCTCACCCAATCAACACCCTTCCGCCGGGAATCCATTAACTGATCTGCGCTCGCCGCGCGTCCACGTTTGAATTCGCTATTGCGGGTGATAAGCGGCGAGGCTGGACAGACAGGTGGTGGCCATAATCTTGGCCACACGCCATAGACTACCGCTTATCGTTTCGTTCGAACCCTTTAACAATACCCGTCAAAATTCGTGTACTTAACGCGCCAAAAAGTCTCGGCCCGGATGCAGGGAATAGGAATTAGGCATGCAACGCGTCCTGACCCGGCAGGCTTCGTCGCGGGTTCCTCGCGTCACGGCGTGAGCCAGTCGTGCTATCGGCCGTCGCGGCGCCGAGAGGCGTCTCATGGCAGCCAATGAGCTGATACTGATCGCGCCCGTCGGTCTTCCCGCAGCGAAAGTCCGTCTGCTGACCAGCATGTTTCTGCTTTCCAGATCCCGGCCGCGAAGTTATGCGCTCGCCACCAGATTCGAGGAAGCTAAAATCCTCATGGTAGACGCGGACAACGCGGGCGCCCTTGCCAGTTGGCGCACGATGCTCGCCGCCCGGCCCGGCGTTCCCACCGTTTTCGTGAGCCAGCGGGCCGCGTGGATCCTAAGCAATATCACTTACAGCGGCGCTTCTCGATCGGCAAGGTGCTGCAGCTACTCGACCAGATAGCGCTCACCGAGCTCAAGGTCACAGCCGGCGTGGCGATCGGTGACACGACTGCGGTGCAAACCACAATTGAAAATCAATATGCGAACGAAGCCCATCTGTACGGCGCACAGACAAAATCAGCGGCGGCGGGCGGCGAACAGCGGGTTCTTGTCGTCGACGACAGTCCAACGGTGCGCAAGCAGATCGAACTCGGCCTACTTCCCTATCGCGTCACCGTAGATCTCGCCGAAACGGGCGAGCGAGCCCTGGAGCTTATAGCCAGACAAACCTACGTCCTGGTCTTCCTGGACGTGGTGCTGCCCGGAACGGATGGCTACCAGGTATGTAAGAGCATAAAAAAACAGGCAATTACAAAAAAGACGCGGGTGGTGATGCTGACTGGCAAATCTTCGCCGTTCGATCGCGTGCGCGGAACCCTGGCAGGCTGCGACGCCTATTTGACCAAGCCTGTCGAAAGCAAAACTTTCCAGGGCGTGCTGCAAAAGTATCTGACCGTGCCCGCACAGCAGGGCGGGGTTCGTAACGCGGCCGCGCCGACGAACGCATGACGCATTCAGTGATGCCAGGCCGATACCGTATGAAACGCACCTTTTCTAAGGTAATGCCTGTTTTATCGACATGTTTATGCAACACGTTTAATGCACCAACCGTTCAACTCACTTAAATCCAAGGAGTCACAAAATGTCCAAGAAAGCCCTGGTTGTAGACGATTCGCCCGCCGAACTGGCCAACATCAAGTCCATTCTCGCCGACGCCGGCTGTCTCGTCGTTACCGCATCGACCGGTAAGGAAGCTGTGGCAAAGGCAAAGGCCGAACGTCCCTCGGTAATTTTTCTCGACATCGTCATGCCCGATATGGACGGCTATGAAGCCTGCCGCCTGCTCGCCGAAGACTCGACCACCAAAGGCATTCCGGTTGTATTCGTAACCAGCAAGCGTCAGAAAGCCGACAAGGTCTGGGGTCAGATGCAGGGCGCCAAAGGCCACGTGGTCAAGCCTTACACGCCTGACCAGATCATCGACCAGCTGAAAGCCGTTTCTTAAAGGCTGGGGGATGATCGCCATGGATGCGCCTGAAATGCAACAGGAAGCCGCCGAATGGCAGTCGCCGAGCGCCGCCCTCAATCGCTTCGAACCGCCGGAGGGGACGCTTTTCGAGGCGAGCCAGGGGGCTAAGGCACGCACTCGTTACGGTTGCCAGATCGGCACCATCCACTTACTGATCGGCATGAACACCGTCAGCGAAGTTATGCCTCTGCCGGTGCTGGCCCCCGTCCCCAATACGCCTCCGTGGCTTAAGGGATTGCTCAACCTGCGCGGCAACCTGGTGCCGGTATTCGACCTGAAACTCCTGCTCGAACTTGAGGAACAAGAATCGGCGGGCAAGGCCATGGCGCTCATCCTGGACAAGGGCGAGCTGGCGGTCGGCATCATCGTCGACGGGTTTCCGCGACCGCTCACCGCATTACGCAGCGTACAACACCTGCCAGAGTTGCCAAGGCGGCTGCATGCTTACGTATCCGCGGGCTATATGCAGGACGACGTGTTGTGGCTGGAGTTCGGCCACGAGCAGTTCTTCGATTCTCTAACCGGCACGCACAACGACAACCCCTGAAACTAGGCAGCGTTAAATTTTTTTCCGCCTGCTCTTATAGAGCGCGGGGCCAGCCAGCGGATCATTTGTCAATCATCGGTCGGATAACATGAGGGAATAGAAAGTGAAACAACTAAAACTATCTAGCGCGCTGCGCGATATGCCGGTAGCCCGCAAGTTCCAGGTGCTGATGGGGATGATCCTCATCGGTTACGTGTTGGTGGGCGTCGACTACTTTCTCTCGCTGCGAGCGGAAGAAGGGACGCAGAAAGTGCTCTCGGGCCACCACGAATTCGCCGCCGACGTGGACAAGCTCGAGATTGCGCTGCTCCAAGCCGAAGAGTTCGAAGTCCAGTTCCTGCGCACCGGCGACATGTCGTACGCCCAGAGGTTCGACGAGTTTCCGCAAGCCGCGCTGGTCGATCTGGACGCGGTGCGGGCGGAAACGAGCAACGAGCGCGAGCTCGCGCTGCTCTCCGATCTGGGCAGGGAAATGGCCGCGTACCGTGAAAAATTCACCGAGATCACCGCCATGCAGCAAGCCTTGGGCGCGGACGAAAACAGCGGTCTGCTGGGTAGGCTGATCAAGGCGGCGCAGTTGGCCGACTCGGACATTAGACAGGCAAATGCGACACCGCTATTGGCTTCGCTGCTGCAGATGCGTGTGCACGAGAAGAACTTCATCCAACGCGACGCGGAAATCTATCTCCAGCGGCACGCCGAGGAGTAAGTCAGCTTCGAACAACAGCTCGCTGCCCAGAAGCTAGGCGAGCCGGTGCGCGCGGCAATTGCCGGGGACATGGCGGAATACCGGAACGCGCTAGAGGCGTTCGCCAAAGTGAGTTTAGTGCAGGTCGAACTCGCCCGCCAGCTCGACATCGAGATCGAGAAAATAAACCCGGTGCTCGACGAGATCGACAAGGTCAAGAACGTAGACGTGGCTGAGATCATAACGCAGAGCGCGGTGCGCCACCGCAACACCATCATAGTATTCGTCGCCATCCTGCTGCTCAGCACGGCTGCTGTGGCGGCCGGCGCGTGGCTAGTCGCGCGCAGTGTTACTCGCCCGATCGAAAACCTGCGGGGGACCATGCAGAAACTGCAACAAGGCGACAACGAGGCGCGCGCCGAGATGATGGGCAGGGACGAACTGGGCCAGCTCGCGTACAACTTTAACTCGATGATGGATGAGCGCTTCGCGGTTCAGACCAGAATTCAGACGGAAAACGACAAGCTCAACGACTCGGTGTTGGGCCTGCTGCAGGCGGTGGCGCAACTCTCGCGCAGGGACTTGACGATCAAGGTGCCGGTAACCGAAGACGTGACCGGCCCCGTCGCGGACGCGCTAAATCTGATGACCGGCGAAACCGCCAAGGTGTTGCTGCTGGTGTCATCCCTTTCCGCTGACGTTACGTCCGCTTCGTTCAAGGTGAAGGAGCAGTCCGACAGCGTCATGGCCGGCGCCGCGGACGGACAGCGCGAGGTGGAGTTCACGGCGCAATCATTAGGTGCTACGGCCGAAGCCATGAACCGCATCGCAGCACTTGCCGAGATCTGCAACACCGCCGCCGACAACGCGATCAAGAATACCGAGACCGCGCTGCTGTCGGTGAACAGTACCGTAGGCGGCATCAACGGCATTCGGGATACCATCCGCGAGACGGAGAAACGCATCAAACGCCTGGGCGAACGTTCGCAGGAAATTTCCGGGGTGGTGAACCTGATTAACACCATCGCGGAACGCACGCACATTCTGGCGCTCAACGCCTCGATGCACGCGGCTTCAGCAGGTGAGGCGGAACGCGGTTTCGCGGTGGTGGCGGACGAGGTGCAGAGGCTGGCGGAAAACGCGCGCCAGGCCACGGCGGAAATCTCCACCCTGGTGAGGCAATATCCAGCTTGAAACGGCGGATACGGTGAACACCATGAACACCGCCATCAGCCAGGTCGTCGAAGGTAGCAAGCTCGCGGAGAAGGCCGGTGAACAAATGCAGGAGACGCAGAGAACAACCGCCGCCCTGGTGACGTCGGTGCAGCAGATCGCCAAAAGCTCGCAGGAGCAGGCGCAAGCCAGTCACCAGTTGATCACCCGCGCCAAGGCCATGCAGGACAGCAGCCAGAAAACCAGCCGGCAGTTGCAGAGCACGTACACCGACAACCTGGTGGAGTATGCGATAGGACTGATTACCGCGGTGCGCGTATTCAAGCTGCCGGCCTGACAACAAGGGAGCGAAGGCCGCGGCGACAAGCCGCGGCGCTACTCCCAACATCAATTCAACATGGGTGAACATGCACACGGCGGAAGTCAACGCGGCGCGATTTAACACGGAGACACGCGCCTGTCTGCCCTGGTTTCGCGTCGGAGCTACGTCGCTGGACGACGCGGACGGCGTCAAGCGCACGCTCGATCGCTATCTTTGGGCCTTGCAACGCATCGAAGAGGCGGGGTCCGAGTCGACGGAGGTGAACGAGCTGGAGTTGCTGAGCGCATGTGCCGTGCTGGCGGGCAATCTGATGGACTGGCGCGATCAGGCCAGGGCATTGACGGCGGTTGAACGCGGCCTTTTGGAGGCGTGGCCGACGCTGTTGATGCGCAATCTGGAGCGCCCCGATGACGACCAAACTCATGCGGACATAGCGCAATATCTTACCGACCCCGCCTGGAGCATGTCTCCCTCCACGCTAGTGACGGAAGACCAGGACAGCATGTTGCAAGCGCCGGAAGAAGCGTTTGTCGCCACCGATCTGGAAGTCGAAGACATGGGCATCGAAGGCTCAGGCTCGCTGGCCCATTTTCCGGGAGAAAAGGGCCTGGTTCGGCTATCGCGCGCGGAGATAGAGGACCTGCTGGCGTCGCATTCCGAGCTGGAGGACGCCGGGATTGATGAACCGGGCGCCGGGGGCGAGGAAACGGGATTCGAACAATCCGGAAGCGAAGCATTTGACTTCGCCGTTGAAACCACCACGAACCAGGCACTACATGCGTCCGACGCCTGCGCGGAGCTACCCCAAACGCACGCGACCGATCTGAATTTGAATACGAATGCTAATATACCGCTCATGGCCGGACATGAGGCGGCGCTTGATCGCTCCGAGCTGGATGCGTCTCCGATGGGTCTTACCGATGCATCGCCTGCCGATCAGCGCTCCTCGCAGGCCGAAAATGAGTTCGTCCAGTTGCTGCGCGACGAACTTGCGGCCAGCGCGGACGCCATGACCGAGATGCTGGTCACCATGGCCGCACCGGACGCCGAGCAGACGCTGCGCACACGGGCGCTTGGCGATTACCTCGAGTACATCGATCGTCTGGCGATGGCCGCCGAGGCCATGGGTCTCGCCGGTTTGCGCCTGGTATTCACTCACGTTCAAATCAATCTGCCCGCTGCCGGCACGGAATCGTACGATATTTAAGCAAGCCTGCATGCGCTGCTGCAAGCATGGCCAGCGCTCGTATTCGACTATCTGCTCGACGTCGGGAATGGTGAAACCATTATCACCATCGTGCAACATCTGCGAGACGCTGGCTGGCCACAACCACTATCCGCGGAAGATGCCACAGGGCTGGCCGAGGCGCTCGCAACCCCGGTGTTTATGAGCAGCGATGCCGAGACGGAGCCGCGTCAGACGCAAGCCTACGCCGACGACATTTCTCTGGCGTTGCCGGACGATCTGAATCCAGAACTGCTCGATGGCCTGCTACAGGAATTGCCGGTGCAGGTTGGCGCCTTCACCGGCGCCATGCAGCGCATCGTCATCGGCGCCGGAACGAAAAAAGATCTCGAAGAAGCCAAGCGCGCCGCGCATACGCTCAAGGGTGCGGCCAATACCGTCGGGGTGCGCGGCATCGCCAATCTGACGCACCACTTAGAGGACATCCTGATCGCGTTATCCAAACGCGAAGCCATGCCCAACCGGCCCCTGGCGAACACGCTGATGAACGCCGGCGACAGCCTGGAAGCCATGAGCGAGGCGCTGCTCGGTGCGGGCGATGAACCCACCGACGCATTGCAGGTATTGCAGGAAGTACTTGACTGGGCCAATCGCATCGACCGCGAAGGCGTGCCGGCGCCGGACGAATCGGGAGTAGCTGGAGCGCAAGCGCTCGCTCCGGTACAGCCTGAACAACAGGAAGCCGCCGGGGAAGCCGCGACCCCGATGCTCCGGGTTCCGGCCAGCGCGGTAGACGAAATGTTGCGCCTCAGTGGGGAAATGATCATCTCCAACGGCCAGCTCCAGGAACGCCTGCGTCAGTCGCGTAAACAGGGCAAGACGCTCGCCACGCAGCAAGCCTTGTTCCAGCAGCTCACCGCCGAACTCGAAAACCTGGTGGACATCCGTGGCATGGCCACGCGTTTGCAGCGCGTCGACAGCGATGACGAATACGATCCGCTGGAGTTCGAGCGCTACAGTGAATTACACACGATCAGCCGGCGCCTGATCGAGGCCGCCAACGATGGGCGCGAGATGTCGGCCGAGGCGGAGCGATCGTTCACCGGACTGAACGACGTGATCGAGGACCAGCAGAGGCTGCAACTCCAGAGCCAGGACGCCGTCATGCGCACCCGCATGGTAAAGGTGAAGACCATTTTCTCGCGTCTCCAGCGTGCCGTGCGCCAGACCTGCCGTCTGCTGGGCAAGCAGGTGGAGCTCAACCTCGCCGGTACCGATACTTACGTGGACAGCAACGTGCTCAACGACCTGGTGGACCCGTTGATGCACATACTGCGTAACGCCATAGACCACGGCATCGAATCCGCCGAGCGGCGCGAGGAGCGAGGCAAGAATCCGGTCGGCCGCATCGACCTGTCGTTCGGCAGGGAAGGGCAATTACCTGATGGTGCGTTGCAAAGATGACGGGGCCGGGCTGAACCTGGACGTAATAAGAATTTCCGCCGAGAGCAAGGGCATGATTAGCGCGGACGGCATGCTCTTGGAAGACGAGATCAGCCGCCTGATTCTGGTGCCGGGATTTTCCACCCGCACCGAAACGACCCAGGTATCGGGACGCGGAATCGGCATGGACGTAGTCCAAAGCCGCGTGTTGGAAATGAAGGGTTCGTTGAACCTGCATTCCGACACCGATCGCGGTTTGACGGTCGAACTGCGCATCCCCGCCACCTTGATTTCGATCAATGGATTGCTGGTCCGCGTTAGAGATAAGCTGATGGCGATATCCAGCCGGGGTATCGAGGACATTCATTACGTCACGCCGGAGCAGATCAAAGTCCTGGGCAACGGCCATACCTACCATGCCAGCGGGCAGATTCTTGATGTGGTGAGCCTGGAACGCCTGCTCGATCTCGACGAAGATCGGCGCAACATGACTCGGGCCGGCGTTCCCGTCCTGCTGGTTAGGCTGGACTCGGGCGCGCTGCGGGCGATTCTCGTGCAAGAGGTGGTGGACAGCCGCGACCTCGTGGTAAAGCGCCTGAGCCGTTACATACCCAAAGCCAGGGGTGTGATCGGCGCCACCATTGCGGGCGATGGTAGCGTGGCTTCGGTCATCGACCTGCCGGAATTACTACGCAATCCCGACCGCGCCGAACGACATGCCGCCGTCTCGCGAACGACTACGACACGTGGCACTCGCGATTTGCCTAACGTGGCGAAACGGCTGGCACTGGTGGTGGACGATTCGCTTACCGCGCGTCGCTCCGCCGCGGCAGTGATGCGTAACGCCGGCTTCGAGGTGCGCATGGCGCTCGACGGGCTGGAAGCAGTCGCCCTGCTCGAGAAGCTGGTGCCGGACATAATCTTGTCCGACCTGGAGATGCCGCGCATGAATGGCCTTGAATTCATCGCGCACGTGCGTGCGCGGCCCAGCACCAGGACGGTTCCCATCATCATGATTACCTCTCGCTCCACCGACAAACATCGCCAGCAGGCAACCGCGGCCGGAGTCAACACCTACTTGACCAAGCCGTTCAACGCTTTCCGGCGCTTACCCAGTACCCGATTGCATGGTTCCGGCAGGGTCGCCAGTCACGGCGCTGGTTCGCCACGGCGCTGTCATGGCCTGCGTCACCAGCGCGCAGCGCATGGCGGATTATCTTGGTTGGCGGGTCCCGGAGACGACGCTTGCCGCGGTGCAATCAAACAGCGCGAGGAGCGATCATGGCTGAGGCGGGCGCGTGGCTATTGCAATTCGGCGCGCACGACCGCGCCGCGATTGGGCGACGCGAACTGCTGCATCTGGTGGATGCGGTGGAATCGTTCCCGGTTCCCCTGGCGCCCGCTCATTGCCGTGAGGTGCTGTACTGGCAGGATCGACCCGTGCCGCTCATGGACCTGGCCGTGTGGCTGCGCGCCGATGCGGGGCAGGACACGAGAAAATATGTCGGCATCGTCGGCTACCAGTTGAAGCGTGCAGGTGCGCCGCGCTTTGGCGCCTTGTGGCTGGCCGCGGCGCCTGTCCGGGTCGAGGTCAGCGACGAGCAAACCTGTGATTGCCTGAAACCGGCGCGGATTGGCGGGCGATCGCCCGTTCCTGTTTCCAGGACAAATCCGGTCGGACGCCGGTGCTCGACCTTCCGCGGCTTTTCTCGCGTCCGGCTGGCGTCGACCGACAGCGGTCGGCCTTGGCTTCGGCCCGGTAGTTTCGCGACTGCTGTCCGTCCGCTGCCGTTACCAGCAACTTTCTCGCGAACTACTGCCTGGCGGGTTCTACACCAGGGCAAGGCGGACACGCGCCGGTGCCAAGGAAGGTCTTGCCTGGGTCGATCAGAGCAATGTCAGCCAAAAAGCCGCGGCCCAGTAACGCGGGATAGGTGAGCAGGCTCCGATCCTTGAGACTGAATTCCGCATTGAAACGCCGCCCGTTAAGGCAAAACTCAAGCGTTACTACAGGCCGTCGATCGTAACTGCCGTCGAATTCCTTGATTAAAGCGTCGCGCACGACCGGGCGCTCAACTTCGACCCCTGGCTCTGTTGGTCTGCCGTCCTCGTCCTGAGCATCATCAAGCTCAAGTATAAAACGCGCCCATTCTCTATTTCCTCGGTCGAAGCGCTCAATGCGTTCGGCCTGCATCGATGAGGTTTGCGCGCCGGTGTCAAGCCGCGCCTTTATCGTGAATCCCCACGGTTCAAGGGTGATACGTTCCACCCACCCCAGGACGGCGTGTGTGGCTGATTCCGGATCAGACCATGCGGTGCCGGGCGCCACTAGCGCTAGCGAGGGAATCAGCAAAGCGATTGCTCGTGTGCGCTTAAACATCATTTAATGCCTTTGCACTATAATAAATCGGTCCAGCAATCTATTCACCTACCGCGGTGGATAGCGCCCCGCCGGGCCAGCCGAAGCTGTTCATAAATCGTTCCAGACTATTTTTTCGGCGCGATGCGCCTAATCTATCCTACAAACGATCCTTCACCTGAGAAATAATACAGCGGCGTTTATCGTTTTTTGCCCGAGTTCGTTTCGTCATCATTACCTGCTTGTCAATGGTAGCTTACGCGCACGGGTGTAAACCGTCCCTCGTTTGGCGAGGGCGCGCGCTACCGGGTCGGTGCGAACAAGCTGACGCGATCGTTTGCCAATGATCCTCCCGTGGCCGCCGACGCCTGAGGGAAGTTTTCTCTCTTCCGGAGCACAGCGTCCGGAGGTGATCGTGGCACTGTTGCAACAGGATGCATGAGTTCAAGCCGAAAGATGATGCGTTAAAGATCACGATTGTCGGTGGATCGATAGGCGGGCTCTGCGCCGGTGTCGCGCTGCGCGGCGTTGGCGCGGACGTGCGCATTTATGAAAGCCATCCCGGCCCGATGGAAACGCGCGGCGCGGGCATCGTGGTTCAGGATGATCTGACGACACTCTTGCAGCGGTACAACGCGCCGGCGCTGCCGACGACAAGTTGCCGCTTGCGCCGCTACCTCGAACCCGACGGAGGCGAAGGCCGGATGCAAGCAATGCCGCAGCGCTTCACGTCCTGGGAAGCGATCTACAAGACCTTGCGCGAGACGTTTCCGGAGGACCGTTATCACATGCGCGCGCGGGTAAAGTCTTTCGAGCAGATCGGTAATCGGGTCACGGCGAACATCGAACGACACAAGCCGGTCGCCAGCGATGTTCTCGTCTGCGCCGACGGGGCGAACTCGGCGAGCCGGCGTCGACTGCTACCTGATGTCAAACCTCGCTATGCGGGTTACATCGCCTGGCGCGGAACCCTTGATGAACCGGATGCGCCGAGTCATCTAGTGGCATTTTTCGACGACGCGTTTACTTTCTCCGAGGCGCGTTCCGGCGGTCATATCCTGGTTTATTTGATACCTGGCGAGAATGCCGATTCAGCTTCGGGCAAACGTCGCCTCAACTGGGTCTGGTACGTGCACATGACCGAAGACATGTTAGCTTCCACACTGGTCGATCGTCATGGTCACCGGCACCTTAGCTCGCTGCCGCAAGGACTCGCGCCAGACGGCGCAATTCAAGAACTTTGCGCGCGGGCGAAGCGCGAAGTGCATCCTCGATTTGCCGAACTGCTCGAGGCGACAAAGGACCCGTTCATCCAGACCATCATCGACATCACCGTGCCGCGGACGGTCTTTGGTCGTGTGATGCTGTTGGGCGACGCGGCCTTCGTCGTACGGCCACACACGGCGGCCGCGACCGCAAAAGCGGCGCACGACGCCAGCGCGCTCGCCAATGCGCTCGAACGTGCCAGGCAGAACGTGGACATGAGCCTGAAGAACGCTGAGACGTTGCAGATTGAACTCGGCCAGCGCTTGACGCAGTACGGCAAGGCCCTGGGCAGTAACTGGACAAGCAGAAAGTGAGAGCACAGGGAAGATCATCGATGGCGACATTGCGCTGGCGCACTCAATGACCCAAAACTTTGACCAAAACATAGAGAATCGTCCCTCGCACGCGGATCACGTGTGTACTCTTCGTTGCGGCCGACTCGGCCAAGGCGTTCGAGATCTGTGACTTTCTGAACTGGAGCGTCGTCGCGTATGACTGGATCGAGCCTGCCTCCGATGACGACGATCGCCGGCTGCCGGGCATTGGGTTCTTGCGGGACGCGCGGCTGCCGCTTTGCGAACTGCCGAACGGCGCGTTTGTGCATTCCGCGCGTACATGACATTGCCCACGCTTCGGGGATGGGTCACCACTCCAAAGTTCATTAATGCGACGCATCAGTTCCAGATCCTCAGGGGAACACGATCGGGCTCGGAAATAGACCGAACGCAAGGCTGACTGCGACCAGAACGCACTGGCGCACCATACTCAACTGGGGATGGGGCTCGATCATCTCGCGGCGTTCCTTGGCGCTCAGTGACTGAGCTTTCTGGATAAAAAATCGCGTTCCACCGTCACCTGGTCGATCACCGGTACAGTTTAACAACGCTCTGCGCGCGTTCGCCCCTGGTGTCATCGCCGTCACCCTCGAACACCGTGTTCAGGTTCTCCAGCGCCTGGTGTTTCCACTGGTTGATCTGCGTTGGGTGCAGCCGGTAACGTGCTGCCAACTCGGCCGAGGTCTCGGTCTCTTTCAATGCCGCTAAGGCCACATTGGCCGTGAACTCGACACTGTGCTGCTTGCGCTCCTGACTCATTTCGCTGCCTCTTGATAGCATGCAAGTCAGAGCTTACACCCCTGTCCAGATCTTGAGGCCACTTCAGAGTTCCGCACGCTATCGTCAAATCTAGCCACTTCATCGGGGCGCTGTACGTAACACGAGCCGGCGCCTGATAAGTTCTACTGGCGTGGAATGGCAATAAGAACCTTGAGTTGAAGAAACTTCCGATATCGGGTGTTCGGCCACTTTTGCCGATTTATTACCTATACAACGAACACCAGCACGCAATAAAAATGCGTTCGCGCTCTACGTCTACACCCACCAGGGCCGGTCGATTGCACCGATGCTTATCAGAATTATATAAAGGGGAGAAGCAATGAATAGATTCGAAAGCGCTACCAAGCCACTAATACGGTCCATGGCATTACTGCTGCTCGCTTTGACGGCAGGGTGCGGAGGCGGAGGCGGCAGCGACGGAGGAAACGATGCCGTACTCGCCCCCACCGTGACTCCCACGGCCCCTGTTGCCACAACGCCCATAGGCACAGGCGTGGCGATCAACAGTAAAATTAGCGCTACCTTCAGTAAGGATATGGCCCCTGCAACGATCAACACATCAACCTTTACGTTGAAATGCCCCGCTGGAGTGGCCGTGGCAGGAATAGTTGCCTATGTTAAAGCAAGCCGCTCCGCAACCTTCTCGCCTACCGCCAATCTCCCAGCCGGCACCACATGCACTGCCAATATTACAACCGGGGCCCAGGACACCGCAGGCGTCGCATTGGCAGAAGCCTTTGTATGGAAGTTTAGGACAGGCTCAACGGTAGACACCACACGGCCCAAAGTGGCGCGCACAGTCCCTGCTGCTGGTGCTACAGGCGTCCCGAAAAACACAAAGATCACCGCGACGTTCAGTGAAGACATGGACCCGGCAACGATCACCGGAAGGACCTTTAAGCTGAGAGGACCCGGCGCAACCGCCGTAGCAGGCACCGTGAGCTACGCCGGCACAACCGCCACCTTGACAGCATCGAGCATGCTGGCAGCCAGCACCACATTTACTGCGACCATTACCGCGGGCGCCAGGGATCTAGCCGGCAACGCCTTGGCAAATGCCTTTGTATGGAAGTTTAGGGCAGGCAGAACGGCGGATACCACACGACCCCAAGTGCGTTCCACAAACCCGCCTGATGTTGCCGTCGGTGTGTGTAGCAACAAGACCATCAACGCCACCTTCAGTGAGCCGATGGATCCGCTAACGATCACGACGGCCTCCTTTACGCTCGCAGTCACCAGTGGCGCATCCGTAAAGGGAGTAGTGGCCTACGATGCAGTGACGAAAATCGCAACCTTTAACCCGGTAAGGAATCTCACGGGGACTCCCGCGACCAATTACACCGCCACGATCAAAGGCGGCGCCAACGGGGTCAAGGACCTGGCAGGTAATTCACTTGCAGCCGACAAGGTCACGACCTTTACCACCAATGCATCGGCCTGTACTACTGCACCAGCGCTAGGAGCGGCAGCGCCTTTCGGAGGTTTTTGTGGGAGCGCCACACTGACCAACGACGGGCTTGACACCGTGATTAACGGGGATATCGGGGTCAGCGCGGCTTCAACCCAGATAACCGGATTGCGCGATTCGGGAGCAAACGTTTATACGGTCACGACGAGTAATGACGGAATGGTGAATGGGCTGATATACACGCTTACGGCCCCGCCGGGTTCTGTCGCAGGCGATGCCGTAACGCGGGCTCGTGCCGACGCATTGGTCGCATTCAACTCCCTGTCTCCCGCCAGCCTTCTAGGGGGTATCGATGTGTCGAATCTGGCACAGTGTCCAAGCTGCGGTGGCGCCGGGGGCGGGCCCGACGAACTGGCTGGGCGCACCCTTCCCCCTGGGGTCTATCTGTCCGCCACGGGCACGTATGACATCGGAGGCGCGGGGCGTGCTACGGCCAATCTTACGTTGGACGCCGGGGGCGACGTAAACGCTGTCTGGGTGTTCCAGAGCGCAGCCGGGACAGGCACTCTCAACGTGGGCCTTACGGGTCCGGCAACACCGGCAGTCCCGATCCAGGTTCGGCTGATAAACGGCGCAAAGTCCAAGAACGTCTTCTGGTACGTCCCGGCTGGCGCGACCATTGGCACCGGATCAACGATGGTGGGGACCATGTTGGCCGACGCTTCGATCACGATATCCACTACCGGCGGCACCCCGCCAACGGCTGTAACAACGACATTGAATGGCAGGGCGATTGCCTTGACTGCGGGGGTTACCATGACGAACACCGTGGTCAACAGGCCCCACTAGTAAGACTTAAGGTATTTAGACAAAGACCGGCAGACGTATTCCTGCCGGTCTTTGTTACTTGTTCTAAAGTTCTGGTAGACACCAGGTGCCGCGGACCATCCTGGTCGTTGCGCCCCGTGGTGACCCCAGGTCGTTGTCCTTTGCGTAAGCATCCGGCCATATCCGCGTTTCACCACGGCACTACATTCGCAGACCCATGCTTTCACATTCGTGACGGTCCAGCACGGGCATTTTGCCGCGGCTGTAAAATGGACCAACACCCTTGCCTGCAGCTTGCCGGCGGTCTGTAACGCCCTGGTTATGCCGCTCGGCGGCCAAGAACACAGACCTTCTAGATGATGTCGTCGCACGGCGGAATAGCGCGGAGCGATGAATCGTTGGTTCCCCGAGCGTCGTTGCGATCAGACTTATGCCGAAACTGGCTGCGACGAATCCTTGACCCACACCAGAATCTCGCCCTGACCATCGTTGGCGAGATCCCCGACGTGGCGATTCACGCGCTGGCGAGCGGGGTCGAGATGCGCGAATTTGCTGTCCAGGCTGCGGAACTGGCGCGACCATAACGCGAGGAAGCCGAGGCTGTGCGCGCCGGTATCGACAAACGTGGCGGGTAACGCGCCCGGCTCGATCGCCAGCAGCAAGGACCCGCGCCGCATCCCCGCGCCGATCCCGTTGCCCATGTCGCCCAGCACCGCCACCGTGCCGGCGACCATGCGGGAGCAGCAGAAGTCGCCCGCGCTGCCCTCGATCAGAATCAGGCCCCGACGCATGCGATCCCCCACGCGGTCGCCCACGTTGCCCCTGACCAACACCATGCCGCCGCGCATGCCTTGACGCTCGCCGGTGACCGCGGCGCCGAGAAAATCGTCCGCGTCGCCGTCAATTTCTATGAACCCGGCACGCATCGCGCTGGCGCAGAACGCGCCGCAGTTGCCGCGCACGCGAATCTGGCCGCCGCGCATGTCGCGCCCCAGATAACTGCCCGCATCACCTTCGACTTCGATCTGCCCCGTGACTAGCCTTTCGCCGATGCGCTCCAGCCAGCGGCTGGCATTGCGGATAATCAGCCGCGTGTGATCCTCGCCCGTGACATTGAACAGGTCACCGACGGGCACTTGCCGATTGCCGGCCCACAAGCGCACGGCGCTGATTTTTTTTGCCCGCATACCTTGTAGTCGGTCGGGCGCGAGCGGCGACATGTCTACCGGCATCCACGGCGGCTCGCGCGGTTCAAGAACGATCGGCTTCACCCATTATCTCCTTCAAGTGAAAGTGATGGGCGCCCAGCTTGCCGCCAAAATTGCTCGCCGTGATCTGCACGATGCCTTCCGACGTCCCGAGCGCGCATACCGCTTGGATGCCGGTGCGCATGGCGTGACGCACGTCGTCGGCGGTCAGCCCGTCAATGACTATCTCCATCGCCGCGCCGATATCAGCACTCAGACGCGAGCCGGCCAGACCTTTCAGGGTCGGGCAGTACGGATCGTTGGTGGACGCCATCAGACCCTTGTATTTCGAGCCGACTTTCGAGCCCGAACGCACGCCGCCACCGGGGAACGGCATGATCACGTTGGGCAGGCGGTAGATCGCGTCGATGGCCGCCTCGCTCGCGAGCAGCGCCTGCGACATCGTTCGGGCCAGGACCAGAAAATTGCCGCCGCCGACCGCGGTCGTACGGGCGGTTTCTTCCTCACACAAAAACTCGCCGTCCATCACGGGAATCCGCCAGAACCGCTTGCCGCCAATCATCTTGGAAAGCTGAAAACCATCGCCGAAATAGCGGACGTTCTTGCCCAGTGCGATCTTTTCGTCGCCCGCCAGACCCGCGAACACCGCGGTGGTTGGACAGGTCAGCACGCATTGGCCGACTCTCGTCTCAAGCTGCTGCGCGAGCGTCTTGGTGGATGTCGCGAACAGCAGCACCGCCATGCCGGGACGGCCGTCGGGTGTCTCTTCGCCGTGGAGCACGCGCTCGATGCCGGCCTCCACGCCGCAACCGATGACCGAGGTCGCGAAGCCGGTCATGGTCTCCGCCGCGTGCCGCGCCCACTTGAAATTGATGGCGGTGATAATGATGCGCGTCGCGCGCATGTCGAAGGCTTCGGCGAACGTGTCTTCGAGCTCGACGCCGTTGATGATCATCGTCGTGCTCCGCAGGGATGCACCACCACCTCGCTGCCGATGTGGTCGGCCATCTCGTCAGCGGAGATTTTATAGTTACCCATTTTTACGGTGTGACACTCATCGAACCAGGCGCCCAAGCGCCGTTCGATGCCCGTATCGAAATCGGGTCGCACCACGTGCGTGCGGCCGCGCGGGGCCTTGACCACCTGGCCGTCCTTCACTACCAGCTCACCGTCCTTGAACACCAGCGACGGACGCTCGAACATGCGTTCGCGATTCTTGTGCGGCCGGTAAACGGCTACATCCGCCGCAGCACCCGGTGTTAGCCGGCCACGGTCTTCCAGGCCCAGCAGGCGCGCGGGTGCGGCGCGCGTCATGATGGCGATTTCGTAAAGCGAATACTCGCGCGCAAGACTTCCGACCTGACTCATCGCGGCGGCGCTCGGATGAATGGAGGTCAGCATGTCGGCGCGGAAGCTGCGATCCATCAGCAACCGGATCAGATGCGGATAGCTGGTGAACGGCGCGCCATTGGGATGGTCGGTGGTGAGACCCACGCGCCACGGATCGCTCACCATCAGAAACGTCTCCAGACCGATCGCCCACTGCAAGGCGTTGACGAAGTTCTGGTCCTTGTACTCGAAAGGCACGATGCCGCAGCCCGCCTCGCACTCCATATCCATGCACACCCATTTCTTCGGATGCGCATGCCCGTGCGCCGCGTGCTGGTGCATAGTGTCGGCCGACAAGGTGACGGTCTGCCCGAACATTACCTGGCCTACATCCACGGTCACATTGTGGTGCGTGTTGACGGCGTCGGTCACTTGTGCGGCTGCAGATGAAAATTTGCGGTCGCCCTCGGTGCCGTAACTGTGGAACTGTACGTGGGTCAGGTGGATGCGATGGCCCTCGGCGGCGTCGATGGTCGCGAGCGTAGAGGCGATATTACCGGGGATGCCAAGGTTGCTGGTGTGAACGTGCAGTGGATGAGGTATGCCCAGCTCCGTGATCGCGCGGCTTAAACACCGGATTATATCGCGCGGACGCACTCCGTAATGCGGGGACTGTTCATCGAGATCGAGTTTGCGCGCGTTGTACTTGAACGCGTTGATGCCGCCCGCGTTGACGACCTTGATGCCGATACACTGCGTGGCGTTCAGCGTCCACGCGACGTAGTCGTTGATCACGTCCTGCTCGGCACCGTCGGCCAGCAGTCTCAGCAGGAAGTCGTCGTTGCCGAGGATCGCGTAACCGCCGGTGTCGACCAGGGGCGTATCGGCCATTTCCATGTGCGCGTGACGCGCGTTGATCGGCACCACCGCGGGTTCGAAACAGGTGGTGTATCCCATCTCGGCGTAACGATAACCGGCCACCGGCGCGGGCGGCACGGCGCGGCTGATGCTCGACTTGCTTTGTGACGCTGGGCTCCGGTCTGAAGACGTATCGTACGTGGACGTGTGATCCGGGTCCGGCAGCGGTGCCCCGGCGCCCCACTCGTCGGCATGCGCGTCGCGCGCCAGCATGCCGCGGGCGAGGTTGCTTTTGCCGCCGCCGATGTGGGTATGCATGTCGATTCCGCCAGTCATTACCACCTGACCGTTGAGATCGTATTCGCGACCGATTTTTGTATCCGCGGAAGGGGGCGACACCAGACGACCGTCGCGGATAAACAGGTCTTTTACTTCGCCGTCCACGCCTTGCGCCGGGTCGTAAACCGTGCCGCCGGCCAGTTTTATCAACATGTAATCGCCTGCGCCAAGCACGTCGGCGTCCGGCTGAACGTGTGAAATTTGTGCATGATGTACTTGTTCATTATGTAAGGGGCGTGCGGGTTCGAGCCAGTGAATGCCGTCGTGTCTACAGCCGTGCGGTGATGCCGGCGAGTACGTCGGCCGCGGGCGGCAGCGCGGACTCGCGCAGGCGGCGCAACGGCAGCGCGACCACGACGTCGCTTCGATAAATGTGGCCCGCGTGGTCGATGCCAGGCACCCCCACGGGAATATAAACCGCTGGCGGTCGTGTTAGGGTGATGTCCGGATGGCCGACTACTATGGTCGGGATGTCCGTGTCGGGGGGCGGCGTATGCGGCAGGAACGTAGACAGCCACAGCAGCGCATCGGCGCCGCCCGCGCTGAGCATGTGACGGTAATCGAATCGTATCGGGTCATGCTCGGCCACCTCGCGGCTGAAGCTGGTGCGCAACGGGCGGCCGCACTGCCACAAGCTGACCTGATTCATCGTCACGTCGCCCTGCGCGCCGCCCAGCGGTAGTGCGCCGCTGCGGGTGGTGACGTTCAGATCGCGCGCTAGCTCGACCAGCGACTGCACGGTAAGCTCGGCATGCGGAAAATCAAGCTCGCCGGCCGCCCAACTGATGACCGAATACTTCGCGTGTTGCAGGCGGCACGCAACGTTGTTCAAGGTGTTGATGTCCACGCCCTCGATATTGCAGACTTGTAATGGCCGTCCGGCCACCATGGTCCTTAAAGAGCCGATGACCTCCCCGATCGCCGGCAACGGCACCGGGATGATCGTTGGCTTCCACTCTGTCAGCTCGGGCGGCAGGGTGGACGGTTTCCACGGACCGATCAATACCAGCTCACGCTGTTGGCCCTGCGCCAGCGCGCAACCGCGGGGATTGATAATCCTCTCCAGCAGCCGCGGAAACAGCTCGAATACGCGTGCGCCGGCCACCACGACCAGATCGGCGCGGTTGCGCACCTCGGTCAGCGAGGTAGTCATCCAGCCATCGTCTTGCAGGATCTGTTGATTGCGGAACAGGCCGGCACCGTTCATGTGATCGATGACGGCGCGGCTTTTCCTGGCCAGCGCCATGATTGCGCGCGCGCCATTTACGTCGGTCGCCAGGCCGCCGATCACCGGCACGTGGGCCTCGCGCAGCAGTTCGGCGGCGCGATCCTGGGCTGCGTCCATGCTGACCGTTTCGCCCGCGATGTGCGGCGTCGCGCGCGTGCCGGCTGACGCTTGGGCGAAGCCGCGGCGGCTTAAGTCACAGCCGTTCTCCGTTACTTCGACGCCGCCGTTATCGAGCCGGACGCGCAGGTCGTCGCAGCCTAGCCCGCACAGCGGGCAGACGATATTTTCGAACTCAGCGGGCTCGGAAGGGGCAGTCTCGAACGGGGCGGATGAATCTATTTCGGCCATACGCCGTGTGGCTCCTGGGTTTGACAGGCCCGGGGTTTGGCACGCCCAGGGTTTGCCCTGCCCAGGGTTTGACACGTAACGGCGCGAACGCCGCATGCGAGGCATGGGCCGCAGGATGTGCTTAAGAACCAGGCAGGGCGGAGGCAATCAAGAAAGCAAGGATAATGCCAAAGCGATAAGGCTCGCATCAATGCACGGCGTGCTCGCGTCAACCGCCACGCAATTATCCGCGCCAACGCGACGTAAGCCTTGCGGTCATGCACGTGAGCGGCGCCCCTTGCGACTCGTCGGGCTTGCGCGAAAGTGAACGCTGGGAAAATTGCGGGTGATGCTCGGCTCTCGCCAGCGCCGGCTGGTGTCACGTTAAATGGTAGCGGCGTTACATCGGCGATACAAAGCGGCGTCGGACCATTCGGGTCAATGACGCGGACTCGCGCTACAAACCCGTGGGCATGGTAGTTGCTAAACGCTTCGGATGAATCAATGGACCCAACAGCGGTCGGGTATGCGTTTGTGCGTAAAGGTCGAAGCACCCGCACGGTTGCACCTTGGGTTTCTGGACCTCCACGGTGGTCTTGGCCGGCGCTTCGGCGGTTTCGGGCTCGCCATCGAGGACGTCGCCACGCGCCTGTCGGTTACCAAGGCGGCCTCTTTTTCGGCGTGCGGGCCTGAAAGCGAGCGGGCGCTTAAACATGCGCGCAATCTGTTTGCCCGGTGGCGACTGCCGCACGCGGTTACGATCAGGATTTTCGAGGCGATTCCCGGCCACGTCGGGCTGGGTTCCGGCACGCAACTGGCGCTTGCGGTCGGCACCGCCATCGCGCGGCTGTACGAGCTCGACTTGAGCACGCGTGAGATCGGCATGATGTTGAGCCGCGGCGCGCGCTCCGGTGTAGGTGTTGGCGCGTTCGACACGGGTGGTTTCGTGGTGGACGGTGGTCGCGGGCGCACCGACCAGTTGCCGCCGGTAACCGCCCGGCTCGCGTTTCCCGCCGACTGGCGCGTCGTGCTGGTGCATGACTGTAGCGGCAAAGGTCTGCACGGCGCGCAGGAGGTCAGCGCGTTCGATGCGTTACCGGCGTTCCCGGCCGAACGTGCCGCGCATCTCTGCCGCCTGGTGCTGATGCAGATTCTGCCCGCGATAGCCGACGCGCAACTGCCCGAGGCCAGTCAGGGCATTAACGAACTGCAAACCGTGGTCGGCGATTACTTCGCGCCCGCGCAGGGTGGACGGTTCGCAAGCGAGGCCGTCGCCGCGGTGCTCGCGTGGTTCGAGCGTCGCGGCATCACCGGCGCCGGTCAAAGCTCATGGGGCCCGACCGGCTTCGCGTTAATCGGCAGCGAGACCCAAGCGCGGGCCCTGATCACGCAAGCGCAATCGATGTTCGACACGTGCGCGGTGCGGTTGCAGATGGTGCGGGCCCGCAATTACGGCGGGCTGGTGGAAAGTTATCAGCATGCGCAGGCCGTTAGCGGTGCTAACGTTTGATGCGTGGCGGGCGCGGTAGGCGGATGTGCCCGCCGAGCTTGCGTGTGCTTGTTATGACAAGCGGGTTCGCCACCTTGCGTGGCTTCACATTGCGCAGAGGCATTTAGTTGATCCGTTTAGACGTTGTTGTATGTGGCGCGCGGTCAATGGAGGACGCCGCGCCGAAATTTTGTACGCTTGTTTGAATTATTGGATGCAGTCATGGATAAGCCTTATATACTGCATATTTTCACCCCCGCCAAAAACGTCAGTCCGTTCGACGCCAACATGGCGATCGACGCCGGCTGGCAAATCGCGATGCCTTACACCAATGTGGAACCCGACGAGGTCCGGGAACTGGTACAGGATGCGATCTTTTCCCGTGGTTCCAGCGGCGTCAAGCGTACGGGCATCTTTCTGGGCGGGCGCGACCTGCACATGGCGATGGACATGCTGAAGGCCGCCGAGGAAGCCATGGTGCCGCCGTTCGAGGTCTCCGCGTTCGCCGATCCCAGCGGCGCATTCACCACCGCCGCGGGGATGGTCGCCAAGGTCGAGCAGCACCTGGCCGACAAACACGGCACAACGCTCGAAGGGCAATGTGTGCTGGCGTTGGGCGGCACCGGTCCGGTGGGTGCCGCGGCTTCGGTGCTGGCGGCCAAGGCCGGCGCGCGAGTGAAACTCATCGGCCGCAAGATCGACAAGGCCCGTCAGGTCGCCGAGATCTGCAACCAGCGATACGGCGCGGATCTGACCGGCATCGAAGGCGACGCGGACGATCACAAGGGCGAGCTGATCAGGATCGCCGACGTTGTGTTCGCCACCGCCAAGGCGGGGGTCGAAGTTTTAAGCCGCGAACTGATCGCCGCAGCACCTCGCCTCAAGGTCGCCGCCGACGTAAACGCGGTGCCGCCGCCCGGCATCGCGGGGGTGGACGCAAAAGCCGATGGCAGTCCTATCGAAGGCTCGCAGACCGGCGCGGTCGGCATCGGTGCGCTGGCGATCGGGGACGTCAAATACCACGTTCAACAGCAGTTGCTCAAGCAGATGGTGAACAGCGAAAAGCCCGTGTACCTGCATTTCGAACACGCCTTCAAAGTGGCGCGGGAATACATAGCAAAAGCCTGATGCCGGATCCCGCCGACATCTTCATTCTGGCCCGATCGGGCCGTGCCCTGGCGCAGTCCGCGCGGGCGTGCGGCTGGCGCCCGTGGGTGATTGACGGCTTCGGTGATATGGACACGCGCGCCTGCGCGGCCGGTGTCGTGAAAGTCAGGATGAGCAGAGATGCTTTGTCCGAGGCGGACGTGGCGGCCGCGCTGGAGGTGCTTGCGCGCAAAGCTTCTCCCGGCGGTGCAGGTTCTCGACCGGCCCCAGGTACGCGACTAACCAGTTGCCGTGCCGGATTGATTTACGGCAGTGGCGGCGAGGCCATGCCGGGGCTGCTGGAGGGTCTGGCGGACCGCTTCGAGATCATCGGCAATGGCGCCGAAGTTGTTCGAGCCGTCAAGGACCCCCGTATATTTTTCGCGACCTTGACCGCACTTGACATCGCCTACCCCGCGACCCGGTTCAGTACGCTGGAGATAAAACGACGCGACGGCGTGCGCAAACTTTCACAAGATGCGGATGGGGCGTCGGCGCATGAATGGCTGGTAAAACGCGCGACCGGTTCGGGTGGCGATCACGTGCGTTGCTGGCGCGGCGGAGCGATCGATAATTCGCAACGCTATTTTCAGCAGTTTTTGCCGGGGCCCGCGATGTCCGCGCTATTTGTCGCCGATGGCCGCCATGCGCGGGTGCTCGGTTACAACACGCTGTGGCGCGCCCGGCATGCACGCTCGTCGTTTGCCTATGGCGGCGCGATCAACCGCGCGAAATTGTCTCCATCGCATCGCGACTTGCTTAAGAACCACGTGCGCGCACTGACGCAAGTGTTCGGTTTGCGCGGGTTGAACAGCCTGGATTTCGTGCTGCATTGCGGTCAGCCGCGCGTACTGGAAATCAACCCGCGGCCCGGTGCGACCTGTGAACTGTACGAACCCAAAGCAAGGACAAGCATGCTCGCGGTACACGCGAAAGCCTGCCGCGGTGAGTTGCCCGGCGACTCGCTCTGGCGCGGGCTGAGTCAACACGGCCCGCGCGTGCAGGTCATCGTCTATGCGAACAGGGCGTATCGGGTGCCTCAGGGCATGCGATGGCCGAATTGGTGCCGCGATCTGCCAGCGCCTGGCGCCGCTATTTCCGCGCACGCGCCGGTGTGCACCGTGCTGGCCGAAGGTGACGACCTTGAGCAGGTAAGTCGGCTTGCCGACGCGCGCCGCGTGACCGTGTTGAATACGATGGCGAAGACGACGTCCCTTGCCGCGTAGCCGAAGGGCCAATAAAAAGGCCAGCAACTAAGGAATATGAGCGAGGTAGATAATGGATAAAAAATCCGCAACGGACAAACACACTAAGCCGAGCGTCAATCGTCTCAGCGCCCCGATGGTAGCAAAACTCCTGGCGGACGCCGATCAACTGCGTATCGGCGTCAGGAAACTGGCTAACGGCGCCACCCTGATAGACGCCGGTATCGACCATCCCGGCGGAATGGAAGCGGGCCGTCGCGTGGCTGAAATCTGTATGGGTGGGCTGGGACAGGTGAGCTTTACGTCCGGGGGGGTGGCCGACCGCTGGCCTGTGACCATCCATGTGCACGCGACTGATCCGGTGCTGGCCTGTTTAGGCAGCCAGTACGCGGGCTGGAGCCTTTCGCACGCCGAGGGCAAAGGCGCTTTTCAAGCTCTCGGTTCGGGCCCGGCGCGCGCGCTGGCGCAGAAAGAGCCGCTTTACAAGGACCTGGATTATAAGGACATGTGTGACAGCGCCTGCCTGGTGCTTGAAGTGGACGGCCCACCTCCGGACGCGCTGGTGGACAAGATAGCGCGCGAGTGCGGCGTGGAAGCCGACGCGCTGACTCTGATTCTCACGCCCACGCGCAGCCTCGCGGGGAGCACGCAGGTGGTCGCGCGGGTGCTGGAAGTTGCCATGCACAAGACGCACGAACTCAAGTTTCCGCTTTCGCATGTGGTCGACGGTATCGGCAGTGCGCCGCTGGCGCCGCCGGCGCCAGATTTCATCAAGGGCATGGGGCGCACCAACGACGCGATCCTGTTCGCGGGCCAGGTGCAGATTTACGTGCGTGGTGAAGACGCCGCCGCCAGACAACTGGCCGAACAACTGCCCAGCAGCGCCTCGAATGATTACGGCCGGCCCTTCGCGGAGGTCTTCAAGGCGTACGAATACGATTTCTTCAAGATCGACCCCATGCTGTTCAGCCCGGCGCGCATTAGCGTGACGGCGCTGGAGAGTGGGCGCACATTCCACGCCGGAGAGATCGATCTGAAGCTGCTCGAAGCCTCGTTCGGAGACTGAGGCCCGGGGAATGAGAAATTTGCAACCGTGCATCGCCGTCTTCACCGACGACCCGGGCTGGCATGGCGCACGCCTGCGCGAGGCATTTGCTGCACGTGGCTGCGTGGCGCGGTTCGTGTCGCTAAAAAATTGTCACTTCGACATTGGCGCGGATGCGCACCCGCTTAAGATTTTGGGCTTCGAGTCGGCTTTGCCCGCAGCCGCTTTCGTGCGTGGCGTGCCCGGCGGCAGCCTGGAAGAAGTGGTTTTCTATCTTGACATTCTGCACGCGCTAACCGAGTTGAACGTGCCCGTTTATAACGATGCCCGCGCGATCGAGCGCAGCGTCGATAAGGGGATGACCAGTTTCTTGTTGCGCAACAAGGGCATCCCCACGCCGCCCACCTGGGTGACGAATGATCCCGAACACGCACGATCGGTGGTTATGCGCGAGTTCGCCGCGGGCCATTCGCTGGTGTGCAAGCCGCTGTTCGGCGCGCAGGGCGAGGGCTTGATGCGGCTTTCGCCGGGCGATCCACTGCCGTCGGTCGAGACCTTTCACGGCGTTTATTATCTGCAGCGCTACATCGACACGGGCGAGGGGTGTTGGCATGACTGGCGCGTATTCGTCATCGCCGGCCGCGCGCTGCTGGCGATGCGGCGCGAGGGTGCTACCTGGATCAGTAACGTTGCGCGCGGTGGTAACTGCCAGCCCGCGGTGCTGGACGATGGCTTGCGACAACTGGCCGAGGCAGCGGTCGCCGCCGTGGGCATGCAGTACGGTGGCGTGGACATTATCCGTGACTCGACGGGTCACGCCTGGGCGGTGGAGGTCAACAGCGTGCCTGCCTGGCGCGGTCTGCAAAGCACCTGCAACGTCAACATCGCAGCGCTGCTCGCCGATGACTTTCTGCGCCGGCTCACACCTGGAGCAATGGCGGAGGCCGCTGGATGACGATGCCACCCCTTACATCAAGGTGTGTTTCGCCGGACGTGCTAAAGCAGATTTATCTGCGTGCCTGCGATGTCGAACTGCGGGCCCTCAAGCCTGGTAATGTGGGTTTGGGTGCGCCCGGGCATGGCATGCATGCGGCGGATTTCACCGCCAGCGCGCAAGTGAGTGCGGCGGCGCTGACCGCGCCCGCGCTGACCTTGGGCGAGCGCCAGAGCCTTGGAGAACGCCCAAGCCTTGGAGAACGAATCTACCGCGCCGTGGCAGCGACCCGCGAGATAGTGGCGTGCAACACGAACCTGGGCATCGTGCTGCTGTGCGCGCCGTTGCTGCACGCCATGCAGACGGGCCGTCCGGGAACAGGACTGCGGGCTGCCCTGTACGAGGTACTGAACGCCGCCAGCGTGGACGATACGAAATGGATTTATCGCGCCATACGGCTGGCGTCGCCCGGCGGGCTTGGCGCGAGCCCGACCCACGATGTCGCCCGGGAACCTGAAGTCACGGTTATCGAAGCCATGCGGGCGGCAGCTCACCGGGACCGGATCGCCTGGCAGTACTGCAACGGCTACGCGGATATCTTCGATTATGCATTGCCGGCGTTAGCGGCGTTCAAAGCACGCTGGGGCAGCGACGAGTGGGCGGCATCAGGGATCTATCTGGGCCTGTTGTGCCGCTTTCCGGACAGCCACGTCGCGCGCAAACATGGCGAGGTGCGGGCCGTGGAGGTCAGCCGGATCGCGGCGAAGCTTGATTCCAGGTTAGCGCAATGCAACGCGCCTCAAGAAATACTTCAGCGTCTACAACGCGCCGACGCGAAGTTTAAACGCGCAGGGATCAATCCGGGCACCACGGCCGACCTTACGGTAGCCACCCTGGTGGCGTGTTACCTGGAGCAACTGCTCAGCACAGACAGCAGGAATCTGTCTTTATCTTCACGCAACGCGCAGGGAGAAAGTCATACGGATCGCGCGCGTTCGTCAATCGCCGACAGCCTGGCTGTCGGCGGCACAAGCGTATCGCCGGCCGTGCCTTGTAACACCTTAACTTCTCAGGAGTAGTTATAAAATGGCAGTTATCAATAAAGTACTTGTTGGCGAATTTCTCACCGGTGACGGTAACGAAGTCGCGCACATCGACCTGATCATGGGCCCGCGCGGCAGCGCCGTCGAGACGGCGTTCTGCAATGCCCTGACGAACAACAAGGAAGGTCACAGCACGCTGTTGGCGGTGGTCGCGCCGAATCTACAGGCCAGACCCAACACCATCCTGTTCAACAAGGTGACCATCAAGGGCCAGGAGCAGGCCGTGCAGATGTTCGGCCCCGCGCAGCGCGGCGTCGCCCTGGCCGTAGCCGACTGCGTGGAAGACGGCACCATTCCCGCCGACGAGGCAGACGATATCTTTATCTGCGTCGGTGTGTTTATCCACTGGGACGCCAAGGATCACGAAAAGATCCAGGACTACAACTACGAAGCGGTCAAGCAGTCGATCAAGCGTGCTATCAACGGTGAGCCCACCGCGGCCGATGTGGTGGCCAACAAGGCCACCTCGGATCACCCGTTTGCGCATCACAAGTAAGCCGTGCGATGCCCCGATCGCGAGATCGGGGCATCGGCGTTTTCGCGGCGATTGCGCCGGACGCAGCTAGACGCGTTCCTCAGCACTTGCTGAACGCAGCCAGGTCGTTGGCGCCGACGCCGCCGTTATGCAGCACGCTGGCTACCAGCGCACCGCGGGCGCCGGCACTGGCCAGCGCATGCAGGTCATCGGCATGGCGTACGCCGCCGCCCACATACCACTCGGTGTGAGGCGAGCGTGCGGCGAAGTGCAGCAGCCGATCGAGATCGGGGCCGGTGCCACTGCCCACCCGTGCGAGCGACATAATTATAACTTTGGGCGGCCAGCGCGCGATGTCGGTCAGCAGGTCCGGAGGACCCACAAACGCGCCAGCCTGGAAGTCTAGCGAAAGCACGGGTGCGTCGGCCCCCGCGAACAGGGCGCGCATCTCCGGCAGGTGCGGGTGCGTGACGGACTCGCTGCCAACAACCAGGCGGATGCGCCCGTCCGGGGCGCGGCGGCGTAATGCTGGCGGCGCGGTATACAGGCCGTCGTCCAGCCAGATTTCAAGCGCGGGGTAACGATGATGGATGTCGAGCACGCACGACAGGTTGTCAACCCTTCCTCGAATCGCATCGAGGTCCGCTATGTAAAGTGTATTGAAGGCGTGCAGTCGCAACAGCGCCTCGACTATTGTCCATGGTTGGCTCGTGCATTGCTGGCTGGATGATGGTTCGCTGGAGCCGCACAGCACGGAGCGCACCGGGCGATAGCCCGAGCGATCGCCGCCGCGCGCGTGCACGACGCGGCCATCCATCAGGTCGATTACCGGAATGATCTGCAAGGGGTAAACGTGCGAATTTTTGTGTTCGAGTATGTAACTGGCGGCGGCATGCTGGATGAAACCGTGCCTGCCTCGCTGACGTACGAGGGCGACATGATGTTGCGTGCGCTGATCAACGACCTAGCTGAAATTCCCAATCTGCATTTAACCACATTGCGCGATGCGCGTCTCGACGAGCCGGACTGGGGTGCGGACGTGCATTACGTGTATAACGAAGACGATTTCCGCCGCGGCTGGCAGGAACTGCTGGGGGAGGCCGATGCGGTGTGGCCTGTCGCGCCCGAAACCGGCGAGAGGCTGGAGCGCGCCAGCCGCCAGGTGGTCAACGCGGGCAAGCTGTTGCTGAGCAGCCGTCCCGACGCGGTGCGTGTGGCCGCGAGCAAGCTGCGCACCGCGGTACGGCTTACGCAGCACGGCCTGCCGATGGTGCCGACTTACGCGCTACAGGATTGTCCCCGTGATATCGCGAGTTGCTGGGTTGTCAAGCCCGACGACGGTGTGGGGTGTCTGGGCGCGCACATCTGCCGCGACGAACAGGAACTCGCATGCATGGCCGCCAAAGAGTCCAGCGGTGAGGTGTACGTGGCGCAACCTTTCATCGAAGGCGTGTCTGGCAGCCTGTGTCTGTTGTGCCGCGACGGCGAGGCGCGGCTGCTGAGCTGCAATCGTCAGCGCGTGGTGGTCTCCAACGACGAATTTCATCTGCTGGGCTGCATCGTGGGCGGTCTGGCGGATGGCCACGCGGGCTACGCGCGGCTGGCGCGCGGGGTCGCCGCCGCGATGCCTGGCCTGTGGGGGCTGGTCGGCGTTGACTTCATCGCGAGCGCGCAGGGGCCACTGGTGCTTGAGATCAACCCGCGGCTCACCACGTCCTATCTGGGCCTGAGAGACTCGCTGGGCGAAAATCCAGCCGCGCTGGTGCTGAACCTGATCGACGGCGGCGACCTGGCGCCGGCGCGCACGCATGCATCGGCCGCCATCGACGTCTCGCTGGAGGCGGATCGTGTTGCATGAACACGTAGTGGGCTGGGATCTCGGCGGCGCCCACGTGAAGGCGGCCAGCCTCAATGTGGACGGCGCGGTGCAGCATGTCATCCAACGGCCATGTCCGTTATGGCGCGGCCTACCGCAACTGCGAATCACCTTGCGCAGCATGCTGGAGGATATGCAGATCGAGCGCGCCGCGCACGCCGTCACCATGACGGGCGAACTGGTGGACATCTTTCCCGATCGCACACACGGTGTGAGTGAGTTGCTTGGGGTGATGGTGCAGCAGTTCGGCGAGACGCCGCTGCTGGTGTATGCCGGCCGCAACGGCTTCGTGTCGCCGGGAAGCGTGGCCGCGCAGGCCGCGCAGGTGGCGTCGGCGAACTGGCTGGCAGCTGCGACTCTGGTCGCGAACCGAATGTCGGAAGGCCTTTATATCGATGTCGGCAGCACTACTACTGATATAGTGAGCTTCAGCCACGGCAAGGTGCACGCGCGCGGGTTTACCGATCACGCGCGCCTGACGCAGGACGAACTGATTTACACCGGCGTAACCAGGACGCCAGTGATGGCGATCACCGATCACGCGGCTAGCGCCGGCGGATGGACCAGCCTGATGGCCGAGCAGTTCGCCACCATGGCGGATGTCTATCGCCTGACCGGCGACCTGCCCGCCTACGCGGACACGCTGCCCAGCGCGGATGGCGGCGACAAGACCGAAGCGGCCAGCGCGCGCCGCCTGGCGCGCATGCTGGGCGTCGATACGAGTATGGCGACCGAGCAGGACGCCGCCGATAACGACGATTGGGTGAGGGTGGCCGAATACATCGCCGAATGTCAGCTCATGCGTCTGCGCACCGCTTTGGAGACACATCTTTCGCGTGGCGTGTTCGGAGCTAGGGCGCCGTTGGTTGGCGCCGGCATCGGGCGCTTTCTGGTGCGTGCCCTGGCTGTGCGGCTGCAGCGCCCGTTCGTCGATTTCGGCACGTTCTTTCCCCCCGAGCCAGTGGCGGGGGGTGCGGCGATCGCCGACTGCGCGCCTGCTGTCGCGATCGCGCTGCTGGCAAGTAACGAGTTCGCCGTAAAGCAACGGGAGCCATACGATCGGGCCGAGGTGGGCGTCGAATAGCTGTTAATACCGTCTGCAAGACGCCGTGCCCCCGTCGTTGTGACCGATTGTTGTGACTTTGGGGTGTTTGCGTGTCTAATCGGTCATGAGTGAAGCGCGCGTCACTGAGTTACCCTATTTTGCGCACAGTGACTTATTGTTCGAAAGCGTCGCCGATTCGCCGTGGGCCGTGTTTCTGGACAGCGGCCATCCCCATACCCGCCAGGGCCGCTACGACATAATCAGCGCCAATCCGATGACCACTGTGTGTACGCGCGGCGCGATGAGCGAGGTACGGGGCGCGCACGGCTCAAAGCTCCTGCCCGATGACCCGTTCGAGATTCTGCGCGAGTGCCTGGGTCCGCGCGCCGATACCGCGACCGGCTTGCCGTTCTGCGGCGGTGCCATCGGTTACTTCGGCTACGATCTCGGCCGCCGGCTCGAACGGCTGCCCAGTCTCGCCGCGGACGCCGAGCAGTTGCCCGAAATGGCGATCGGTATCTACGACTGGGCGCTGGTGGTCGATCACCACGCGGGGCGTAACTGGCTGCTGGGGCAGGGCCGTGATGCCGAGACATTCCGTCACTGGGACCGGCTTGTGGCTCAGTTTCGCGCGCCGCGGCCGGAGTTTCAGCGCGAACCGTTTCAAGTCGCGGGCATCCTGAAGTCGAACATGGACCGAATTTTCTATACGGCGGCATTCAAGCGCATCAAACAATATATACGCGCCGGCGACTGTTATCAGGTCAATCTCGCGCAACGTTTTGCCGCCCCCACACACGGCGACCCGTGGCTTGCTTATCGGCGCCTGCGACGTATCAATCCAGCGCCTTACGGCGCGTACCTCAACACGCCCTGCGCGCGGATCTTGAGCGCCTCGCCAGAGCGCTTCCTGGAAGTGCGCGAAGGGCGCGTGCAGACCCGTCCCATCAAGGGCACCCGCGCGCGCAGCCCGGATGCGGCGCGCGATCGCGCGGCCGCCGAGGAACTTATGAACAGCGCCAAGGATCGCGCCGAAAACCTCATGATCGTCGATCTGCTGCGCAACGACATCGGCAAGAACTGCGCGCCGGGCAGCGTGGCGGTGCCGGCGCTGTTCAGCCTGGAAAGCTTCGCGACCGTGCATCATCTGGTCAGCACCGTAACGGGCAAGCTGGCGCCGGAGCGCGACGCACTGCATCTGCTGCGAGGCTGTTTTCCCGGCGGCTCCATCACCGGCGCGCCCAAGCTGCGCGCGATGGAAATCATTGAGGAACTGGAGCCGCATCGTCGTGGTGTGTATTGCGGCGCCATCGGCTATGTCGGCTTCGATCGCGCGATGGATACGAATATTGCCATCCGCACCCTGGTAAACAGTCACGGCGTCACGCGCTTCTGGGCCGGTGGCGGCATCGTGGCCGATTCGGAGCTGGAAGCCGAGTATCAGGAGACTTTCGACAAGGCGGCGGCGATGCGCGCGCTGTTTCAGTCCAGGCAGGAAGCGGTGACCCATCTCTGAACACATGACCCGCAACACATGAACAAGGCCCGTTGGGTGGTGAAGTTCGGCGGCAGTCTGTTCGCGGGCGAATATCTGCGAGCGTGGCTGGCGGTGCTTGCGGCGCATGGCGCCGGGCGGGTCGTGGTGGTGCCGGGCGGCGGACCGTTCGCGGATCAGGTGCGCGCCGCGCAGGCTCGCTGGCGGTTTGGCGACGTCGCCGCGCACCGCATGGCGATGCTGGGGATGGCTCAATACGGGTTGATGCTAAGCGACCTGCAACCGGGGCTTGTGGTGGCGGCCGATGAAGATGCGATAAGGCGTGCTTGGCGGGAGGGACAAGTACCGGTATGGACGCCGCCGGGAGCAACCCTGCGCGGAATGCGCTGCAACTGGACACTGACATCGGACTCGCTGGCCGCCTGTCTAGCGGTGCGGCTGCGGTCCGGGCAACTGCTGCTGGTAAAGTCGGTACGCATCGAGGCAATTGAGGTCGATTCGCAAGTGCTTGCGCGCCGTGGCGTCGTCGACCCGCGCCTGCCTGAGTTGTTAGATAACGCGCGATGTACGTGCCGCATCCTCGCCGCCGAGGATTACGATTTCCTCGAAGCGGCGCTTAACGGCGCGCGAGTTGGCACTATGGTGATATCCGCATCCGGGACAAGGGCCGGCGCGACCGTTTGATTCGTTGAAGCGTCTCTGAACAAGCCGGCGTGCTCCTTCCCCCTTTGACGGGGGGTGAGGCGAGAAGTCACCAAGCACTGGCTTCGTGCCGCCGAACGCCTGAGCGCATGCAAGCGACCGCGGCAATCACGCCATCGCCAATGGAGCGCAAGGTCGCGTGCAGGCGCGCCTCGCTCGCTCGCAGCCGCGCTTCCATCCGCTGCTTGTAAAGCGCGGTCTCAATCGCGGCCAGCAGTTCGCGCTCCTCGAACGGCTTGAGCAGGAAACCATATGGCTGGGCCTGTTTGGCGCGATGCAGGGTGGCATCATCCGAGTTGGCGGTTAGAAACAGCACGGGGATTATGATCAGGTGCGGGTGAAGCTCTTCCACCAGACGCAGGGCGTCGCCGCCGGTAGCCACGGTGGCGGGCACGTCGTAACCCAGTTGTTGCAGCGCGGCCTGAATATCGCGCGCCACGATGCGTTCGTCCTCGACCACCAGAACGCGCGTCGGCTGGGTCCGCGTTGTTTCGCTCATTTCACTTATCCCGGTTTTGTGGACCGCGCCGCGATCGGGGAAAGATCCGTATCCACAAGATCGGCACGCGTGGTCGGGATGCTGCTCATCTCCCGCGCGCGCTGCCTGGGGTTGATGGTAGGGATACTAAGTGTCCAGCGCGCGCCGTTGGCGGTCGCGTATTCGATTGAGCCACTGATTTGTTGGGTGAGGTCGCCCACCAGTTGCAGGCCCAGCGATGTGGCTTTAGCCAAATCGAATCCCGCCGGAATGCCGGGACCGTCGTCGGCGACTATCAGCCGCGCTTGACCGCTTTTATCGGTGGAGTCACTCGCATGCAGGTAAATCGTCAACACGCCGGCGCGGCCATCGGCATACGCATATTTGAGCGCGTTGGTTACCAGCTCGTTGACGATCAGACCGCAGGGCACGGCTGAGTCGATATCCAGCGATACCTCGTCGGCCGCGAAATTCAGCGTGACCGCGCCCGTGCGATAGGAACGCAGCAGGTGACCCACCAACTGACGCAGGTAAGCGGCGAACTCCACCCGCGCCAGGGTGTGCTGCTGATACAGTCGCTCGTGAATCAAGGCCATACTCTTGATGCGGTTCTGCGCGTCCTCGAACATCTCGCGCGTGGTCGGGTCCTGGATGCGTCCCGTCTGCAGGTTCAACAACGACGAGATCACCTGCATGTTGTTCTTGACCCGGTGGTGAATCTCCTTCAGGAGTATCTCCTTCTCGGCCAGCGACGCGCGCATCTGCTCCTCGGAGCGCGTGCGTTCGATGACGATGCCGGCCAGGGACGCGGCTATTTTGATCATTTGTAGCTCATGATCGGACGGTTCGCGCGGCTCGTGGTAGAAGCTCGCAATCGTGCCTAAGCGCCTGGCTTCGGATGACATGATCGGCTGGTACCAGCAGGCGCGAAGATTGAACCGGCGGGCCAATTCCCGGAACCTGGCCCATGCAGGGTCGGCATCAATGTCGCCTATCACCAGCCGTTTCGTCAAAAAGGCCGCGGCGCCATCGATGGTCGCGGTGAATTCCGCTGGCAGGCTGGGCGCGGTCGCGCGCTCGAAACTCGTGCCCGTATTGTCGATTAGCAGCAAAGCACACAGCATGCCCGGGACCTCGACTTCGACCATTCGCGTGATTTCCTCCAGCGTCGCCGAAAGCGGGGCACCCGAGGCGACCAGCTCGAGTATTCGTACCTGATTCGCGAGCAGGACATTAGCGCGCGAGAGATCGGTGGTGCGGGATTCCAGCGCGGCGTTCGCCAGGCGCAGGGTTTCGGCCTGTTTCCAGTGGCGATCCACTTTCCGCTCGGTAAATATCGAAATCAGCAAGGTTGTCAACAGGAGCACGACAGAAAATCCGCCGATCATGCTCGCCAGCCAGGTGTTGTCGATGAATTGCGGGTTGACCGTGCAGATGCTGTCGGGTGTGAAGATCGCGGCGGCCATGCCCGTGTAGCGCATGCCGCAAATCGCCGTGCCCATGACGAGCGCGGCGCCGACGCGTTTCCAGAACGCGGTGAAGAATGTCTCCATGCGCAGTCTCAGCGCGATCCACAACGCAACGGCTGCCCCGGCGATGGCGATGATGACGGAGAATGAAAACAGCAATGGATCGTAGCGGATGGGTGGAAACATCTCCATCGCCGCCATGCCGGTGTAATGCATGGATGCGATGCCAAAGCCCATCAGGCAACCTGCAACGAGCAACCTGCGGCCGCCCTGGGCTTCGACACTGACCGCCAGCAATGCGAACCCCGAGATCAGCACCGCGATCAATAGGGAAACCAGGGTCGTCGGGATGTCGTACGACATCGGTATAGGCAGTCGGAAGGACAGCATGCCGATGAAGTGCATGGACCAGATGCCCGTACCCATCGACATCGCGCCGCCGATCAGCCAGCAAGTTTTGCTTTTAACCGTTTTGGCACCGACAACGCCCGAGACGAGATCGAGCGCGACGTAAGAGGCCAGCGCCGCAACCACGCAGGACAGGACGACGAGCCAGATGTCATAAGAGCCGGTCATTGTCGCTATCCCTCCGGTATTTCACTAACTTCGATCGATATGCCGCCGCTCCCGCGGACCGGGAAGCCGGAAAATGCAAGCGATTTAACCTTTAAAAGTGAACGCGCGAGAATTTGACTGAACGGTCAATCAAGGTAGACGAACAGGCACATCCGGGCGAGCGCGTCAAGACGAGCGGCACGCGCCGTGCGACGGGCGGCGGTCAACGGTGAACGGTGAACGGTGAACGGTGAACGGGACGGGCAAGAGTGCGGCGAGTTAATTCACTCGCCGCAGCGTCGGGCCTTATCTGGTAAGCGCCCCACAGGGGCCGAGCAAACCATTGGCCGCCCGCGGCGAAGGACTCATGGGTTGCAGAACCGACGATGCCGACGGTCAATGTGTTAGCTGTAACCGTCGAACTGATAGTGGTTGGCAATAGTGATAAATGTTGTCGTTCCGAGAGAAGCGAGGAATATTGATCCTGGCGCTACATACACTATGCCCGCATTACGACCATTCGCTCCGCCCCAGATGACAGCTTTTTGACTACCGAATCAGGCGTTACAGATCCTTGGCATGCAGGGGTTAAGTTACCGCGCCAGGGGTTACCGCACGTTGGCAGCGGTTTTCTCTTCCAGCGCCGCGATGAGGGCGTCGAAGCCGTCACGGCTGAGAATCTCCGCGTACTCCGCGCGTTTGAGTGCGAGATCGCTTACGCCGTCGATCACGATATTGACGATACGCCAGCCGCGTTCGTCATTACGCAATAGATAATCAAACTGGATTTCGCCACCGTCCGATTTCGTGAACAGGCTGCGTACGCCTGCTACGTCTGCGCTCAGGTCGCCGCTGGACTGGGTCTCGAAGCGCTCGCCCGAGTAACCATCGAAGCGCTCCGCGTACGTGGAGATGCTGAGCCTGGCGAAGGTTTTGACAAGCTTCGCCTGTTGCGCAGGCTGCAGTCCGTCCCAGTAGCTGCCCACCGAGATGCGTGAGATCGCGGCGATGTCGTGGCTGCGGCGCACCGCCGGCGCCAGGCGCGCGTAGCGGCCGCGGTAGCCGAGTTGTTCGGCCGCTTTCATAGCCGATATCAGTTCTTGCTGGAAGCGTTCCACGACCGCGGCGGGCGCCGACTCGATCTCGACCGTGACGCCGGGGGCAGCCAGCGCGAAAAACAGGGTTACGATCAGCGGAAGGCGTAATAAAGTTACAGTGCGATCAATGTTCATAAGGCCTGCACGGTGATAAGTCATCGGGCAATGTAGTTGTGTAGGGTGTTTTACTCGCCTGGGAAAAATACAAAGGCTATTATATTCACAAGGTTTCTTCGCGGTATACGCGCCCTTTCCAGCTGGCGCGCCGGCCGCGCCAGTAACCGATGGCTGAGCCCCACGTCATGGCAAGATAGAGCAGGGCGGCGAACGGCAGGGACAGCACCCAGGCGGGCGAGCGCTGATAGAACTTCACAATGGGGAAATAGCTGAGCATCATCGTAAACAGCGCGATGCCGCCTACAACACGAGTCCCTGCATGCGCGCTGGTCACCGCCAGCAATGGGATCACGAATGCAATAAGCATGGTGATGGTGCAAACACACAGCGCGAATATCGAATAACGCAACTGCGTGAACGCAGTGCGCGAGATCATGCGCCACAGCTCGGAGAGTTTCTGATTGCGCCGCTGACTTTTCACCGCGTGACTGAGCCCCAGCCAGATGTCGCCACCCGCGCACTTGATCTTGCGCGCCAATGCGCAGTCGTCGATCAGCTCGCCTTTAAGGGACTCAAAAGCGTCAATCGTATCGAGCATCGATGTCCGCACCAGTAAAAATCCACCGGCCGCGGCGGCGATCCTTGAAGATCGCGAATTGCTGAGACCGAAAGGGTAAAGCAGCTTGAAAAAATAAACGAAAGCCGGCATCGAGAATTTTTCCAGCGCGCTGTGCATGCAGGGCGTTGCCATCAGCGACACCATATCGAGTCGCTCGTGGTTGAGCTTCTCGCGCACCACGGCCACGATACCCGGCGATAATAAAATGTCTGCGTCCAAAGCCAGGGTATACGGCGTGCGGACGAACCGCCGGGCTTGCTCCAGCGCCCACAGCTTGCCGCTCCACCCCGTGGGCAAGGGCGCGCCGCGCAGGATCGTCGGCGTGAGTTCAGTCACGCTACGCGCTTCGCGTTCCGTGCCGTCCGTGGATTGATCGTCGATGACAATCACCCGCAAACCGTGTCCCTGTTGCGCCAGCGTGCGCCAGCGTGCGCAAGGTGTCAGCGATATGCAAGGCCTCGTTGCGCGCGGGGATTATGACAGTGACATCGTGCAGGTCCACATCAACTCGCGCGGTTGCCGGTGCCAGCCGCTCGCGCGTACTCCAGGGTCGCCAGGGTACCAGCATCACGGCGAGCCATAACAGCAGGGCGCCGGTCGTCAGATAAAACCCGGCGATACTGGTCAGGTTATTCAAGGTTCACGAATCACACAACCGGTCGCAGCTGAGCGCAAATCGCGTCAGCACGTAACCGGAGCCGTGCCTGCGCTATGGTTAGTGGGCGCTATGCCGGCTGCCGATTTGCTCGATCGGGATGCGTATGCCGTCCGCGACACTGCTCTGGGCGTAACTTACGGGACTCTCTGCGTAGCTTATCGGCAGTTCCGGCGCCATCGCGCCCTCGGTGCGGGGCCCGAACATGAAGGTTTGCAGCGCTTGCAACGGGTGCGTGAACGTATCGCTCACCGCCGTCGGCTCATATCCGCAATGTGCCATGCAGTTCGCGCATTTGGGATTGCGCCCGGTGCCGTAACGATCCCAGTCGGTCTCTTCCATGAGCGCCTTGAAGGTCGGCGCGTAGCCCTCGTCCACCAGCAGATAGCATGGCCGTTGCCAGCCGAACACGTTGCGCGTGGGATTACCCCAGGGCGTGCAATGATAGGTCTGGTTACCGGCCAGAAAGTCGAGAAACAGGCTGGAGTGGTTGAATGCCCAACGGCGTTTTTTGCCGAGCTTGAAAATATCGCGGAACAACTGTTTGGCGCCGGTACGCTGAAGGAACACCTGCTGCTGCGGCGCGTGCTCGTAGCTGAAGCCGGGCGACACGGTGATGCCTTCCACACCGAGCGCGGTCGCGTAATCGAAAAATTCCGCGACCTCGCTTGCGGATTCGCCCTGGAACAACGTGCAGTTCACGGTTACTCGAAAGCCTTTTTCCAGTGCCAGGCGGATAGCCTGCGTCGCCTTGTCGAACACGCCGCCGCGGCACACGGAAGCGTCGTGCCGTTCGCGGTTGCCATCCAGGTGAATGGAGAACGTGAGGTACGGCGATGGCTGGTAATCGTCGATACGCTTTTCCAGGAGAAGCGCGTTGGTGCACAGATAAACGAATTTTTTGCGCGCGATGATTCCCGCAACGATGTCGGGCATTTCTTTGTGCACCAGCGGCTCGCCACCCGCGATTGAGACCATGGGCGCGCCGCATTCATCCACCGCGCTCAAGGAGTCGGCGACGCTCAGGCGCTGATTTAGGATATCTTCGGGATAGTCAATCTTGCCACAGCCCGCGCAGGCCAGATTGCAGCGGAACAGGGGTTCCAGCATGAGCACCAGCGGATAGCGCTCTTTCCTTTGCAACCGCTGAGCTAGCAGATAACGGGCGACTCGATACTGTTGACGTAAGGGCACACTCATAATAGAAGTTTAATAGTTGCGTTTAACGTTGATAAATTTTCCACATTGCCCCGTCTGGCAATGGTAACGCGAAAAAGCACGAATCTCAGTTGTCGCGAAGATGTAACATAGAAGTTTAACCGGCGCAAACTTGTTGTTACGATACCCGCGACTTGGCAAAACTCAAGTTGCGTATATTACTTAGATAGAATATCGATGCCTGTAATAGTTAATTTTTCCGATTTGAGACTCGTGCGCAGCACCCGAATTGACGGCGCTTATTCGGCATTTATGCGACACTCGGCGATCGCGCGATGACTGAATTCGCGCGTGCGGTTGAAGCCGATTCGCTGGATGCAAGTGCGCCGCGATGTATGTGTGCAGCACAAGCCCGGCGGTTGACGCCAGCGGAACGACAGCTGCAGAACCACTTGCTGCTGGGCGTGTCTCGCACGTTCGCGCTGACCATCCCGCAGTTGCCCGCCTCGCTCCGGGACGTCATAGCTAACCTTTATCTGCTGTGCCGTATCGTCGACACCATCGAAGACGAACCCGCGCTTGGCGTGGATGAGCAGGTGGCTTTGTGCGCGCAGTTTGTCGACGTAGTTGAAACCGGCAACGGCGCGCGGGCGTTTTCCGCAATGCTCGCAGCAAAGCTATCCGCCCACACGATTCCCGCCGAGCAGGAGTTGATACGGCGCACACAAGCGGTAATCGCGATTACACACAGCTTCAGCCCGTCACAGCTGGCGTCCGTAACCCGATGTGTGCGTGTGATGGCGAGCGGCATGGTGGAATTCCAGCACGTCAAGAACCCGTGCGGACTCGAAGACCTGGATCAACTCGCCCGCTACTGCTACCACGTCGCAGGCATTGTAGGCGAAAGCCTGACCGAGCTGTTCTGCGAATATTCGCCGGAAATCGCGCGCCAACGGCAAGCATTGATGCCGCTGGCGGTATCGTTCGGGCAAGGGTTACAGATGACGAATATTCTCAAAGACATCTGGGACGATCAGCAGCGCGGCGCGTGCTGGCTGCCGCGCAGCGTGTTCGACGAGGCCGGTTTCGACCTTGCCGGTTTAGCGCCCGGCGCGTATCGCGCTGAGTTCGGCGCCGGCCTTGAGCGGCTGATCGCCATCGCCCAGTCGCATCTGGATGACGCGGTAACCTATACCTTGGTGATTCCACGGCGCGAACGCGGCATTCGCTCGTTCTGCCTGTGGGCGATCGGTTTCGCGGTGCTGACCTTGCGCAAGCTCGGGCGACATCCGGATTTCAGTACGGGGCGTGAGGTCAAGATCTCGCGGCGCAGTGTCAAGGCAACCATCCTGGTCGCGCGCATGAGCTTAAAGCGAGACCGGCTGATCCGGGGGCTGGTCAATGTCGCGGGCCGGGGTCTGCGAGTCACGGGGGGTTGATGATGCTGGATCGGGTAGCCCGAGCGAACTGGCGGCTGAATGAAAGCGAGCTGCTGCACGCGGCGGTCGAGCGTGCGGTAAGCGCGCTGGTGGCATCGCAACAGCGCGCGGGACACTGGTCGTACGAGCTGGAAGCCGACTGCACGATTCCGGCCGAATATATTCTCATGATGCACTTCATGGGCGAAGTCGATACCGCGCTGCAGGCAAAGCTCGCGGTGTTCATCCGTGCGCACCAGGCTATCGAGAGCCACGCCGGATATAGTCAGACGCTGCACCATGGCTGGCCACTTTACGAAGGTGGAGATTTCGATCTGAGCTGTTCGGTCAAGGCGTATTACGCGCTGAAGCTCGCCGGCGACGATGTACAAGCGCCGCATATGGCGGCGGCACGCAACGCCATTCTGGCGCGGGGGGGTGCCGCCCGTGCGAACGTTTTCACGCGCATCGCGCTGGCGCTGTTCGGCCAGGTGCCGTGGCGCGCCGTGCCGTTCATGCCGGTGGAAATTATCCTGCTGCCGCGCTGGTTTCCGTTCCATATCGACAAGGTATCGTACTGGTCACGTACCGTCATGGTGCCGTTGCTGATCCTGTGCAGCCTGCGCGCACAGGCCAGGAACCAGTTACGTGTGGGTATTGGCGAGCTGTTCGTCGTGCCGGCAGAAGACGTCACCGATTATTTTCCGGCGCGGTCAGTGCTCAGGCGGCTGTTTCTGTTGCTGGACCGGACCGGGCGCTGGCTGGAGCCATGCGTGCCCCGCTGGATCCGCGACAAGGCGCTACAGCGTGCGGAGAACTGGATTATCGAGCGCCGCAATGGTCATGGCGGCTTAGGCGCGATCTTTCCGGCTATGGTCAACGCGCACGAGGCGCTGGCCTTGCGCGGCTATCCCGCGACGCACCCGTACCGCCAGGATGCGCGTCAGGCGCTTGAGGATCTGCTGGTGGTGGACGACGATCGCGCGTACTGTCAGCCCTGCATGTCCCCCGTGTGGGATACGGCGCTCGCCTGTCTGGCCTTGCAGGAAGCCGGCAACACGCGGGCGGCCGAGCGTGGTCTGTCGTGGCTGCGCCAGCGCCAGTTGCACGACGAACCCGGCGACTGGCGGCGCGATCGCCCGTTTGCCGCGGGCGGTGGCTGGCCGTTTCAGTTCAGCAACGGCCATTATCCCGACACCGACGATACCAGCGCTGTGGCCTGGGCGATGATGCAGTCAAAGGATCCCCGGAATCACGAATCCGCGCGCCGCGCGGCTGAATGGATTCGTGTGATGCAGTCGCGCAACGGCGGATTCGCGGCCTTCGATGTCGATAACACCCGCGAATACTTGAACGCGATCCCGTTCGCCGATCACGGCGCGCTGCTGGACCCGCCGACTGCCGACGTGAGCGCGCGCTGCGCGATCGCGCTGGACCGGTTCGCCGCCACGAATCCGCTTTGTGGACAGGCGCTGAAGCGCTGCATCGACTATCTGCGCGCGCAACAGGAAGCCGACGGCAGCTGGTACGGGCGCTGGGGCACCAATTACATCTACGGCACCTGGTCGGTGCTGGCCGCGCTGGAAGAGGTGGGGGTATCGCGGGATGATCCCGCGGTGCGGCGGGCTGTAGTCTGGCTGCAAGAGACGCAGCAGTCCGACGGTGGCTGGGGTGAGGGCAATGACAGCTATCTCGAGAACCACTCCGCGCGCCGCGATGCGGTGGACAGCACCGCGTTCCAGACGGCATGGGCAATGCTGGGGCTGATGGCCGCGGGCGATGTCGACTCGCCTGTCCTGGACCGCGCGGCCCGCTATCTGCTGGATGCGCAATGCGCCGACGGGCTGTGGCGCGACGAGACCTTTACCGCGCCGGGCTTCCCGCGCGTGTTCTATCTGAAATATCACGGTTATCAGAAGTATTTCCCGCTGTGGGCGCTGGCGCGTTACCGAAAAGTGCGGTCGGCTTCGCTCGTGTGATACGTTTGGGCGTCGTGGCCGCGCTGGATGGTGAGTCGCGCACCTTGATTCGATCATCGCTGGGCCCCCCGCAGGAAATGAACGCAGCACAAGCCTGCGACATGCGCGTCGCGCTGGCCGGCATCGGCGCCAGCCGCGCCCGCGCGGCCGGTGAAGATCTGCTGACTCGGGGCGCCACGGCGTTGATGAGCTGGGGCGTGGCGGCAGCGCTCGATCGCGCGCTTGCGCCGGGTAATCTGCTGGTGCCCGGCGTAATCCTCGACGCGGATCTCAGACCCTACACGGTGGATAAGGCCTGGCACGGGTGGCTGTGCGAGCGGCTTGCAAATCGCTTCGTCATTCACGTCGATCCGCTGATCGAAAGCAGAACGGTACTCGCCACGCGCGCGCAGAAGCGCGCGCTCATGCTGCGTTCCTGCGCGATCGCCGCCGACATGGAAAGCGCCGCGCTGGCGGCGCTGGCGCACGAGGTGCGGGTGCCGTTCGTGGCGATTCGCGCGGTTTCCGATACCGCCGGCGCCCGCGTGCCGCCGTGGCTTGGCGGCGTGATCGACAATGGCGGGCACGTGCGCGTCGGCGCGGCGGTCCGGCAGATTCTGTTGCGGCCGCTGGACTGGGCGGCGGTCTCGCGTCTGGCGCTGGGATTTCGCGCCGCGCGCACGACTCTGACCGATGTCGCGACGCAGGCTGGCGGCCGCTTTTTGGCGACGTAGCGAGTGAGCCTTGGCATTTAACACAAAATAGCACCCGGAAGAGCTGACAGTACGCTGAATGTCGCGGCGCCAGCCATGGCCGCCGCCTTATCGACCACCCGTTCGTAAACACCTCTGCCCGCCTGAGTACTCGCGCCCGATGACCCGACTGGAAACTGCGTTGAGCGCTGCCATAGGATGGTGGATCGGCCGTGTGGCCCGCGCGCCGTGGCTGGTGGTGCTGGCGTTCTGTCTTATGGGGGCCGGTTCGGTCTATTACGCTTCCCAGAATCTGGGCATGAATACCGATCGCGCGGGCATGCTCTCGGCCAGGTTGCCGTTTCGCCTGAACTACGCGGATTACACGCGTGCGTTCCCGCAGTATGTAGACACTATGCTGCTGGTGATCGAGGGAGACACGCCGGAACTCGCACGCGCCGCCGCCGGGCGCCTCGCAAACAGACTGGCGCGCGATGACACGCTGTTCAAGACCGTGTTGCGCCCGGGCGCCGCCTTCTTCGACCGGCACGCATTTCTGTACCTGGATTTGCCGGAATTGCGCCAGTCGGCGGACGACTTAGCACAGGTGCAGCCTTTTCTGGGCACGCTCGCACAGGATCAAACCTTGCGCGGCCTGCTGCATATGCTGACACAGGCGCTGGACGCGGTGGATGAGGGCGAGAAGCTGGATCTGTCGCCGCTGCTGAAAGCGCTGGACGAGGGTCTCGACGCGCAGCGGGCCGGGCGCTTTCACCGGCTTTCCTGGCAGGGCCTGATGCTGGGTAATATCGCGCCGGACGCCGGCGCGCGTCAGTTCATTCTCGCCCAGCCGCGGCTGGATTACGGCAACTGGCTGGCGGCCGCGCCCGCCCTGAATGCGCTGGAAGAACTTAAACACACCATGGCGCTGGAAGGTTCCCACGGGGTGGCCTTGCGCGTAACCGGCGCCGCGGCGATGGAATACGACGAGATGCAAAGCGTGGCGCGCGGCGCCGGGGTCGGTGCAGTATTGTCTTTCGTGGCGGTAATGCTGGTGCTGCTCGCGGGGGTGCGCTCCTCGCGCATGGTCGCCGCGTCGGTGGCGACGCTGCTCGTCAGCCTGATGATCACCGCCGGCTTCGCGGCGGTGGCGGTAGGGCATCTAAACCTGATTTCGGTCGCTTTCGCGGTCATGAACATCGGTCTTGGCGCCGACTACGCGATCCATCTGTGTCTGCGCTACCGTGAACTGAATACGCGCGGCGCCAACCAGACCAACGTTCTGCGCACTGCCGGGAGTCATGTCGGCGCCTCGCTCGCGCTCGCGGCGGCGACCACGGCGGTGGGCTTCTTCGCGTTCGTACCCACCGCGTACGCCGGTGTTTCGGAGTTGGGACTGATTGCGGGCGCCGGCGTGTTCATCAGCCTCATAACCAGCCTGAGCCTGTTGCCCGCGCTGCTGACCCTGTTTCCGTCGCGCGCGAGTGGCGACATATCTTCTGCATCCTCTGGGTCTGCATCGTCTGGGTCTGAATCGTTCGGGCGCTATACCGATGCGGTGGCCGCGTTCCCGCGCCGGCATGCGCGCGCGATACTGTGCATCGCGCTGGTGTTGGCGGCGGTCGCGGCGCTGAGCCTGCCGTTTGCGAGCTTCGATTACAATCCGCTCAACCTGCGCGATCCCGACAACGAATCAGTCGCCGCGTTCCAGGATCTGGTGGATAGTGACGCCACACCGCCGTGGAGTATTTCGATCCTCGAGCCCGACGCCGCCGCCGCGGCACGGGTGGCGGAGCGCCTGCGAGAACTGCCCGGGGTCAGCCGAGCGATCAGCCTGCCGGATCATGTGCCTGAAGAACAAGCGCGCAAACTGGCGATCATCGACGACATGCGGCTGATCATGGGGCTGACTTTGATGACTGGCGCCCAGACGGACCCCCCATCTTATGCGGAACAGCGCGCGGTGCTTGAGGATTTTCAGGCGGCGCTCGCGCGGCATCTGCAAAGCGGCGCCACGCCACGCTGGCCCGCGCTTAGCGCACGCCTGCGCGCCAATATAAAACGGCTGCTCGGTAATCTGAAGGCGGCTACGCCGGCCGCGGCCGGACAAAGCCTGGCCGCGCTGGATCGCAGCCTGCTGGCCACCTTGCCGGATACGTTGCAACTGTTGGACACCGCGCTCAAGGCAGGCCCCGTAAGCTTAAAGACCCTGCCGCCGTCGCTCGCGGTGCAGTGGCGTACATCGGATGGCGCTTACCGCGTGGAAGTCTTTCCCGAACAGGACTTGAGTGATAGCGAGGCGCTGCGTAGCTTCGTAGCACAGGTAAGCGCCGTGGCGCCGCACGCGACCGGTCTGCCGGTGATCAGTCTGAAAGCTGGCGAGGCGGTGGTCGCCGCGTTTCAGCAGGCGTTTGTCACGTCGTTGCTGGTGATCGCGGTGTTATTGTTGTTGCTGATGCGCGGCCCGCGCGATGCGCTGTTGGTGCTGGCGCCACTATTGCTGGGCGGCGCGCTGACCGGCGCGGTGGTGGTGCTGACCGGACACACGTTCAATTTCGCCAACATCATCGCCTTGCCTCTACTGCTCGGTATCGGTGTCGATAACGGCATTCACATGATGCACCGGCTGCGCAGCCAGCCGGGTTCGTATGCCACACTGCTGCGCACCAGCACGGCGCGGGCGGTGTTCTACAGCGCGTTGACCACCATCGTCAGTTTTGGCAGCCTTGCGTTTTCCACCCATCCGGGCACCGCCAGCTTGGGCTTGCTGCTCACCGTCGGCGTGCTTCTGACCTTAATCGTCACGCTCATCGTGCTGCCGGCGCTGCTGAATTTGCGTCAGGACGCAAATGATTAGAATGATTCGCAAGCTTGAGTGCCTGGCGCCGAACGCGATTAGTCGAATGTCCGACCCCGCGCGGCGCGCTGGCGTCTGCCATCGTCCGACATGACGACTCTGGTAACTGGCGCGACGGGGTTTGTGGGCGCGGCGGTCGCGCGGCAGCTGCTGGACGCCGGTCATGCGGTGCGCGTGCTCACGCGGGCGCACAGCGATCCGCGTAATCTCCAGGGGCTCATCGTCGAGCGCGTGGTGGGCGATCTCACCGAGCCAGCCTCGCTGGAGCGGGCGATAACCGGTTGCGATACGCTCTTTCACGTGGCCGCCGATTACCGGCTGTGGGCGCTGGACCCGGCTCCCATTTACGCGGCCAATGTCGAGGGCACGCGCAACATCATGCGGGCGGCGCTCGCGGCGAAGGTCAGGCGCGTGGTTTACACCAGCAGTGTTGCGACCCTGGGCACGACCAGAGATGGCGCGCCCGCCGACGAACGCACGCCAGTCACGCTTGACGACATGATCGGCGATTACAAGCGTTCCAAGTTTCTGGCTGAAGCCGAGGTGCATGTTCTGATCGCCGACGCAGGTTTGCCGGCGGTGATCGTCAATCCGTCCACCCCGGTTGGCCCTGGCGACATCAAGCCCACGCCCACTGGCCGCATGGTCGCCGATGCGGCAAAAGGTCGCATGCCGGCGTACGTGGATACCGGCCTGAATATCGTGCATGTGGAGGACGTGGCCCAGGGGCACCTGCACGCGCTGGAGCGCGGCGTCATCGGCGAACGCTATGTGCTGGGCGGCGAGAATCTATCGCTTAAACAAATCCTGACGACCATCGCGGAGCTGTCCGGCCGACGTCCGCCGCGCATCAGAGTGCCGCACAACATACTGCTGCCGATCGCGCATCTCGCCGAAGGCTTTGGTCGACTGCTGCGCGCCGAGTACCTGCCGCTGACCGTGGACAGCGTGCGCATGGCGAAGAAACGCATGTATTACAGTAGCGACAAGGCCCGGCGCGAGCTGGGGTATGCGCCACGGCCGGCCTCCGAGGCCTTACGCGACGCAGTCGCGTGGTTTTTGCACGGAGCGTCCCTGGAACCATGAAGCTGCGCCTTGCACTTTATGGCGCCTGGCTCGCGGGATTGAGCCTGTTTATCGGGCTGACCGTTTACCATGGTCTGGGCGATGTCCTGCGTGTGCTGGGCGCGGCTGGCTGGGGGCTTGTCTGGATCACCGTGTTCCATCTGGCGCCCCTGCTGCTTGATGTGCTCGGCTGGCGCGCGCTGTTGCCGCATGGCCATCGTCAACCGTTGCACGAACTCGTGTGGATCCGCTGGTTGGCCGAATCGATCAACTCGCTGTTGCCGGTCGCGCAAGTGGGCGGCGACCTGCTGCGCGTGCGGTTGCTGCGTCGCGGCGGCGTACCGGCCGTGACCGCCGGCGCGTCGGTAATCGTCGATCTCACCGCCGGCATGGTGACGTTGATCGTGTTCGCGTTGATGGGCGTGGTGCTGCTGCTCCAGCACGCCGGGACCAGTGAGGCGGCGACGCAGCTGTCGATAGGGATCGCTGCCTTCGGCGTCATCGCGGGTTCGTTTCTCATCGCCCAACGGGCCGGCGTGTTCCTCGTACTGGCGCGCGCGCTGGAACGCCTGGCGCGGGGCCGGGGGTGGCAGGCGCTAACCGGCGGCGTGGTGGCGCTGGATCGCGAAGTGGTAGCGCTATACCGTGATCGATACGCGATCCTGAGCGCCTGCGGCTGGCGTCTGGCGGGGTGGGTGCTGGGTACGGGTGAGGTGTGGCTCGCGCTGTGGTTCCTCGGGCATCCGGTCGGTCTCGCTGAGGCGCTGATCCTGGAAAGCCTGGGACAGGCCATCCGTTCGGCGGCGTTCGCGGTGCCCGGCGCGCTGGGCGTGCAGGAAAGCGGATTTATCCTGCTCGGCGGGCTGCTGGGCGTGCCGCCCACCATCGCGCTGGCCCTCTCGCTCGCCAAGCGCGTGCGCGAACTGGCGCTGGGGCTGCCGGGCATCGTCGCCTGGCAGTTTGCCGAAGGTCGTCACTCGTGGCGGCGCCGGGTTGTGGAATCAGGCTCGGCGGAATCGTGATGGATCGAAATGCACAGGCCCGTCGCCGATGAAAGCGGTGATGCTGGCCGCCGGCGTGGGGCGGCGTCTCGGCATCGACACACCGAAATGCCTGCTCGCCTTCGACGGGAAAACGCTGTTGCAGCGGCATCTCGAAATACTGCGAAGCTGCGGTATCGATAACCTGACCCTCGGGGTAGGGCACCGGGCGGCCGACATC
>Ga0136621_1000008_pt1 | contig 51756 bp, 46 predicted proteins | sample AntDryUQ445A2306_FD_104673 | JGI IMG/M metagenome (GOLD analysis project Ga0136621, IMG submission 104673) | Polar desert sand microbial communities from Dry Valleys, Antarctica - metaG UQ445A (23.06) | ecosystem: Environmental > Terrestrial > Soil > Desert | place: Antarctica: Dry Valley...
CGCATCAGGCCCGCCCTCGCTCAGGCAGGAACATCGAGAGGTACGTGTCGTACAGGCGGACGGTATCCATCGACGTGGGCAGTTCGGCGGCGATCCCAGCGAACACGGTCGGCGAGTAGGTGACGATGTAGGCGGTCGAGGCGGTCTCCGGCCGAGCCGACACGAAGCTGCGCCAGCGGTCCTCATCGAACAGCACGCCGTAGCGGTTGGTCCAGACGTAGGGGACCGGCGTGCCGGCGTCATTGACGCGTCGCGCGATCGGTCCCTGGCCGCCAGCCCGGAGCCACAGCAGTGGAGCAAGATCGTCGAATGCGTGGCCCAGGTCGATGTCGTCGGCGTCGAGATAGCGAAGCCCGACGAAGGCGACGTTCTCTTCGAATCCGTCGGCCACCGGAAATTCGTCCGTGAACTTGTAGTCACCGGCGATCGGCACGCCGTCCGGGGTTCGGCCGGTGATCGCCGCCGTCACCCTTGGGCTGGTGACATGTTCGAAGATGCCCAGCGCCTCCCACGCCGGATCGCCCGGTCTCAATCCTTGGTGTCGAAGCTGGGATGCCTCATGCACCGACACTTCGTTGTTGGTGATCATGATCGACTGTCGGCGTCCTCCGTCCTGCCGGTTGAGTCGCGCGACGGCGTGCGCGGTCGTCCCCGACCCTGCAAAGAAGTCCAGCACCACGGCGTTCGGCTTGTCCTTGACGACGAGCCGGAGCGTGTCCTCAACCGCGTACAGAGACTTCGGGAACGGGAAGTGCCGACCCGGGATTAGCGAGCGAAGAAGCCCCGTTCCGTATGCGCCAGCATCGTGAGATGTCTCCCGCCATACAGTCGTCGGTTTGCTGGCTCTTCCTCCAGGGATCGTCACGATCTTGGTGCCGTCGGATCGAACCCCGGTCACGAGGTACTCGCCGGTCGTGACTCGATCCTGCGCGTCTGTCGTGACGTAGGCAATCACATACGGGGCGTTCGCCGCGTGACTTTCGCTGACGCGCGCGAAGCCTCCGTCGATTGTTCTCCGCAGCGTCTGCGGCACCATTCCCCAGGTCATCTCAATGCCGGCGGGGTTGACCGGCCACAGAGTCACGAGACCTGGCTCATCCGGGATGCTGTGACGGTCGACCTCTCGGGGGATCGGCTCCCCAATCCTCGCAACGAACGGGCCTGACTCGCCCTTCGGCTCGATGTAGATCGGATAGAACTGCTTCGGCCGTCCCTTGTCGCGGGTGCTGTTCATCGACGTGCGCCGGAGATAGGGCCATCGCACCTCGGTCTCATCGCTCGTGCCAGCGGGGATCCTGACACCCGCCGCGCCCACAAAGACATGAAAGAGGAACTCATCGACGCGCGAGAACTCATTCTCTCGACTGGTGCCACGAGGGCTGATCGTGACACTCACCATCTGGATCCTAGCCCCGGCGAACGTCTGCTCCAGCAGCAGCCCCAGCCGCAGGTACTCCTTCTCGTCGATGGCCACGATGAGGACGGAGTCGTCGGGGTTCAGCAACTCCTTGGCGAGCTTCAGACGCCGCTCCATGAAGGCGAGCCACTTGCTGTGGCGGTATGCGTCGGTGTCGTCGACGTAGTCGTTGTTGTACTTCCAGTCGCGGGCGCCACTGTTGTAGGGCGGGTCGATGTAGACGCAATCGACCTTGCCTGCGTGGGTGAAGCGCAACGCCTCCAGCGCGTGGTAGTTCTCACCGTTGATCACGATGTGGTGTGGCTTATCCCCGCCGCGCTCAATCGACTCGAGGTGCCGGAAGCCAGGAAGAACCGGCTCCCCGAAATCGGAAATCACCACGAGTGTGTCGACTGGCGCCCGCTCCTGCCCACCGAGCCCATGCTCGCTGCGCTGGACGTGGGCCCCACCGGCGTCTCGAACCTGCACGAGCGTGGCGACCGCATCCTCGATCAGCACGACCTCGAACGTTGGGCTGTCGGCGTCATCCCGGCTCACCACCTGTGAGCCAACACGAATCGGGTGCTGCGGCAGGCGCACGCGCTCGGGAATATGTTGCTCGAACACGAGCCCGAAGCTGCGTCTCTGCTTGAGCCGATCGATCTGGGATCGCAGGTCAGCACGCAAGGCGGAGTCCTGGACCTTGTCAAGGAGGACGTCGAGCTCGCTTCGGATCATGCGGTCAGCTTATCGGCCGGGCGGGCTTGGTCTCTCCGGACCGCTGCTGGGCGGCGCACCGATCCGCCGAGTGGCACTGGTTACGTGACTGAGGTGGAGGAGGGCCACGACTTCATCGCCGCCTACGACCCGGTCGCCGACACCTGGCGGGTGCCACGCCCGCCGCCGCTCGGGCTGCGCGGCGCGCCGGGCGTGTGGACCGGGCGGTTCGTCCTCTAGTACGGCTACACCGCCTGGGACACGGCTGCCTACAATCCGGCCGCAGGCGAATGGCTTGCAATCTCCGAGCACGCGAAGCTCACTCGCAGATCTGGACCGGCCACCAGCTTGTCATCTGGGGCGGCGGAGGAGGAGAGTCCTTCTTTCGGCCACTGGACGGGCTGCGGTGGACACCCGAGGAGCCGTAACGGCCAACTCCAGGGCCGAGCTCGCAGCAATGAACATGCTAGCCAGTGCCAGCGGTTCATGGCTCGCGGATGGCGGCATATCACGCCCTTGGCCCGCCCGCGCTTGCCGTCCGGAGCGACGATCTCGGCGACGGCCGGCCATTACGCGTCGGGGGCGTCGCGCCCTCTACTGCAATCCGTACCGAACGCCACGCTTCCTGAATGCCTGCTCCCCTCCTTCGAGGAGTCGGCAAACCGCGGCCCTGATGTACGGGTCCTCGAGCCCGCCTGCCTCGTAGGTCACGTCCGGTAGCGCGGCCGGGTCCGGGCGAACCGCGCTCGCGACGATGACTTGGTCGGAGTCCGTGTTGACCACGAGGTTGGCGTTGTGCGTGACCATGATGATCTGCCGGCGGGTGGCAGCCTCGCGAAAGAAGGGCACGAGGTCGTCATACACCGAGCTGGGATCAAGGTTCTCTTCCGGCTGGTCGATTAGCAGCGGGCGCACGTCCCATTCGTCAAGAGCCAGGTAGAGAGTGAGGAGTACAACACCCCTCGTCCCTGGCGACAAGCGCGCGATTTGCACCCCTTCATACTCGATGCCATACCGAACACTTATGTGATCGGTGGAGTAGAACCACGAGCCGACATCGAGGTGAGTCACACCCTGCGCCATCGCCTCCATCGCCTGCGAGACGTGGCTCTCGTAGAAGTCCCGCATTGCTGCCTTCACGTCGGCCGCGCTACCCGTCGTCCAAGGAACCCCCAGGGCAGCCGCCGCCTCCTTTGCGAGGAATCCGCGCCCGTTGAACGGCGGGCGTCGTAAGTCGAAGAGTTGCTCGCCCCGCGAGGCCCACGCATCGATATCCACGACCCTGTTCACGATGACGGTCAACTTGGACAACCGCGCGTCGCTCTGAACCCTTTCGGACAGCGGCTTGTACAGGTCCGCGAGCGCCTGCTGCTCTTCCCCGAGTGTCGTGAAGACGCGCTCGTACGCGGCGAGGCGCTCCCGTTGAGCTTCCTTGATCCTCGCTGCCGCCCCCTCGGCGTTCTTAACGGCGAGTTCTGATTTCTGTTCCGTCGCTTTCAGCGTTACCAGCCGCTTCTCCAGATCGCCTCGGCGCTTGGCGTTTACCGCGTCGAGGCCCAGCTCGGTCGCGAGCTTCTCACGAGCCGCGGTCAGCGCGGCAAGCCCCGCGGGTGTGGCAGCGGGAGCGCCGGAGCCGCCCGGAGGCCGGCGTTCACCGGTCTGCCTGAGCCAAACGGCGTCGGCCCGTGCCTCCTCCTCAAGTTCGGATAGGCGGGCTGGCCCCGACACCGGAACTGAGGGGCGCAGCGAGTCCCATACCTCGTCAGCAAGCAATCCGGGGTACCGGTCCTTGAGCGCGCGCCACTGTGATAGTGCGGTCGTCGCGACACGCCCCGCCTCAGCGCCAACCTCTTTGATCGCGCCAGCGCGGCGCTCCGTCTTGGCGATGGCCTCCGCGAGAGTCGTCACGGCGGCAGCGGCCGCCTGGTGGGCCTTGACTTTCTCTTCGGAAGCCTTCAAAGGGATGGCCCCGATTTCCTTCTCCAGTCCCTCCCGGGCGCGCCGCGCCTCCATATGCGCCTTCCGGAGGGCGGGTAATGCACGGTGAGTGACCTGCTCTGTGGCGACCGTGCGAGTTAACCGAACGATGGAGTCCTGCTCGTACGCGCGACTCGACCTCGGACCCTCCAGCATCAGGTCTCGTAACTCAGCAAACGAGCCCGTCTCCATGCGGCTCTCATCGGGTATCGCGCCGAACACGACGCGTTCGATCTCTTCCACGAGCGGTTCGGTTAGGCCCGCTGGTGCGGAGAGCCGCTCCACGAACTGTTGCGACAGGTAGAGCACTCTGGGAAACGGCTGGCCAAACCAGTCGTCGAGTGACCCTGCCTGCGTCGATCCGTCGTTCCAGCGGACCTCAACTCGCAACGGACCAAGCATCGGCCGCGCCTTGCCGATGAACGACGCGGGGCCCGGCTCCTCCTCATCTGCTCCCGTGGCAAGAGCGAGGAGGTCCGCCAGCGCGGTCTTGCCAGAGCCCTTGGCTCCGATAATGGTGACGAGGCCTTCGTTGAAGCGGAGGTCTGACGACTTCAACCAAGGAGCCGACTCTGCGCGCAGCGATCCAATCGCTTCGTCAGCCTGGGCGCCGGCCGGGGGTTCCGAACCGACAAATACACGGCGCTCGGGCTCGACAAGAGTCTGCCGAAGGGCTTCGAAGGTCGGCTCGCCCTTGATCCACAGGCGACGGTCGTAGTCCGGTCTCAGCACGCGTCCGATGTCGTGCGCGTCGCAGCCGTGAAAACAGGGCTTTGGGGATTGCGCGTCAGCACTGAAGCCCGGGTGCTTGCCGAGCCAGTAGGTCCGATCGGATGGCAGACCCGAGAACACAAAGTCCGCGAACCGACCGAGTTCCTCCCTTTGGGCCTTGAAACTGGCGTCCTGACTCAGACCGGACAGGCCGTCCTTTCCGGCGGCGACGCCGACGATCATGTTCGCCCGTAGCCAGTCGCTGCCCTGAATGAGGTCCCTAACGTCCTCTAGGTTCGCCTTGAACTGGTTTGCGCCAGCCTCGAGAGCCGCCGCCTCGGGAAGCTTCTCGTTGTTGCGATGCGCGCGTCCGAGTCGAATTAGGCCCTCGTCCGTGCAGGGGTACCGGTCGCCACGGAAGCTGAAGGACAGGTTCGCCAGGGCCTCTTCCACCCGTTTCACGTGATCGACGGGGTCGGGCGAGACGAGGAGGTGGAGGTTGACGCCGGCCCCGTCCTTGGTTTGGAGGCTGAGCCGCATCTCGACGTTGGGGAATACCAACTGAACAGACGGGCAGCTACCCGCCGCACGGTTCGAATTGAACGCCTTGTACGCCCGGAGCGTGAAGTAGTCCGTGATGCCCAGCGCTACAGCTGCAGGCTGTGCGGCCTCGACCGCCGCGAAGTAGCCGGGCCAGTCGCCGCCGAACCAATCGCTAAGCAGCGTTCCCGGCGCGTGGATGTGAGGGTCCCACCGCTGCCATACGGACCCGCGGCTCCAAGGACGCATCGTCAAATCAACTTCCGCCAGCGAGAGGACGTTCGCGGCAGTTTGCCTTGGCTCGGGGCTGCGGAGCAACCGGCGAAGGCTGCGCTCCCGCCGCGCGCCCGAGCCGTCCCGGTCGGCTTGATACGACCAAATGGACGCGACATCCACCCCTAGGTGACAGAGAGTTCCCGCTCGGCCCACGCGAGTGCGATCTCCAACTGGCGCCGCTGCTGGTCGCGGACCGTCGGCGCCGTCCGCGGTGGCGGCAGTCCGACGACCGCGGCCCAGATGCCTGCCAGGAAAACCGCATATCCCCCGCACGCGGCAGCACCTCCCAGGGCTTCGGGCCGCCCTCGAAGGCGAGGCTGGGAAGCCAGGCGGCGATATCGAAGTCCGCTCGTCCAGTGGAGCACCAGTTCCAGTCGACGAGGACCGCCGTCCGGTCGCGGAAGCACAGGTTGTCGCTGCGGATGTCGAGGTGCAGCAGGTCGTCGCCGTCGACGGCGGCGCTGTCCGCGGCAGCCTTGAGGATCGGCAGCGCCCGATCGAGCCACTCGCGTGAACGGATCCCGGTCGACAGGAACGGCCCCGGATCGGCCTCCACGACCTCCCACCGCCCGAAGTCGCCGAGGATCTCGCGCACCGATGGCGTGTTCGGCGGCGGCGCTGACGCGGCTATGGAGGCAAGTGCGTCGCAGACGGTCGCGACGCGCGCCGCGTCCCAACGCACGTTCCAATCGGCCTCGCTCAGATCCTCGAGGACGAGGAGCGGCTCGACCGGGTCGTCTTCGAAGGCGATCAGCTCGGCGATGAACGATCCATGCAAGTGGGCGTAGACCTCGGCCTCGCGGCGCAGCCAGCGGGCAGTGTGCGGGGCCTTGGCGGCCTTGACGAAGACGCGTCGGCCGTCATCCAGGTGCACCGTGAAGCGCTCGTTCCCGCCTACGACCGCTTCGGCGGGCTGCCATGGTGCCGATCGCCGTCGCCAGCTCGTCGCGCGGGGGCCGAGAAGCCGGGCGACACGCTCGTCGTGGCCGTGCATGCGAAGAAGCTAGCCGATGCGCGATGGCGGCCGCGGCCGTCACCGGGGCAGGAGCGTCGGGTGTGCCTGGTCATCCGATCTGGGTCGGGCCGACTCCGGCGCCGCTAGCCTCGACGAATGACCGATGAACCCCACGACCTAACTCTCGTGACTGGATGAGACGTGGTCAACCTCGGCGATCTGCTCCGATCGACCGTCGGTAGCGGACTTCGTTGAGCGTGCCAGCCGGACGCTCCTCGACCTTCGTCGCCCTATCGGGCCGCCATCCGGCTGCCTCGTAGAAGCGGCGAGCCCGCTCGTTGGTATCGAGCACCCAGAGGGTGGCCTCGTCAAATCCGGCCCGCTCGATGTCGGCGACCACAGCCTGCGTCAGCCGCCTGCCGATGCCTTGGCCGATCGCGGCCGGATCCAGATAGATCGCCTCGAGGTCGGCGGTCAGGTCGGTTGCATCCTCGTCCCGACTCGGGCTCCAGATGGCCATGCCAACGACTTGGCTACCGTCCACGGCGACCCATATCCGCTGCGGAGCCTCCTTGTCCGAGAGGAGCCGACCGAGGACCTCGGCGCGCCGGTCGCGACCTGCCACCACGTCGTCGATCAGCTGGTCGGGAAGGAGTCCACGGTAGGTGGGCGGCCAGGACCGAGCATGAACGTCGGCAATCGCTTCGGCGTCCGCGGGCTCGGCCGGACGCACGACGATGGCGGGTCTCCTGTCCGGCTCAGCCATCGCTCGTCCGCTCACGAGCGAACGCCCAGCCATCGGTTGCCGGCGGCTCCACGCCCCCCTGCGTCGTGGCGACCTTGACCTGGGCCCGATGCTCGGTCGCGTGGTCGATCGCCTGCATCAGAAGGTCGACGCGCGAATGGCAAACGGCCGCCCGATATGAGTACCCTCGCCAGGCGTCGAAGCTGACAGGTACTGAGCGCGGGACCGGCTCAGTCACGGCGCGTCGATCCACAAGACGCGGTAGTCGATCCCGTGCTTCCTCCGGTTCGCCCGCTCGCTCCGTCCGGCGATGCGAATGCCCCACGACCGTAGCAGGCCCTCAGTCGGGCGCGCGTGCGCCTCCTCGTTGAAGACGCCGATGATCAGCCGCTCGCACCAGCCCAGCAGCCGCTCGACGAGATCACGACGCCGATGGCGGGGCACGTATTCGAGCCCGGCGCGGACGTAGGTGAACCGATGCGGCGGCTCCCATTGGAGCGCATTGCCGACGAAGAGCCGATCGGCCAGTTCCGGCAACCGGCCGCGCGCGAGCGCCACCAGCTGCGGAGCGATGTCGAGGCCGTATCGGTCGAGGGCGTGTGGCGTCCAGCGCGGCAGGCCCTCGAGGAGGTAGCCGTTGGCGCAGCCGACGTCGAGGAACGAGCCGTCGCGGTCGATCGCGTGCGCGACATGGCTGCGCGCGTACTCCCAGTCCTCGCGGGTGCCTTGCTTGCCGGAACCCTTCCACGGCGTCTCTGCCGCGAGGTAGGCCGGCACGACGAGGCGGGCGATCGCTTGGTGCCAGCCAGCCTCGTCGATCTCGCCTCGCTCGAGGCGCGCGTCGATTTCGGCGACCTCCCGCCAGGCGAGGTCTTTCATGGGCGCGTAGGAATCCGCCCGATCGGCGGTCGGGCGCAGGGCGACGTCGACCACCGTCCGTTGCTCGGGCGTCAGCAGGTGGCCAATCGCCTCGACGGCGAGCGCGAAGAGGGTCAGTGCCGCCGCATCCGCCTGGCTCGCGGCATCCGGATGATCCAGGCGCAAGGCGGCTGTCTGTGCGGCCGCCCACCGCTCGCTCGCGGCCTCCGCGACCATCCGCCATAGGCGGTTCTCTGAGTCGTATAGGTGCCGATGGTGCACCGCCATCACGATCGGCAGGCGCAGAGCCAGGATCGAGCGCTGCACCGCCGCGAGCTCCGGGTCGCCGGCGCGCCGGGCGGCGACCAGCTTGAGCGCCTCTTCCGCGTAGCCGGTGACCTGGTCGGCGACCCACGCGTCGCACTCGGAGGCGATCGCCGACCAGTCGAACGCGCGCGCCTCGGCCTGCAGGGCGGCGGCGACACCGGCGGGGTCGTGGACGACCCGTGCCAGGCGCCAACCGGGGACAGCGCCGCCGACCAACGCCGGCCGTCGGAGCGCCTCTCGCTCTTCGGCCTCAGTACGCCAGGAGAGGCTGACGAGAACGTCATCGATGACCCGCAGCGCATATCGGGGACCGTCTCCGATGACGTACAGGTCCACGTCGGACAGCTCGGTTGCATCGCCGCGCGCGTGGCTGCCGGCAAGCACCACCGCGTCGGCGCCATCGGCGGCCAGCTCGTCCACGATCGGCCCTAGGATGCGGTCGAGACGATGGTCCGCCAGCGGCTCAGTTGACATCGTCCCAACCCTACGTGATTCCGATCCGATACCCTGGCGCGCCGAGAGAGGGTTGGAAGGCTCGGTAGTCTTCCGCGTGGGCCAAGCCCGTGAGTGCACCGATTGATACCTTCGGCCCGTGACTGAAGCGATCTCACGACCGGGCGACCCGGACACGAGGTACGCCGTCCGCGTCCTGCTCCTCGACGAGGCCGACCGCGCTGCTGGTGCGCTTCTGGGACGGTGATCGGTACTTGTGGTGCACGCCGGGCGGCGGGATCGAGCCGAGGACGAGGCCGAGGCGCTCTATCGCCTGGTCGACGCCGCCTATGAGCGGCGCAGCCTGATTCTGACCTCGAACCTCCACCCCGGCCGCATCGACACGATCTTCCCCAAGGGCCTGGCCACCGCGGCCGTCGATCGCCTGCTGCACCACGCCCACGTGGTCATCACCGAGGGCCGCTCCAAATCCACTGAGGGTCTCGCGACGTCGGAGGCCAGTGTTATCGGCTCCCTGCAATCCGCGCCGTTGATCTGTTCGCCGGCTGCGGAGGCCTCTCGCTTAGCCCGGATCCACCGATGACCCGCTGGTGAGAGAGCGCTGAAACGACGAATCAGGTGCCCATCTGAACTGGGAAGATGGCGTTGAAGACGACCCATCAAGCCCAACAGAGGAGCACCTGATTGATGCGATCTTCGCACAGCCTCGACCGGCTCGATGTGGCCTTTGACGACGACCGCCTGGTGGCCGATGCGGGACTGCTTCTGCCGGCCACCCTGGCCCACCACCTCGGCTTGCGCGAGCTGGTCGACGAGCACCTCGATCTCGGGGCGAAGACCGGCGCGGCGAACGCCGGCGACAAGCTCCTGACGCTCGTCCTGTCGGCCCTCGCCGGCGGCGACTGCATCGACGACGCCCAGGCGCTGCGGGCCGGCGCCACCAGCCGGGTCCTAGGCTTCACGGTCAAGGCCGCCTCGACCCTCGGGACGTTCCTGCGGAGCTTCCGCTGGGGTCATGTCCGCCAGCTCGACCGGGTCAGCCGGGAGCTCCTCGCCCGGGCCTGGGCATCAGGGGCCGGCCCTGGGACCGAGCCCTTCACGATCGATCTCGACTCGACGATCTGCGAGACGTACGGGCTCAAGAAGCAGGGGGCCCGCCACCACGGCTACACCAAGGTTCGCGGCTATCACCCCTTGCTCGCGATCGCCGCCGGGACGGGCGACGTCCTCATGGCCCGTCTCCGCGAGGGCCGCGCCAACACCGCCCGTGGCGCCGGCCACTTCCTGACCGAGACGATCGGCCGGGTCCGCTCGGCCGGGGCGTCGGGTCAGCTGACCGTCCGGGCCGACAGCGGCTTCTATGCCCACGGGGTCGTGAAGGTCTGCCGGGCGATGGGCGTCCGCTTCAGCATCACGATCCGTCAGCACCGCTCGATCCATCGCCTGATCGAGGCGATCCCCGACGACGCCTGGACGCCGATCCCGTACTGGATCGAGGGTGGGGCCGACGTCGCCGAGACGACCTATGTCCCGTTCGCCGACCAGCCCGACGCGGCCCCGGTCCGGCTCATCGTCCGCCGGGTGCGGCCGACCCCGGGCAGCCAGCTCGCCCTGCTCGTCCTGTACGACTTCCATGCCTTCATCACCGACCGCGACGGTGAGACCCTGGTCCTCGAAGCCGACCATCGCCGTCACGCCGAGATCGAGAACGCGATCCGGGACTTGAAGTACGGGATGGGCCTCAACCACTTGCCGTCGGGCCGGTTCGCCGCCAACGGCGCCTGGCTGGCGGTCCAGGTGATCGCCCACAACCTCGCCCGCTGGACGGCCCGGATCGGCTTGGGCGAGGGGATCGTCACGACCAAGACCCTCCGCCGCCGGCTGTTCGGCCTCGTCGGACGGCTGACCCGCTCGGCCCGCCGGCGGACTCTCCACCTGCCTCACCGCTGGCCGTGGGCCGACGAGTTCCTGGCCGCCCTCGCGCGCTTCCGAGCCCTCCCGCTGCTCGCCTGACGGCCCGCCGGCCCGTCGCTGCTCGCCGGGGCTGGCGTCAGCGTGGGCGACAACCGGCGTCCATCGCGATCCGCCTGCCGGATCGGCTGTCGCGGCCATCACTGACGGACAACCACACCGTCACGGCGGTCGATCGCCACCGTCAACGAGTCACGGTCGGTCATCCGAGCCGTTTCGGGCGGTCAAGAGGCCCGGTTCGGTGGATCCGGGCTTAGCCCGGATCCACCGAAGCTCTGGCTGACCGCCTCAATTGACCGCTGAAGCAGGCTCCGGCCGAGCGGAGCGCGGTCGGGCGGACGGATCGCGGCGGCCGGCAGCCACCGGAGTGCGGTGAGCGCATCGCGCACGAGGCCGGAGGGCAGGCTGGCGCCCGGCGTCGGAGCAGCAGGACGATCCGCCGGCGATCAGGCGAGGAGCGGTATCGCCCGGAGCCTCGTGAGGGCGGCCGTCCAGCCAACCGCCCAGAGCCAGCGGGCGGGCAGGTGGAGGCTCAGCCTCCGGGCCGAGCGGGTCAGCCGTCCGACGAGGCTGAACAGGCGCCGCCGGAGCGTCTTGACGGTGAGCGTCCGGCTCTCGCCGAGCCCGATCCGGGCCGTCCAGCGGGCGAGGTTGTGGGCCATTACCTGGATCGCCAGCCAGGCCCCGTTGGCCGCGAACCGGCCCGACGGCAGATGGTTCAAGCCCACGCCGTACTTGAGGTCCCGGATCGCGTTCTCGACCTCGGCGTGGCGGCGATGGTCGGCCTCGAGCTCGAGGGTCTCGCCGTCGCGGTTGGTGATGAACGCGTGGTAGTCGTACAGGGTCAGCAGGGCCAGCTGGCTGCCCGGGGTGGGCTTGACCCGCCGGACGATGAGCCGGACCGGGACCGCGTCCTTCTGGTCGGCGAACGGCAGATACGTCGTCTCGGCCACGTCGGCGCCACCCTCGAGCCAGTACGGGATCGGGCTCCAGGCGTCGTCGGGGATCGCCTCGATCAGCCGGTGGACCGAGCGATGCAGGCGGATCGTGATGGAAAAGCTGACCTTCATTGCCCGGCAGACCTTGACGACCTCCGCGGCATAGAAGCCGCTGTCGGCGCGGACCGTGAGCTCACCGGTCGCTCCGGCGGATCTGACCCGGCCGATCGTCTCGCGCAGGAAGTGGGCGGCACCGCGGGCGGTGTTGGCGCGACCCTCGCGCAGCCTCGCCATGAGCACGTCGCCGGTCCCGGCCGCGATCGCGAGCAGCGGGTGATAGCCCCGGACGTGGGTGTACGTGTGGTGGCGGGCGCCCTCCTTCCGAAGGCCGTACGTCTCGCAGATCGTCGAGTCGAGATCGATCGTCAGCGGATCAGCGCCGGGTCCCGCACCCGCTCTCCACGCCCGCGCGAGGAGCTCGCGGCTGACCCGGTCGAGCTGGCGGACGTGACCCCAACGGAAGCTGCGCAGGAACGTCCCCAGCGTCGAGGCCGCCTTGATCGTGAAGCCCAGGACCCGGCCCGTGCCGCCCGCACCAAGTGCCCGGGCGTCATCGATGCAGTCACCGCCGGCGAGCGCCGACATGACGAGCGTGAGGAGCTTGTCGCCGCGGTTGGCCTGGCCGGGCTTTCGGCCCAGGTCGAGGTGCTCGTTGACGAGAGCCCTGAGGCCCAGGTGGTCGGCCAGGGTGGCCGGCAGCAGGAGCCCCGCATCGGCGACGAGTCCCGCGTCGTCGAACGCCACGTCGAGCCGGTCGAGGCTGTGCGAAGATCGCATCAATCAGGTGCTCCTCAGGCTGGGATCGATCGTCGTCTCCAACGCCATCTTCCCAGTTCAGATGGGCACCTGATTCGTCGTCTCAGCGCTCCTTCAGCCTCGGCTCATCGGTGGATTCGGGCTAAATAGACGAACGAGCCGGTCGTTACGTCCCGCGCTCTTGTTGATGCTGAGAGGTGTGCCGGTCGCGTCGAGCGACGTGAGCCGAGCTCGGGCGACATGACCGGATCGCCCTCCGGCCCTGGCAAGCCGTAGGCCGGATCGCGGCAGAGAGACGATTAGGTGCTTCCTTCCACGACTACGAGTGGGCCGTAGCGTCCAGTCAGGGCTTGGCTCACATCGCCGTCGAGTCGATCAACACCGATGACGACCAGACCCCGAAGCTCATCCACGTCTACAAAGATCACACTTATGTTTGGAGCCGGGCCGGCCAGCTGCTCAGCCACGATGCGATCCTTCAGGGCATTGAGTTCCGCCAGACCGTACGCGACAACCCTTATCTCGTAGACTGCCCCCGGTGGAAGCATGGACCGGGCCAAGGCCACCATGGCGTCGCGGCTCTCGTGGACCGTGACAACCAAGCGGCGACCGTCATCAACTAGGCCAGCACCGACGAACTCAGGCCGCCCAGCCGCGGCCTCAAGGAACGGCGCAATCCCAACCGCATCGATAGGCGGTTGAGCACCACTGCCCCGAATCTCTGGCGTCAACCTCCGAATTGGCGTTTCTCCGGGGAAAATAACTAGCAATCGGTCGTTCTCACGACACACCTGTGGACGCACCAGGACCGTCCCATCGCTCGCTATGAAGCTACCGTTCGCATCGATCACCTCGGTGCCTGCGGCCCCGAAGGCAATCGCATAACTTGGCGGCCAGACCAGGCCGAATGAGGTCGGATCCAGTGGCGTGGAAGGGTCGGCAGGGTCCACGATGACACCTGTGATAATCGGACCTGGCTCCACTGACACCCTCAAACCAAGGAGTTCGGCGCCAGCACACGGGACGGCAGGGTTGAAGGTATCCAAGGGAGCCTTGACTTGCGCAGACGACGGCTGGCCAGACCTAGTCGATGCGGATGGCTCGGCGGCACATGCGGCAACGACAGGCCCAGCCAGAACTATCGCAAGGAAGGCCGCCACCACCTTGGCTAGCACGACGATGGCGCCCTAACACGTCGTGGTGTAGCACGGCCGCACGCCGCTTGCGTCGGTAATCCAAGTAATTGTCGAGTACACCGATTGCGTCGACGTGTATGCGCTGAATATCCCCATGGCCTTCGTCCCGTTGTCCATCATCGGGCCTCCGCTATCGCCGCCAGTCGAGGGGTAATTCGTCCACCACATGTGAAGAATCAGGACTCCACTCACGGACGTATCTACGTTCGTGGAAGCGATGGTTCCGCACCTCCATCCGGAGCTTTTGCCAGAGCGGCAAACCGTCGCGCCAACGACCTGCGTGGCGTTCGTCATGCTGCTTAGGATGTTTCGGATATCTAGGTGGCTACTCGCATAGACCCTGTTTCGTGCGCCGCTCTCACTCCAGGCGATCAATCCGGCGTCGGCAGTCGAATTGCTGTAGTAGTAGTGGACCAGGGCCTTTCCGATGGCCACCCATTGTGGGACCACGTCACAGCCCCAGAGTTCTTGAGGCAATGTCCTGCGGTAATCAGACGCAAGCTTCCGGTCGAGTCGAGTTTCCCCCCGAAACCCGACGTACAGACCCAACCGCCACCCGTGATTGACAGGCCCCCCTTGAGCGGAGCGGCACAGTTCGTCCGCGAGGCGCAGGCCCCAGCTTGAACCTCCTCACCGAGAACTACATCGAGTGCAGGACCGTACTTGGCCTCGATCCTGCCCTTAACATCCTGACTCAGGTCAACGACTGAGACTCGCAGGAGATTTGCCTTCACATCGATGCCGATGCTGGCGAGATTCACGCCGCTGTCGCGCCATGCTTGCCAGTCGCTGGTGACGGATGCCTGGAGGGCCTCGAGTTCGTGTGTCGTGTACTGGACCATGCGAATTCGAACCTCTGCACCTACGGGCGCGAGCTTCGCGAGGTCGGCCATCCTCGCAGGATCATCGGTCGTGGCGATGTCTATGACCCCCCCGGCGGCTTGATCAAAGTAGATGCCGGCATAGGAAGGCTGCTTCTCAAGTTCGGCGACTAATGGGTCGAGGCTGGCGGTAATCGCGTCTCGCCGGCGGAGCTCCTGCTCCTCGGATACGGTCAACGGGACGCCATATGATCGGGACAGCGCATCATCAGCCGCGTAGCGCGCGACCGTGGCTGGATTGGAATCCAAGCCGTACTCGTTGCGGAACTGAATTGCCTGATCGATTTCCAGTTGGGGGGTGATAGATGTAGGCGTTGTCGAAGCCGCCGACGCTGGCATGGATATTCCAGCGCATAACACGAGAACTAACGCGACCAAGACTCCGGATCGCGGCACACCGCCTCGCTCGTGCATCGAGCACCTCCACCAAACCTTCCTCGCGCTACGCCACACCCTAACATTGCGTGGCTCGCGCAGGTCAAGGAGGGCCGTGGCCCCTGGAGTAGAGTTGCCCCGCCTTCATGGACTGTCAATGCCGCAGGATCGGAAGGGCGTGCGATCCTGACCAGCGGCCAAACACAACAGCTTCACCTACGACACTTGGGGCCGGCCGACGACGGCGACCCACAGCGGAATCAGCGACCTCGGCTTCCGCTTCCTCTACGTCGGCCGGGCCGACGTCAAGTGGGACGATTCCTTCGGGCTCGGCCCCGCGTACATGTACGCCCGTCACCACAGCCCCGCTCGCCCGGTTCCTGCAGCCCCATTCAAGCCCAACAGGAACTGACTCGTACGCGCCTACGCCCGGTTGACTCTGGACCAGTCGACCGATTCGTGAGAGGATTTCGGGTGTCCAGGGTCGGTTTGGACGCTAGCGGCCCGCAGCGTCGATCCTAGAGGGCACCCTCCACAAACGAATGCGCTGGCCGAACGCTTCTTCGCCTCGCTCGAGACGGAGCTCCTCGACCGCGCGAGCTTCCGGACCCGGGCCGACGCCCGGCTCGGAGTCTTCGATTACATCGAGGCCTTCTACAACCGCGAGCGCCGCCACTCGGCGCTCGGCTACCTCTCACCCGCCGAGTTCGAGAGGAGGTACCGTCGCGAGACGATCAGCGCTGCCTAACCCCGGATGCACCGAGGGTTCGGCTGGTCGGGTCGGTTGACTGTCGAAACGGCGCCTGACGGCGGGAACTGGGCCGGCCCCAGCGCGGCGGGGGCGACGGAGGGGTGGTCGAGAGCCTTCGGGACGACTGGAACGAGCCGGTCGAGGGCGATGGGCGGATAGCGGGCAGGCTGGCGCCATCCCCAGAAGCAGCGAGGTGACGGCCTGGGTCAGGCCAGAAGCGGGATCGCCCGGAGCCTGGCGAGGGCGGCGCTCCAGCCGATCGCCCACGGCCAGCGTTCCTGGAGGTGGAGCTTGAGGCGACGGGCCGAACGGGTCAGCCGCCCGGCCAGGCCGAACAGCCGCCGGCGCAGGGTCTTGGTCGTGACGATCCCCGCGCCGAGCCCGATCCTCCCCGTCCAGCGGGCGAGGTTGTGGGCGATCACCTGGACCGCCAGCCAGGCGCCGTTGGCCGCGAACTTGCCCGATGGCAGGTGGTTGAGCCCGACTCCGTACTTGAGGTCACGGATGGCGTTCTCGATCTCGGCGTGGCGGCGATGGTCGGCCTCCAGCTCGAGGGTCTCGCCGTCGCGGTCGGTGATGAACGCGTGATAGTCGTACAGGGTGAGCAGGGCGAGCTGGCTGCTCGGGGTCGGCCGGACCCGGCGGACGATGAGCCGGACCGGGACCACGCCCTTCTGGTCGGCGAACGGGACATAGGTCGTCTCAACGACGTCGGCCCCACCCTCGAGCCAGTACGGGATCGGCGTCCAGGCGTCGTCGGGGATCGCCTCGATGAGGCGGTGGACCGAGCGGTGCAGGCGGATCGTGATGCTGAAGCGCACCTTCATCGCCCGGCAGAGGTCGACGACCGCGTGGGCATAGAAGCCCGAGTCGGCCCGCACGGTCAGCTGCCCCGTCGCCCCGGCGGAGCGGACCCGGCCGATCGTCTCGCGCAGGAAGTGGGCGGCGCCGCGGGCGGTGTTGGCGCGGCCCTCGCGCAGCCTGGCCATGAGCACGTCGCCGGTGCCGGCGGCGATCGCGAGCAGCGGGTGATAGCCGCGCACGTGGGTGTATGTGTGGTGGCGGGCACCCTCCTTCCGAAGGCCGTACGTCTCGCAGATCGTCGAGTCGAGATCGATCGTCAGCGGCTCGCTGCCCGGACCCGCTCCGGCCGCCCAGCCCCGGGTGAGCAGCTCGCGGCTGACCCGATCGAGCTGGCGGACGTGGCCCCAGCGGAAGCTGCGCAGGAACGTCCCGAGGGTCGAGGCGGCCTTGAGGGTGAAGCCCAGGATCCGGCCGGTGCCACTCGCTCGGAGGGCTCCGGCATCATCGATGCAGTCACCGCCGGCGAGCGCCGACATGACCAGGGTCAGGAGCTTGTCGCCGGGGTTGGCCGCACCGGGCTTGGCGCCGAGCCGGACGTGCTCATCGACCAGCTCCTTGAGCCCGAGGTGCTGGGCCAGGGTGGCCGGCAGCAGGAGTCCCGCGTCGGTCACCAGCCGGTCGTCGTCGAAGGCCACGTCGAGCCGGTCGAGGCTGTGCGATGATCGCATCGATCAGGTGCTCCTCTGTTGGGCTGATGGGTCGTCTCTTCTACGCCATCTTCCCAGTTCAGATGGGCACCTGATTCGTTGTTTCAGCGCTCCTTCGGCCGCGGCTCATCGGTGGATCCGGGCTTAGACTCCACCAGGCTGGGTGGACGACGCTCTTCGCCATCGAGAAGGATCCGATGGCTTTTCGAGACCAATAGCCGAAACCTTCTCGACCATTGAGCGCCGTATGGCGGCTCGGCCATGTGGCCCGAGTGGCTCGCGCAGCGCGCTCACGATCTCGTCGTCGAACTGGCGCAGCGCCCAGCGCATGCACAGGAACTGGACGCCGAACCCGGAGAGCAGGACGACGAGCAGCAGCGGGTGAAGCTGCTGACGAACGGCCGACCAGACCACGAGCCCGAGCGGAAGAGTGGCTGCCCACAGGAGGGCCGCTCGCTCCGTCGTGATCCGCCCCCGGCGCCAGCCCCGGAGGACGAGGCGTCGTCCGATCACGATGCTCGCCGAGCCGATGACGGTGACAACCACAGCGTCCATGCGCCCGAACGATGGATCATCGACCGCAAGGCAACAACCACGATTCGGGATGCCAGGCGTCACCCCGTCGCCATCTCGCGCAGGCGGCGCACCGGCGACAGCCCGAGCAACACAGCCGTGATCGCTGCACCCGCCGCAGCCACCGCAGGGTGAGCTGGAGCCCACGAGCGAGGCAGGCCACCCGCCCACGACTGCGCCCACCGGATTTGCGCCCGTGGCGGCCACGCCATGCGCCGAGTTGACGGCCCAGCAGCCGGTTCGGCGTCACGAGCTGCTGCAGCCATCCGCCGTTGATGTCCCAGATCAACGCCAGGACGCCGAGACCGATCTGACCCACCAAGAGCAGCGTGATCCGACTGTCCGGGGGCAGGAAACCAGCCAGCGGCACGAAGGCGGCGAAGGACGCCGTCACGAGGTGCACGCCGACGAGCGTCCGTCCGAGCCTGGCGCGCGGTCGCCTGATGCCGTCGTCGAAGTCTCGTGTTTGGTGGTCCATTGCTCCGCGCTCCACTCGATCCCGTGCGGGGTGCCGCATCACCCACATCCATACTGCGACTTATGCGCCATGAGGAAGTCGGCGAGCTGATCGAGTACCTGTTCTGGGTCCGCGACCGGATCCTCAAGGCGTCGGCAGCGCTGACCGAGAGCGAGTTCCGGTCCGGCGACACCGTCACGACCAGGGACCTACGCGCCACCCTCGTGCACCAGCTCGAGAACGAGTGGGCCTGGCGCATCAGGTTGAGCGAGGGCGCTTTCCCGGTCGGCGACTTGCTCCCCTCCGACTACCCGAACCTCGACGCCCTCGCGGATCACTGGCGTCGCGAGGAGCGGGACCTCCGGGTTTGGTTCGAGCGCCTATCCGACCGAGACCTTGCAGCCCAGCCACCAGGAGACGACAACGCACTGGCCCTGTGGCGCTACCTGCTCTACGTCGTCAACCACGGCACGCAGCAGTTCGCCGAGGCCGCGGTGCAACTCACGCGCCTCGGGCACTCGCCGGGCGAGATCGGCTATCTCGCCTTCTGCTTCAGCCCGGGCGTCCCGACACAGCGGTCGCCTGCCGACTGACGCCCTGGCCGCCCGGTTGGTTCGGCGGCCGCCTGCGGGCTGGTCCCGATCGGGCTGGAGCACCTATCCCGTCGAGGTCGGAACCCGGGTTGGCGACATCATCGCTGGCTACTCCGGTCGGGAGCAGCTTGCCCTCCTGCGGGGGGAGATTACCTCGGATAACTTGCCGCTCAGTGTGGCTCGGATGCGGGCGGCATGGCCGTCGAGCTGCCTGCGCGTCGGAGCCGGCTTCCGCCAGGCGGCCGCGTCGATTTCGAAGCCGTCGTCCGCGAATCGGGGAATGACGTGCCGATGGGCGTGGAAGACCTCCTGCTCGGCTGCCTCGCCGTCTGCCACGAAGGGGTTGACGCCATCGGCACGGACCGCATCGGTCTGACGCAGCGCTCGCGCCAGGCGACGCGCGACGGCGAAGAGCCGATGGGTGGTGGCATCGGGCAGGTAAGGGTGTAGGTGGCGTGCTGGTTGGGGATCACCAGCAGGTGCCCAGGCGTGACCGGTCGGATGTCGAGGAAGGCGCTGACCAGTTCGTCGCGATGCACGAAGCTGGCCTCAGCGGCGACGATTCGGCAGAAGATGCAGTCGGTCATCCAAGCGGCCTAGCATGCTGATGCTGAATCGGTCCGAAAGGTGCCCCATGCCCTCCACGCCGCGCTTCTACTCGGAGCGGACCCTGCTCGTCGAAGCCTACGACGCCCTGCACGCGACCGACATGTCGGGGAAGCCGATCGAGGGCGATGCCGTCTTCTACCGTGAGCTCGCCGAGGAGCAGGGTGGCCCGATCGTCGATCTCGGGTGCGGCACCGGGCGGATCGCCTTCTTCCTGGCCGAAGTGGGCTTCGAGGTCGTGGGCCTGGATCGGTCCGAGCCGATGCTGGCCATTGCCGAGTCGAAGCGGCGCGCGGCGCCGAGGGAGATCGCGTCTCGGGTCAAGCTCGTGGCCGGTGACATGGCCGACTTCGAGCTCGTTCGCCGCTTCCGTCTGGTGGTGATCGCCTTTCGCTCATTCGCCAACCTCCTCACCGTCGCAGCGCAGCGCAGCTGTCTGGCTGCCGTGCGGCGCCATCTCGAGCCGGGCGGTGTGCTGACCATCGACCTCTTCGACCCGCGCCTCGACCTGTGCGTTCCCGATCCACCGGGCGAGTACCCCCAGCCGCGGGGCGAGGCGACGCTGCCCGACAGCGGGAACCGCGTCGAGGTGGTGGCCACCGAGCGCCGCAACGACCCGCTGCGCCAGGTCCTGACCGAGGTCTGGCGGCTGACGGAGCGCAGCCCCGACGGCGGCATCGTCCGCCAGGAGAACGAAGAGCTGGTGTTGCGCTGGACCTACCGCTACGAGCTCCACCACCTCCTCGAGCTCGCCGGCTTTGAGCTGGTCGCCGAGTACTCCGACTTCGCGAAGTCGCCGTCGGCCTATGGCCGAGAGCTGATCGTCGTGGCCCGCGCCCGATGAGAGTGCAGCCAGCACGGTTTCAATGAAGCTCGCCTTCGCCGTGATGTAGGTCTCCCGGTCCTCGCGATACCGGGCGGCCAGGCTGAGCTTCAGCGTGCCGTACTCCTCTCGCAGCTTCGGATCGCGTCGGAGCGCGTCGCGAAACGCGAGGTAGCGGAGTCACTGCTCGGAGCCGGTCGGGACGAGGTGCAGGTGGTGGGTGCGCAACTCCTCGGGTCCTTTGACCACGACGATGCCGCCCGCGTCACCGAAATCGCCGCGGTCGGCGTAGCCCACCTCTTGGAGGATGCGCCGTGCCTCGTCCAGGGCCGCGCGGCTCGGGAAGGCGACGGCGACGTCGATAATCGGCTTGGCAGGCCTTCCACCGCGGTGCTGCCGACATGCTCGACCGAGTCGGCCAGCCCGACCAGGAGGTCGTTGAGCAGGCGGCGCTCACGCGCGAACGCCCTCGCCCATCGAGGGTCGTAGGCAGACACGGCGACCGAACCGCGCCGCACCCCGACCGGCTCCACCTCGGCGAGCCGTGCCTCCCGATCAGCGAGGGGCGCGCCGCAGCGGGACAGCGTCGTACCAGGCGGTCCGGCGCAGCCGCCGCAGCGCGTCCTCGGGCATCAGCCACTCGGCCCGGAGCACGTAGCCGTCGGGATCTTGTGGCGCCAGCTAGCTCGCCGTCGAATACACGGAAAAATACACGACATTCGCTTGAATGCGACATCGTCGACTGGTAGCTTGCGAGGCATGGAGCAGCTCATCGACTGTGATGTCTTTCGGCAGCGTCCGAGCGATTGCGTCTCCCGCGCGGCTCGTGGCGAGGTCTTTATCGTGTGCTTCTACGGACGGCCGGTCGTGATCCTTGGCCCGAGAACGGGTGACGACCCATCGGTGCGGCTGTCGGCCACTGCGCTCTGGCGACGCAGCCGTAGGTCGCTCGCGCTCGCCCGGCGTGAGCCCGTCCTCATCACCTGGCGCGGACAGGCGGTCGCGGTGCTCCGGCCCGTCCCGCCGGATGTCTCCTGGGAGTGGGCCTCGTGATCGCCGGCGAGCTGCGCACGATCGCGATGACTGAGCTTCGGGACAAGGCTCGCCTGACGGTCGCGCATGTGGCGGCCGGGACGCCGGTGATGGTCTTCCAGCACGGCGACCCGTCGGCCGTCCTGATCGCCAACGAAGAGGCCCAACGCTGGATCGCGATCGAGCGCTCCCTGTCGGCGCTGCACGGGCTCGAGATCTACCCGGAGCTCGTCGAGGACACCGCCACCCTCAGCTCGGTCGTGGCCGGTCGCGAGCATGCCAACGCAACCGCGGTCCGGCGTCTCGCCCGCGAGCCTCGTCAGATTCTCGACATCCCGCGAACGATCGGGATCACCGAGATCCAGCGTCGCCTCCCCTCCATCCTCGAAGAGGTCGGCGAAGGCCGCCCTTCGGCGATCTACTCGAGCGGCAAGTTCGTCGGCGTCCTGATCACCCCGGCCGAGTACTACCGCCTCCGCCGCCTGTCCCGCGTCGTGGCCTGGTTCCGCACCGCCGGGCTCGAGCTCGCCACCGCCGACGAGGGCGAGATCGCCGCCTTCGTGCATCGGTTCCGCGAGGCACCCGGCAGCGCGGCCGGATCGGCCGTCGGCTAAAGGAAGCGTCGATGCGTTCGCTCACCCGGCGCTTTGCTCCCGCTTACCTGCCGCTTATCGCGGGCTTCGCTGCGACGCTCCTGCTCATCACCTGGGTCGGCCCGGTCGCCGCCGCAGATTCGGTGCCTTCGGGCGCACGGGAGGCCCTCGCCCCGGTCACCAAGATGATCGCCACGCTGGTGGCCATCGCGATCGGTCTGGGCATCGCGATCTGCGGCGCGGTCATCGTGTGGGGCGGGATCGAGAAGACCCTCGCCGGCGCCAACACCGACGCCGAGCACCGGGCCCAGAAGCGGATCACCAACGGGGTCATGGGCCTCGTCTGGATGGTCCTCGCGGGCGTGATCGTCAGCACGATCACCGCGATCGCCGTCGCCTACGGGCTCATCGAGCAGCCCTTCTGACGTGACCCGATGGCGACGATCACGCGGCTCCGGCCGCCCGTTCCCGAGGCGCTCCTCCGTCTACCGAGTCCGGCGCCCGTCGCGCCGGCGGCGCTGCTCCTTCTGGCCATGGCGCTCGGTGGCCTCGGTCTCACCGTTCTGGGCCGTCCGCCCATCACGCCGGAGGCGCGGCCTCCGGCGACCCTGATCGAGACCGGGGCCGCCGTTCTTCCGCGCGGCGACCTGCCGATCGTCGGCGACCCGATCCGGGACCTGACGATCTGGTGGTCGAACCGCCTGACCGACGCCAACCGGGCCGGGCTCGAGGGCCTCCGCGGGCGGACTCTGACCCCGATCGACCCGCTGGCCGACGGCGTCGTGACCACCCTGTACGGCAGGATCCTGCTGATCACGATCCCGCTCCTGACCCTCGGCGGGATGATCCTCGGCTATCTGATCATGACCAGCCGGACGACGGGCGAGTCGGCCTACACCGCCCGGGCGGTCACGCCCCGCTTCGTGGTCGGGGCGACGCTGTCGATCCTGGGCATCTTCCTCGCCTCGGTCCTCGCCCAGTTCGTGATCGCCACCAACCTGGCGCTGGTCGGGGTGTCGATCCCGCGCAACGCGGTCGGCGGTGCCGAAGCCTGGCCGGCATCGGGCGGCGTGTTCCAGGTCCTCCAGAACGCGAGCTTCGACCCGCGGGTCGGCGAGGGCCCGAACAACTGGAACGACGGCGCCTGGCTGTCGGCGGGGCTGGCGGCGACCGTGCTGATGACCCTGCTCCAGATGGTCAATGCGGCCCTGTCGGCGGTCGAGCGGCTGCTGATCCTCGTCGCCCCCCTCTGCCTCGCCGCCTATGCCCTGCCGGCGACCCAGCGGATCACGAACGGCTGGCTCAAGGTGCTGCTCGCGATCCTGCTGGTCCGCTTCGCCTGGACGATCGTCTTCGTCCTGTTCAGCCTCGAGGCGCTCGGGCACATCGGCCCAGACGGCAACCCGCCGACGGTCGGCGACACGAACGCCCTGCTCGGCCTCGCCACGGGCTGCGCGCTGCTCATGCTCGTGCTGCCCTTCGCCCTCGTCCCGGCCGCCCTGTCGGGCCCCGGACCGCTGCGCACCGAGCCGTGAACGAGCGCGGCCTCGTCGAGGTGCCCGAGAACGCGATCCGCGACGAGCCGATCGCCTTCGGGCTGACCGCGGTCCAGCTCGGGATCTGCGGCATGGCCGTCCTCGCCGCCGGGGTCCTAAACCTGCTTCCGATCCCCGAGCCGATCAGGCTCGTGCTCGTCCTCCTCCTCGCCGGCCCGATCGGGATCGTCGCCGCCCTGCCGGTCCGCGGCGAGCCGGCGTACCGCTGGCTCGTCCGGGCCGTCCGGCACCGGCACAGCCGGCGCGTCTGGCAGGCGGAGATCGTGGCGCCAGATAAGTGGCAGCTAAGCGGCGCCGGTCAGGCTGTCGTTGCGCCAGTCGCGGCTGCCGCCCGGGTCGATACGGAATCCTCCCTAGTTCCAATCGAGCCGGGCCCGGCCGACGATGGCGCGGGAGAGACCGTCGGCAACGCTCGTGGTGCCCCGGAGCGTGAGCAGATGCAGGACCGCCGGCCCCGATTGATGGTGCTCCGCGGCCGCCGCGAGGGCGACCCGCCTCGGAGCGACACGCCCTCCGACGAGCGCGCGCCGGCGCCCGTGCCGCATCTCCTCCCCCGGCTCCACGTCGTCTGTCTCGTGTCGTTCGTCGGCGGCGTCGGCAAGACGACGCTCGCGGTCGAGGCGGCCACGCTCGTCGGGTCGCGGGCCCGATACCGGACGCTCGAGGGCGAGGAGCGTCCGGTCCGGGTGCTGCTGCTCGACGCCGCCCGGGCCAACCCGGCCGCGCACCTGCGCCTCGGGCTCGAGCCGGAGATCGTGTCGAAGCTCCTGTCGCGGTACGACTGGCCGGACGCGCTGACCTTCGAGCGGCGGGCGGTCGAGACGCGCCACGGGGTGACGCTCCTCTCGCTGCCCCAGCTTCCGCTGGGGGGCCTCGGACCCGAGCTCCCGTTCGGCCCCGTCGAGGCGGCGGGGATCCTCGACGCGGCCGAGCAGGCGGGCTTCCAGCTCGTGATCGCCGATCTCGGGACGCAGCTCGAGGACGGCCATCGCCATCTCATCGGCCAGGCCGGCACGGTGCTCGGCGTCGTGACGCCGCGGGTCGAGGCGCTGCCCGACGTCCTCCGGATCACCGCCTACGTTCGCGCCCTCGGTGCCGGTCGCAAGCTCGGGCTGGTCGCCAACCAGGCGTCGGACGAGGGCTCGCTGCCGGCGCTGGCCGACAGCGAGCAGGTGCCGATCGTCGCCACCATCCCGCATCTCGACGCCTTCGACGCAGGTGGCGACCGGGGCGTCCCGGCCTGGACCGACGACGCGGAAGCCGAGGCGGCTCTCCGGCCGCTGGCCACGGCCGCGTGGTCGCTCTTCCCCGGCGCGCCGACCTCGAGCGCCCGTCGCCTCGCCGGCATCATCCCGGCGGTCCGCCGGCTGCTCCGCGCGCAAGGCGGCCGGCGGTGAGCGCGCCGCCCGGCGAGGTCCGCGACCGACCGCCCGTCAGCGCCAGGACGCTGGCGGCGATCCGGGCCCGCCTGGTGGCGCGCCTGGCGCCCGAGGACCTCAACCCGTTCGCCCGCACGCCCGAGCGCGAGGCGGCGGTCCGGACGGCGATCGGCCACATCCTCGCCGAGCCCGAGCTCGACCTCACGGCCACGCCGGCCCTCGTCGCCGCGGTCGAGGCGGCTGTCTGCGGTCTCGGCCGCCTGCAGCCGCTGGTCGAGGATCCAGAGGTGTCCGACATCCTGGTCAATGCGCCCGACGCGGTCTTCGCCGAGCGGGCCGGCCGGCTCGAGGCGACCGATCTCGTCTTCGGCTCGGCGGCCGAGCTCATCGAGACCGCCCAGCGGATCGCCGCCCTCGCCGGGCGCGAGCTGTCGGTCGCCCATCCGATCGTCGACGCCCGGATGCCTGATGGCTCCCGGGTCAACGCGGTCATCCCGCCGGTCGGCGGGCCGTACCTCGCGATCCGCAAGTTCAACCGCCTGCGGCTCGATCTGTTGCCCGGCGGCCGCCATGGCCGCGACTGGGTGACCGAGCGCGGCATGAGCCCCGAGATGGCCGACTTCCTCGGCCGCATGGTGCGCGCCCGGGCGAACGCGCTGGTGGCCGGCGAGACGGGCGCCGGCAAGACGACGCTGCTCCGCTCGCTGACCGACCTGTTCGACCCGACCGAGCGCGTCGGCGTCGTCGAGGACACGGCCGAGCTCGCCCTCGACAACGAGAACCGCTTCAACCTCGAGACGATCCATGCCCACGAGCTGGCGGCGGGCGAGGCCGAGTCCCGGCTGCTCGACGTCGGTGACCTCGTCGCCAACGCCCTCCGGATGCGGCCCGACCGACTCATCGTCGGCGAGATCCGGATGCCCAAGGAGGCCTTCTACACCCTCCAGGCGCTGCACACCGGGCACGACGGATCGGCCACCACGATCCATGCCAGCTCGGCCGAGGACGCGCTCTTCCGGCTCGAGCTTCTGGCCCGCCAGTCGATGCGCGACCTGACCCTGGCCGACCTGCGCTCGTACATCGCCCGGGTGTTCGACCTGGTCGTCGTCCTGCGCAGGCTGCGCTCGGGGCGCCGGATCGTCCGCCAGGTCGCGGCCCTCGACGGCGTCGCGGCCGACGGCTCCTACCGTCTCGTCGACGTCTTCCGCGCCGAGCGGACCGACGGCACCGACGCCGTCCGCTGGATCGCCTCCGAGGGCTGGCGGCCGCCCGACCGCCTGGCCGCCCGGATGGAGCTCGAGGGCTGACCGATGGACACGCGGCTGCTGTCAGCGGTCCTGGCCGGGGTGGCGGTCTTCTTCGGCCTGCTCGCCCTGGTTCCCGGGGACGGCGACGCGGGGCGCGGCGTGGGCGAGGCGATCCGGGCCTGGCGATCGCGCCGGGTGGCGGGTGCGACCGAGCTCATCGCCCGGGCCCGCCTCGAGCTCGAGCCGCGGACGCTGATCGCGATCGCCATCGCCGGGCCGCTCGGCCTCGGGGCGCTCGGCCTTGTGCTGTCGCCGTTCGTCGCGCTGGTCGGGATCGGAGCCGGGCTGCTCCTGCCGCGCGCCTACCTCGGCTACCTCGTCCGGGCCGAGGCGCGGGCGGCCGACGAGGACGCGCCCCGGATCCTGCGGGCGATGGTCAACCGGGCCGCGGCGGGCGGGACCTACCCCGACCTGTTCGTCGCCGCGGCCGAGGTGGCCCGGCACCGCTGGGTCCGCTCGGACTTCGACGAGGCGACCGCCCGCTACTACGCCGCCGAGCCCCCGGCCGACATCCTGCTCGCCCTGCGTGGCCGGCAGGCCAGCCGGAACCTGCGCCTCGTGTGCGACGCGCTGGCGGTCGCGATCCGCGCCCAGCTGCCGGCCAGCGCGGCGGGCGCGGTCCTCGCCTCGCTCGGCGAGGCGGCCCGGGCCAACCGCTCGATCGCCCGCCAGGCGACGGCCGAGAGCCGCGGCCTGCGGCTGCAGGCGGGGATCCTGGCGGTCGTCATCCCGGCCATGTTCCTGTACCTGTCGGCGGTCAACCCCGAGCTGATTGCGCCGGTCATCTCGACGTCCCTCGGCCAGTACGTCCTGCTGCCGGCCGCGGTCGGGCTCGAGATCGCGGGGATCGTCCTGTCCTGGCGGGCGACGAGGCTGGAGGCTTAGGCGATGGACGGCGTCCTCTTGAGCTCGATCCTGACCGGCATTGCCGTGTTCAGCCTGCTCGTGTTCATCTTCGAGCCGTGGCTGTTCCCGGCCCGGCCCAGGCTCGACGCCGTCCGGGCGAGCGTGCTCTCGCGCGAGCGGTACGAGCGGCTGGTGCTCGCCGAGCGGCCGTGGTGGGAACGCCTCGTCGCCCCGCTCGCGACGCGGCTCGCGGCGCGGATGCCGGCCCTCGCTGCGCAGGTCAGCGAGCGCGACATCGTGCGGGCCGGGTTCGACCCGGCCACGCTCACGCCGGCCGAGGTCTATGCCGCCAAGCTCGTCCTGGGGCTCGGGATCCTGGGCGCAGGGCTCGCCCTCACGCCGCTGGTTGGCTTCGCGCTCCTGCTGGCCCTGCCCCTGGCCTTCGTCGGCTACGTCTTCCCGACCGAGTACCTGGCCTCGCTGGGCCGGCGCCGGAAGGCGCAGCTGCTGCGCGAGCTGCCGGACTTCCTGGCCCTGGTCCGCCCGCTGGCCGACGGCCCGGGCCTCGAGCGGGCGATGGCGACGGTGGCCGACGAGCTCCACGCGGCGTCGGGCGGCGAGAACCTCCTCGCCCGCCAGATCCGCGCCGCGGTCGCCGCCTACGGCACGGGCGTCACCTTCTACGCCGCCCTTGGGGACGTGGCCGCCGCGGCCGACCTCGAGGAGCTCGACGAGCTGGCCGCATCGGCCGGCCAGGCTCGGCGGACCGGGAAGGGCGTGGCCGACGTCCTGGCCGAGCACGAGCGTTCCCTCCGCGAGGGCGAGCGCAATCGCTTGCTCGGCGCGGCCTCGAGCGTCCAGCCCAAGCTGGCCGCGATCCTCGCCGCCCTCTACCTGCCCGAATTCATCGTGCTCATCGTGGTGCCCCTGTTCCTGTCGACGCTGGGGCGGATCTAAAAGGAGGTCAACGGTGCTGACAAGAGCCAGATCAACTGCACATCGAGCGTGGGCGACCTTCCGGGCCGACGAGCGCGGGCTGACCACGCTCGAATACGTCATCGCGGCCGGGATCATCCTCGTCGTCCTATCGGCGGCGATCCTGGCCTGGAACAACGGCCTCGCCCAGCGGATCGGCGAGCTCGTCGGGCAGCTCCTCGGCGGGTGACGTGGCGATGCGAGCGTCGAGCCGAACCTCCCGCCGCCGCGGCGAGCGTGGCACCGCAACCGTCGAGGCCGTGCTTGTCGTTCCGCTCGTGCTCGTCCCGGTCCTGCTCGGGGTCGTGGTCTTCGGGCGGCTGTCGCACACCCGCCTCGTCCTCGACGCCGCGGCCGCCGCCGGCGCACGCCAGGCGGCCGTCGTCGGCGGCGACAGCGCGCTCGTCCGCAGTCGCATCTCGACCGAGCTGTCCGACGGCGGCATCGACCCCGGTCGTGCCCGGATCGTCGTCGAACCGGCCGTCGCAGGCTGGGGCGAGCCGATCCGCGTCCAGGTCTTCGTCGCCGAGCAGGCCGCCATCCCGTTCACCGGCACGTGGGCTGTGCCGCTCGAGGCCGAGTTCGTGACCCGCAGCGAGGTGACCCGGTGACGATGAGTCGGGCCGGCGAGCGGGGTCAGGTGGCCGTCTATGCCGTGCTGCTCTTCCCAGTCCTCATGCTCGTTCTGGCGCTCGTCCTGGCGGTTGGGACAATCGAGGGTCTGCGGACCCGGATCCGCTCGCAGCTCGACATGGCGGCCCTGACGGCGACCCAGGCGTTGGATCCGACGGCACTCGCAGCCGGTGAGCCGCCGCGGCTCCAGGCAGCGGAGGCGGAGCGGCTTGCCCGGGAGTACCTCGAACGGAACCTGGCCGCGACGAGCGACGCGCTCATCGCGACGCCGTCGGAGATCGCGGCAGCCGCGGCCATCATGGTCTCCAATGCGCCGGGCACCGACCCAATCACCGGTGCCGCGAATACGGCACCGACGGTCAGCATCCGGATCTCAGCTCCGGCGCGGATCCCGCTGCTCGGGCTCGCTGGGATCGCGCCTGTCGTGACGCTCACGATCGACGGCTCGGCGTCGGCGAGGACGTGACATGAACCGCATTCCTGAGCGCAACCGGCCGCTGGTCATCCTCGGCGCCAGCCTTGTGGTGGTCATTCTGGTGGCCGGTGGCGTCCTGCTGACGGGTCAGCTCGGACCGCCGCCGAGCCCTCCGCCTTCGTCCCCAAGGCCCACCGAGTCCCCGTCCGCGGATCCGGGATCGAGCCCCGAGCCTGCCGTCCGGGCGTTCTTGGATGCGCTCATCCATGCGCGGCGAACCGATGATCCGAGCTTGCTCGAGCCGCACGTCACGAACCGGCAGTCGTCCGCGTACCGAACCGTCGCCGCGTTCCTCGAAGGCCAGCGGGAAGCCGGCAAGGCCGCCATCACGACCGTGCTGGAGCTCGAAGCGGTCCGGGTCGACGAGATGGGGGACACAGCTGAGCTCACGGCCACGCTCCTCGAGGCCGGGTACGACATCGATCTCGCAACGGGGGGCCCGTTGGAATCGCCTGTCACGCTCGAACCGCGCGAGCTGGTCGTCGAGTTGAAACGCGTGGACGGCTCGTGGAAGGTCGACACCTTCGAGACGCGGCCGACGGGGGCGCCGTCGTGAGGCGCCTCCTTGCAGCGACCATCTCGTCTCTGGTCGTGCTCCTTGTTGCTGCCTCCGTTGTTGCGGCATACGAAGGCATCGATGTGAAGGTGGACGCGTGGACGTCCGACACCGGCCACGCCTACGTCGGGGTCAAGGCGGCAGGCGTGTGGGCACCGCCCGCCGAGAGGAGGGCCCATGTGCAGACGGACTTCTATTCGGACTGGCAGTACCAGGGCAGCCCGCGCGCCAACTACACCGTGTGGTGGGTCTGGATCAAGCAGACGTCCGACGACGCGACGGTCAATTACGGCAGCCCGATCGTCCTCCACACGAGCTCGGAGGAACCGGCGATCGGGATCGCGCCGGTCGCCTACGGCGACCTCAGCCTGTACCTCGCGGTGGGCGTCAAGCCGGTCAGCGCACCGGCTCGGTCGGAGCGGACGGTGACCGCCGAGCTGACCGCGGGCTGGCGCGACCAGGTCGACGACGCGATCGCCGCCTACGTCCGGGCCGACACGGTCCGGGTCGGGCGCTGGACCGTCGACTTCGGCGACGGCACCCGCCGCACCTTCCCGGGTGACGACTCGGACCGCCTGGTCACGACCCACGCCTACGATTCCGGCGAGTTCGAGGTCATCGTCACCGCCCGGGTCGTCGGCGAGGCCTACGGCGCCTTCTTCACGCCCGACGGCGTGCCCTACGAATCGGTCGTTCCCTTCCAGCTCGACATCAGCAACCGCGCGTCCGGGGTGTCCGCGCTGCCGATCGAGTACGTCGCGCCGGTCGTCGCGGCCGGTGGCAGTCCGTCGGGCACGCTGCCGGACGGCCAGCCGATCACCGCCGACGCCGCCGGGCACGGCCGGATCTACTGGCCGCGCGGCCTGCCCTGCGACCTGTTCGTCCGCGGGATCGTCGAGCAGGAGGGCTTCATGCGCTCGGGCGGCGTGGTCATCGGCGGTGCCACGAGCCGGCTCGTCAGCTACCGCTACCAGGGTGGCGAGAACGACGCATCGGATGCGACGGCGCCCGGCACATACGGCGCGGGCGAGTCGATCCGGATCCAGTGGAACACGCCGCTGCCCGCCGGTGGCTCCTACCCGGTCCGGGTCGAGCTGACGGTCGAGACGACGTACGACGACGGGACGGTCCGGACGTTCGCGTTCGAGGGCTCGATCGCCGCCACCGTGGTGTATTCGGCGATCAGCCAGGCAGGAGGCTAAAGATGAGAGCGCGCCGGGGCGTCTACCTCGCCTGCTTCGCCGTCGCCGCGCTCGCTGCCAGCGCGCTCGTCTTCTTCGCCCAGCCGCGCAACGGCATCGTCCGGGCGACGGTCGATGTGGCCGTTCTCAGCCCGATCACGGCCGAGATGGTCGAGCTGGTCAGGGTCAGCCCGGCCGACGCCCCGGCGAACACCGCCCGAAGCTTGGCTGCCGTCGTCGGGCGTTACGCATCGGTGCCAATCCTGGCGGGGCAGGACGTCGACGTCCGGATCCTCGAGACGAACCCGGGCCAGCGGGCGTTCGGCTTCGGGGCACCGCTGGCAGCCGGGCAGGTCGCGTTCGCCCTGCCGGTCGAGCCCGGGCAGGCTGTCGGCGGCGCCATTGCGCCGGGTGCTCGGGTCGACGTCGTGGCCGTCCCGAACGCGCTCAAGACGCAGCTGGCAGGCGACGATCGGCCGCGCGCGGTCGTGCTCGGCCAGGGCCTCGCCGTGCTCACGATCCGGACGCCCGAGGGCGAGCCGCTGACCGACGCGCCGGAGGCAGGTCGCGACCGGGTGGTGGTCCCGCCCAGGCTCGGCTCAGTCGTGGTCGGCATCCCGGCCGCCCGGCTGGCCGAGTTCGCCGAGGCCGCCCTCGGCTCGACGTTCTATCTCGCCCTCAGCCCGGTGGCAGGGCCATGAGGTCCCCGCTCACGGCCCTGCGCGACCGGTCGGCAGTGCGGGATGCTGTCCCATCCGCATGGCCCTCGGCTGCCGTCGAGGACGACACGTTCCGGGCCGGCGGCCGCGTCTGCGCCGGGTTCGAGCTCGGGCCGCTCAACCTCGAGCTCATGGCCGAGGTCGAGCGGGCGGCGACGCTCGACAACCTCGCCGCGCTGTACGACTCGATCCCGGGCCCGTTCCAGCTCCTGTCCGTCCCGACCGGTCGGAGCCCGGCCGAGCACCTCGACACGATCAGGCCGGCGGTCGATGGGCCGGGCGAACGGGTCTTCCGCCCGTACGCCGCCAACTACCACGAGATCGCCGCCGCGCCGGCCCGGCCGCCTCGGCGGACGCTGCTCATCGTCGAGGCGGCCAGCGCGGCGGAGCTCAACCGGACCCTCGAGCTCGTCGGGCGGGTCGCCGAGGAACGCGGCTTCGAGGCTCGCCGGCTCGACGGAGCCGCGATCGGCGCCGCCTGGACGGGCATCGCCCGGGCCGGCGCGACCTACCGCATCCGGGCCGGGGACGCGGACGGCCCGCACCTCGTCGCCGCGCTCTTCATCGGCCGCCGCTGGCCGGCCGAGGTCCGGCCCGGCTGGCTGGCGGGCCTGCTCGCGGTCGAGGGGCTGGCCGTCGCCTCGATGCGTGTCCGGCCGCTGGCGCGGGCCGAGGCGATGGCCTTCATGACGGCTCGCCTGCGGGTGGTCCGCGCGACCGACCGGCTGGCCGCCGAGCGCGGCGAGGTCGCCGACGTCGAGCGCGAGCGAGTCGACGCGACGGCTGCCGCCGCCCGCCGGTCGGTCGCGGCCGGCGCCGGCCGGGTCTACTTCGTCGACACCGTCCTGCTCCTCGAAGCGCCCGATCGGACGACGCTCTCGGCGCGCCTCGAGTCACTGCGGCTCGAGGCCCGCAGCGCCGGCCTCGAGGTCGAAGTGGCGACGCTGCGAACCGGCCAGGCATGGGCGGCGGCCCTGCCCGGGCCCGCCGCGGGATCGATCTGCGAGCGCAACCTCGACAGCGCGAGCCTGGCGGCCTCGCTCCTGCATTCGGCGTCCGACCTGTACGAGCCCGCCGGCCACCTGTACGGCCGGGCGCGCGCGACCGGCGCGCCGATCGTTCTCGACCGGTTCGCCCACGCGAGCCACAACGCGATCGTCCTCGGCCAGACGGGCACGGGCAAGACGATGTTCACCGGCGCCGAGATGGCGCGCTGCTTCATGCGCGGCATCAGGGTCCTGGGCGTCGACCCGCTGGGCGACTACCGGCGCCTCGTCGAGGCGCTCGGCGGCACCTACCTGGAGCTCGGCGCGGGCGGCGGGCTCAACCCGCTGGCGATGGGCGGCACCGGGAGCGAGGCGGGGTTCGCCGCCAAGCTCGCCCTGGTCGCCCGGCTGGCGGCTGCCATGGCGGGCGGCCTGTCGCGTGACGAGCGGCCGGTCCTCGAGCGGGCCCTTCAGGCGACCTACGAGGCGGCCGGCATCGGCCCCGACCCGGCCACCCACGACCGCCGGCCGCCGACCCTGGCCGACCTCGTCGAGCGGCTCGGCGAGGGCCGCGGAGCGCAGGGCCTGGCGCACCGGCTCGAGCGCTGGGCGACGGGCTCGCTGGCGGCGATCTTCGCCGCCGACGCGGCCACCCCGCGCGACGAGCGGCTGCTGGTCGTCGGGCTGGCCGCGATCGCCGACCCCGACGTCCGGGCGGTCGCCCAGCTCGCCGCGCTGGGCGTCCTGTGGGACGCCGTGCGGGCGGACCTGCGAGCCAAGCTCGTCGTCGTGGACGAGGCCTGGAAGGTGATGCGCCAGCCGTCGGGCGCCGAGTTCGTCGAGGAGCTGGCCCGCTCGGCTCGTCACTACCACGCCGGGCTGCAGCTGGCGACCCAGGACATCGCCGAGTTCCTGCGCTCGGACTTCGGCGAGGCGATCGTCAAGCAGTGCGACATCCGGGTCCTGCTGGGCCAGACGCCCGAGGGCGTCGACGCCCTGGCCCGCTACTTCGACCTGACCCAGCCTGAGCGCCGCTCGCTCCTCCACGCCCGCCCGGGCGAGGGTCTCCTGTTCGTCGGCCAGAGCCACGTCGCGTTCGAGGCCAGGGTCTCGAAGCGCGAGTACGAGTGGCTGACGACCCGTCCAGCCGACCTCGCCGGCCAGTCCCACCAGAGGTACGACGCCCCCGATACTTCGTGAGGCGTGCGGGCTGCGGCTGCGCGGCCACCGGCTGCGCGGTGCCCCTGGCCTGCCTGCTCATCCTGTTCGGGGCGGTCGGCGTCCTGACCGGCCGCTGGGCGGCGCTGGCCGCGCCGAAGCTCCCCGAGGCGCCGCCGGCCGTGGCCGACATCCCGGCCCGTTACCTCGTCCTGTACCGCGACGCGGCCGCCCGGTTCGGGCTCGACTGGCCGGTCCTCGCCGCCGTCGGGCGGGTCGAGACGGACCACGGCCGGAACGCCAACGGCTGCGCACCCAACCACGCCGGCGCCCGCGGCCCGATGCAGTTCCTCGAGCCGACGTTCGCCCACGCCGCCGAGCTGGCCGGGCTCGTCGCCCCCGACATCTGCGATCCGGCCGACGCGATCCCGGCTGCGGCCGCCTACCTCCAATCGAACGGCGCGCCCGAGGACTGGCAGCGCGCGCTGTACCGCTACAACCCGGCCGCCTGGTACCCGCCGCTCGTCCTGCGCTGGGCGGCACGCTACGGCTACGGCGCGCTCGTCGTCTGGCCGATCGAGGGCGGCCGGATCAGCCAGCGCTTCGGACCGACCGCGTTCGGCGGCGAGCCCGCCCGCTGCTTCGAGGGCACCTGCCACGCGCACTTCCACGACGGGCTCGACATCGCGGCGCCGATCGGGACGCCGGTCCGGGCGATCGCGTCCGGCGCCGTCACCATTGCCGGCCGGATGGCCGACGGGGCGGTCGTCGTTGAGATCGAGCACGCGGCCGACGTCGTCTCCCGCTACGGCCACCTCGAGCCGGGTCCGCCGGTCGGGGTGGGGGAGTCGGTCTCGGCCGGCGACCTCGTGGGCACGGTCGGCCTGACCGGCAACACGACGGGAGCGCACCTCCATCTCGAGATCTACGCCTCGGGCGAGCCGGTCGACCCGCTCCTCGTCCTGCCACCGATCCCGTGAAGGAGCACCTGCCATGAGCGAGAGCCTGTTCGGGCCCATCCTCGACGTCTTCAGGCTCGTCGCCGTCGTCGGCGGTGCGGCGCTGATCGCCGGCGCCGGGATCGCGCTCCTGCCCCCCGTCATCGGCCGCCTGCGCCAGCGCGCCTACGACCGGGCCACCGCGAAGGAGCGGCGGCGCTGGGTGCTCCGGCTCGACCCGGCCGGGGCCCGGGATCCGGACGCGGCGCGGCGGCTGGTGGCGGCGCTCCATCCCGGTGGCCGGCGTGGCGTCTCGCGCTGGGCCAGCGGCTGGCCGCAGCTCACCCTCGCCGTGACCTGGACCGGCGGCCGGGCGCGCTGGGAGATCGAGGCGCCCCGCCAGCTCGGCCGATCGGTCGAGGCCGCCGTCGCGGCCGCGTATCCCGGAGCCGAGCTCGAGAACACACACCTCCCGGCGGACCTCGCGAACGGGCTTCGGCTCGGCGTGCGCGGCCAACCACCCGGCGACCAGGGAGGGCCGGCGGCCGAGTTCGGGGCCATCCTGACCGAGCTGCTGGCCCGGCTGCCGGCGGGCGCGAGCGCGGCATGGAACCTGCGGATCACGCCCCAGCCAGCAAGCGACGACGGCCGATCGAGCGCCCGGATCGGCTGGGGCGAGGCGTTCTTCGACTCGCTCCTCAACCGCCCGTCGCGGCCGGTCCCGGTGGCGTCGGCGGCCACACGGCAGAGAGCCGACGGACCGACCTTCAGCGTGGTCGCGTGCCTCGAGGCGTCATCGTCCGCTCCAGACGCGATCCGGGCCTGGCTGTTCGATGGGCTCGCGGCCATCGGCTCGCTGCGCGCGTCGGGCTGGCGGATCGAGGGACGGGTTGGCGGCCGCTCGGCGCCGATCCGCCTCGGCGCCACTGATCTCGCCGAGCTGTGGGGCCTGGCCGGCGCAGGTTCGGACAGCCGGGCCGTGGACGCCATCCGCAGCCGGCGGCTGCCGGCACCGCTGGTCGCGTCCGCGCCGGGCCTGCGACCGATCGGCATCGACGCCGGCCGCCCGGTCCTGGTGCCCGAGAGCCTCTTCGCCCGGCATGTCTTCGTCCTCGGGCGGACGGGCGCGGGCAAGAGCACCGAGCTCGTCGCCCTCGCGGCCGACGACCTGCGGGCCGGCCGCGGCTTCACCTTCCTCGACCCGCATGGTGACGCGGTCGCCCGCCTGCTCGACGCGGTCCCGGCCGAGCAGGCCCACCGGGTCCACCTCCTGGAGCTGGCGGAGAAGGACCGGCCGAGGGCCTTCAACCCGATCGAGCTCGACGGCGCCGACCCGGAGCTCGTCGCGGCCCAGTTCGTCGACACGATGCGCGACCTGTACTTCGGGACGATGAGCGGGGCGCACCGGCAGACCCAGTACCTGCGCAACGCGCTCATGACGCTGCTGACCCTGCCGCCCGTCTCCGGACGACCCTGGACGCTCGAGTCGCTCTACTCGCTGTTCGTCGACCCAGGGTTCCGGGATGGCTTCACGCGCCATCTGCAGGACCCGGTCCTGGTCGCCTTCTGGAAGCACCAGTGGCAGCAGGCCGGTCGAGGCGGCGATCCGTCGGCCGACGCGATCGTGAGCAAGCTCGGCGCGTTCCTCGGCTACCCCTCGATCCGGGCGATCGTGAGCGCTCCCGTGTCGACCATCCGGCCGCGCCAGATCATGGACGCGGGCGACGTCCTGCTGGTCGACCTGTCGGGCGTCGGCCGGGACCACATGCGCCTCTTCGGCAGCCTGCTCATCGCCCGCTATGGCGTCGCCGCGCTCGGCCGGCAGCGCGTCCCGGCAGCCGCCCGGACGCCCCACACGCTGTACGTCGACGAGGTCCAGAACTTCGACACCACCTCGCTCCGCTCCACGCCGGCCGAGGGTCGCAAGTTCGGGCTCCAGATCACGATGGCCACCCAGTACATGAAGGCCCTCGGTCAGGAGCTGCAGAGCGCCATCCGGGCGAACGTAGCGACGACGATGCTGCTCCAGCCCTCGAGCGAGGACGTGCGGCTGCTGGGCGATCTGATGGCTCCGCTGACCGAGCGGGACCTGGTCAACCTGCCGCGCTTCCGGATGGCCGTCCGGACCGAGCTCGGGGGCGAGTCGGTGGTGATGACCGCGGACGTCCTGCCCGAGCCCCCCCGCCTCGGCTTCGGCGACCGGGTTCGGCGGCTGAGCGACGAGCGTGATGGGGGGCCAGCGGGTGGCGCGCAGCTGTCGTCCTCATCGTCGCGCTCATCGGCGACATAGGTGTCAGCAGGGTGACGATGAGCGCGACACCGAATCGTGCTCAGGGTGCGCCTGCCGGGAAACCCGACTCGCTACGCTCTACCCCGGCCGACGCCATCTGGTCGGCCCTGCCCGAGCGCGATCGCCAGCTGCTGCTGTGGCTGCTGTCGGGCGACATCGTCACGGCGCAGCTGGCCGCGCTCCTCTCCTACGGACACCTGCGGACGGCGCAGCGGCGGCTGGCCCGGCTGGCCGAGCTCGGCATCCTGCGCGGCTTCTGGGCCGCCGGCATGCACCGACCACGGGGACGGCACGCCTACGTGCTGACCCGCCAGGCCCGGCAGGATGTCGAACGGGTCGCCTGGCCGGCCGGTCGCCCCGATCGCGCACGGGACATGCCGCCCTCCACCGCGGTCCATCAGCTCGCGACGCACGACCTGTTCGCCGCCTTTCTGCAGGCCGGCGATCCATCGAGGGGCGAGGGCATCTTCGCCTGGATCCCCGAGCGCGCCTGCGCCCAGCTGTTCGATGGCTTCCTCCGCCCGGATGCGCTCGCCGGTATCCGGGTCGGAGACCGGTCGATCGCGCTGTTCATCGAGCGAGACCTCGGGACCGAGCGCGGCGAGGTGCTGGCCGACAAGATCCGCCGCTACCGCTCCACCTTCGCCCGGGCGCGCGACCTGCCGGTCAACGTCGGTTTCGTCGTCGAATCGGAGCGCCGGGCTCGGACGATCCACGGGCTCGCGAACGGGCCTGAGCAGGTCGACGGTGGCCCGCTCTTCCTGACAGCGGTCGACGCACGAGTCCACGCGGATCCGCTGGGTGTGACATGGTCGGATGACCGTATGCGCTGGTCGACCCGGGAGCTGGCGTCGACCGCCGACGGTGTGAGCTTGCCGATCCTCACGCCCGGATGCCTCGCTGAGCTGGATGCGATCGATGCCCTGGACGCTGGTGCCCTGGTCATGTTTCCGTCACTTCTCGCCTACCTCGCGTAAACCAGTCGGGCGCTCCGGTGCTCGTGCCGCCGTCGTGCTCAGAGGCATTCCGGTAGCGAGAGCAGGTTGTTGGGCTGGTCGCCGTCCGCCGTGGCCTTCAGATACTTGTTTCCATACCGGCTGGTCGCGATGACGACGTTCACTGCCTCACCCGCTGGCCGCTCGACATATCGATCAGGGACGCTGGATCGCGGCGATCGCGTCCCCTTGCGTCAAGCGCCAAGTTGCCCGATCGGCGTCCGGCCACCGATGCGGCGTATTCGCTCGTGTGGAACGGATCGATCCACCTTGTTGACCCATATCCACCCAGCTTCGACGGCGACACGCCGTGTAGGTCGAGTCGGACTTCCCGGCCGAGCGGGCATGCGCAGCCTTGCGCGTGGTCGCTGACATCGGCCGGCAGCCTCGGGTCGGCTGAGGGCCACGCGTGCTCGCGTGCCTTGTAACTGCTGCTCCGCAGGGTCAGCCCTTCGCCCACGCGGACCAGCGTCAAAGCCGCCTCGCGCACCGTGAGGCGGAAATGCCGGCCGGTCTGAGGCCCCTCGTCCTGGCTCAGCAGATGCCAGCAACTATGACAAGCCTGACCGAGCGGATGGTCGGCGGACGCCTGGCGTCGGGGCAGACGCTCCACGAACGCGTTCTACGGCAGCGACCCTGAGACGCGGCCCACCACGGGCGAGCCCGACCCGTCCCTGATCTCCACGAGCTACGTGGAGCGGCAGAACCTGACGATGCGCATGGGGATGCGTCGCTTCACGCGGCTGACGAACGCGTTCTCCAAGACGCTGGCGAACCATGAGGCCGCGGTCGCGCTGCACTACATGCACTACAACTTCGCCCGCCCGCACCGCTCGCTGTGGAACCCCTACCCTCGGACCCCTGCCATGGCCGCGGGCGTCGCGGACCACATCTGGACGTGCGAGGAGATCGCGGCCCTTCTCGACTAGCGGGACAATCACTCGGTGCGGAAACCATCGGACGGGGCTGAGTTCTACGACGAAGAGGGCGTTTTCGAGCGCTACTTCGCGCCGCGCGCGAGGCCGTCTGACTCACCTGTATTGACGATGGAGATGCCGGCCTTCTGGGACGCCGCCGGAGACATCGCGGGTCTGTCGGTCCTCGATCTGGGCTGCGGCGACGGTCAGCTGGGTGCCGAGTTGCTTGCGCGCGGCGCGGCTCGGTACGTCGGCGTAGATGCGTCTGAACGAATGGTGGCAGCTGCCGCCAGCCGCCTGCAGACGGCACAGGCGACAGTCACCCGCGCAGACATCGGAACTTACTCCGCACCCACCAGTGACTTCGATCTCGTCGTCTCGCTGCGCGCGCTGCACTACGTCGAAGATCTCACCGGAGTGCTCCGTCGCGCGGGCCAGGCCGTCCGACCTGGCGGCCGGGTCGTGTACTCGCACGAGCACCCGGTGATCACGAGTTTCGAAGCGCGTAGGCCGGATGGTAAGCGGGCCAACTGGACCGTAGACAACTACTTCGTCCCAGGTCCGCGCGTCGTGGTTTTCCTTGGCAAGCGCGTCCTGAAGCACCACCGGACGGTCGAAGAGCACTTGAATGCAGTCCGCGATGCCGGCCTGGCGTTCTTACGCCTTCGCGAGTGCCCGCCCATCCACCAGCTGTTCGCGGCCGACGAGGCGGAGTTCCAGCGGCGCTTGCGCATCCCGCTCTTCCTGATGATCGAGGCGCGTCGGCCAAACTGATGCACTACCCGCCGACGAGGGCCGGCCCCGAACGTCTAGGTTCGCCGGATCCTGGTCGCCCGGCGTCGACTGCGGGTCGGGCCGCACCGCCTGGGCCGGGACGCGGCCGCAGTCGTCATGTGAGGACGGCCGTGAGCTTATCGGTGAGGTCGGCGAGCCGGCGGACCTCGGCCGCGGTGACCACGAGGCGCTGCCCGACCTTGTAGCGGCGGTCGCCGGACCGAGCGACGTAGTCGGCATCGACGATGCCGTCCTGATGGGCCAGGACGTGGCGGGCCTGGACCAGGCGCACGAGGTCACGGTGCTCCGCCTTGTCGAGCATGTCGGCGTAGGTCTTACCAACGGCCGTCTTCCAGAGCTTGTCGGAGATCTCGAGATTCTGAAACGCGTTGCGGCGCGGCGGGCTGGTCTTGGGCGTCGCCTTGTAGGTCGCCTCGGCGAAGCGCTGGAACGACGACCAGACCCGGACCAGGCTGTTCTCGGCCATGTGCCGGGCGGCATCGGCGGCGGCGTCCGGGTCCTCCACTACGGTCGGCATCCGGTCAGCCAGGTCCATGAGCGCGCGCACCGTGGCTACCGCGCCGGCAAAGGTGGAGCGGGCGCTGTTGTGGCCGCACGCAGGGCAGAAGAACGCCGCCCCGACCGAGGCGTAGTGGCAGCGGCAGGACTCGCACTCCGAGCGCTGGGTCATCAGCGGCGCAGCCTCGGCCATCACGACCATCGGCCGGCTCCCGGGCTTGTAGCTCCAGGTCATCGAGATGAAACCGTGATGCGAGGTGGGCTTCCGCGCGCGCTTGAACGCCTGGTCCAACTGGCCGGTCAGGTGGGCGATGCCGGCGTCGCGGATCTGGCGCTGCTGGTCGGGCGTGTTGAACTCCTGCGGGTCGTCGGTCTCGCCACAGATGGCGCACCACGCCTCGTCGTCGGGGACCTTCGCGGTCCAGTCGTCGAAGAAGACCTTGAAGGCCGCGCCGCACTCCTCGGCGGGGCAGCGCCGGTCCAAATACCGCTCGTCGTCGAGCTGAATCTGCATGGGGACGAGCTGGCTCTTCGGGATCTTCTGGAGCTGGCGCAGGAGGTCGTCGAACATCGGGGTGATGGTGGCACAGCAGGGTTCGATCAGTTCCGCGAGGTCGAGGACCCGCAGTAATCAGTGTGCGAACGCGCCCAGGTCGAATAGCCGGCAACGTCGTCGCTTCGCCGTTCAAGCGCGCACCGTGGTCCATGCCGGCGTTGAGATCCAGCGAGCCGGAGGCGACCGCCTCGCGGACGATGCGGGCATAGGCGATGGGATCCGAGACGTGACGGATGGTGGCGGTCATGAGGCCCAGCACGGTGTTCAGGCGCATGTTGCGGAAGTTCCGCCGGCGGTTGTCCAGGAGCGCATCGACCTTCGTGATGGCCTTCTCGGCCGGCGCGTTGGAACGCGGGCGACCCGGGAACGCCGCGCGCAGCTCGATCTGACGACGGATGATTGTGTCCTCGCGGACCATCCAGACCATCACGTTCTCCGCGCCCGCCGCTTCCGCCAGATCAAAGAGGGCGAGCCATTCCTCGACCGAGTGGAAGGCGGCGCGAATGGCCTCCACGAACGGTGAGTTGGGAAAATAGACGCCGTCGCGGTAGGCCGCCTCGATGAGGTTCTGGGCCAAGTGCCAGGAGCAGAAGAAGATGGTCGCGCCCGGCCAGCGCTGCTCGACTGAAACCCGGATGGCGTCGGCCCGGTCCATGACGACCCCACTCCGGCGCGCCCGGCAGCTCGTCGAGGAAGTGCGCCCAGGAATGCCGGGGTCTCATCCCCTCCGAGCGAGATCCGCCAGATCCGTGAGACGCCCGTCTCCTCGTCTCGCCCCGCGGCCGCCAGCAGACCGCCGCCCGGCATAGCGGGACTCCACTGACCCCACTCCACGGCCCCGTAGGGCCGGATCCCGAGCGGTTTAGAGTCCAGGACCAGAAGCCGCGGCCAATGGTCGGGCAGGACGCGCGACAGGACCGACGGCCCGTAGGCATCGAGGTAGCGGGCCGCCAGGACGTTCTGCCGCGAAGCCACACCAGCTCCCGGAATGAACCGGCGGGCCGAGTGGCGGATCTCGCCTGACGCCAAGCGGAGCGAGGTCCCGTTGCCGACCGCAGTCAGGAGGTTGGCGATCTCCATGATGGTCTGGGCGTAGTGCTTTACCGAGCGCGGTCCGGCGGCCGGGCCGTAGTCGCGCTCGCAATGCGCAGAGGGTGCCATGCGGGTGCCCGTCGTCGGCTGACGGCGCGACGAGGAGAAGGTGTGCCGAGCGGAGCCGTCAGCGGGGCGGCATTGGAAGCGCGGTCGTGAGTATTCGCCGTCGCGCCGGACGTAGCGTCCGTGGATGACGACTGCCCGGGATGCCCGTCAGGACAGGTGGGTCGGTCGGCGATTGGTGCAGTCTTTCGGGCGGCCACAGGTGACCCTCATGCGGCTTTGCTCAATCGAGCGTAGAGCCGGTTCCCGAAATGGGCAATGGAATCCACATCGTCTGACTTACCTCGATCCACCTGTACCTTGACAGGCCGCCGCCAGAAGACGGTGTCGAAGCGTGCGGACGCGAGATACACGGAATAATGCACGGTTCTCTACTTCTCTCGAAGCGACAACTGGTCTAGCGTGTAGCCAGGCGGCCAGGGCCGACACGAGCGTCGTACCTCACTCGGCCCGGTCGCCGCCACCGCCCAGGGCGGGCGTGGAGGAGCCCTCCGGCACGGGCTCCCGCGGCGCCAGCCGCGATCCATCAGCGCCGGCGCCGGGGTCGCTTTCGACCGGCGGCGACAGCCGCACCTTTCCAACCACATAGACGCTGCCATATATCGCGCTCATCTCGATGCGCGATCGATGGCGAGGCGCGCCAGCCGCTCACTCCGAGCGGGTGGAGCTCCGGCCGGACCCGAGACGACCGTACCCCCGAGGACAGCTCCTCGAACGATCCGATCGCCGGTCGGCGCTCCGCTCGAGGTGATGGGCGGCGGCGTGACCGGCTTTCGGGATTCGTTCCGGGCTCCTCGTCGGCGGCCAGTTTCTCGTCCGATCGGACCTTCGCTCGTTCGGGTGGCGGACCACGTCCGCGCCGGAATGGAGGTGATGTCCACCGCAGGACGACCACTGAGCCGGCGGCGTGCGCCCGCCGGAGCACAACCGCTGTTGCGCGCCGGACCCGGGCCGATCCTCGCCGATCGAATAGAGGCAGCGTGCCGCGACTGCCTCGCCTGCCCGGTTCCGCCCACGTGCGCGGTACCCCCAAACACGGAGGCAACTGAGCCATGCAGGCGACCGAAGCAACGACACCGGCGACGAAGGTCATCTACGGCGTGAACGAGCTCGATCTCGATCTCGCCGGGAAGTCCATCCGTGGGATCTGGAAGGTCCTCGAGCAGGTCCTGAACATCCCGCGCGACGCCGCGGTGTCGGTCAACGGCGACCGGGTCGACGACGACTACGTCGTCCGCCCGGGCGACGAGATCGAGTTCCAGAAGGCGGCGGGCGTCAAGGGCCAGGCGGCCTAGCACGCCCCGCCGACCGTGAGCGAGACCCGGAGCCCCCGCGGGTGCCTCCCCGCCCGCCGGAGGCTCCGGGCTCTCGAACACAAGATCCCGAAAGGAGCTCTGATCCCAAATGCAGTCGCGCGCGTTCCTGCGCATCGAGGGCGACCTCGTGAGCCTGGTCACCGAAGTGATCGACCGGGAGGTGACCCTCCCGGACCTCCTGACCGAGCTCACGACCACGCAGGTCGCCATGACCCCGAGGTTGCCGACCGGCTGCCGCTTCTGGATCCGCTCGGGGACGACCGACCGCCAGGTCTTCGTCGTCGAGCAGGCCCCGTCGCGGCGGACGATCGAGTACCACGCCAGCCGGCGCCACGACAGCGAGCCGACCAGCTACCGGCTCGCCCTGCCGTACGTCGTCTTCGTGGTCTCGACGGCCGGCGACCAGATCGAGGGTCTGTCCAGCTACTTCCGGACGCAGCCGATCGCGTCGCTCGACGCGACGCTCTTCTGCTCAACCCTGCCCAACACGAGCGACGATGGGATCGTCTGTCTCGGATCGGTCCGGGTCAGCGGGTCGAGCGTCGGCGAGCGGGTCGACGCGCTGATCGGCGCGTTCTGGGGGAGCCGCTTCAACCAGGACCTCCGCCGGCACCCGCTGCCATTCAGCGGCGGCTTCCGGGCCTGGGCGTCCCGCTCCCGGCGGGATCCGCTCGCCGCCCTGTCCCTGCAATACGACCCCTATTGGCGGACCCTCCGCCAGGTCGTGGCGCAGATGGCCGGGCTGGCGATCACGGACCTCCCGGCCGGGACACCCAATCCGGAGGAGCCATTGGAGTCAGAGGTCCTGACCCCGGAGCCGCCTCCGGCGGACGGAGGTGAGACCGATGCCATCGCTTCGTGACCACCTCATCCGGACGCCGGAGGTCCGCTATCGAAACCTCAGCGCCTGGATGGCTCCCGCTCTCGGAGAGCGGGCGACACCGCTGCCCGATCGATTCTTCGAGGAGGCCGCACTTTCGGTGCTCGCCCACGTCTTCCGAGACTCGGGTCCCATCCGGGAGCAGCTCGTCTACGAGCGACGCCGCTTCGAGCGACTCGTGCAGCTCATCCACCGCCTGCCCGAACGGGCAGGAGGTGGCTGATGTTCCCGATCCTCGAAGCCGGTCCATCGCTCGACCAGGCGTCTCTGCCCGCCTTCATCGTCGCTCGCGACGGGCTCTACCTGCGGAAGCGAAGCCTCCTCGGGTTGAGCCAGACGAAGGTCGGCCGGATCGCCCACCTTCCGGAAGGCAAGGAGTTCGTCGACTACGCGCTGCCCAAGGTCCCACAGGATCTGATGGCACGGGCGGTCGGCTTCTTCCGCGCCATCTACCGGCTCCAGCGGACGGAGGCGCTGTGTCTCCTGGTCTGGCGCGACGGGGTCTTCGACCTCGTCGTCCCGGCCCAGAAGGTGTCAAGCGTCTCGGTCAGGTTCGACCTGGCGGCCGGCGATCTGCCGGCCGGATCGCGGCTCGTCGGCTCGATGCACAGCCATGGCGCCTTTGGCGCCTACGCCAGCTCGATCGACGAGGACGACGAGGCGGAGCTCGATGGGCTCCACATCGTCGTCGGCGACTTTGATCGGCGACGGCTCGGCTACTCGGCCGCAATCGTCGTCGACGGCATCCGCTTCCACCACAAGACGGGCCAGCTTATCGAGCGGCCTCGGCGCCTCGCCGAGCCACCCGACGAGTGGCTGCAGAGGGTGAAGCTGGCGCCGCCGCCCCGGTCGAAGGGCAATCCGTCGATGGCCGAGTACCTCGCCCGAGGCTTCAAGCCCTCGGATGAGATCGCCAAGCCAAGTCGACGGGAGCTCGACGACGCGATCGCCAAGGCGAGCAAGCTCGCCGAAGGCCTCGGCTACCGCCTCTCCCACTGGCTTGTGCCGGTCTCCGGCGCGAGCGAGAAGGGAGGCACAGCCGATGGCTGACCGGATCGTGCTCGTCGGCTGCGGCGGGATCGGGAGTCAGCTCCTCCCGCCGCTCGTCCGCTACCTGTCGAACCGGCCCGAGCCGCGCTCGCTCCTCGTCCTCGTCGACGGCGACGTCTTCGAGCCCGGGAACCGATCGCGACAGGCCTGCTCGAACAGCGATCTGGGCTCGAACAAGGCCGAGGCCCTGGCCCGGGTCGCACGAGTCGATGGGCTCGCCTGCCAGGCGATCCCCGAGTTCCTCGACGAGACCAACGTCCGATCGATCGTCCGCGAGGGCGACGTCGTCCTCCTTGCGGTCGACAACCATCGGGCGCGGGCTCTGGTCGATCGACATCTCGGATCGCTTGATGACGCGACGCTCATCAGCGGCGGCAACGACGAGACGGACGGCAACGTCCAGCTCGTCCGCCGCCGCGACGGCTGGTCGGTCGACGGCCACCTCGTCGAGATCCACCCGGAGATCGGCGAGGCGGCTGACGGACAGGAAGAGCAGCGGGAGCCCGGCTGCCAGGTTCTGGCCGCCGAGCGCCCGCAGCTCCTGGTGACGAACCTGATGGTCGCCAGTGCGATGCTCAGCTGCCTCTGGCAGATCAGCGAGCGCGGCAGCGTCCCCTACAGCGAGGTCTACCTCGACGCGATCCAGAACGCGGCTCGCAGCCGCTCCTGGTTCCGCGTCCCGGCCGGCGCGCAGTAGGGCGTGTGGACAACAGGTGCACAACCCGGCCGAGGCGGCGCCCACTGGCGTCCCTCGGCCGGACAACACACGACAGCGGATTTGTTGAGATGACCCGGGCCGAACCGAATGCTCGAACTGAACAGCCCGCGAACCCGTTCCGCCCAGGGAACGGGGTTGCTCCGCCGTACCTCGCGGGTCGCGACGCGCTGCTCATCGCATTCGATGAGTTCCTCGCCGAGCGCCCCCTTCACGCGAACTGGGCGCTGACCGGTCTGCGCGGAACCGGCAAGACTGTGCTTCTAGGCGAGTTCGCGGCCCGAGCCGAACACGCGGGCTGGCTGACGCTCCAGCGAGAACTCGGTGAGCGCCACCGCGACGACGAGCGGCTCGCCGAGGCGATCATCGAGGACGCGGACGCGTTGCTCCGCCGAGCCAACATGCTGGCGGGTGTCGGCCAAGCGCTCGAACACGGCGCGCGGTTTCTGCGGCCGCGGCGCGTAACAGTCGGCGAGGTCGGCTACGAGCCGGCCTATGCGGAGCGGAGCGCCGCCCCGGCGGAGCAGATGCGGCAAGCACTCTCGGAGCTCGACGCCGCCGCCGGCGACGGCAGGCCGCGCGGCGTTCTCCTCCTGTACGACGAGGCACATCTACTTGCTGACGATCGAGCGCGCGAACGCTATCCGCTGTCCGACCTACTCGCCGCCCTGGGAGCGGTGCAGCGCGCCGAGCCTCGAGTTCGGGTGATCCTTTCCGGGCTGCCGACACTCAGCTTGAACCTCAAGCGGGCCCGCACCTACGCCGAGCGCATGTTCCGGCATCCGGTCGTCGGCAACCTCGAGCGTGGCGACGCCTGGGACGCCCTTGGCATCCCGCTGGCCACCAGCGGTCGACGGTTTGCACTCTCGGTCGTCGGCGACATCGTCGACCAGACCGGCGGCTATCCGTACTTTCTTCAATTCTTTGCCGCATACGTATGGCGAAGCGTGAGCTCGAACGAGGTGTCGTTGGCCGATTACCGGACGGTCGAACCGGCGCTGCTGCATGAGCTCGACTTGGCATTCTTCGACGATCGATTCGAGATCGCGAGTCCGACCGAGCAACTGATCCTCGAGGCGATGGCACGCGAGGCCGGTTCCGTGCGCCTCCCCCGCCTTCGCCAGCATCTGCCAACTCAGGGTGGCATGGACCTCCTGCTGCGCCGGTTGGTAGAACGTGGACTCATCTATCGGGCGGGTCGCGGCGCCTACGACTTCGCCCTGCCTCTCTTCCGCGACTACCTCACCCGGCGGGCGAAACTTACAGAACTTACGAGATCTGTAAGAACGGTCGCTGCCGCGGAAGCGCCGGCGGTCGTGGAATGACGCGTAGATTTGACCCTCGAGACTTGGCCCTCCGCGGTCGAATCGGAGCCTATCGTCTCCACGCCAGCCGGGATCCTCGCGAGACGACGGCGCGCGCGCGAGCGGTCTTCCGAAGCTCGTTCGAGAGGCTCGTGGATCCGCAGGGAAAGCTCACCGTCCAAGAGCGCCTCCGACGGGCGGAAGCGGCTCGAAGGGCACATTACGCCCGACTCGCCCGGCTGAGCGCCAATGCCCGCAAGAAGCGGGGGCCAACCTGACCTCGTGCGATCCTTTCGTGAATGGCAGAGAACAGCCCAGCGCGAACCGCCCGACCCCGACCTCGCGACTTCTTGCGGAGGCGGCGCCCGAGTTACTTCTCGGATACTCCGGCCGATTCCAAGCCAAGGCTCGACCGCGCCATCCTCGAGTACCACCTGGCGAGCTTGACGAGTCGTAGCGAGGAGCTGGCATTCGAGAAGTTTGGCCGCCAGCTCTGCGAGCGCGAGATATGCCCGAACCTACTCCCACACACGGGCCCATCCGGCGGCGGCGACAGTAGGGTCGACAGTGAGACCTATCCGGTCAGTCCTGAGCTGGCGTTGAGCTGGTATGTCGGAGAACCAGAACGTGCGGCTTCGGAGCGTTGGGGCTTTGCGTTCAGCGCGAAGGCGAAGTGGCGGCCGAAGCTCGCGTCCGACATAGCAAAGATCGCCGCCACGGGACGTGCGTATGCAAAGGCATTCTTCGTCTCCAGCCAGTTCATCGCTGATCGCGAGCGGGCTGACGCCGAGGACAAGCTTCGCGAGAAGTACGGGTTCGACGTCAGAATCTTCGACCGCAGCTGGATTCTCGACAGGGTATTCGAGGGACGCCACGAGGCCCTCGCCGTCGAGGCTCTCGGACTCGAAATCGAGCTCACGGAGGCGCCGCAGCCTGGCCCGCTAGATGCAGCCAGGCAGCATCGGATGAGGGAGCTCGAGGAACGGATCCGCGCCGCCGTTCAAAGAGGCGAGGTCGGGCCAGCCGCCGTGGAGGACGCGCTGGAATCCGCTGTTCTCGCTCGCGAGCTCGAAGAGCCCCGTGGCGAGGTCGACGGTCGCTTTGACCGGGCAGCCCGTCTGGCCGCCCGGTTCGGGCTCCGACTCCAAGAAGCGATCGTTGCGTACGAACGAGCGTGGACTGCCTACTGGTGGTTCGAGGACGGACCGACATTTGCCACTCACGTCGAGGAGTTCGAAAGCCGGGTAGTCGGTACGGCCGGCATACCGGCCCTGCGCCGGCTCGTCACGCTCTACTTCTGCGCCGACGCCGGGATTGGCGACTCGTGGACGCCGGAGGAATCATGGCTGGCCGTGCGGCGAGGGCACGTTGACGACGAGCTCAACCGCGTCGCCGCGATGGACACGGCTCCAAGCGCCGCACTCACCGCGCAGATGCTGTCGCTCATCCTCGCCGGCCTGCACGATCGAGAGGGCTCTGAGAAGGCATTCACGGAGATGGTGGATGTCGTGGAGCGGGCGGCAGGGCTCCTCGGCTTCCCCTTCGATGAGTTCGCTGAGGAACTCTCCGAGCTCGGCTCGCTCATCGAACCTTCGGACGCCTTCGAGCGCCTGCATACCGTGATCGTTGCGGAGGTCCAACGACGAGCGGGTGAGGTTGCGGCGGGCGAACTCCACACTGATCGGGCTGTCCAGCTGTACCGGACGGAGCGGTATGCCGAGGCGATCGTCTCCGCCGGAAAGGCGCTGCCCCTGCTGTTCGCCCACGAGGCGCGATCGTCGCTTATTCGCGCGCTCGACCTGATCGCCGACTCCTATGTCCAAATGGGCCTCCCTTGGGCGGCCCGAGGGTCGTGGCTGCATGCCGCTGCGATCGCTGGTGCCGACGTTGAGGCCACCGGAGCCGGGTTGCCCCGCCTTGTATCTGTACTCGATCGTCTCCGTGGCGTGGAGCTCTTCCTCGGTCGGTTCCCGCAGTCGCTGAGCGTTCATCGCGTCTACAAGGTCGCCGAGTCGGCCTTGCTGGTCGATCGCGTCGAACTCCGGGAAGCGTTCGAGCACGCCGATATCGCATACGACGCCGTTCTTGGTCAGTCGCTTCTGCGAGTGACCGCAGACACGCTGCGGCTGCTGTCGCGAGCCCCCGATCTCCTAGAACGGCTTGGGCTACCGATCGCCGAAGGTGCGCTGCTGTTCGCGCTCGGATATTCGGAGGAACTCACGGATCTGGGCGAAACCAACGAGGTTATCGCGAAGATCGATGAACTACGACGTGCCGGAAGTGGTGCGTCGATCAGTCGAGAGAATCTCGCCCCCGGTGGCAGCGTTGTGCTTGAGAGCCGAGTCCTCGGGATCAGACTGGTGGCCGACCATGAGCGGGGCGCACCCGCGACCGAGATCGCTGAGAGCACGTTGGCCGCCACTGAGGGGCTGATGGCAACGGCCGCAGGGCTCGGAGTCGTTGGCGTGGTTCCCGAATACAGGATCACGGTGAGGCGAGGACACTTCTCGCCCTGGCCGTTTCGCGTCACGCAAGCCCCGGTCGCCGAACCTCCAGCGGTTGAGATAGCATACGCACTGTTCGATCCCGCAGCGCTTTCCGGCGAACAACAGGCCGAGATCCGCCTGGCGCTCCGAGAGGTGGTGGGGCGGATCATGGCCCGCGCGTTCTACCTCGGGAATCTCGAGAAGGTGCTCTCGCAGCTGTTCGGCGATGAGCGCGGCCTCGATCGATCCTTGAATTTCACCGGCAGCTTCGTGACGGCTGGCGACTTGATGGGCAAGACCGGTGACGGCGGGATCGCGGCCCTTCTCGATGGAACTGAACACGACCATCCAATTCGCGGATCCGGTCACGAGTGGCCGGCGGATATCGCCCCCGAAGTGCCGCCCGAGCCAGCCGCGCCTCGGGGCCCCGCTGAACTCCCGCCGGATCTACGCCGCGTTCGACATGACGAGATGAGCGTGGTGTCGGCTATTGACGTTCCGCTCTGGGACGCCGCGGCTTGGATGGGAGTTGGATATGTCGTCGTTCCGGGCCAGCCACCCCTCATGGCCTTGCTCTTCACCAACGCGGACGCGGCGCAGAGCATCTGGCATCGCTGGCGCGATGAGATTGGGCCCCGCGACACGGCGAATCGGCTCCAGATGTCGATCGTTACCGAAGTGGATCCCGAGGCGCCGTTCACGTATCGCGTTCTCGTCGGACCTCGCCTGGACGTCGCGGGAAGGCGAGGACGAGTTGTCTTCTCAACGATCCGGCGCCATGAAATGAATCCAGCGTCCGATACCTATCTCCGGGCTTTCGTTGCCGCGTACGCGGAGCACCAGGAGTTCGACCTCGGGATCGGAGCGATACCCGCGGGTACGACGGACATCCGCAGGGCGAACTTGTTTGGGCAAATCCGATTGACGTCGATCCGCATCCGTCGGGCGTCTGAAGTCTCGGACTCAGACTACGAGCAAATCGCCCTTGCGCCGATTGGAGCACGACGATGAAGAGCCTGAGCCTGGTCCTACCTAGCACCCGGGGACCCGCCCGGCGGCGAACGAACGTAGAGCGTAAAACTCCGCCCGTTTTGCTCGGGCTCCCACTCGGGTGGCCACTACGCTCAGGCGGTCAGGCTCCGGAGGCCGACGCTCTATCCACTGAGCTACAGGCGCGTGCGGGCCCATGATAGGGGCCGGGTCTCGATAGAGCTTCGGCCCCATCGTTTGATCGATAGATAGGCGCTGGCAGGCAACGGCCCGTTTTCAGTCATCCGCCCACCACACGGGCGCAAGCGCGCCTCGCGGTGGCGGAGCCATCCCAGGTGGGGCGGAAGTTAGCTTGGATCGTACAACTCCGGCCCTGATGCACCGGTAGCGTTCGGCAATCCGTGCCTTGTGCCCTCCTGGCGGGCGTTTGACATGAAGCCCGGCGAGTCGGTCGCCCGCGACCACCCGCGACTGCCGGTGCCCCACACAAAAAACCGGAGCGGCTCCCGAAGGAGCCGCTCCGTTGCTGTCCCGGTGAACTTACCGCCGAGGCGGCAAACTCTGCCATCGCGTCAAGGGCATCTATCACGTCGGCTGCACCGACTACCCTGACCCTACCTACCCATGACCTTGTCGCTGGGGCAGCTGCTGCAATTACGCAGCGCAACTACTGTACCGTCGAAACCCCGCGAATCCAAGGGTTTCGGCCGGTCGTCGCGGTTTAAGTTCCTTAACGGACCTTGCGACTTCCTAAACGTCCTCGTCCAGGATCTGGATCGAACGGATCGCCACGGGGTCGTCCGGCAGGTCCCGCGAGTTGCGCGGCGCGGCCGCGATCTGATCGACGACGTCCATGCCCCTGGTCACCAACCCGAACAGCGTGTAGCTCTTGGGCAGCCCCGGCTGGTCCTTGTGGACGATGAAGAACTGGCTGCCGTTGGTGTTGGGGCCTGCGTTCGCCATTGCCAGCGCGCCGCGGGCGTACTCGCCGCGGACCGGCTCGTCCTCGAACTTGTAGCCAGGCCC